>Ga0335074_10010919_pt1 | contig 12701 bp, 13 predicted proteins | sample Lox_Sample_23_FD_206715 | JGI IMG/M metagenome (GOLD analysis project Ga0335074, IMG submission 206715) | Soil microbial communities from Loxahatchee National Wildlife Refuge, Florida, United States - Lox_Sample_2.3 | ecosystem: Environmental > Terrestrial > Soil > Wetlands | place: USA...
CACTCCCTGAGGCGAGTTCGGATTGGGTCATATCGAGGAGTCCGCGCGCGCCGCGGCATTGGTCGGGCGTGATGGTCATGTTTTCTTCTGCCGCGTTGGCAGAAAAATCGCAATGGTGCACTCAAAGGGTGTTGCATTATATATGTCTATAAGCATATTATATGCACAATTGATGACAGAAGAGGCGCAAAATGGCTGGCATTCGGCAACGCGACCGGGTCGCAGATCCCGTGACGTGGACGCTGCATACCACCGGCTCGGCGCGATCTTGCACGAACGGGCTGACGATGATCAGGCGAACGGCGAGGCTGAGGCGCAAGCAGACGCCATGGGACGGCGATACGAGCAACTATGCGACCAGATCTGCAAGACGGAGGCCAGGACCCTTGAGGGCGTGCTCGCGAAACTGCGATGCGCGACGCGGTGTATCCGCGACGTCATGCCCAACGGAAAAGACGCCGAACTCGCTTGTGATATCGAGCTTCGGCTCGTCTTTGCGGTGGAGCGGGACGTGGAGCGCTTACTTTTTCGTGCCCGGCTCAAGAATCCTCAAGGCTTATGCTGTGATGGCCATGAGGTCAAGATCATCCCGGCCCCAGCCGCAGGAGACGACCCGTTCGCCTGTTTCACGGAGTGGGCATCGGAAGCCGACCGGAAGGGTTATGCCGACCTTTAGCCAGTACGACGTGGTTTCCGTGCCGTTTCCTTACACCGACCGGGCGGCGCTCGAGCGCCGCCCGGCCCTGGTGATCTCCAAGCCGGGGCTCGAAACCCGCTTCGGGCTGCTCTGGGTGTTGATGATCACTGCGGCCGAAAACGCGCCATGGGACGACGACGTCCCTATCACGGATCATCGGGAGGCGGGTCTCTCGATACCTTCGATCATCCGGCCGACGAAAGTGGCCACGGTCGAGGCGAGCCGCGCTCGCCTGCGCGGCAAAGTTCCACCCACCATCGCCGCCAGGGTCGCCGCGGTGGTCAGGTCCACCATCATCTGATCGCGGCCAACGGGGTTACCTGATCGCGTGACCTCGGCCACGTCGTCGAATCGACGACGCCCATTGTAATGCGCAGAGCTTTGCTCGAGAAATCCCGGCGCATGCGGCCGCATAGCGGCTACAGGATCATCGACGGACACGTCACCGTCGTGCGCTCGTGGGAGCAGTAGAAAGGTTCACCCGCGGTATTGGACAGCGTCGATCGGCTCGGGCTTAAACGGCGGTGGTGACCTCGGTCGCCGGATGAAGTGACCGTCTCCACGCCGGCATGGACTCGCGCAACTCGGAAATCAAGCCGAAGCTTTTGCGCTATGAGACGAGCATAGAGCGGTCGCTTCGGCGCGCCCTGCTCGATCTTGAGCGCCGGCAGGCACGACGCAGAGCGGACGATGAGATGGATCGAATTGTGTCGAGGGTCGGCGATACCAGTCGCCCGTCTCGTTAGAGCGCGGCTGCATTTTCTCTTCACCTTGTCCAGCTGGGAGAGCGCCCACGCGAGAGCAAGGGATCTCGACAAAAAGTTGCTCTCCTATCGAGAACTGAGGTGTCGAATCACCTTGCGTCCACATTGCCTCTGCGCCCATGATTTTCGCGAGGGAGCGGGAGCGATGGATTTGAAAAGGCCCGTGCTGCGCCACATTTTGATCCGCTGTATTAGCGTGAACCTCGCCTCCGCAGTTCTCGCCCTCCTGGCGCAGGCGCAGAAATCGGGAGCGCCCACCGATGCGCTGGCGCGCTCGCGCTTCGTAGAGTGTTACGCCAGAGTGCTACACCCTCGCCTCGGCAATGGAGCGGAACGCGTGTTTGCGAGAGCTTCGTGAAGGAAGGGACGTGAGATGTGTGGGGTCGCGGGGTTCTGGGACCGCTGCGCGAATAGTGGCCGCTTGCCCCTCGCCGACACCGTCCGCTCGATGAACGAGACGCTCGTCCATAGAGGGCCCGACGCCGGTGCTTTGTGGTGCGACGAGGCGGCGAGGCTGGCGCTCGGTCATCGGCGCCTCTCGATCATCGACCTCAGCGTCGCGGGCGCGCAGCCGATGGTCTCGTCCTGCGGCCGTTTTGTGATCTCCTATAATGGTGAGGTGTACAACGCCGACGAGCTGCGCTCGGAGCTGGTGCTTCGACATCGCCGCTTCCGTGGCCATTCCGATACTGAGGTCATCGTCGAAGGCTGCGCCGCATGGGGTGTGCAGCTGACTGTCGAACGCCTCATCGGCATGTTCGCGATGGCGCTGTGGGACCGCCAGGAGCGCGTGCTCTATCTCATCCGCGACCGCCTCGGCATCAAGCCGATGTATTGGGCCGAATTCAATGGCGCGCTGGTCTTCGGCTCCGAGCTGAAGACGCTGCGCGCTTTCCCCGGCTGGCAGCCGGAACTCGACCGCGACGCGATTGCTGCGCTCATGCGCTTCACGTACGTGCCTGGGCCGCTGACGATCTATCGCAAGATCCGCAAGCTGCCTCCCGGCACGATGCTGGTAGCGCGGGCCAGCGCGGCACCGGAGATCCGCGCCTATTGGACGCTCGGGCAGGTGGCGCGCGAGGGCCAGCGCGACCGCTTCGGCGGGGACGAGGCGGCGGCAGTTGACGCGCTCGACGGCCTACTCGGCGATGCAGTCCGGCGGCGGATGGTCGCGGACGTGCCGCTCGGTGCGTTCCTCTCGGGCGGTATCGACTCATCGACCGTGGTGGCGCTGATGCAGAAGCACACCGCGCGGCCCGTGCGCACCTTCTCGATCGGGTTCAAAGAGGCAGGGTTCGACGAGGCGCCGCACGCCAAGGCGGTGGCAAATCATCTCGGCACCGACCATACCGAGCTCTACGTCTCTGCCGAGCATGCGCTGGAGGTAATCCCGCGCCTCCCCGACATCTACGACGAACCCTTCGCGGACCCGTCGCAGATCCCGACCTTCCTCGTCTCCGAGATGACGCGCCAGCACGTCACTGTGGCGCTGTCGGGCGACGGCGGCGACGAGCTGTTCGCCGGCTACAACCGCTACATCCAGGCGCGCAACTTCCACGGGCACCTCGACCGCCTGCCGCACGCCCTGCGCAGCGCCGCGGCCGGTGCCATCCAGGCGCTGTCGCCGGCTGCCTGGAACGGCGTCGGCCGGCTGCTCCCGGCGCGGCTTTCACCGCCGCAGCTGGGTGACAAGCTGTGGAAGCTCGCAGGCGTGCTCGGCGGTCCCAGTGACGATTACTACCGGGCCATCGTGAGCCACTGGCAGGAGCCCGACGCGATCGTTCGAGGCGGGCGCGAGCCCAAGGGGTTGCTCTGGGACCAGAGCCAGCGGCGCGAGGTGGACGATTTCGGCGAACGCCTGCAATATGTGGACACGCTCACCTACCTGCCGGACGACATCCTGGTGAAGGTCGACCGCGCCTCCATGGCGGTGTCGCTCGAAGCGCGGGTGCCGATCATCGACCACCGAATTGTCGCGTTCAGCTGGACGCTGCCGCCGGCGTTGAAGCTGCGCGGCGGCACTGGCAAATGGCTGCTGCGGAAAGTGCTCGACCGCTACGTGCCAAAAGCGCTGACCGATCGGCCGAAGATGGGGTTCGGCGTGCCGATCGATGCGTGGCTGCGCGGACCGCTGCGCGGATGGGCCGAGGCGCTCCTCGAGGAGAAGCGTCTGGCGCGGGAAGGGGTCTTCGACCCGCGGCCGATCCGCAAGAAGTGGCAGGAGCATCTTAGCGGCAGCCGAAACTGGCAGTACCGCCTCTGGGACGTGCTGATCTTCCAGGCCTGGAAAGAACGGTGGCTGCCTTAAGGTGACAGGCGTGCCGATGCATGGAACGTCGATGACGAGTTGGACTTCTAGCAGCCTTGCCAAGTGTCGCAGCACAGGCGAATGCGAGGCGCGGCCCTGTCCGTGCAGATGCGCCGCGCTCGGTCTCGACGCAGCGGAAGGCGATCGGCCTTGAGCCGCGCCACGCCGATGCCATCGCCGAGGATGCCGTGCAGACGGATGCCGCCGACGAGATCGACGCGCAGCGCGCCGACGGCCGCGCGCGAAGCGCGGCTCGGGATTGACGGTGCCGACCCCAAGGGGCCCATCCTCTCGATCAGCCACGCGGCGTCGAGCGTCGCTGAGCGGCGCTGATCGCCGGCGGCAGCGGGGGCAGCAGGGCCGATACGTGGCACAGCCGCCGCGCCGACGCATCGAGAGCGCATTGTGCCGCCACTCCGCTGGCGGAATCCTGGAAGCTCGGGACGAATGGCAGGAAGGCGGCCGTGGCTGAATTTCAGAATGCTCGCGTGTGACTCCGTCCTCCAATCACGACCGAAGCGAATCACGAATCATCCAAGCTTTCAAATTAGGCTTCGCCTGACTGCTCTGGGCGCATCGCGCACATTTGCTTCATCCAATTGGTCAGTCGCTCGCTTCAATTAGGCGAAGGTGGCTTGAAAGGACATTTCGGTAGAGAAGTACGTGGTGCGGTTGAGCGCGGAGGAACGCGAGCATTTGCAGACGCTGATCGGCAAAGGGAAGAGCCCGGCGAGGCGGCTGCTGAAGGCGCGCCCTCTATTGAAGGCCGACGTGTCGGAGGCCGGTGAAGGCTGGAGCGACAGCCGTATCATCAAGGCCTTTGACATCAGTGCGTCGATGATCTGCCGGGTGCACAAGCAACTGGTGGAAGAGGGCTTGGAAGCGGTGCAGAGCCGCAAGCGCCGCATGACGCCGCCGGTGGCTGCGATTTTCGACGGCGAGAAGGAAGCCAAGTTGATCGCGCTCGCGTGCTCCAAGCCGCCCAAGGGCCGTGCCCGCGGGACATTGCGCCTGGGTGCGCAGCTGATCACCGGCAGTGAGGAGCCGCCCGTATGCGCGGGCGAGCGAAGGCGATGCCGACTACCCGACTGAACCCTGCCAGAACCGCCCGCCTTTCTTGCGCCGAACGAGTGTGATGCAGCTGTCGATGAGGTCGGTCGTCTGCTTGATCTTGCCGGAGCTGGGGATCGCAGCCAGCACGTCGGAAGAAACGCCTCTTGAGCAGAGCGCGGAACTGGTAGGCGGTGCGATCAACGCCTCGCACCGGTCATCTCACCGTTTTGACAGCCGTCATGATCGTTTGGATGTCGCGGTTCGTGTTCGTGTCGTATTTGTTCACGCCGAGGGCCGTTGCGCTGGCCTCAACAAGAATCGTAATGCCGCTGCCGCCGCGGTTGGCGACGATGAAGCCATATTTCTGCGCCGCTTGCGCAATCATCTTGCCGACGGCTGTCGTCAGCTTCAGCGACCCTAGATCGACCGAGGGTGGAATGGCCAAGCGCGCGCCCATTGGCAGGTGGCCGCTATAGGGCGGGGTTTCGGTCAGCGCCCCGCGGTCGAAAGCTAGTGCGGGAAGGACGAATTGCGTGTCCAGGAGGCTCGCAGGTGCCAGGATCTGCATCGCGTGATTGATGGATCCGGCAAGAAGCTCGCTTTCGCGGATGTTGCCGGCATAGATCGGCAGCATCGATGCCGCGGTGCCATTCGCATAGCCCGAGCCGTCTCCTCGCGCATCGGTGAGGTGATACTGCAGGGCGACCACCTGGCCCGTGCTGAGAACAATCGCCGCGTAAGCCTCGAAAACCGTTCCGTCGGGTTGAAAAGCGACAAGGGGGCCGTCCGTGCCCGCCGCGGGGCGCGCCCCTGACGGCAGCCGGACACGCGCAGGCGGATTGGCGGGGTTGACAAGCTTGTCATAATAGCTTGGCAGGACCCAGGCGCCTGCCGATTGCGACGAGTAGATGTTTCCCGGCGACGGAAATACGTCCTTGCTCGTCGCGAGGATTTGTGCCTCGACTGCTGCACTGTTTCCGCTCCGCAACCACATGCGATTGGCAACATTGTTCCAGGCGTTGGCGTTATAGAGCACAGACTGCAGCGGGTCCGCCGCAGACGCCGTGTATATCGGTACGGACGTCGTGTCCGGCAGGAGCCATGTCGAAAGGCCGGTATAGGTGCGGCTAACGTTCGGCTCGGTCACGACGAAGGTCGAGGAAGGACCGATAGGCACATTCCAGGGACTGCCCACGCTAAACACGCGCATCGAAGCGGGAGCGGCTCCGGCGCAGGCAAAGCAGAGCACGAAGACAGTGCGTCGCAGCGCACTCACAATGCGGCGTCGCTTCTTGCGACGCAAGTACGAGCGGCGCTCAGGCCGCCGCCAATCCAAACGAACATCACTAGGCATGACGGCACGAGGCTGAACAGGCCTTCGCCGTATGCGATCATACCGACGGCGATCCAAAGCGCAAAGCTCGAGGCAGTGGCGTAGCCGCCGTGACGAAGCCGACAGGCAAGCGCGACCAGCGTGGCAATATAAGCGATCGCGAACATGCCGAAGGTGACAATGCCGCCGGTGTAGAGGAGGCCGTAGAAAGAGGAGTGAGAGCCGATAGGCATTGGCACCCACGGATGCAGGAGCGGCCCCACGTGGCCGTTGCCGAAAATCGGTGAGGCGTAGAATCCTTCCAGACTCGCCCGGTACACCAAGGTGCGCGCTTCGGATGACCCCTCTCGTGCGTCGGTGAAGGCGCTCCAGGCGGTGCTCAGCACGGACGCCGGATCGTAACCGGCGAGGCTTGCAACTTCCATCGTCAACGCCCCTGCCGTCGTCAGCAACAATTGCGCGCCCCGTGTCAGCCGGCAAAAGAGGGTTGTGCAGATGGCGACAACGGCGGCAACGGCACCGGCGCGGCTCATGCTGCCGGCCAAGGCTGCAACCCCGCCGCCAATCGCCGCGAAGCGCAAAACGAGGGAGCGATCTCGCCACGCGGCCAGCATGACGGTCATGCCGGCCATGGCAAGACCGGTCGACCACGGAAAGAAGAGAACGAGGCGGCGGACATTGTCGTAGCCGAGGAACTCTTCATCGGTGATGAAGAAGCGCATTGTGAACTGCTGCTTCACCGAGGGAAGATCCTGCGGTAACAGGATCGCGATCGGCGATTTCAGCGCGAGCGAGGGCCAGCCGGTGGCGCTTGCGATAGCAAGGGAGGCCACACTGGCGAGCAGAATAATCGCGCCATAGACCGCCAGCGAGCGAACGATACGCTGCGACGCGAGACGGTACTCGGCACCGACGCCGATCGCCGCGCCGAGCAGTACCCACCCGGTGACCGGCATCGTCAGCATGCGATAAGGAAGTAGGGTCCAGGGCTCGTTCTGCCACGACCAATTGACAACGCCTGAAAGCGCCTGCGCCCCCCCAACGAGGAACCAAAGCAGCGACATGGCAAGCACCGTTCGGTCGCGCGGCGGACGCCGTACGAACAGGAGAAAGGTCCCCGCCAACGCCAACGGCAGCAACGTTCCGCTCGCCCACCAGAGCGGCGTGAGGACGAGGTACCAGAATAAGCACCGCTCCCCGACGGTGTCGTCCGAGAGCGCTGGGTTTCCCCGAAGCTTCGCGCCGCGGTCGGTGAAAGGAAAGGCAGCACTCGACATCATTGCCTCAAGTCCGCTTTGCTGCGGTGGATCCGATGAACGCGGCCCGGAGAACGCCATGGAGCGCGCTCTGCGCCCGCCCGCCGGTCGCGATGAGCGCGAGCGTCGGGGCGACGCGCGGATCAGACAGGGGCAGCCACGGTGCCAGCCTTAGGGCGCGCCCCAGGTAACGAAGCGCCTCTCGGCTGCAACCGGCGGACGCGGCCTTTCGGCTCGCGATGCGATAGATGTTGGCCAGCCCTTCGCGCATTACCCAGCGCGGAATCTCGGGCATGGCCTCGCGCATGAGCGCGTTCGCCATTTCGCCGAAGCGGACGAAATTCCCGAAGTTGACGCTGAGACTTCTAGTACGCACGCGATATAGCGTCGCTGGCTCCGGCACCATGAACGCAGCGCCGTCGCCATGGCGATGGAGCAAGCGGCACCACATCTCGTAGTCCTCGACGGAGCGCAGCCGCTCATTGAACAGCCCGGCCTCGCGCAGCTCCCTGGTGCGGATGATCGGCGTGCTGCCGTTTCCCACATGATTGCGGCGAATCATCTGTCGCAGCGTCGGGCGGCGCAGTCGCGACACCAGATATTCGCCCGTGCGAACGCCACGGTCGTCGATATAAGCGGAGTAACTATAGGTCATCACGAGATGCGCATCCGCTTCGAACGCGGCGAGCTGCGTTGCCGCCTTGTTCGGCTCCCAGAGGTCGTCGCCGTCGAGAAAACCGACAAAAGGGGCCCGCGCCGCGCGAACGCCGGAGTTGCGTGCGCCGGCGAGGCCGCGGTTCTCTTGCCGAATGGGACGCAGCCTCGGATCGCGAATGGCGGCGATGATTTTCGCTGTGCGGTCAGTCGAGCCATCGTCGACGACGACGACCTCGAGGTCGGACATCGTCTGTGTGAGCGCCGAGAATATGGCGTCCGCGATAAACTGCTCGACATTGTAGGCCGGGACGACGATCGAGAGCAGCGGCGTGCGGGACAATGGCTTCATCTCGATGATGTCCTGGACGTCGTCGTCTGGGGCTGCGGCGAGTTGCCGGCGCAGCCGCAAAAGGGGTGGGCGGAGCTGTAGACGGGGGCGTCGTATTTCGCAGCGGTGTTGGCGGGGCGGAAGGGTCGCCAGAGCACCGCCGATGCAAGCCGGCGTAGCGGTCCATAGCCGTCGAGGGACGCCGTCCCGCGGGAGCTGCTAGCCTCGAATCGCGCGTCTCGGACGATCCGGATGTCGTCGTCGCTGGCATCGCCATCGATGATCCAATCAATTGCCGGAATCAAGACATGGTAGCTGCCGCGCTCGATCGGCAATGGCCGCGTGGGTGCTGTCCAGAGCGGCGCACGAGGCGGCGCCATAAAGGCCAGGACCAGCGAGCGCAGCGCCCAGAGGCAGCTCGCGGGTCCAGAATAGTTGTCGAGAATGCGAAGGTCCGTGCTGCAATAGCCTTGCGTGGGAATGCCGTCAGCGACTGCGCCGCGCGCGACGAAATAGCGCCATACTGCATCGAGAGAGCGGCGGGCGAGTCCGGGATCCACCGTCGGTGCCGCGCGAGGACCGCCTGTCACAGCACCGGCGATGAGCGGCGCCGGTGCCGCCATGCGATAGCAGACGCTTCGCCCCATGATGGGAATGCCTTGGGGCCCTATGAGGTAGGGATACCGCGCGACGAAGGCCCGCATGGCGTCGGCGACCTTCGCGCCGCCGAAACCAGGCGAGATTTGGCGCAACCAGAACAGCTCGTACTGGATGGCCCAGGCGTTGTAGAAATCGAAATCCGAAGCCGGGCCGTCGCTGAACCAGCCATCGCCGCGATAGAATTGCAGAAAGCGATGGAAATTCGTATCAATCGCCGCCTGGTCCGCGGGCTGGCCGAGGCTCTCCAATACTTCGTTTATGAGCACCGGGAACAGATGCCAGTTGTTGTCGGGAAGCTTGCGCCCGTTCACTTGGCGAAGCCACGCGCACGCCTGCGCGATCTCGGCCGGCGAGAAGATATGGAGGCGGCGCACGATCCACAGTGTCCGTGCGATGTCGGCCGCTTCGACGATGCGCTGATTGAGATCGGAGATCCGGCCCCAGTAAGACGGCGCGTTGGGATCCGTGCCGTTGACGATGCCGTTATGCACGAGGCGGCGCAGATCGAGCGTCTTCCCATGCAAATCATCGATGACTGGTGCACGGCCGCTGGCGAGCCAAGTGGCCACCATCGGCGCGAGGCGCGCGAAGCTCTCGAAGGCGTCCGAGTCCTTGCCGTTCCGGCTCGGCGCGCCGGGCTGGTCGGCGCTGGCGCCGCCCGGCCGCTCGCGATCGTGAAAGGCCGTGACGAAATAGGCAAACGCCGTGTCATAGGGCGCCTCGGCATTCGGAGATGCAGCCGCGAAAGCTTGCCGAAGGCCGGCATCGAAGGCGGAATCCCATTTGCTAGGCGCCGAGGGTGCCGCGCCGTCCGCCGCTCTGAAGACGCCATAGGCGAGGCCCGCGGCAGAGCTAACGAGCAGGCCCGTGAGAGCGACGGCCGCCGCGGCGCCGCGCACGGTGGAGGCGCGAAAGCGTCCTGTCATGCGTGCGCCCGCCGCGCACGCAAGGAGACGACCCGTTGCGCAAGAGCTTCGTGGAGCGGTGCCGGAAGAAAGCTAGCAATCACAGCTGCCGTCGTCAGCCAAGCGCGCCGGTCGCGCACGAGGGCGGATGGACGGTTCAGCCAGGCCTTGGCTAGGAGACGCCGCGCGGCGTACAAGTCGCGGGCCTCGTACGCGATATAGGCTAAATAGCGGCATTGCCGCGCCAGCGCCACGCGGTGCACGCGTGCGACTTCAGCGGGCGCTATCTGGGCGGCCTTCTCGATCACGGTCCGCCAGTTGGTCTCCATGAGCAACCAGTTTTTGGTAATCTGATCGCTACGCATCCTGTAGGCGGTCAGGATCTCGGGCACGAGCGCGATGTTTCCCGGCCGCCGCGCTGCCAGACGAAGCAGAAGGTCGAGATCGACGTTAGAGCGCAACGCGGGGTCGAAGCCCCCGACCTGCACCACCGCGTCGCGTCGGCAGAACACCGTGCTGGCCGTGCCGGTGAAGTTCTCGATGACGAGGCCGCTGAAGGTGAGCCCGCCCAGGACCCGGGCGGCCGCCACCGTCGACGAGCGGCCGGTCGGGCGCGACGCATCATCGATGGTATGCCACCAGCTATAGCTCAGGTCGATGCTGGGATCGGCCGTCATGAGAGCGACGTGCCGCGCGGCCTTCGTCGGCATCCACAGATCGTCGGCGTCGAGAAATCCAACGAAGGCGCCGCGTGCCGCCGCAAGCGCGGTGTTACGCGAACCCGACGGACCCTGGTTCTCCTGCAGAATGAGCCTAACGCGCGGATCGCCGGCGAACGCTTGCAGCACGTCGCGCGTGGCATCGGTCGATCCGTCGTCTACGACGATCACCTCAAGCGAGACGCCGCGCTGCGCGAGTGCAGAGCGGATCGCGTCGCCGACGTATGGCGCTACGTTGAAGGCGGGAATGACAACGCTGACCTTCGGAAGATCGTCGGCGGTCAGGTATGTGGGTTCGCTGTCCATCATGAAAAGCTCGCTCTGCGAAGGGACGGCAGGAGATTCGGAACGAGGCTTGCGACGCGCCCCCGGTAGATGAGACCGGAGCTGAGAGACAGGAAGGCTGAGGCTAGGATCGCGCCCCAAAGGCCGGAGGCGGCCGTGAGCGCATAGAACAACGCGACCGACAGGGCGAGTTTTGCGAGCGCAAGATTGGCACTGCAGCGCGCCCAGCCGCCCGCCCGGATGACTTGGTCGTAGAGATTGTTCATGTAGCGCGCCGGCAGCGTTGCGAGCAGCACGGCCGTCGCGCCGACCAGGACGGGCTGACGATAGACCGCGACGCTCAGCACCATCGACGCGAGAAGGGTGCACCCTCCGACCGCGACCGCCAGGCGTCCGTTCGAGCGCGCCACGGCTGGCGTCGCCAAGAGTTTCGATTCGACGAGTTCGGGGTATTTCGCCTGGACGAACGACCAGCCGGGTGCGTCGGCTGCGGTAACGATCTGCCGGGCCAAACCGAAGATGCCCAATTCGGCGCGCGAGAGGAGCACGGAAATGATGAGAATGGGAAGCTGCTCGCTTAGCATGGCGATCGCATCTGCGGGCGCGAAGCTCGTGCCGCGAATGAAAGCAGAGCGGAGGTTCGGCCACGAGATGCGGCGATAGGCGAGGAGCGCAAAGCCCACAAGATTGCCGAGGACACGGCCGGCGAGAACGATCACGGCAAACGCGCCCGCGCCATGGCTGATGAACGCGCCGAGGGCAATGCCGGCACCCGTCACGATGTGCGGGATCGGCGATGCTCCCGCTCGGCCCTGGAGGATGTAGAGCATCTGCAGAACGTTCGATTGTCCGAGGAAGAAGCCTCCAAAGGCAAAAGCGGCGATCGTCAGCGCCTCGTCCGTGCCTGCAGCCATATACCAGCCGTAGGCCAGCGAAAGGCCCAGCGTCGGCAGCAGCAGCGCGGAAGTGGCGAGCAATCCGGCCGTCGCGCGCTGCGGATTGCTCAGGGCTTGCAGAGGCAGCGCGTTGACGAGGCCCAATCCCGACACGAGGCTGAGGATCGACGCGCCGAACGCCGCGATCGCGTAGGTTCCCGCCCCGGCGAGCCCATATGTCCAGACGAGGGCGATCGAGATCAGGAAACCATTCGCAAGCTGAAGAACACGCGCAGCAAGAAGCGGGACGAAATCGCGGTTGCGCCGTTCGACGAGCGCCGTGAGGCCGCGCCCTGCCATGAGGATCAAGCGACCCACGGCATTCCCGCAGCGGCGTCAAGGGGCGGCTCGACCCCTTGCACGCCGAATCGGTCATACCATTCGGCGAGGATTAGGATGTTCCACAGTTTGGTATGCGTCGCTTTGGCGCTGCGCGCGCTGGCCCGATGCAGCGCCAGCAAGCGCCGCGCCTCGGCGACGCTCAGGATCTCGTCGCGGAAGATGCGAGCAGAGCCAATGCGCCCTTCCATGTGGCGCCCCATTTCGCCCGTGAGCCACGCAGCCACGGGCGTCGAAAATCCAACTTTTCGGCGATGGACGATGTCAGGCGGGATAAGATCGTCCACCGCCTCCTTCAGGAGGCGCTTGGTCACACCACCGGCGGTCCGGACCGCGGAGGGAATTGAGAGCGCGTAGTCTACGAGGCGGCGATCAAGAAACGGCGCCCGGATCTCGATGGAGTGCGCCATCGACATTTTATCAATGCGCATCAGGAGCTTCTCCGCCATCCGCATGCGTGTC
>Ga0335074_10010920_pt1 | contig 12701 bp, 11 predicted proteins | sample Lox_Sample_23_FD_206715 | JGI IMG/M metagenome (GOLD analysis project Ga0335074, IMG submission 206715) | Soil microbial communities from Loxahatchee National Wildlife Refuge, Florida, United States - Lox_Sample_2.3 | ecosystem: Environmental > Terrestrial > Soil > Wetlands | place: USA...
AAGACCAGTGCACTATGGTGATTGTCACCCATAACATGCAGCAGGCCGCCCGGGTGGCTGATAACACGGGGTTTTTTCTGCTGGGCCGGCTGATCGAGTACGATAAAACCGACAGGATTTTCAAGAACCCCTCGAAGCAGGAAACAGAAGATTACATTACGGGAAGATTCGGGTAGACCCAGCCATGACCGCCATCGGCCGCCCACGACATCCCCGCTTGGCCGGAAAGGAGCCACTGCCATGCGCCACTTTACAGTCGAATTAGAAGAACTGAACCAGAAGCTATTGGAGATGGGCGGGCTGGTGGAATCCGCCATTCATCGCAGCGTGCGCGCCCTGGTGGACCAGGACCGCGACCTGGCCGAGCAGGTGATTCGCGACGAACCGCGCATCAACCGCATGGAAATGGAGATCGACGGCATGGCCACGCGCCTGCTGGCGCTGCGCCAGCCGGTGGCCCGCGATCTGCGTTTCCTCACCTCCGCGCTGAAAATCAACAACGACCTGGAGCGTATCGGCGACCTGGCGCAACACGTGGCCGAACGGGCGCTTTCCCTGATGCACCATCCGCTGGTGAAGCCCATGACGGACATCCCCAAGATGGCCTCGCTGGTGCAATCTATGCTGCTGAAGTGCCTGGACTCGTTTGTGAATTCGGATGAGCCCATGGCGCGATCGGTGCTGCTGGCGGACGACGAAGTGGACCGCCTGCGGGACGCGGTTTACGCCGAGTTGCTGGCCACCATGCAGAGAGACCCCGGAGTGGTGCCGGCGGCGGTGGATCTGATTTTCGTCGCGCGCAACCTGGAGCGCATCGGCGACCACGCCACCAACATCGCCGAAGACGTGGTGTTCCTGGTGAAGGGCATCGACGTGCGGCACCACGCCGAACAGGCCGAACAGGCCGAGCGGGCCGAAAAAGTCTGACGGTGCCCGGCCGTTGGATTGGCGGCTGCGATTCGGGTTCCGGTTGGCTGGCGGAAGGTCTAAAATAGCCACCAGGACGCAACGATGAACCGCACGGCTTCACTATGCGCGGTCCTGCTGGCTGCTGCCTCGCTGCAGGCGCAGGGAATCCGGCAGCCCAAGCCCTTTCCTCCCGATATCGGTCCCGCCACCATCACCGTAACCGGCGTCAGCGGTAAGCCGGTTGAACTGACCATGGCGGACATGGGCAACTTTCCCCAACATGCCGTCAAGGTGGCGGAGCACGGCGTCCCGGTTACTTTTGAGGGAGTCCTGCTGAAGGACGTGCTGGCGCGGGTGGACCTGCCCGTCGGCGAGCCGTACCACCGCACGGCGGGGGGATATTACCTGGTAGTGGGCGCCGCCGACGGCTATCGGGCCGTGTTCGCCTGGGCGGAATTGGACCCGACGTTCATGGACAAACCCGTGTACCTGGTGACGCAGCGGGATGGTAAGCCGCTCTCCGCCAGCGATGGTCCATTTGAGCTGGTGACCCCCGGCGAGAAGCGCAACGGCCGATGGGTGCGGCAAGTGACGGAGTTGACGATCCGGCAAGCGAGCTGACGGCGTTTGGAGATCCTGCCGCGGGACAGGCGCGCGGCCGGAGTGGCGATCCGCGGTTTGCCCGGCGTCGCCGATCCGCGGCGCTGTGACCCAACTGCCGAATCTCGCGGGCCACGCCTACCGCGGCCGGCGCTCGCTCGCACGGCGCGTTCACCCAAGGCGTCACCGCAGCGTCGCCGATGCGCGACGCACTGACCCATCGCGCGGCCACGCCTGCCCACGCTGCCGGAGCTCGCCCGCTTGCCTCGTTCATCCGCAGTTCACCGCAATCGCCGATGCGCGGTGCTCGGTGTGTCCCGACTGCCGAATTTCGCGGCCCACGCCCCACCGCGGCCGCTGCCGGCGTCACCTTGCCACCGGGCCCTCAGCGTGCCTGCGACTGGTGCGCCCCGATTCCACATTTGCTATGGTTCGAGTGGGGCCGGAGGTAATGGAATGCCGAGTCCGGCCGAGGAGATAATCGATGGGTTTGGCCGAGCAGCATTGCGTACCCTGCCGGGGCGGTGTTCCGCCACTGGAAGGTCCCGAACTCGAGCGGTTGGCGCGACAGGTGCCGGGCTGGCAGGTGGTCCGCGGACACCACCTGGTAAGGAGCTTCGCGTTTCCGGATTTCCGCACGGCCCTCGATTTCGTCAACTGGGCGGGCGCCATAGCGGAACAGGAAGGGCATCACCCCGACCTGTACCTCTCCTGGGGTAAGGTGGATGTGCATATCCGGACCCATAAGATCGATGGCTTGACGGAGAGCGATTTCGTTCTCGCGGCTAAGATCGACCAAATTACGGAATAAATGGGAGAGATCCAATGTTAGGAGTTGGCAGTAAGTTTCCGGTCTTTTCTCTTCAGGCGGCTGTCAGCCTGGAGAAGGGGAAGACCTTCCAGACTATCTCGGACAATGAATATCCCGATAAGTGGAAGGTGTATTTCTTCTGGCCGAAGGATTTCACGTTTGTCTGTCCGACGGAGATTGCGGCCTTCGGCAAGCTCAACGGTGAGTTTCAGGATCGCGATGCGCAGGTGCTCGGCGGCAGCACCGATTCCGAATTCGTACACCTGGCCTGGCGGCAGAACCACCCCGACCTGAAAGATGTGCCCTTCCCCATGCTGGCGGACGTGAAACGCGAGCTCTGCCAGCACCTGGGCATCCTGGATCCCGCCGAAGGGGTGGCCCAGCGCGCCACGTTTGTGGTGGATCCGCACAATCTTATCCGCTTCGTTTCAGTGAACGATCTCTCGGTGGGCCGCAATCCGCAGGAGGTATTGCGCGTGCTGGATGCCCTCCAGACGGACGAACTGTGCCCCTGCGACTGGCACAGGGGCGAGGCCACGCTGCACCCGGCCCTTTGAGACCGGCGCGCTCTCGACGCTTCCGCGGCAAACGGCTGGCTGTGGTCTCGCACGACGGTCCGGGCCGCACGACCGCGGACAAACCGGGGGTTAGCAATTCCTGGTTAACCTTTGAGAGTTTGAAAGCTCCGCTGGAACCTTTCAGAATGGAACATACGTGGAAGAGTGGCCTTCGCCGCCCGCACGCAAAGGAAAACTGTATATATGGAAATCATGCTGGTCGGGTTTTTTCTATCCACCGCTTTTGGGACCATCGTGGGGGTAACGGCAGGCCTTCTGCTGATCAATCGCAGGAACCGCTTCAAGCCTACCGGCGAACACCTGGCCGCGCTGCGGAATGAGCTTTCCGGCGCCACGCCAGACCCGGCCTCGGCTTCCTCCGGCGCGTCTGGAGTGAACCTGGAGGACCTGCGGAAACTGGTGGTTGACCGCGACGACGCTCTTCGGCAAACCCGCGACGAACTGGACAAGGCCCAACTTCTGTCGGAGCAGGCCAAGGCCGAGGCCCAGCAGGAATCTTTGCAGCGCGCCGCCGCGGAGCAACGCGCCCAGGAACTCTCGGACCAGGTGGCCGCGCTCGCCCAGAAGGCCGCCGAATGGGAAGCCGGTTCGAAGGAGCACGAAAGTCTGCAAACCCGCATCGCGGGCCTCATGGCGGAGCTTTCGGCCGCCGCCGAGGCCAACCAGCAGCAGTTGGCGGCCCACTCGCGAGAGCAGGAAACTTTGAACGGCCGCATCTCCAGCCTCACCGCGGAGTTGTCCGCCGTGCAACACTCCAGCCAGCAGGACGGTTCTTATCGCACGTCGCTCGAAGCCCAGCTCACCGCCGACCGCGAATACATTGGCCAACTCACGACCCAGATCGCGGATTACCAGCGCGAGATCGGTAACTACGAAACGCGGCTCACCGAGCAGCGGCAGGTGGCCGCCAAGGGTCTGGAATTCCTGAACCAGGCGCAGGACAACTTCGCCAGCGTGCTGCGGACCATGTACAACGGCGCCGAAGCCCCGGTCGCCGGCGACTAGCCCTCGACTAGCTCCGTATCCTCAGCCCCCTCGGCGCTCCCGCCCGGCCCGTGGCCCCGGGTGGATTCGGCCGTGCGCCGACGGCGTTCCTTGCTCGTCTCCTGCCCGTCGCCCCTGTCAGCGCGGCGCAGTTCTTCCGGCGGCCAGCCCGGATCACCCTTGCGGCCTGCGTCACGCCGAAACACCGGTTGCCCGGAAAGGTAGTCGCCGAACTGAGCGCGGCGGGAGGTGTAACTGCGGAATATTCAGACGGAGCGCCGGCAGGAGGGATTCGCATATGCCGGGCGAAGGCTCGGAAGTTCTTCAATAGCCAGAGTTTAGGGGGATGGAGGCAGGAATCGAGGGAATCGATGAGGAGGGCCAGGGGCACTCGCCGGAGTACCCCTGCGCCCAAACTGGCCCGGGGCTAATTCTGATTCTGGTTCTGGTTCTGATTTGAATTGCGCGGACCGCCGCGGCCGCCCGGCCCTGAATGGACGGTGTAACCCGCGGGCGCCTGGAACAGCGTGGGGTCCGGTTCGGCGCGATTGATGTTGGTCAACTGCGTGACAACCGTGCCGCGGCGCGGATCGGTGACCTTAGTCATCACCGGGACCTTCAAATCCGGCGACATCCAGGTTTCCCGCACCGACTGCATCGCCCTGGCGTTGCCTTCGGAGCCGGCCGGAACCGTGTGGGTGACGCGCCTTCCGGCAGCCGATTCGCCGTTCACCACCTGGGTGCCCAAGTCTTCATCCTTGGTGTTGGGATCGGCGGTACGGGCCTGGCGGTTAAACTGCGGGCGGGCGCCGCGACCCTGGCCGGAGGGCGGCCCATGCATGGTCATTTCGTGAACGGTCTTGTTCTGGGGGTCGATTTCCCGCATCACATGCGCAACCGGGTCGGAAATCATGATATGCGTCACCGGGGTGCCATTTTGCGCGTTGGGGCCGCGGCGCAGTTCGGTGGTTTCAATGCGCACGCGCCCCTGGCTGTCGCGCGACACGTTGCTGGTGCGGGTATGCTGGATCGTGTTACCGTCCGGCAGAACCTGCGATTCGGTGACAGTCTCCACGGCCGAATAGGGTGCTCCGGTTACCGGGCGGCCCATATTCTCGCCGCGCGGACCGCCGAAGAAGCCGCGTCCAGGCCCGAATCCCCGCCCCGGGGGCGGACCGGGAGGCTGTGCAAGCAAGCCCGCCGCCGTCAGTAAACTCAATGCAATCATTGTCTTCATGGGTTCTTCCACCTTTCGTTGAATTGAAAATTCTCGAACCTGGCGCCTCGCTCCGGGTGGCTACACCACACCCGCCAGCCCAGCCCATCACTCGCCGCTCGCACCTTGTTCTTCAATCTTCTCTATCCTTATTGCGGCAACTTGGCGGAAGGGTTCCAATTTCCCGGTGCTGTGCCGTTCGGGCGGGCACCATGAGCGGCTGCCCCGGCGAGGAGGGGCGCCAAAGAGTAAGCCGTTGACCAAAAGAACTCGCCCTGCACGCGCCGGGGAGGCAGTAGAAGCACTGCGCGGGCAGATCCCGTGGTTTTGAGCGGTTGCGATCAGGCCCCTTTGAGAGGCCGGCAACCGAAAAGCCTCGGCCCGCCTATCAGCCGTTCTACGACACCATGGCCGCCGTGGTGCCCGGGAACCCATCGGCGGGCGGCGGTGCCGGTGCTCCCGCCGGCGCGGCAGGCTTTGCGCGACAATACAGACGAAGCGATGAAGATCGAAACCCTTCACCACGTGAGTCTGAATGTCACCGACCTGGAGCGGTCGCGCCGGTTCTATCGCGAGATTCTGGAGCTGGAAGAGATCGCCCGGCCCGCCTTTCCGTTTCCCGGTGCCTGGTTCAGCGTGGGAGGCGCGCAGCAGTTGCACCTGATTGTGCACCCCGGCGCCACGTTCCGCGGACGGAAGGGCATCGACACGCGCGACAACCACTTCGCCGTGCGGGTGGAGGATTACCGGGCCACGCTGGAGTTTCTGCGCAACCACGGCTACCGGGAAGAAGCCGGCGATCTGGATCCGCTCAAAATGCGCACCCAGCCGCATGCCACGGCCGGGTTTCCGCAGATCTACATCTGCGATCCGGATTGGCACGTGATTGAGATCAACGCCGCCCGGCTACCGCAAGGAAGGTGATGGAGCGCCGTTCCAGGCCGGCCGCGCGGCCCCATTACCCGCCTTCGGCCACCTGGAACAGGCCCCACAGATTTTCGGCGATCGAGCGGCTCGACGACGAATTCTGCTGATAGGCCAGCAGGTTCGCATTGGTGCTTGAAGTAGTGCTGCTCGAACTACTGCTCGCAGCGCTGCCGGAATCATCCGCCGGGGTGGCGCTGGAAGTCGAACTGGTGCTGGAGTCTTCGCTTCCACCCGCATGATGGTGGTGGTGCGTGGCCCCGGTCTCGCCGGACGCCGACGAAGTGCCGGAGGCCTGCTGCTGCAAGGCCGATTGGAGCGAGGACAGATCGCCCGTCTGGGAGGCGGTCGAAAGTGCTGCCCCAATCTGGTTGAGCTGGGAGGCTTCCGTGGTGTTGCCGCTCTGCTGGGCCTGCTGGGCCTCCTTTTGCACGCTGCTGGCCATGGAGGCGGTTACCTGCTGGAACTCAGTAGGATCCTGTTGCTCCAGTTTTTGCAGTTCACTCAGCAGCTTGGCCGCCGGGGAAAGCTGCGATTGGCTGGCTGCCGAACTGGAGCCGGTGGCCGCCGAACTGGAGGCGCCGCTGGCTCCCAAACTGGAGGCGCTGCTGTTGCAACTGCTGGTGCCGCAGAGCGCCGCGTAGTCGCCCGAAGAGAGAGATTGGATCGTCATGCTACACATATCGGACCGGGACGGGAAAACGTGAAGAGCGCAAGGCGTTTTTCCGCCCGCGGCGCTGGGTGGTGGCGCCGGCAGTCTGGGATCCCAAACCTCCAGCTATCGGTTGGCCCGGTGCCGGTGCAATACGATCTACCTGGCCCATCAGCGTCCGCCTGAGCCGCTCCGCAGCAGTTCCGCGACATCCTCCAGCTTCTCATCCATATCTTTCAGCTTGCGGGCCAGGCCCTGGATTTCGGATTCCGACCGGCGGTTCACGTCGAAATCCAGCTCGCCGCGCAGGCGGTCCTTCTGGTCCTGGCGGTTCTGGCTCATCATAATCACCGGCGCCTGGATGGCAGCCAGCATGGAGAGAAACAGGTTCAGCAGAATAAAGGGGTACGGGTCCCAGGCGGCCTTTCCGAGCTGCACATTAATCCAGGTGTAGACCGCCAGCACCACTCCGAACGAGGCGATGAACGTCCAGGACCCGCCGAATTGCGCCACCCGATCGGCCACCCGCTCGCCCAGGGTGGCCTCGGATTCGATTAACTTGTTGGGATTGCGCGCCGCCCGCAGCCGGACCAGATGCTGCGAGGCGTGAAACTGGCGCCCCAGCACCGCCAGCATATCCATGCCCGCCATGGGCTTGCGCTCCAGCAGCACGGCGATATCGCGGCGCTCCACCTCGATACAGACGGTCTCTTCAACCGCCGTAGCGCCGGTCTGATGGGGAGTCTCGTCCAGCATGGAGGCGAATCCGAAGAATTGCCCGGCCGCCGGTTCATCTACCACCACTTCCTGGTGGTCTTCATCGACGGTGGTCACCCGCACCTGCCCGGAGACCATCACATAAGCCCGGAGTCCGGGGTCGCCGATTTTGTAAATGCGCTGCCGCGGGGCGAATTGCTTCAGTTCCACCTGCCCTGCCAGCACGGCCGTCTCTTCGTCATCCAGCAGGGCAAACAGGGGAACTTTTCTCAAGACATCCGGTTGGCATGCCATCGGTTCACCTCCTGAATATGGTAGCCTTGCCGGTCGTCTGAGAGTTGCCTGGATTTCCGGGTCCGCTCCGCGCGTTTGGTCCCGGCATCGGGGCGGCGGCAGGCGGGATGGGGGGCGGCAAAATGGAGAATCTTCCGCCGGTGGAATAACTTTGTCTGCCTTCATCCGTCTCAGAATTAAACCGGTGGGCATCGCCTGGGGGAACCGTGCGCCGGCTGGCGGTGTCCAAGCAACTGAACCCGTGAGCTTTAAGGAGGGAATACGATGCGATTCAGCCTGCCCCTGGCCCTGCTGGCACTGGGCGCCGCCGCGGCTTTGGCGGCCACCGATACGCCGCACTTTGCGCTGGCTGAGATCCAGATCAGCCCGCGCGAGGCGCGGCCGATGACGCAAGGGCCGTTCTTCACCGCAGGCCGCTATGAAGTGCGGCAGGCGAGCATGCTGGACCTGATCCGGATCGCTTACGGGGTGGATCCGGAGCGCATCAATGGGGGGCCAAGCTGGCTGGAAATGGACCGCTTCGACGTGTTTGCCAAGACGGCGGGCGCGTCGAACGCCCCATCGCGGGCGCTCATGCTGCGGGCTTTGCTGGCGGAGCGCTTCCACCTGGTGGTCCACAATGACAGTAAGCCGACGGCGGCATTCGCCCTCACCGTGGGGAAGAAGCCGCTGATGAAGGCGGCGGATGATCCTCCGGGCGATACCGGCTGTAAATTCGACGTCCAGAACGCCCCACAAGGGCCGCCTGCCCCCAATCAACCGATCACCCTGCCGGTGTTGCTGTACACCTGCCACAACACCACCATGGCGGCGTTTGCCAGCGGCATGCTCGACATTCCCGGAGCGGCCCAGTATTTCAACAGCCGGCCGGTGGTGGACCAGACCAAGCTGGAGGGCGCCTGGGATTTTACCCTGAAATACACTCCCAAGCTGCCGGCCGGCCTCAATGTCACCGGCGAGAGCATGCCGCTGTTCGAGTCCGTGGAGAAACAATTGGGCCTGAAACTGGAAGCCACGACGGTGCCCCTGCCGGTGATCGTCGTGGACAGCGTGGATGAGAAGCCTACGCCTAACACGGCGGAAGCCGATAAGGCCTTTCCAGCTCCCACGGAGTTCGAAGTGGCGGAGCTGAAGCCCAGCGATCCGTCGGCCACGGGAGGGCGCGGCGCGGCCAGGGCAGAGATCAAGAACGGGCGGGTTTTTGTGCCCAACATCCCATTGAAGAACCTGATGGAGCTGGCGTGGGATCTGGACAGCGACGAGATGCTGGTGGGCGCGCCCAAATGGATGGAAGACCGGTTCGACCTGATTGCCAAGGCCCCGCCGGGAGTGGCGCTGGGCGATCTGACGCCGCAGCGGTCGTCCGTGTCGGTGAACATCGACGCGCTGCGGCCGATGCTGCGCGCGCTGATGGTGGAGCAGTTCAAGCTGGCTGTCCATACCGAAGAGCGGCCGGTCAATACCTACACCCTCACGGCGCTCAAGCCGAAGCTGACCAAGGCGGACCCGTCGTCGCGGACGAAGTGGGAGGAAGGCGTCGATCCCGGCTCGAAGAACGGCAAAAACGCCAATCCGACGCTTGGGCGCCTGGTGACCTGCCACAACATGACCATGGCTCAGTTCGCGCAATTGCTTCCCGGCATCGCGCCCGGCTACCTGCGCACCAAGGTGGTGGATGCCACGGGCCTCGAAGGCGGATGGGACTTCACCTTCAGCTTCAGCCCGGCGGGCGTGCTGCAGATGGGCGGCGGCGGGCGCGGCGGAGACGGCGGGCGTGCCGGAGACGGTGGGGCTTCGCCGGGCACCACGCCGGAAGCCTCCGAACCGAGCGGCGGGCTGTCGTTGTTCGATGCCATGGTGAAGGAGCTTGGGCTGAAGCTGGAAATGCAGAAGCGGCCTTTGGCGGTGGTGGTAATCGATCACGTGGAACGAAAAACGGAGAACTGAGGGGCGCCGGCGCAGCGGGTTACCGGGCGGCGGGTGGCGGGGCTGCCGTGGCGCGCGCCAGCCAGGCGATCTCGGCTTGCAGTTCGGTGATCCGGCCGGCCGGCTGCGGCGCCTTGGGCAGCCGTACCAGCGCGGATGCCACCTTGCGCGATTGCAGGGCGAAGTACAGCTCGGCGGCCTGCGGATCGTCGCCGTGCTCGATCACCAGCGTGGGCGTCTGGAAGCTGCCCGCGAAGTATAGCGGCGAGTGCTTTACGTATTGATCCGCGTCCTCCCACGGCAGGGCGCCCATCCAGGCAACGGCATGGCGGGCCGGGTCGCGGTCGAGGGCTGCATCCATGGTCCAATCCACGATAGGGTCGCGCGCCACCGCCGCCTGGAACCGGCCGGTGTGGCCGATCAGCCACGCCGCCACGTAGCCGCCGATCACCGCCACGCGACGCGGGTCAATGTAGCCTTTGGCGGCCACCAAGTCCACGCCATGCAGCAGGTCGTCGGCCGCGCCGCCGGGGAAGTTGGTGCGCAACAGGTTGCCGAATTCCTCCCCGTAGCCGGGGGTCCCGCGGGGGTTGGCGCACAGTACCACGAAGCCGTGGGCGGCGAAAATCTGGGACCGCAGGTCAAACTCGCCGCTGCACATCGACGGCGAAGCGTCGCGGATATCCACCAGCAGCGGGTACTTCTGCGCAGGTTGGAAACCGGGAGGCTTGGTCAGCCAGCCCTGGATGATCTGGCCCTCCGACCCCCAGGTGATCTCTTCCACCGCTCCCACCGGGCGCCCCGCCAACAGGTCGTGATTGGGGCTGACCACCACGCGCAGGGTGCCGGGGTGGTCGGCGGGGAAGACGACCACCTCGCCGGTGGACGAGCCGGTTGAGCGGATGGTGGCGGCGTTCCCGTTATCCGCCAGCGAAAGCCCCTCCAGCCGCGCTGGGTCGAGGGTCAGTTCGCGCAGCGTACCGTCGTTGTGGGCGGCGTAGGCGTGGGTGACGCCGTGGTCGTCGGCCAGGAAGTACAGGTTGCGCGAATCGGAGCTCCACTGCGGGCTGCTGACATCGCGATCCAAAGCGCCGCTCAGGATTTTGACCCGGCTGCCGTCGGCGTTCATCACCCAGAGCTTGCGGATGGCGTAACCGGACGGTTTGGGGTTGGTAGCCAGCCAGGCGACCTTGGTGCCATCCGGCGAGGGCAGCGGGCACTCATTCCGGCCGGCGTGCGCGGAGAGCACCTTTTGGCCGCCGGAAAGGCGAAACGCGAAGATCTGGCCCGCGGAGCGAGCCGCCAGTACGGTTTGGCCGTCCAGCATCCAGGCCGGTTCGCCCACGGCATCGAAGTCGTCGGGGGAAAGCTGCCGCGGCGTGGCGGAGGGCGATGCCAGCACGAAAACCTGGATGGGTCCCAGCGGACGGGCCAGAAACGGCAGCAGCTCCGGTGGCGCCCAGGCCGGTGGCGGACCCTGCGCCGGCGCCCGCGCGGTGAAGGCCAAAGCATCGCCTTCGGGCACCAGGGCGACCGAAAGAGGCGTCTCCGGCAGGTTGGCAATTACCGTTTCGGCCCCCGAATCCATGCGCCGCACCAGGATGCGCACCGCGCCGCCGTTCTCCGAGAGCCAGGCCAGCCGGGACGACTCAAAGGACCAGCGCGGCGAGCGGTCGCGCCAAATACCGTCGCCAAGGGATATTGGCGGTTTACCAGCAAGCGATATTAGCCGTAGATTAGCGTGACCGCCGATGGCGTCCACGTAGGCCAGCCACTGGCCATCGGGGCTGATCCGGGCTTCCGAGATGGTATGCAGGCTGGCGAGGTCCGCGGGGGCCAGGGGGCCGCTCGCGGAGAAGCACAGAAATGCCGTGCTTACCAGAAGATAGGCGGTACGAAGGGCCACCCAACCAGTCTCGCACATGGCTCAAGCAGGGGCTGCGGCGCGGCCGGGCACAAGCGGGGCCGGGGAAAAGTTATCGCCCGGTACTAACCTTGGAAAGGAGTAAAACGCTATCAAACTATAAGGTAAGTGTACATGCCAAGTATGTCTTATTTTTGCCGTCTGCTTTCCCTATAATTGACCCAACGACGGTTAAATAAGGAAACCCGTGGGGTGTTTGTATTGCGGCAAAGATATCGGACCCTTTCGGCTTCTCCGGGATAGCGAATTTTGCAGTTCCGCGCACCGGAAAAGCTACGGGCAACGCCTGGGGGCGGCGCTCGGCCGGATAGGTGCGCCCGAACCGCCGCCGGCTGGAATCGCGGGTTTCCAAGTCAAAATGCCGGTGCAGGCCGGCTCCCTGCAGTACACCGAACATACCCGCGACTTAGGCCATACCGGCAATCGCGCGCGCACGGTTCGGGACTGGCCGGTAAGCATCGCTCCGGTGTTGGGCGCCAACGCGCTGCAGAGCGCCGGATGGCCCACGGTGGCTCCCTCCGAAAACCCCGATGGTGCCGGGCTGGCTTGGTTGGGCGGGACGACGGCCTTCGGGTGCGTGGACGGCTTGCGCCTGCCCACGCCGATTCTGGGTCGCGGAGTACCGACGAGCGGCGCCGCGGTCCGGCCCCTTCCGCATCCCGAGGAACGCATTCTGGGGCCGGCCAGCGGCCGCGGTTTGGATTGGCTGGCCACCGGCCATAGCCGCCGGCTGCCCGAGATGCGCCTGGAGCTGGTCCAGGAAACCGTCCAATCGGCCCAGGAACAAACCCCCCAGATCTGCCGCCAGTGGATGCCCAGCCCACCGGCCGAGGCCGCCGAGCGCGAGGTGCTTCCTGCAGTGGCCTGCTGGCAGGATTTCGCCGTGCCGGCCCCGCGGCTGCCGGAATTGCGCCTGGATGAGATGGTGCTGGCCGTGCAGGCGATGCCCCAGCCCTTCCAGCAGTGGGTGGCCAGCGCGGCTGCCATTGCCGCCGAGCGCGAGGTGATCCCCTCAATCGCCGCCCGGTTCGTGGAATCCGGCGCCGTGCGCCTGCCGGAAATGCGCCTGGAAATCGCCCCAACGGCCATTGAGCCGGTGGCCGATTTCCGGCCGCAGCAGCTTTCCGGCGCGGATGCCGCCATCGCCATTGCCGGCGAACGAATGG
>Ga0335074_10010922_pt1 | contig 12700 bp, 11 predicted proteins | sample Lox_Sample_23_FD_206715 | JGI IMG/M metagenome (GOLD analysis project Ga0335074, IMG submission 206715) | Soil microbial communities from Loxahatchee National Wildlife Refuge, Florida, United States - Lox_Sample_2.3 | ecosystem: Environmental > Terrestrial > Soil > Wetlands | place: USA...
TGCCTTGCTTGGCGACGCGAAGCTGACCCTGGGACATTTGATTGCCGCCGTGCTGGACCGGCTCGATCGCCGTGCGGTGGAACGCAACCCTGCCGCGGAGATCGCCAAGGCGCGCGCATCATGGCTCGCGCGCTGGCAGCCCAAGCTTGCGGCGAACACGGCGCCGATCAACCCGTACCGCGTCATCGCCGAATTCCAGAAGGTGGTGGACACCGCGGACGTGATCATGACGCACGATTCCGGCAGTCCGCGCGAGCAATTGCTGCCGTTCTACCAGGCGAAGCGGCCACGCGGGTATCTGGGCTGGGGCAAGTCGCACCAGCTCGGCACCGGGCTCGGGCTCAACATTGGCGCCAAGATCGCCGCGCCGGAAAAGTTCTGTGTCAACATCATGGGCGACGCAGCGTTCGGCATGACCGGGCTGGATTTCGAAACCGCGGTGCGCTGCGGCGTGCCGATCCTGACCATCGTGTTCAACAATTCCACCATGGCGATCGAGACGCGCCATATGGGCCTGTCGCACGAGAAGTTCCGGGCGCGCGACCTGGGCGGCAATTATGCGAACCTGGCGAAGGATCTCGGCGGCTGGAGCGAGCGGGTGGAGCACCCGGAGCAGATTGGCGAGGCGATCCTGCGTGCGCGGCGCCAGACGGAGGAAGGCCGCACCTGTTTGCTCGAGTTCATCACGAACGAGGAGACGGCGTTCTCGCAAGGCGCGGCGGCGCGGCCCTGAATGCGCGAGCGGGGGCATCGTGCCGAATGACGCAGGCGGCGGCCTGGTGCCAGGCCGCACATGCGGCACCTGTACCGTATGCTGCAAAGAGCTGACGATCGATACCGACGCCATTCGCAAAGTGCAGGGCGTGACGTGCGTGCACTGCATTCCGAATGGCGGCTGCGCGATCTACCCGCGATGGCCGGCGATCTGTCGCGACTGGTATTGCCTGTGGCGCCGCTATGCCTGGCTGGACGATTCATGGCGCCCGGACCGGTCACGGATCCTGCTGCGTGCGACCGACGACGATGTGCCGGCGGGGTACGCCGCCGGACCGGGTGTGGTCGTGGACGTACTCGGCACTTGCGACATCCTGCTGCGCCACGAGGTCGTGACGGCGATCGCCAGGCTGGTCGCGGCTGGGGTCGCGACGTTTCTCTCCGTGCCGGGATTGCCCGGCTATGCCGGCGGCCGCGTATTGCTCAATCCGTCGCTGGAGGCGCCGGTGCGCGACGGCGACGGCGACACGCTGCAACGGCGGCTGGTGGAGGCGTTCCTGCGATCCGCCCTGCACCCTAAAACGGCGATCGAACTGGACGCGACGTGGCCCGATCGCTGACACCTGCGATCCAGGAAGCACGAGCCACGTGCTTCAGTCCTCCGGCCGGAACCCCATGATCCGTTCGAACCGTTCGCGATAGGCCGGCCAGACCTCCGGGTTCAGCAGGCGGGGTGGGCGCTTGCCATCCAGCACGCCCAACAATTGCTCCGCCGCGATCTTCGCAATGTTGTGGCGCGACTGCCGCGTGATCCCGGCCGTGTGCGGGCTGAGCAATACGTTGTCGAATTTCAGCAGCGGATGATCGGTCGGCGGCGGCTCGTCCTCCCACACGTCCAGCCCGGCGCCGGCGATCTGCTTCGCGCGCAGCGCGTCCGCCAGAGCAACCTCGTCGTGGATGCCACCGCGCGCCGTGGTGATGAAATACGCATGCGGCTGCATCAGCGCATATTCGCGCGCCCCGACCATGCCGCGAGTCTCGGCCGTGTGCGGGCAGTTGATCGAAACGTAGTCGGCCTGCCGCAACAGGTCGTCCAGACTCTCCACTTTTTCGGCCCCGCGCGCCGCCATCACGTCGGCGGACAGATACGGGTCGTAGGCCAGCACCCGCATGCGGAACAATCCGCGGCACAGTTCGGCCACGCGCGAACCGACATTGCCCAGGCCGATGATGCCGATGGTGCGCTCCACCACGTCGTCGCCCATGAATTCGCGGCGATCGTAGGCGCCGCCGCTGCGCATCGCGTGGTCCGACAGCATCAGGCGTTTCGACAGCGACAGCATCATCGCCATGACATGCTCCGCGACACCTTCCTTGTTGCCGCCCGCCTGGTTCACCGCGGCAACGCCGGCGCGCGTGCAGTCTTCCAGGTTCACCGTGTCGTAGCCCGCGCCGGTGGTGGACAGCACCACCACGTTCGGCATGCGTTGCAGCAGCGCCGCCGTGCCATGGAACTTGTGTGCCAACTCCTGCCGTGCCGAGCCGATCTGGAAGGCATGCGCGCGCGCCAGCACCGGTTCGACCTCGTCCTCGGGGCTGTCGTTCATCAGCCGGTCCACCTGGATGTCCGGCCTCTGGCCAAGGATTTCCAGAAACACCGGGGCAGAGACCCGGTTGACGTAGAAGACGCGCTTGATGTTCGGAGCCATGTCCAATCTTTCCCACGAGGTCCGCGCGACTGTAGTGGCTTCGCCGCGCGACGGAAGACCACGCCGTGGCACCCCTGGCCCGCGTACCGGCATGCGCGCAGAATGCCGCGGCACGACTGAAGTGCATGCGCACAGCATGGCAATGCGCGGTGGGTGTGGCAAAGGAAGCGGAGGGAACGCGATGACCGAAGTCGCCGTCGTCGGGGCCGGCCTGATGGGACACGCGCTGGCGCTGGTGTTCGCTCTCGGCGGACATCAGGTGCGGTTGACCGACAGCAATGCCGAAACGCTGGAACGCGCGCCCGGCCTGATGGCGACCGCTTTGGCCACGCTGGCAGAGGCAGGCGAGGTGGATGCATCCTGGAATCGCCAGCGCCTGTCGCAGGCGGTGCGCTGCATTCCGTCGCTGGCCGACACCGTCGCGGGTGCGAAACTGGTGATCGAGGCGATCGTCGAACGCCCCGATGCCAAGCGCACGCTCTATGCCCAGCTTGAAACGCTGATCGATGCCGACGCGATCCTGGCCAGCAACACCAGCAATCTCGATATCTTTCCGCTGGTGCCGGCGGGGTTGCAGCGGCGTACGATCATCGCGCACTGGTACACGCCACCCTATCTGTGCGACCTGGTCGATCTGTGTCCCGGCCCGCACACCGATCCCGCTGCCATCGCTACCGTGCGCGACATGGTCAAGGCGATGGGCAAGGCGCCGGTCGTGTTCAAGCAGATGGTGCAGGGCTATGTCGCCAACCGGCTGCAGGCGGCCATGCAGCTCGAAGTCTATCGCTTGCTCGACGAAGGCCTGGTGACGCCGAAGGACATCGATGATTCGGTGATCCACGGGCTGGCGTTGCGCATCCCGATCCTGGGGATCATGGCGAAGGCCGATTTCACCGGGCTGCTGCTGATGCAGCAGGGCATGAAGAACCGCAGCTATACACCGCCGCAACCGCGCGACCACAGCGAGACATTGGATGCGCTGATCGCCGCTGGCCGGACCGGTGTCATGTCCGGCAAGGGCTATTTCGACTGGGGCGACCGTGGTCCGGAAGAGCTTTTCCGGGAACGTGACAGGAAATTGCTCGCGCTGAAGCAGGCGCTGCGGAAGATAGGACCGATGGAGGGGCAGTAGTGCACCGGCAGATGTCGTTGCGAGGAGCGCAGCGTCGAAGCAAGCTGGGTCACGAGTGCGTATCCGTGACCGAGGTTGCTTCGTCGCTGCGCTTCTCGCAATGACATGGGAGCTCCTCGCAATGACATGGGAGTTCCTCACGATGACATTGGAGTTCCTCGCAATGACATGGGAGGAAACGGAGGGAACATGATCAGCTACGACCTGACGGGCAAAACCGCGCTGGTGACCGGCGGCGCATCCGGCATCGGCTTTGCCACCGCACGCATGCTGGCAAAGTTCGGGGCCACCGTCGCGGTGAACCACCTGCCGGACGATCCCCGCGGCCCAGAGGCGGTGAACAAGTTGATCGATGCCGGCGGCAAGGCGATCGGTGCGCCTGGCAGCGTGGGTGAAGCCGGCACCGCCGAGCGCATGGTGCTGAAAGCCATCGACGAACTCGGCCGGCTCGATCTACTGTTCAACAATGCCGGCACGCCGGGGACGCGGCACCGTATTCCGCCGCCGCAACTTGAATCGATCACCGAAGACCTGTGGTCCCAATTGCTGGAAACCAACCTGCTTGGCATGTTCCGTTGCAGCAAGGCTGCCGCGCCGGCGCTGAAAGCGGCAAAGGGCGCCGTCGTGAACACCGCGTCGATCGCCGGACTGGGACGCGCCGGCAGCAGCCTGGCTTACAGCGCTACCAAGGCCGGAGTCGTCAGCCTGACGCAGAATCTCGCGCGCGCGCTGGCACCGGACGTGCGTGTGAACGCGATCGCCCCGGGTGCGGTGGACAGTTCCTGGATGGTGGAATGGACCAATGAGGAACGCCAGCAATCGATCGAGCGCGCGCTGCTGAAACGCCGCTGCCAGCCTGAGGACCTGGCCGAGGTGGTGGTGTTCCTCGGCTTCGGTGCCGCGATGGTGACGGGGCAGACCATCACCGTGGATGGCGGGCTGACGCTGTAATACCAGACCGCCAAATGGCTGACTCGTGGCTGTGGCCCGCATGTCATTGCGAGGAGCGAAAGCGACGAAGCAATCTCGGTCGCGCGGCGCACGCTCGTCTGAGCGCCGCTCGACCGAGATTGCTTCGTCGCTTCGCTCCTCGCAATGACATGGGGAGCGCAGCCGCGTACGTCGGTCATTCAGCGGGCTGGTATGACTCCCGTGACGCGCCCAAGGCCCGCCGGCGGCGGTTACGCCCGCCCGGGTGCCGGGCCGCCGTGCACCTGCGCGTAGTGCAGGCGCAGCAGATCCTTGCCGTAGTCGTTGCCGTTCGGCGTGCGGATCACCGTGTGGATGTGGCACTTGGCCGGTTCGGTGTTGGTGAGAAACACGCCGGAATGATGGTCGAATTCGATCATCGTGACCGGACTTTGAATGCGGTAGTAGAACGGGTCCTCGTCGCCGAACCCGCCGATCCAGCAGAAATGCGTGGTGTCGAGATGCGTCTCGATCTGCCGCATGCGCGCATTGAACGGACCAGGCGGCAGGATTTCGAAATACCTGGCGGCCAGGTCCAGCAGATGCGCGCGCAACCGCGGGGTGAAGTCGCGGACCGCGACGCCTTCATACGGGACGATCCAATTGTCGCGATACGCACCACCGAGATGACGTTGATCGGCCGGATGCCATCGGCCCTCCGGCATCGCAGTGTCGTGCATCAGCTTGTACACCTGTGCCTGCTGTTGCAGCGCGTCCGGCAAGGCGCGCATCAGTTCCAATCCGATCCGCTCTTCGTCCAAGAACAGTGCCAGGCCGGCATGGGGGCCGCAGTCGATGCAGTTGGGCTCGGCGCCGATGAACTCCGGCGACAGCACCGTCTGTTTGCCAAGCACGAAGCAGTTCAGGCACAGATGGTGGCCGAACAGATTCCAGCCCCAGGGCTCGGTGAGCGAAGGTTCGCCGAAGAGAGTGAAATTGTAGCTGTACTCGTTCATCACGCGTGGGGCGTTGACCAGTTCGCCAAGGAAGGCATTGGTCAGCATCGCGCCGCGCGCCCTGGCATAGCCTTTGGGGCTCAGGCTCGCCTGCATCACCGCCAGGATCGCGTCACGCATCGGTTCGCGTTGCTCATCCAGCCGCAGGCCGAAGCGATCGAAATAGAGTTCCGGATTGCTCCACATGCGCCATTGCGGCGCATCGATCGCGAAACGCAGTTTTGCATGCTCCTCCGCCGCTGCGATATTCAGCACGTTGCGCGCCGCCGCGACCATGGCAGCGGTCGGCGCGTCTTCATCGGCCAGCGCATAAAGGTCCGGCACCACGTCGCCATCCGTCGTGATGCCGCGGAATGGCTCGTTGATCCGCGCGCGCCGCTCGGCCAGCAGGGTCTGGACGCGCGGGCGTGTTGCCACGGCATGTGCCACATGGCTGTAGGCGTCGCGTTCGGAGATGCCGGCGATGCGAGGATGGTCCGGTGGCGGTATCAGGTCGCGAAAGTTATTGCTCATCGTCGATGATCCGGATTGTGAAGGCCGCCATCAGGGCATATCGCCCAGCAGATCGCCAACGCCCGCACGGCGCGCCCAATATTCCCAGGCGCGCCAGCCCGCGGCCGAGCGCGGATTGAACGCGGCGCGGTTCGCAACTTCTCCCGGCGACAGCGCCTTGAACGGGCCGAAGCGCATTGCCGCGGCCAGCACGCGCGCGTTCACCGGCAGATAGACGGAAACGCGCACCACATCCATGATCGTCGCGCCCACCGCGGCGAAGCCATGTCCCCGCATCAATGCCACCTGGTGCGGTCCGAGCAATCGGGCCAGGTCGCGGCCCTGGTCGGCGTTGGTGACCAGCAGGTTTGTCGCGTCGCCGAAATTGTCCGCGATGTCCCACACCGGGATGCTCGGCCCGATCACGCTGGCGACGTGGATCACCGGCTGCAGCGGCACACTGGTGATGCCGAACGGCAGGGTCTCCTCGGCATGGCTGTGCACCACCGCGTTCACGTCGGGGCGCGTTTCGTAGATGGCGCCGTGGATGAAGCGCTCCAGGTAGGGCGGGCGCGGGTCGTCGCCGACCACCTTGCCGTCCAGCGTGAATTCCATGATGTCGGCCGCTTCCACCAGTTCGGGCGCGCGCGAACGCGACAGCAGGAAACGCTCGGGGTTGGACGGATGGCGGGCGCTGATATGGCCATACGCATCGACAACGTTCTGATGCGCCAGGATCCGGTTGCCGATCACCAGATTGCGCAGGGTTTCATCGCGCTCGCTCATATCCGTGCCTCCCAACTGCGGTTGTACGCCGGTCATGTTAGCCCGTCGCGACAACCGTTTGTAGAAGCCAGGGAGGTACACGTCATTGGCGCGGACCGGGGGGCGTGGGCACGCGTACCCCGCACGAGCGAACAGCGATCCGCGTGAGAGCCAACTGCGGCACGGCAAGGATAGCGTTACGCTATCGGTTGCCGGAGAGATGCTGCGTCGTTTGCAGGTTCTGCAGCAAAGCGGGGAGGCTCTGCTGGGCCAGATCACGGAGCGTCGGATCCGTGCCTTTGTCGGCTTCGGCCTGGAATGTCTCGATTGCCATGGTTTGGTCTGGGAGTGCCTGGTCCAGCCAGGCACGGTTGAACGCCGGTCCATTTATCGACTGAAGCTGGGCAAATCGGGCCTGGTGTTGCTGGTCCACGCTGGACGGCACGGGCAGGCCTTTGCTCTGCGCCAAAGCGGCAAGCTGCCGATTGATGTCGGTGTCGGTCTGGCTGATTCGCGCGGCAAGGTCCCGAACGGCTGAGTCCGTTGTCTTGGTCTGCGCGATCTGCGAAATGTCGATCATGTCAATATTGTAGGCGGTGCCGTCGCCGGCAAAATTCAGATCCACATCCGATGGCTTGTTCGCTTCAGCAGCGCCTTTGCTTGCTTGTTCACTGCTCCCGCATGCAGCAAGCGAGAACAATATGACGCCCAGCAACAGGGCGGGACAGGAGCAGTGGCTCATGACGGAGGCTCCGTGAAGGATGCTGTCAACGGTGTATTCCTGGCTGCCAGCGGCAACGTCGTCTCGCGAAAGCAAAGAGTCAAGTTCTCGACAGGGTCATGTCTGCGTTTATTGGCTGAACCGGAACGACGAGGGGAGGAGATGGCCGGGGTCAAGCCGCCGGAAGGCCCGGCAGTGGATCGGGTGGCCCAATCTATTACGCGACTCGCTGCTAACATTGGTCGGCCGAATATCGGCACGGATTGCGACTTCGGCCGAAAGGGGGTGAAATACTGCCCAGTAGGCAATCCGACCCGCACGTCCATCGCGGGCTGCGACATCGGAAGAGGACACACGGCATGAATGATTCGGCAACGTTCACGGAACGTTCACGCATTGCGAATACCACGGATTTCGACGCGATCGTCATCGGCGCCGGCATTTCCGGCATGTTCATGCTCTATCGCCTGCGGGAATTGGGCATGACGGTGCGTGTCTTCGAGACCGGCGCCGATGTGGGGGGAACCTGGTACTGGAACCGTTATCCGGGAGCGCGATTTGATTCGGAAAGCTGGACCTACGGCTATTCCTTCTCCAAGGAATTGATGCAGGAATGGGACTGGAAGGAGCATTTCTCCCCGCAGCCCGACACGCTGGACTACCTGAACCTCGTGGCCGACAAGTTCGATCTGCGCCGCGATATGCAATTCCGTAGCACGGTGAAGGCGGCCCATTGGGACGATGCCGCGGGCACGTGGACCGTGACCCTGGAGAACGGCGAGCAAGCACGGTCGCGGTTCCTTTGCACCGCCGTCGGCATCCTGTCCGCCCACACCCTGCCGGCGATCCCGGGCGTGGAAAGTTTCCGCGGCCCGGCGTATCACCCGGCGCGCTGGCCCCACACGCCAGTGGATTTCACCGGCAAACGGGTCGGCATCATCGGCACCGGCGCGACCGCGATCCAGGCGATCCCGGAGATCGCCAGGCAGGCAAAGCAGCTTACCGTGTTCCAGCGCCGGCCGAACTGGGCCGCGCCGCTGCACAATGCCAAAATCAGCAAGGAAGAAATGGCGGCGATCAAGGCGCGCTACGACGAGATCTACGCCCACTGCGCCTCGACACCGATGTGGTTCATCCACCAGCCGGATCCGCGCAAGACTTTGGACGTGCCGCAGGAGGAACGTGAGGCGTTCTGGGAAAAACTCTATGCGGAGCCGGGTTTCGGCATCTGGCTGGGCAATTTCCGCGACATCGGTGTGGACGAAAAGGCCAATGCCGCAATCAGCGACTTCATCGCGCGGAAGATTCGCCAGCGGGTGAAGGACCCGGCGGTCGCGGAGAAGCTGATCCCGAAGGACCATGGTTTCGGCTCCCGCCGCGTGCCGCTGGAGAGCGGTTATTTCGAGGCGTTCAACCGCGATAACGTGCTGCTGGTCGATACCCTCAACGAAGAGCAGATCGAGCGGATCACGCCGCGCGGCATCCGGACCAGTAAGCGGGAGTATGAATTCGATATCCTGGTCTATGCGTCCGGATTCGACGGGGTGACCGGCGCGTTCGATCGGATCGATATCCGGGGCGGGAACGGCGTGCGACTGAAGGATGCCTGGGCGGACAGCCCTCGCACGTACCTGGGCATGATGGCGGAAGGATTTCCGAACATGCTGATGGTGCTGGGTCCGCATACGGCGCGCGGCAATATCACGCAGGCGGTCGAACACAGCGTGGAATTTCAGGCTGGCATCCTGCGGTTCATGCTGGAACACGGCTATACCCGCGTGGAGACGCGGCCGGAACATGTGGCGGAATGGACCGAGACGGTGATCAAGGCGGCGGAGAAGCTGCTGTCGTCGAAGGTCGATTCCTGGCAGACCGGGGTGAACCGCAACGTGGAAGGCCGCAACGTACGCCGCGTGCTGGGATATAACGGCAATGGTGTCCACTTCCGGCGCAAGACGGACGAGGTCGCCAAAGGCGGATACCGGGAGTTCGCGTTCCGCTAACGCGTGTCCCGATTCAGCATTGCGGCGGGCCCGTGATGCGTCCGCGGGATTTAACGTCGATTTAACGGACCAGCGCTTGCGGCATCTGGCCGGCGGTTTCTAGTCTCCGGATCGGACACCGGGTCGTCGCCCCGGGAATGCGGTTTCGACCGGCTGCCCGATTGACATGATTGGGGGAAAACATGGCCAGTCTCAATGCCGTCGCGGAACGGCCGGCGCAACAGATCGGCCACCTCAATCTGGTTTATCACCCAATTGAAGATCTCGATCATTTGCGCGCCACGGCGCAATTGGCGATCGAGGTCGAGTTCACCACGATCCCCGCCTATCTCTCGGCGCTGTATTCGCTGAAGGACGTCAGTTCCGACGCGTACCAGGTGCTGCGCAGCGTGGTGGTGGAAGAAATGTTCCACATGAACCAGGCGGCAAACCTGCTGATCGGTATTGGCGGAAAGCCACTGTTCACCGGCCGCGCGGTGCCGCGCTATCCCACCTATCTGCCCTCGGCCCGCAAGACAGCGACTCCCTATGTCGGATTGTTCCGTGCATCGCAGGCCGTGTTTGAAGATGTCTTCATGGCGATCGAAACGCCGGCCCCGTGGTCGGCGCCCGCGGAAGGACGAAACTACCAGACGATTGCCCAGCTCTATCGCGCCCTGGAGGAGGGTATCGAGCGCTGCGTGGAAAAATATGGCGCCGCAGCCGTGTTCAAGCAGTTGCCGGACACGCGGCAGCGCGACGACATCTATATCGGCAAATTTGGCGGGCGCGCCGTCGAAGTCCGCGATCTGGACAGCGCCCGGTTCGCCATTCTGCAGATCGTGCAGCAGGGCGAGGGCGCGGTGGATCCGACGCGCACCTTGGTTCCGGAACAACCGTTCGGTGCCTATCAGCATTACGGCATGCGGCTGGATGGCACCTACGGCCCGATCCTGGGCACTCCCTTCGAGCTATCGCATTATTTCAAGTTCAAGGGTATCGCGGAGAAGAATGCCGTCGGGGAGACGTATCCCAGCGCGTCCAACCCACGGGTGACGGATTTCACCAACCCGAAGGCGCGTGACCTGGCGACATTGTTCAACAAGTACTACAGCGTCACCGTGCGCAGCCTGGAGCAGGTGTTTGCGGTGACCAAGGATAATCGCGATGTCTATTTTGAGGTGACGCTGCCGCTGATGCATGCGCACCTGCCGCGGATCGCTCGCAGCCTGGTGACGACGCCGATGACCAGCCTTGGCGATCCGGTGGTGGGTCCGAATGCCGCGCCGACATTCGAATTCGATGCCACCGCGCGGATGTCGGACCTGATTGCCGCGATGCGTCAGCGCCCGGTGGCGCGGCACGCGGCATTGCTCGCCGCGGCGGTCGCCGGCAGCCCCGCTACCGCCGATCAGCGCACGGCCGCGGTGGTTCACGACCGGGAAACCGCGGAAGCATTCGATCGGTTGGCGGACGAGCTGGTGGAGCTGCAGCGCCGCGCGGCGGCAGCGGGAGTCGATCTGTAACACAGTCGGCATCGTCGACGCATAGAGGGGGGGAACCCTATGGCCGAGACTGTCTACGCCATCTATCCCGCGATCGGCATTGCCCGCGTCGGCAATGCGCCCGATGCGTTCTACATCGGGCCGGAGACGTACAATGGCCTGCCGACCCTGCCGGACCGCCCGGATGCGCCGTTCCAGCCGAGCGATTTCCGCGACGCCAATGGATTGGTGCGTCGGCAGGCCGCCCGATTCCGCATCTATCGCAGCGTGGACGGCGGGCCGGCAGAAGAGGTGACGCTGGATACGCCCGATGTCGCGGAGATCCGCTGGTCGGTGCACCTCGCTAACAAGAAGGCGAGCTGGTACACCTTCCAGACCTATCTGGGCGAGTATGGCTACGCGCCGAATCATTCGTTGCGCAATGCGGATGTGAAGGCGACGGCGGACCGGCAGAAGCTGATCATCGATCCCGGTCCGCGGTCGATCGCGGGCCGCAATTCGGGCGGGCCGGGCGCGCCGGTGGAATTCTCCCGCACGAGCATTCCGCCGGGTTACCACGGCAACTTTCCGCCGCCGACGCTGAAGCCTTATGCGATCGACACGCTGGGGGGATTGCGCACGGATGGGCAGGGCCGGTTGTTGGTATTGGGCGGGCACGGCCACGCCGGATCGACGATCGACCCGCCCGCGATCCAGGAATATGCCAACAATGACGGCTGGTTCGACGACACTGCGGACGGGCCTGTGACGGCGACTGTGGTGCTGAAGGGCGCCGCGCAACCGGTCGGCGTGACCCCGGCCTGGGTATTGGTCGGACCGCCGGGCTATGCGCCGCAAATTCCCAACCTGGTGACGCTGTACGATACCATCTTCGACGCGAGCGTACGGCATCAGCATTCACAGCCGGACATCTTCGAAAACGGCTTCTGGAAGCCTGGCCCCGATGGCTACAAGCCATCGTACGAAAGGGACATCAAGCCGATTCTGGAACGCGGTATGACCTATCCCTGGGTCACCGCGATTCCGCCCAAGCCGCATCGGTTCGACCTGGGCAAGCTTGGCGATCCCAATCCGGCGTTGAATCAGTTCCGTCAGTTCTATCTGGGCGCGCTGCGGGCGCCGGGCTACCAGAACCAGCGCATCGGCACCGGCGGCGTGACCATGATGCCGTACCTCGCCGGCGACGACTGCCTGGGGCCCGGAAGCAGCGAGGCGACTCCGCAACAACTGGCGACGTCAAAATACCTGACGCTGACCGAGACGCAGTATTTCTTCCTGCAACAATGGGCCGACGGTTATTTCATTGCCGGGCCGGCACCGGCGCCGCATCCCGGCGAGCAACTCACGCGCGCGGTGCTGGAGAACTGCGTGGGCGGAGCGTTCTCTCCCGGGATCGAAATGACATGGATTTCCCGCAATCCGGCCATCTACACCGAGCCATTCCGCATCCGGGTGCGTTCCAATCCGCCCGATCCGCTGAGCCTGGGTTTCGATCCGCTGGCCGGCATGGAACCGGGCGATGTCTGCCGCTACATGGCGGTGCCCTGGCAGGCGGATTTCAACGAATGCTCGTCGCAGCCGATCGACGGGCGCATTTTTTGGTGGTGGCCGGCGCAACGCCCGGAATTCGTCTACCTGCCGCCGGTGCCGACGGCGTTGCGGGCCGAGCCGTCGCCCGAAATCGGCAAGCAGGTAGCCTGGGTCGGCAGCGATTACGACCAGAACGCAGCCAACTACATTTCGTTTGCCGACGAT
>Ga0335074_10010924_pt1 | contig 12698 bp, 10 predicted proteins | sample Lox_Sample_23_FD_206715 | JGI IMG/M metagenome (GOLD analysis project Ga0335074, IMG submission 206715) | Soil microbial communities from Loxahatchee National Wildlife Refuge, Florida, United States - Lox_Sample_2.3 | ecosystem: Environmental > Terrestrial > Soil > Wetlands | place: USA...
GGACGGTGGTTGAGCTGGCGCAAAGCAACAGTGTACAAGTAAAGTTGGCGCAGGCCGATGTTAAGAAGGCCGAGTCAGAGCTCGCGCAAACCCGCGATGCGTTTGTTCCGTCAATTTCGTTCGGCTCAGGGCTGCCGGCGTTTCCCGAGGTCGGATTTACGGGCAGCCTGCCAACGATCTGGGACTCGACGGTGCAGTCACTGGTCTTCAGCCTTCCGCAGGTTCGCTACATCCAGGCCGCGAAGTTGGGGCTGAAGGCCGCCAAACTCAACCTTAACGACGCGAAAGAACAGGTGGCGCTGGATGCGTCTACGGCCTACATCGAGCTGGACACGGTGAACCAGGAGCGAGCGGCGGCGCAAGAACAGGAGAAATACGCGGGCCGCATGGTCGAGATCGAGCAGGAACGCGTGGACGGCGGCGTGGATCCTGAGAGCGATCTGCTGCAGGCGCAGCTTGCAGCAGCAGAAGTGAAGTTGCACCGGTTGCACCTTGAGACGCGCGCGGCAACGCTCGACAAGCAACTTTCGACGCTCACGGGGCTGCCGGTGGGATCGATCATTCCCAGCCACTCCAGCATACCTGAGATTCCGGCGGTGACGGCGGAAGGCCCGGCGAAGGCAACGCCGGGCCTCGAATCTTCTCAGATGCTGGCCAATTCACGCGCGCGGGTGCAGCAAGGCGATGCGGACCGGAAAAATTGGCTTGCGGAGGTTGCATTCGGAGCGCAGTACAACCGCAACACGACCCTGTTAAACAGTATTAACCAGTACTATTTCCGACCTCTTCCGGCCAATAACTTCAGCACAGGTTTCTCGATCAAGGTGCCAGTATTCGATCTCGGGCTGCATGACAAGGCTAAAGAGTCGGCAGCCGAGGCATTGCGTGCGCGTGTTGAAGCCGAGCAGGCACAGCAGCAGAACGATATTCAGATTGCCGAGTTGTCGGGGTCGCTGCGCGAGCTGGATACGCTGGCCGAGATCGCCAAGCTCAAGCAGGAGATTGCGGCCCAACAGTTGGAGAGCGCGACGTCGCAAATGGAGGTGGGCAACGGCACGAGCGGGGCGAACTCGCAACCGCAGCTAAGCCCCGAAGTTGAACAACAGGCGCGCGTAGACGAGCGTCAAAGGTACATTGAAGCCTTGGACGCCGGATTCGACTTGAGCAAGGCGCGGCTGAACCTGCTGCGCGCACTGGGGCACATGCAGGATTGGCTTAACGAGTTGGGAACCAAGTAGTTACTGCCGCCGACACAACCCGAAAACCGGCGCAATGGTAAACTTAAAAGGATGTCTATGCCACTGAAAACCCTCTTCCTGAACCCTCCGTCGTTTGAGAATTTCGACGGCGGCGCGAGTTCGCGCTGGCCGGCCACCCGCGAGATCGAATCCTACTGGTATCCGGTATGGCTTACGTATCCGGCTGGTTTGCTCGAAGGCTCGCGGCTGCTCGACGCACCACCGCACCACGTAACGGCGCAAGAGACCATCGAGATTTGCAAGAGCTACGAGTTTCTGGTGCTGTTTACCTCGACCGTGGGATGGGAGGGTGACCAGCGGCTGGCTGAAGCGATTCGAGCAGCGAATCCCTCGATCAAAATTGCATTTGTCGGGCCGCCGGTGACCACCGATCCCGACCGCGCGTTGAATGAGTGCGCGGTGCTCGACTTCATCTGCCGCCGGGAGTTCGATTTCTCAGTGGTGGAGTACGCGAACGGCAAACCGCTGAACGAGATTCTGGGCATCAGCTACAAGAAAGACGGAAAGATCATTCACAACCCCGACCGTCCGCAGGTTGAAGACCTGGACGCGATGCCGTGGGCGACGAAGATTTACAAACGGGACATGGATGTGACGCGTTACAACGTGCCCTTCCTGCTGCATCCTTACATTGCGCTCTACTCAACGCGCGGTTGCCCGGCGCAGTGTACCTTCTGCCTGTGGCCGCAGACGTTGAGCGGGCACGCCTGGCGCAAGCGCTCGACAGACGACGTAGCCGCGGAGCTGAAATGGGCCAAGGAGAACTTCCCCGAGGTAAAGGAGTTCTTCTTCGACGACGACACGTTCAACATCCAGAAAGTCCGCACCATTGAGCTGTGCGAGAAGCTCAAGCCCCTGGGCCTAACCTGGAGCTGCACTTCGCGCGTGACGACAGATTACGACACGCTGAAGGCGATGAAAGAAGCCGGCTGCCGGCTGCTGATTGTGGGCTTCGAGTCGGGCGATCCGCAGATATTGAAGAACATTAAGAAGGGTGCCACGGTGGAGCGCGCGCGGGCTTTCGCAAAAGACTGCCACGACCTTGGCCTGGTGGTTCACGGAGACTTTATTCTCGGCCTGCCGGGCGAAACCAAGGAATCGATTCGCAACACCATCGATTTCGCCAAGAACCTCGACGTTGAAACTATTCAGGTGTCGATTGCGCACGCGTATCCGGGCACGGAGTTCTACGAGTTTGCCAAGGTGAACGGGTTTATTACCAACGAGCGGATGGAAGACGGCGGCGGGCACCAGATGGCGCACATCGAGTACCCCGGCCTGCCGGTGGATTACGTGATGGAGATGGTGCACCGCTTCTACGACGAGTACTACTTCCGCCCCAAGGCGGCATTCCGCGTGGTCTGGAAGGCGATTGTGAATCGCGACCTGCCCCGCCTCTACGTCGAGGCCAAGTCATTCCTGAAGCTGCGGGCGCAACGCAACCGGCAGGTGAAGGAATCGCGCAAGCAGCAGGCCAGGCCGCCGGCAACGCAGGGCGCGGGCGCGTAAAAAACCTCATTGCAAATGCTATACCCGGGGGCGGCGCTCACTTGAGAAACCGCCCTCGTTTTATTGCATCCAAAGTTAGAAGCAATCGGCGCAAACAGATGGTGAAACACTCGCTCACACCGCGGCAATACATGATTCTGGCACTGGTGGCAATCTGTGCGCCGCTGGGCGATACCTGCCTGTCGCGTGGAATGACGCGCCTGCCGGCAATCTCTCCCTCGCATCCGGGCGAGCTTATTTTAGCGGTGTTCACGCCGTGGATTGCATCGGGCATTGGTCTGCTGATTGCGTTTTTCGCCAGCTATCTGACGGCACTTTCGTGGGCCGATCTTACCTTTGTTCTGCCGGCGACGGCCTTCGGCAATGTAATCGTCGCGTTCCTCGCGCGCTTCTGGCTCAAAGAACCGATCTCGGTCGAACGATGGATCGGCATCGCGCTCATCACTCTCGGCGTGGGCTTCGTCGCACAGGGTCCTTCACTCACTGAACGGCCCGCGCCTGAACCTGAAGCGGAAGAGGTGGAAGTGCGATGAGCGCTGTGGTGCACCATCCGGGCCTTTGGTTCGCAACGGCGTTTATTGCGCCGGTGATTCTCTGCTCCACCGCGGGCGAAGTGCTGACTGCAGCCGCGATGAAGTCGATTGGCGATCTGGACGAGATTCGCGCGCGTGCAGGAATGAAGGGCGCGATTCGCGCGGTGGTCACTTGCCCGCTGTTTTTTGCCGGCGTCGGGTTCCTGGCACTGGCATTCTTCGCCCTTCTGCTGGCACTGAACTATTTGCCGTTGAGCCTTGTCGCGCCGGCCTCGGCGTCGCTCACCCTGGTAACCAACGCGATTGCCGGCAAGATCTTTCTGAAAGAGAATGTCGACCGGCGGCGCTGGGCAGCAGCGGTGCTGGTTTGCGTGGGCGTGTATCTGCTGGCGCATTGAGAAAGCGGCGAGTGGGCGAGTCGGCAAGTCAGCCAAAGAATCGCATCAGCCCGCGGGGCTTGAGGTCCGGCGCCAGGAATTTCTGCGGGGCGTTCATCGCAGCGCACAGGGCTTCGGCGGCAAGATGGCCCGAGCGGGCGGCGCTTTCCATGGTGGAGGGCCAGCCGGTTGCGGTCCAGTCGCCGGCGAGAAAGAGATTCGGCCACGGGGACTCGGCTGCCGATGGGCGATGCGCATCGACACCGGGAGGTACGCCAAACGTGGCGCGGACTTCCTTCACCAACGCCGCTTTCTCCAGCTTCGCCGTGCGGGCTTGCGGAAAGAACTCGGCGAGCTCTGCCACTGCCTGATCAATCGCCTGGTTGCGCTCGCGTGCCGCGAATTCTCGCGACGCGCTCTGCACCAGCTCAAGATAGCTGCCCTTCACATTCCGCCAGGGCTGCAGGCGACCCTTGTTGTACATCCAGTGGATCTCGCGATCGAGGAGAACCGCGTGAGGCAGATCGGTGATCTCGCGATCGAACCAGAGATGCACGCTCGAGATGGGCCAGTGCTGGTGTTGTTCAGTTTGTGCAGCGAGAGCGTCGGCTTCTTCGACCGGCGGTAGGTTGGGAATAAGCTTCGCCGTTGCTTCAAAAGGCAGCGCGAGGATGAGGTAGTCAGAGACGATCTCACCCGAGCGCGTAGCAATGGTCCACTCCGAAATCTCTTCGTCCCACCCGGCTGATTCGACATTTGTGTTGAGGTGAAGCTGGGCTCGCTTGTTCTTCAGGAACGCTTCCGCTCCAGTGTAGAGCTGGCTTAGCGGGACCGTGCTCATGCCCATGCGGCCGGCTTCAGGCGAGTTCATGAAGAGCTCGCGAATGACCTTGGCGGCGTAAGGGACGCCGATGGCGTCGAGGTCGGCGTTGAGAGCGCTGGCGATGACCAGTCGCCAGAAGCGCTCGACAGCTCCGGAGGATTGCCTGTGCCGGACGAGCCAACCGCTCAGCGTTTCGGATGAATCCGCGGGAACCGGACGCAGAAGGGCGTTGAAGGCGCGGGCGAGCGAAAGCTTATCGGCAAAGGTGAAGGCGTGAGCGGTAAGAAGTTTCGGAAAACCGTGCAGCGGAGCCGGCAGTAGCGAAGGACCGAGCACAGAGCGCTTGCCGCCGGGCTCGATCATGGTCATGTCGCTGGTCCAATGAATCTGATCGAGGACGTTGATGCGCTGGTAGAAGGCGATGAGATTGGTGCAGCAGCCGAAGAGCACGTGCTGGCAGTTGTCGATGACCTCGTTGACGCCAGGATGCAGATAGGAGCTGGCGCGGCCGCCTAAGTAACCGCGGCGCTCGATGAGGTGAACGCGCAACCCAGCGCCGGCAAGAGCGCAGGCCGCGCTCATGCCGGCGACGCCGCCGCCAATTACGGCGACGGTTTTATCGGGATTTTGGTGCGGGCTGCCCAACGACATCCTCTCCTAGCTGAAGGGTATGGGCTTGAGCCCGTATATCAGCAGCGCGAGAAATGTAGGCCTTAGCCATCTGGGCGCTGAGTTTCTTCTTCTCCTTCGTCAGAACCTGTCGCTTCAATCTGGTTAGGCATGCGTTCCCGAGTTTCCTGAGACTCGGCGAGATAGTCTTTTCCGAGAACGAATTTATCGTAGATCCTGGAGATCCTATTCATACTGAATTGAAGCTGCTCCCAGAATGCTCTTTCATCTTGGAAATGCTTATCTGGAAGGTTGCCCCTGATTTCACCAAGCACTGACCATATTTTCTCAAGCGAATGAGCAATTCGAATACCGATGAGCGTGAGTACAACAAGCCCTGCAATCAAAATCTCTTTCATGCATTTCTCCCGATCGGGCGTCCAATTTCAGCGGGGACCTAATAGCCCGCAGGGCCTTGCGGTAGGTTGCACTTTGGCTCTTCATTTTCATCTTCAAGAGGCTGTGGTGGCTGTCTTGGCGGCAGCGGCGTATCGCGCCCCGGAATTTCTGGACCGCGTGGTTCCCTTATCTCCTCGATTCTCTTACGCACTTCCTCGAAATTGCCCATTGCAACACCTCTATTCGAAGGCATCCTACTCCAGCCAAGGCCATTTCCACAAACCATAGATCGACGAGCGGCTTCCGTATCAGCCAAACACCCGCGCCCAAGCCATGCGCGCGAGGCCGCCGGCCAGGATGGCGATCTTTTCGACGGTAGGCACGCTGGCGCGGCGCGTGAATACATCGTAATCGGCGGCGACGATGCGCTTCAGCAATCTGTGATAGATGGAAACCAGCACGCGCAGCGCTGGCCGGCTTTCAGGCGCGATGAGGGGCAACAACGCGTCGGCGGATTTGTAGTATTCCCCGGCGCGATCGGCAATGGATTGGAGCAGGGCGCGCTCATTGGCCGTGGGTGGGGCGCCTGGAGCGCGATGCAGCAATGAATCGAGCGTGACGGAGTGCGCTGCGAGATCGTCAAGCGGAAGATAAACGCGATTGCGGGCGGCATCCTCAACCACGTCGCGCAGAATGTTGGTGAGCTGGAATGCGATGCCGGTTTCTTCAGCGTATTTCTCGGCGCGCGGATCGGTGTACCCAAAGATGCGAATGCAAACCAGGCCAACGACCGAAGCGACCAGATAGCAGTAGCGGTAGAGATGCGCGAAGGTGGGGTAGGTATCGGGGGCGAAAGCGGTGTCGTGCTCCAGGTCCATCGCGACACCCGCGACCAGCTCATCGAGTAACGCGAGCGGGATGTTGAATTGCGCAACGGAATCGCGCACGGCAATGAACACCGGATCGCCGGTGGGCGCGCCGTTTGCAGCTTCATGCCACGCAGCCAGCCAGGAGTCAATGTTGCTGCGGCGCTCTTCGCGGGAGATCGATTCGTCGTCAGACAAATCGTCGGCCCTGCGCATAAAAGCGTAAACCGCGCAGATGGCATTGCGCCGAGCCGAAGGCAGTGCGACGAAGGCGTAGTAGAAGTTTTTCGCTTCGGTCCTGGCGATGGCCCGGCACTGCGCGTAAGCACTTTCGAGATTCATGCTGCTCGATGCGACGGTCAAGCTGCTTTTCCGGTGGCGCGGGCTCCGAGGCGCAGAAACGGCAGCGCTTTGCCGCCGAGCGCACGCAGCGCGAGCGAAAGCCTGGTGGGTTTTGAGATGGCTGGCCGGGCGCTGAGCACGTCGTAATCCCGGCGCTCGATGGCGCGAAGAATCTCGAGGCCGCCTCGGCTGAAGAGATCGAGATCGACGGCCAGCTCGCGGTTGACGCGCCCGATAAGCGGCAGACCCTCAACAAAGAGCGAACGCGCGAAGCCGACCTCGTAGCGCATGAGGGCGCGAAATTCGGGCGTGGCAGTTCCCTGCCCGATGGTCTCGTCGGTAACTCCGAATCGGCGCAGGTCGGCCTGCGGCAGGTAGACGCGGCCTTTGGCGAAATCGACGCGCACGTCTTGCCAGAAATTGGCGAGTTGCAGCGCGGTACAGGTCAGGTCAGAGAGCCGGAAATTCTCTTCCCGTACATCGGGGCCGGCCTCGCCACAGGCGTAAAGGACCAGCCGGCCGACGGGATTGGCCGAGTTGCGGCAGTAGCCGAAGACGTCGTCCATGGTTTCGTAGCGAGTGACGGTCTGGTCCTGGCGAAAGGCGACGAGCAGATCGGCGAACGGGTCTTTGGGGATATTACAGGCGCGGATGGTTTCAGCCAATGCGACGAAGACGGGATGGCGGGCGCGGCCCTCGTAGCAGGCGTCGAGCTCGCGTCCCCAGAGATCAAGAAGCGCCAATGCCGCGGAGTGGTCAGGGACCTCGTCGCCGAGATCGTCGGAGATGCGGCAGTACGCATAGATGGCGTGGAAGTGAGGCCGCAGCGCTTTGGGCAGGAACCAGGTGGCGACGTGGAAGTTTTCGTAGTGGGTCTCGGCAAGATGGCGGCACCAGGCCAGGGCCTCTTCAAGCGACGGCGCAACGTCGGGGATGCGATAGGCAGGTGGAAGCGCAGCCCAACCGCGGGCGATAAGGTCATCGGTCTGTGCGGCGGTGGACATGGGGCGTTTCTATTATTTCATCGCGGAGGGTGAGTGGGAACGGATTTGGACAAAGACGACAGGTTAGCGCAGCTTCGCGGCGCAGCGAGTTTGTATGTTCGCGGGTTCAGGGGCGTGTAAAGGGGCGTGCTTTCCCACCTTATCTGCGATGAGCTCGCAGAAAGGCCAGGCTACGGAGTTCGTGGCTGGTTGAGAAAGGCCGGCCGGCGTTCGTGGTAGGGCGGAGTTGGATTCTTATGGCACGATCGCGGTTTTGATCTCGGTGGAACGGTGCATCAGCTTCTCAAAGACGCGGTTGAGCTCGTAGAGGTTGGCGTGGCCGGTAATAAAGGCTGAGGCCTGGAATCTGTCGCCGGCAATAATGTCGAGCGCCTTGCGGCAGATGGCCGGAGTGTGATGGAAGGTGGCGCGGAGGGTGATGTCGCTGTAGTGGATGCGGTTGGTGTCGAGCGTGACGCGGGTGTTGGCCGCGCAGCCGCCAAAGAAGTTCACCGTGCCGCCCTTGCGAACCAGTTCGACCGCTTCCTCCCACGCCTGGGGCAAGCCGACCGCTTCAATAGCGATATCCACGCCACGGTCTTTGGGCGTGAAGGCGCGGGTCTGCTGCACGGCTTTGCGTATGTTGGAGGCCTGGACCACGTGGGCCGCGCCTAGCTGTTTAGCGGCCTCAACCTGTCCGTCGTGCTTGACCAGGGCAATGACTTCATAACCGGCGAGCGCGGCCACATGCAGTATCATGAGGCCCAGAGGGCCGCCGCCAATAATGGCGACGATGTCGCCGGGGCGAGGATTCGAATCCTCAAAACCGTGAACGGCGCAGGCCAGCGGCTCAGTGAGCGCGGCGTGTTCAAGAGGTACGTGCTCGGGAACACGAAGCGTGTTCTTGGTGACGATGCGCTCGGGAATGCGGATGAATTCAGCATAGGCGCCGTTGTTGAAGAGCAGATCGTCGCAGAGGTTTTCCTGCCCGCGCTTGCAGAAGTAACACTCGCCGCACGGGGCAGAGTTGAGAGCCACCACGCGATCGCCTTGAGCAAAATCCGTGACTCCCTCGCCGGCTTCAACCACGGTGCCGGCCAGCTCGTGGCCGAAGAGCGCGGGAGGAACAATCATGCGCGCATGGTAGCCGCGGCGAAAGACCTTGAGGTCGGTTCCACAGGTAAGAGCGGTGCCCACGTGAACGATGAGCTCGCCCTTGGCGGCTTTGGGAATGGGAACATGCTCGATGCGCACATCTTCGCGGCCATGGAGGATGGCTGCGCGCATGGTGACGCGCCCGAGAAGCGCATTCTCGACAGTTTTGCGCCCCTTGTGAACGACCGATTCGACTGTCCTGCGGCCCCCGACCACAGCCGACTCGACGGTGTTCAAGCCGGCTTCGACGACATTCTCAACTGTATTCAGCCCGCCTTCGACGACGTCTTCGACCCTTTTGCGGCCTTCTTCGACAACGGTCTTGACGGTCTTGCGGCCGCGCAGGATCGCGTCTTTTACCGTGCTTGCCATCCGGATCCTCTCAACTTTCTCACTTTGTTCCGGCACCGGGCATCGGCTCAATCACGATCTTCATTGAATCCGGCTGGGGGTGGGATGCGAATTCGATGGCTTCAACTGCCCGTTCGAGCGGGAAGCGATGGGAGATGAGCTGTGTCAGGTCGAATCCGTTTCGATATCCGTCGAAGACCAGGCTGGTGACTTCGTCGAGAATCGGGAACGAGGATGAGTATGAGCCCAGCAGGGTCTTCTCGTCCACACAAACCGCGGCCGGGTCGATGGTTGCCTCGCCGTGCTGGGTCTGGGCAAAGAGCATCACCTTGCCGCCGGGACGGGCTGCATCCATGGCGGTGCGGATAAGCGAGTTGCCGCCAACCGCGAGGATGACGGCGTCGGCGCCGCGGCCATTGGTCTCGGCAAAGACGCGCTCCACCACATTCTCCTGGCCGGCGTGGATGGGGTCGGTGAGGCCGAAGCGCGCGGCAATGGCGTGGCGCTCGGGAAACAGATCGGAAGTAAGCACGCGCGCGCCGATGCGTTTGGCGAGCGAGGCATGCATCAGGCCGATCGGCCCCTGCCCGATCACCAGCACCGTATCGTCAGGCTGCAGGTTGAGCAGCTTTACGCCCTTGAGCACGGTGTTTACCGGTTCCACAAACGCGGCCTGCTCAAATGGAACGCCGTCGGGAATGCGCACTACGCCGCGGTTCTCCACAACGAAGTCCATCACCCGGATGTACTCAGCAAAGCCGCCGCCGGAGGGTTCGAAACCGGCTGTTGCGCCGGTCTTCTTGTAGAGCGGGCACTGCGCGGGAGTCTGCTTGCGGCAGTAATAGCACTCGCCGCAGGGCACGTGGTGGAAGCTCATCACGCGGTCGCCGACGGCGAAGCGGGTCACGCCAGCGCCGACCGCTGCGACGGTTCCGGCCATCTCATGGCCGAAGATGCGCGGGGCGGAGTGCGAGCCCATGTGGATCTTCTTGAGATCGGTGCCGCAGATGCCGCAGGTGGCGATCCTGATGAGCAGTTCGCCGGGCCCGATGCGCGGGACAGGAACCGTCTCAATGCGCATGTCGTTGATGCCGCGGTATACCACGGCGCGCATGGTTGCGGGGATGCGGGAGTCGACGAGTGATTCAGCGGCGGATGTCTGAGTAGCCATTCCGTTTCCTGATGTGAACTCAGGCATCAAGAAGGTTCAGGACCAACTCCGCGATGCCTTGGGAAGCCTTTTTACTATTTTCGCCCATTTGGATGAGTGCGGGCCAGTGCCAGGGACGGAACACAGAGTAGAGGACCAGGCGCGCCGTCTCAAGTTGCCCGGTGGGTGAGATGAAACGATTGAAATCAGGCAGCTTGGCGTGGAACCCGTCGCTTACGCCCTTGATGCAGTAGAAAGGGATTTGGCGCATGGCAGCGAGGCGGGCGATGGCTGCGGCCTCCATGTCTACGAGGGCGGCATGGTAAGTGGACGTGAGCCGGCGCTTTTCAGAATAAGGCGCCACCACGGGGCTGGTGGCAAGCCAGAGTTCGCCGGCGCCAGCATCGCAGTTGAAGCGCTCGCCGGTTCTTACGTCGATCACTCCGGCAACATTGTGGGCCGAGCCGGGAGCGAGCTCGGGGGTGAGCGCGCCGGCCCATCCGAGCGAAAAAACGAGGTCGATTGGACCGCCGTCTTCAATGGCGGCGAAGGCGCGGGTGGCGGCAGCCTGTCCGGCGCCGGCGCAGGCGGCAATCCACTCCTCTTCCTCGTTGCGTACGGCCCAGAAGCGCACGCCGGCGCGCGTGGAGTGCGGCCAAACCCGGGCGCTGCTCGCGCCGTTGACAATGGTACTGACCAGCGGCTTGAGTTCGCCGGGAAATGCGGCAATGAAGGCGGTGCGAGTCATGCTTTCGGCGCGTGCTCCTCGATGATCTTGAACAGGCGTGAGCGGTGGCAGCGGGACTCGTCGGCGCAGGCGCAGCCGATGCTGATGGGTGTGCGGGCGGCAACGGCGGCGAGAAACTCGACGGTTTGGCGGCCGGTGGCGTTCGAGAGCAATTCTCGTTCGTAGCGGTCGAGCTGTTTTTGAAATGCGTCAGGCGGGCCGTTCCGTTTCTTCCTGATTTCGGCCACGAGCTTGGCGCTGGGCGCAAGAACGGGCAGCCAGACGTCGAAGTATCCGTCGGCGGCCCAGCGGTCTTTGGGAACTCCGCGGGGAGGAAAGCGGGTAACGCCGATGCGCAGGCCCTGGCCGGGTTGGGCGGTGGTGCCGATCTGGAAGGTGGTGAGGTAGAGTTGCTTCGGCATAACGACCTCGGATTCTTCCGGGCCTAAAGGCCCGATGCTGACTGCGTCAGATTCAGGGGCCTGAAGGCCCCTGCTCCCTCCGTTAATCACGGCGCGTAGCCGTTGGCGCGGAACCACTCGATGGCGGCGCGCATGGCGGGGTAGACGGGCAGGATGCGGAAGCCGAGCTCCTGCTGGGCGCGGGCGCTGGACGCGAACATTTTTTTGCGGCCCATGCGGACTTCTTCAAGCGTGGCGCGCGGTTCTTTGCCGCGAATCTTGCCGGTGATGATTTCTTCGAAGAAAGCGTAGGTGGCGGCGACGGCGAAGGGAATTTTGACGGTGGGCGATGGGATGCCGGTGATGGCCGACATCTTGTCGAGGATCTGCTTGAGGGTGAGGTTTTCACCGCCGAGAATGTAGCGGCGGCCGGGCCTGCCTTTGCTGAGCGCCAGCACGTGCGCGCGCGCGACTTCGGAGACGTCGACCAGATTCAGGCCCGTATCCATGTAGGCGGGGAATTTGCCGTTGAGAAAGTCGAGAAAGATGCGGCCGGTGGGCGTGGGCTTGGCGTCATTGGACCCGATGGGGCTGGTGGGATTTAAGATCAGCACTTCCTGCCCTTGGGCTGCTGCATGCAATGCTTCCTGCTCGGCCATGAACTTGGAGCGCTTGTAGTGGCCCACCATGTCGGCCATCGAAACCGGCGTGTCTTCGTTGATGACGATGCCGTCGGTGCGGAAGTGCATGGTGGCGACGGACGAGGTGTAGACGACGCGCTTGACGCCGGATTCGCGGGCCAGACGCAGAAGCTCGCGGGTGCCGTCGACGTTGGCCTTGTACATGGCTGCGGGATCGGGAATCCAGAGGCGATAGTCGGCGGCGACGTGAACGAGGACGTCAATGCCGACGAGGGCGGGCTTGAGCGATTCGGGATAGGCTAGATCGCCGGTAAAAGTATCGCCGGGGATGTCTTCGAGATTGGCGAGGTTTGAAGTTTTGCGGACGAGAAGGCGAAGATCGGCGCCTTCGGCAGCGAGTGCTTTGGCTACATGGTGGCCGACGAAGCCGGTGGCGCCTGTGAGAAAGATTCTCAACGATTCGATTCTCTGAGGCCATCTTAAATTGGCAGGCCTAGTCTGCCTTGGGGCTAGCGCGGGATTTGGTCGTAAATAATGCAAAACTGCATTATAATTGTGGATAGACGTCAACTT
>Ga0335074_10010926_pt1 | contig 12698 bp, 9 predicted proteins | sample Lox_Sample_23_FD_206715 | JGI IMG/M metagenome (GOLD analysis project Ga0335074, IMG submission 206715) | Soil microbial communities from Loxahatchee National Wildlife Refuge, Florida, United States - Lox_Sample_2.3 | ecosystem: Environmental > Terrestrial > Soil > Wetlands | place: USA: Florida...
GCTTTCTCCGAATCACTCTTTACAGATGGCTAACTGCCTCACGAAGAATGTCCTTTGCAACTGCGATGCCGCAAGAAGCGGAGACGCCCGCGCCAAAGATCAACACGCGGCAGCGCGCTCTCTTCGGCTTCTCTCTCTTTTTCGATTTGCTCGCAGACTTCGGCATTCCCACCTCCTTGAAAGCACTTCCCCTTGATTACCAAGCGAAGGGTATTCTACCTTTTCCCTTTCGGCCAAATGAATGGCTCGCGCTTCGTCCGTGAGAGCGCTTCGGTTCCGAGCATGCACCATCGGGCCGAAATCTTCCGTTTTGTCTTGTTCCTCGCGGTACACTGTTCTGAAGCAGAATCTCAGGCATGAAGGGCTAATCCTGCTGACTGACGCAGAAAAAATCGCCGAATACGGCCGCCTCGTGGAGCTGCTCAAAGACCGCATCAAACTCGAAAAATTCTATCGCAAGAAGAAGTCGAGCGATCAAACCATGCAGTCGGTTCGCGTCGAAACCTATCTCGATGTTGTGAAACTGATCATCGGCGCCAATGTTCTGTACTGACTGCCGCAGTTCCTTCCGGGTCCCCTCCTCCGTCTTTGCCGTCAGCCGATCCTGGCGAAGGAATAGGATGTGCTCCGGCCTCCGGCCTCATCTTTCTTCAGGACGCCCTTGCCGACAAGATCCTCGATATCGCGTAGCGCTGTGTCGTGCGAGCATCTGGCGAGTTTGGCCCATTTGGACGATGTCAGCTTGCCTTCGAAGCCGTTGAGCAGCTGATTGACGATCCTGCGCTGCCGGTCGTTGAAGATCGTGGCGACGTGCTTTTCCCAGAAACGCGCCTTTTTGAGCACCGCCGCGAGGATGGTTTCCGCCCGCTCGAAGGCGCGGCCGAGGCAGTCGAGAAACCATTCGAGCCACGGGGTGATGTCGAGCTCGCCCTTCTGCGTCGCTTCGAGGATTTCGTAATAGGCCTTGCGCTCCTGCCGGATCTGCGCCGACATGCTGTAAAAGCGCTGCGGGCTGCGCTCGGAGCGCGCCAGCGCCATATCCGCGATCGCGCGCGCGATCCGCCCGTTGCCGTCATCGAACGGATGGATCGTCACGAACCAGAGATGCGCGACGCCCGCCTTGAGCACCGGATCGGTCGATTTCTCGGTCTCGAACCACTCCAGGAACTTCTGCATCTCATGACGGAGCCGCTCGGCCACCGGTGCTTCATAATGGACGCGCCCCTTCCCTATCGCCCCGGATACGACCTGCATGGGTCCGGTTTTGTCGTCGCGCCAAGCCCCGACCCTGATCTTCGCCATTCCGCTGCGACCGGTCGGGAACAAAGCGGCGTGCCAGGCGAACAGTCGCCGGGCCGTCAAGGGTCCATCATAGTGCTGCGTCGCATCGAGAATCATCTCGACTACGCCTTCAACATCGCGGTCCGCCGGCGTCAGGCCGCCGATTTCGATCCCGAGGCGGCGCGCGATCGAGGAGCGCACCTGGTCCCGGTCGAGCTTCTCGCCTTCGATTTCGCTCGATTTGAGGACATCCTCGGTCAGCGTGTCGAGAACGGCCTCCGTCCGCAGCTGAAAGCCGAGGCCTTCCATGCGGCCGATCAGCCGCCCCTGCCGGTGCCGCACATCGACGAGGCGCGCAGATAGCCGTTCGTGGTCCCAGCGGAAGCCGGGCCAGCCCTTCAGCTCGTGGATATAGGCCTGAGGTTTTATTCGCCGCGCCATCTGCGTCGAATCTACGCCCTAATCGCCGCAAAGGCAAGGATATTTGACGCATAATATGCGTTGATTACGTGCTTTATTCGCCGCATCGGCAGCGGAAATTGGAGTTCGGTGGCCATGCGCGCTTTACGTGCCTTCCAAGGTCTGCCGGTTTGCCCATCCCGAGGGCGCGGGGTGACGGCACTTTGGCCGCCGCCGCTCGCTGTCAATGACGCTGTTTTTGGCTCCCCCCTGCCCCTCGGTCACGGTCCCCCCAAAAAGCTATGACAGTCGCGCTCGTTTGCGCCGGCCGGCAGGCCTCTTCCACCCCCGCCGTTAGGGCAATTCACACGGAAAGAGGCAGAACATGACGGCATCAGTGGCAAACACAGTCAGGAACGCGCGGCGACGAGGCGACGCCCAGGCCCGCGATCCGCTCACATCTATCGAACGCCTCAAACGCAAGCTGGAGGAAATCCATGAGACTCCGTCGCAATCAACTCTGCCCGATCCACCGCTCCGTATCCTGCTGCGGCAGGGAAGCGATTTCAAAGATCAGACAAGCACGGCAGCTGGGAGTCCGTCGCATCGACGATCCCCACCACCCGCGAGGATATCGGGAGATCCGTTCGAACGCCGAGATGCGGAAGCTGATGGACAGAAAGATTGCGGCACAAAATGGCATCTGCGCCCTCTGTAAGGAGCGGTTCACAAACTACAGCGATATCGTACCGGACCACATTAGCCCACGCGGTATGGCAGGAGCGTGGAGAGACGATCACCCGGACAACATTCAAGCTGTCCACTGGTGGTGCAACGGCGAGAAGGGATCGAGCCGCCGCTGAAGAGATCAGGAATCTTGAAATTTCATGAACGAAGAAAAGGCAAAATATGGCATCCATAGCACACGAATATTCGTTGTTCGAAATCGACCGCGAACTCGACACCCTCCTCGACGAAATCGAAGAAGAGATCGAGAGTCGCGGTGAGGTTTCGGCCGAACTGTTGGAGCGTTTCCAGCAGTTCTGTGAAGCTCACGGCGAAAAAGCCGACTGCATCGGGCGCTTTCTTCGCATGATGGAGGCGCGAGTCCAGCACTGCAGGAGCGAAGCAAACCGGTTGCAGGAGCGCGCCCGCAGCAGCGAGCGCAAGGCTACCCAGAAGAAGTACATGGTGATGTACTACCTCAAGAGCCGTGATCTCAGGAAGATCGAAGGCCGCAAGTTCACCCTGCGATTCCAGAAGAACAGCCAGGACTCGGTGCGGATTACCGACGAAGCCGCACCGCCGAAGTCATCCTGCAGAATCGACGCACAGATTGACGGCGCCATCCGGGAGACAGTTCTTTCGCTCTTGCCCGAGGAACTTGCAAAATCTCTGGAGTGGCCGATTCAAGAGACTCGACCGAACGCTGACGCAATCAAAGCGGCTGTGCCGCGCAATGAACAAGTCCCCGGGACAGAAGTTCGTCGACGTTCACACTTGAGAGTGGTTTAGTGACGATTTGACTGGCCGACGTTAACAGCGGAGTCTGCAAACAGTTTAAGGCGAACTTGCCGAAAATCCGACTCGGGGAGTTTTGGGAGAGCCGCCGTGCGACCAGCTCTCCCCACGCCACCGAAAGATGGCCGGCTCGCAGTTCGATTGCGCGCGGCCTTCCTGGAACTTTACCCGGCGCTGAGCGTTAGCGTTGCCACCGAGACGTGAGGCCAGAGGACATCATTGAATATCAGGATAACCAACTGGGAGTACTGGAGCTGCAGAAAGGTTTGCTCCGGCCAGAACGGCTCGATCAGCAAAAGCGGGTCGTCGGGCGGGAGCTGGCGCACCGGGCCCGGAAGCACTGGAGGACCATCGAACGGGATGCGCACCCATTCGATCCAGAAGGTCGCGCTCGCCGAATAGACGAAGGCGTTGGGAACCGTTCCGGCTTGGGTGGCGACGGCGGCCGGTTGGTTGGCTGGCGGAGGGAGCGGCGGGTCCGGGTTTGCGACGCCCAGGAAGGGGATGTTGCTGACGGCCTCGAGCCCGCTACCGACGCCGAGCGTCGGCTTGCCATTTGACGATTGGTAGTCCGTCGTGAGATTGATCGCGATGAAGCCAAGGATATCCTGGCCTTCGATCGCATCCCGCAGGACGGAGTTTGGGTCGTTGATGAAGCCCTGGAAGTTCGCCGGGTACGGGCCGGTGCTCTGTGAGCCCGGTGCCAAAGTGTCCTGGGCGATGTTGACCTCCGGAACACTGTGCTCGCTGCCGTCGGGGGCTATTGGCTGGATTCCGACGCCGGGAGGGTTGGGCCCGGGAGGAACCGGAGGAGGAGGAACAAACGGAGCAAACGGCTGGAGGTTTTGGTACCCCGTGAACGGAACAAGGGGTGGAATGTTCGGCGGTCCCGCAATCGGAACGGTACCCGGGTTAGGCCCCTGCATCAGCACCGTGACCCCGTGCGGAATGCTCGCCATGCGGACGATGGTGGCTTGATTTTGGTTGGCCTGGCTCCCGGGCACGTTCATGAAAAGCCCTGGCTCGATATGCAGGGCCTCGCCAGCCGTTTGCGAGTATCCGGGGGGCTGTACGGCTGGCGAGGGCTTAGGGTCAGCGTCGCTGACGCGCTGCAGGTAATGCAGGCCGTACAGATTGAGGTCTGCCTGAGTGTTGAATCCTCGGTTGGGCACAGCTCCCGGGATAACGTCAAACTTGAAGCTATCATTCGTCAAGTTGAGCTCCAGAAACCGATGGATCGCACTGTTTTCCGGTGGTTGGCTGTTGTCAGGCCGCCAGATAGCATTGAAGCCGGGTCCGGTCCAGGTTCCCACCAGAGACGCGAGTGGACCGAGTTGCAATGCTGTTGTGATCGGCCCTTGCTGGAGCCGGGGCGGCCCCACATGCGGGCGAATAGTACTTGAGGCCATGGTAAGTTCTCCTTTCGCGATTTTGGATGCGACCAGCCCATTTCATTCATGGGCAGAGTGAAGATCCATGGCGCGTGTTCCAGGAGCGATGAAGACCTACAGAGAATTGTGTCGACCTGCCCCCGGAAAACTTGCCGTCGGAGGTTGAAGATTTCGGTTTGCAATCGAGACCAACAAATCACGGATGCTCTAGTGCTCCGAACTGCCCGGATTGCTGAAAGATAGCCCTACTACGATGGAGTGGGGTATGCTCCAGAAATCGGGAGGAAGAGCGCCTCCATAAATTGTGAATTTCACCGAGATGTAAGGATCGAGCGGGATTGTCACATCACCCTTGTAAAACTTACGAGCCAGGGTTGAGAGCACCATGCAGCCTGGGTTTGCAGATGGGGCCATACTACTGGGAGCAGTCGGGCACGACAGGGGTGTGCTGGCCGGGGGTAAGTTGGCAAAATCCGTGGCTGGCTCCGTATAGAGAAGGCCACGAACGCGATATTGTCCCTCGATCTGAATGGGTGTTGGGCCCAGAAAATTGTGCGTAATGTTAAACGGCCATCGAAAGCTTCCGTCGACCCCTGTCACGCCGCGCGCGATCGGATTGTGTTTCGACAAGACGCTTCTTAGATGCCAGCCTTCCTCGCCACCCAGAACCGGATAAAGCGAGATAGAAGAAGGCTGCTGGTGGAAATTGAAAACTAGTGGAAAGCGTATGGTTTCTCCCCATGTATAGTTCAAATCTCGCGCCTGGGAGGGTGCTGCCCCAAGCGCGGGGTGGCTCGGAGCAAACTCGGGGCCAGACCTGATCTGAATCTGAGGCTTCCTCATGATAAAAAAGGATCGTGCAAACGGACCCTGCCCAGCATCCGGTTTCTTCGACCACCGAGAGTCATAGGCGGCTGCAAGAGTCAGAGAATTCAGATTCGCGTCCGTAGCGCCGCGCTCGAAGACGAGAGGAAAATCGATCCATCCTGGTCCAGCGTAGAGAGCTGGATCTGCCTGAACATCGAAGCTCACTTCACCTTTTCCGGAAAAGCTCACCGACCCCATTCCATTACCCGGAGGCGCGAACCAGTTGGCAACTTTACCGATCGGATAGAGCCCGGTGAGAGGTGTCGAGTTGTCTTTGTCGCAGGGAACAATGGTCGGTGGCGCCGGTTGCCCAGCGCAATCGGTATAGGCCGCTGGTTTGCCGGGCGCTGCTCGAGTCGGGTCCAGGATTTGGTGGTATCCAAACACATCTGCCCAAAGAACGTGGATGGGCAAAGCAATGATGAACTGGTTATCCTCGCATATGCCCGAACCCACATCGGAGGGATCATAGATCAAAACGCTTGTGGACTCCTCGGCTTGCACTGCGATCTTCCAGTCATAATTGGAGCAGTTGGAGGCGTTCGGTTGCGCAGTGATCGTCGCGCGAATCACACTTCCTGAAAAAATCGTCTTCGATGAGTTGATTGCGGACACGATCCCGGCGTCAGCATAGGCTGCAGGATCGAGCGTATTATTGACTCTGTCAAAATCAACAATGTGACAGATGGCGGCAGCTTCTGCCACTTTCCTATTGCAGCGAATGAGAACCTGCGGGGCGGCAATTAGATTCAGAGCGGATTGGGAGTAAGCCGGATTCGAGGGAGTTGCTGTAAGTACATACGATGGGGCGTTCGAATCGGAAAGATCCACCGGAGTTGGTGGGTAAGTAACGGTGGCGACGGCGCCTTGTACGAGTGTGGGTACAGGTTGCCCCCCGACGGGACTAACGGTTATCGTCCATGTTGCTGCTACGACCTCACCATTCGAGTTGTATGCTGCGAAACGGGTAGGCTTTCCGGGGCTTAAAGGATAAGATGTCAGCTCAGAAGATGGATGGCCGGCCAAGCCGATCTTGATGGAATGATCCCCGTGCGCAGGGACGATCACGATCGTAGCGCTCACCACCGACTCGCCGTCGTCCGTGCGAACGGTCACTGTGACACTGTTGACCGCGGGCAAGGCGGGTGCCCGATAGAGTCCCGTGTGTCGGTCCGCGCCAGGAGGGAACGTAATCGATCCAACTTGCTCATTTCCTCCTTCTACCGCATTCACGAACCAATGCAGTTCGGAGGGGCCGGAGTACGTTACCGTCAAGGTAACCGCCCCTGCAGCTATGACCGTTGCTACGGAGGGGCTAATGGCAATTGGTGGAGGAGCGGCCGGCAGACCGTAGAGCCCTGGCCCCGAGAAGATTGCGTATAGGGCTGGGATCAAAGATACGAGCTTGCACTTTGCTGCGTTCATTGCCCTCAACTCCTCTCGATAGCCCACTTCTTCTAGGACTAAGTGCGGTGGGTCAGCACCGACCGCAATTACCGCAGGATGGGCTTTGGGTGTGACTTCTTATGCAGAACCGGCGTGGTCAGACCCAAGCCTGCCGTTGAAATCGGGATTGCAGTTGAAGTTTGACTGGATTCAGATACACGAAGGGAAGGATGAATTTCGTGTACCTGTCTCAACCGTGGGGAAGGTTGTTGTCAGATAATGGCACAGGTATGCCTTGTGCGCAATCCTGAAAAGCGAAATTATTAATACTCAGGCGAAGCTTAGGATTCGAGCTGAAGATGGCGAGGATAAAGGAATCGACATCACTTACTCTTGTCGGAAGAGGATCGTTACTTCTGTTCCAATTACGTCGTCACAGCTGAAAGGAGATTCACGACGGATTACGCCCGGGCTCAGATTGGTCCGCGCATGTGAGATGCGATGCGGCGCAGACAACCCAGGAATCTCTTTCCATTTATTACTTGATGCGGAGTAAACAATCGCTTATGCTCTTTCCACGCTCACGAAGAACGGAGCCATATGCCGCCAGGCCTCGATGCTCTCAAGCATATCGTCGTGCTCATGATGGAGAACCGATCCTTTGACCACATGCTGGGTTCGCTCAAGGCAGTAAACCCGCTGGTTGACGGAGTCGATGGCACGCAATGGAACCCCGACACCCAGGGCAATCAGGTCCTGGTACAGCCGCTTGCCCAGTATCAGGGCCAACTCGATCCGGATCCCGATCACGCCTTCCCTGCCGTCGACCAGCAGATCTTCAATGGCGACCAGAGCAACCCGCGCGTCGCCAGCATGCAAGGCTTTGTGCGGAACTATTTTACGCAGCGGCAGGATGTGGCGCACTCGCAAAAGATCATGTACTGCTTCACCGAGGACCAGTTGCCGGTACTCACTTCGCTGGCCCTCAACTTCGCCGTTTTCAACCGCTGGTTCGCTTCTATTCCGGGGCCCACACTCTGCAATCGCGCCTTTGCGCACTACGGCACCTCGTTCGGCCAGGTTGGAATGAATGTCTTCTACCCCCGGGGCAAAAGCGTCTATGAGCGCCTCCAGGACGCCGGCAACACCGCCAAGCTCTACTACTTCGATCAGCAAAGTTCCAGCTTGGAAGTCGTCAACCTGCTCCAGCACCAACCCGAGCTGTTTGCGACCTATGACCAGTTCATCGCCGATTGCAAGTCCGGTATCTTGTCCGACTACAGCTTCATCGAGCCCAACTACAGCGATCACGACAACCAGGACGGCGAGCAACTGGCCTCAGACCAGCATCCGGACCATAACGTCCAGGCCGGCGAGCTTTACATTGCTTCGGTCTACAACGCCATTCAGTCCAATCCCACTCTCTGGGCCAGCACGGCGCTGCTGGTGGTCTACGACGAGCATGGCGGCATCTTCGATCATGTGCCACCGCCAGCTTGCGTGCCCGACGGCTATTCCGCCGGCCCCGCCGACACACAGTTGAGCTTCCCCTTCAACTTTGATCGCCTCGGCGTCCGAGTGCCCGCCATCCTTATATCGCCGTGGATCCCCAAGGGCACTGTAGTCGGTGCTGACCGGGTTTTTGAGCACGCCTCGATCCCGAATACAGTGACCAAGAGATTTATCGGCCCTTATCCCGTGGCCACGCCGCGCGAACAGGCGGCACAAACCTTTCTCGATCTGCTTTCGCTTCCAGCGATGCGCACTGACAGCGTGGTCTTCAGCATGTAACCGAAGGAGCTCTTGCCATGAATAAGGATGGACACAAAAAGAGGAGGCCGCCGGGCAAGGGTGGCCCGTTGGCCACAATCCAACGCAATTCTTCACTTTCCGGCGATTACATGTCGATCCGTGTCCCCATCCCGCCCGCCTCGGCCTTCAACAAGGATCGCCCCGCCGGCTGCTTGCTCCAGGCGCAGCTGCGCCATTTTCACCACGCCGAGAGCGCCCGGCTACCCAAAGAGAAGCGCGACGGCTGCCGCCCCGAGGACATTCGCACCGAGGCCGAGGCCGCAGCATACATTGCCAAAATCACCAAGCTTCTTCACCCGCAGCGCCGTAGGAAACCGAGGCCGCCGGCCTCCGCCTAGGAGTACCGATGCGAAAGTTGATCTTCATCATCGCGCTGGCGCTGTCAACAACCGCATCTTCTGCTCAGGAAAGCGAGATCCACGCCGATTTCCGCGGTGAAGCTACGCGCTTCAAGCAAAGCTGCGACGGGTTCACGCTAAACAAGGTTCCCGGATGCGCCGATCTGCTATTCACCGATCATCCGCTGCACATCGCCGTAGGCAGCATCGCCCCCCAAAATGGATTCGGTGCTGGCGGCGCCTACGTTGGCCACTACACGCCCAACGAACTTTGGCGCACCAGTTGGGACGCCGACGCGATCGCCTCTGATATCGGTTCCTGGCGCGCCGGCTTCTACTTCAAGGCCATCCACACCCCAATCGAGAAAATTAAAGTCATCACCACTACTAGCGGCCCTCCGGCACACTCCAATCTGGCCGTCCATCGCTACGCGGTGTTCAACCTATATGCACAGGCCATCTTGCTCAATGAGCTGTTCTATTACGGCCTCGGCCCTGATTCGCTTCAAGCAAACAGCTCGGTATTCGGTATGACGGAGACTATCGCCGGAGCTGACGCAATCGTACCCGTGATTCGTCGGCTCAACGCTTCGCTTCTCGGCGAAATCAATGGACGCTTTGTAAGTTTGCGCGGAAACCACAACGAATCTAGTCCTTCCATCGAGCAGATCTTCACGGAGGCCTCAGCTCCCGGGCTCGCCACGCAGCCCGCGTTTGCTCAATTCGGCGAAGGCATCCGTCTCGAGCCGGCGCTCCTCAACGATCACCTGCAACTCGATTACCTCGCTCAGTTTCGGCAGTTCCTCGCGCCGTCAGACTCGCATTACTCATTCCGCCGCTTCACTGCGGACCTCGACCACACGATCCCGCTTTACCGCAACTCCGGTTCGTACGGCCCGAGGACCTTCAATGGTCCCGACGAGTGCGCGCCATCTCTCGGCGCCACGAAGTGCTCCGCCATTCAACGCAATCGCGAAGGCTCGCTCGAAGTCAGACTGCTCATCACCGAGTCCATCGCGACGGCGAGCAGTGTTGTCCCTTTCTATTTTGAGCCCACGCTGGGTGGATCGGATATCAACGGCGATCTCTGGCTGCCCAGCTATAATGACTATCGATTCCGCGCCCCCAATGCGATCCTCCTCCGCGAGGCCCTCGAGCACTCTATCTGGGGACCCATCGGATTCACCTTCTCCGCCGACCAGGGGAAGGTAGCTCTAACGCGCGAAGACATCGCCTTCAACCATCTTGCCCACAGCTTCTCCGCCGGCGTGACGCTGCGCGCCGGCGGTCTCCCGGCGCTTTCTCTTGCATTTGCGTGGGCTGGCCCCGAGGGTCCCCACACGATTGCCACGGTCAACACGTCCCTTCTCGGAGGATCATCGCGACCGTCTCTATATTGAGGGGAGATCGATCGTCTTCTCCTGCGACGATCGCAGATCCTACAAATCTAAAGGCGATGCGGCAGCAACAAACCCCATGGGATTCCCGTTCTCTCGAGTGGCTGGAGAAGCCCAGTTCTGTGCCGGGACTTGGCATCGCGCCAAGAATGGGTCGAACTGTTTATGGGCCATGACATGCAATGGCTCGATGTCCCGCAGCTCGCGGAGATCGCCGGCTTCACACCGGAGGGCGAATTCGACCGCGGCGCGCGTAGGCCCTCCGGGTGTTCGGATTACGAGGATTGGCGGTGAAGAACTCGATAAAGCGCCTGGCAGCGTCCCTATCAGGTGCAAACAGCGCCGGCAAATCCAGGGAGCCTAAAGCGACCCTCGATGCAGCCCTGGCCATCTCTTTCCCTACATCCCCGTTGTGAATGATAACGTCCTTTATCATTCGCTACTTGGATTGGCAAGCCCGTGCGAGGTTTCAAAGGAACCTCTTCAAGATGGCGACAAATTGCTCAGCTGGTTTGCTGCTCAATGGCGTTCTTCGACCCTGAGCGTTTTTTGTTCCATTTTTCTCGAGATCCCGAGATCAACCACGACACCGGAGAGCATAGAGGAAACAAATCGGCGATTGCGGTGTGCATTGTTAAAATCGTTCCAAGGGCATCCTTTTGGTTTTTGGGGATTGGGAACGGTGACGGCATGGCTGCTGACGGTTTTAAATACGATGTATTTCTCAGCCACAGCTCCAAAGACAAGGCCATCGTGCGCCGCCTTGCCGAGCGCCTGCGGGACGACAGCCTCAGGGTTTGGTTTGACGAGTGGCTGATCCGACCAGGCGACAGTATCCCTCGCAAAATTGATGAGGGGCTCGAACAATCCGCTGTTCTCGTCCTCTGTATGTCGGCTAACTCCCTTTTCTCCGATTGGGCGACCGTGGAGAGCCAGACCTTCCGCTTCACGGACCCCGTCAACCGCGAGCTTCGGTTCATTCCCTTACGTCTCGACGACGCGGAGCCGCGCGCCTCGCTCCGCCAATTTGCTTATGTCGATTGGCGCGGCGGAGGTAGCGAGGAGGCGTACACCCGACTCCTGAGCGCATGCAGGGCGAAGGAAGAGCGTGACACAAGCGGCTCACAGAGCGCGGAGCCAACTCTCGGAGCAGGTATTCGAGAGCGAGGGGTTCGCGAACTCCAGTGCAACTCTTCACAGTATGCGGTCGCCCTCAGTGCCGATGGCAAACGAGCGGTCTCCGGCTCGGGCGATAATGTCGTACTCGTTTGGAACCTCGAAGACGATACCAGGCCCAGAGCTCTTCAAGGCCATACAGACACGATCTGGTCGGTCGCCCTCAGTGCCGATGGCAAGCGGGCTGTTTCCGGCTCGGCGGATGGTACAGCCCGCGTCTGGGACCTCGAAGGCAATGCCAGGCCCATCATTCTTAGAGGCCACGAAGGCGCAGTCTTAGGTGTAGCTGTCAGCACTGATCGCAAATACGCCATTTCTGGCTCGGCGGACAATACTGTGCGCATCTGGGACCTCGAAGGGAATGGCAATGCCCCGCCACGTGTCCTCGAAGGCCACACGGATAGAGTCTGGAGCGTCGCCCTTAGCGCCGACGGAAAGCGCATTGCCTCCTGTTCGGATGACAAAACTGTGCGCATCTGGGATATCGAGGGCAATGCCCCGCCGCGCGTCCTTACCGGCCACACAGATCCGGTTCGGGCGGTCGCCCTGAGCGCCAATGGCAAGCGCGCCATCTCCTGTTCCTTCGACAAGACCACGCGCGTGTGGAACCTCGAGGACAATGCCCCACCCCTTATCCTCGAAGGCCACACTGGCTCTGTCGAGACAGTAGCAATAAGCGAAAATGGCAGGCGCGCGGTCACCGGATCAGAGGACAAGACCCTGCTCGTCTGGGACCTGGAGGGCAACGCACCAACCCGTGTCCTTGAAGGCCACAGTAAGAGAGTCTTCGGGGTCGCCCTCAGTTCCGACGGAAAGCGTGCCCTATCCACTTCGGAAGACGGAACGGTGCGCGTCTGGGATCTCGAAGGCCACGTGCCGCCGGAGTCGGCAGAAGAACGTATTCTTTATACAAACGCCAAGGTCGTCCTGGTCGGCGACAGCGGATCGGGCAAGACAGGCATCACCGTTCGACTGGCCCACGACCTTCCTCCTTCTCGCTGGCCACCCGCCACAACCGCTTATGGTTTCGGGTTTTGCCTCAACCCAGAAGGGGATGAGTCCGAGATAAACAAGCCTCTGACTTTATCAAGCCAGGCCCGAATCCGGGCAGGCGGGGAAAACCAGTTGAA
>Ga0335074_10010928_pt1 | contig 12696 bp, 14 predicted proteins | sample Lox_Sample_23_FD_206715 | JGI IMG/M metagenome (GOLD analysis project Ga0335074, IMG submission 206715) | Soil microbial communities from Loxahatchee National Wildlife Refuge, Florida, United States - Lox_Sample_2.3 | ecosystem: Environmental > Terrestrial > Soil > Wetlands | place: USA...
TTGTTGTGTGGTAACTCAATTCTCCCGGAAGGCGGGCCGTCTTTAGTTATGACACGCCGCTATATCGAGTCGGTTTGTCCCCTCCCTGAATAAGCCTCAAGGTCTGGTACCAGAACCCAAACGGCCAAGATCTGACTCTTGTGCTGGAACGCGCCCCGTAGGCAACCGCACGTTAGTCACGCGGCCGGGGGCGCCGGATCTCGATGCTGAACGTGATGAACTTCAAGACCGCAGCACTGATCTTGAAGTGCTCTGGCCGTATCAGGCAAACCACGATCAGCAGCAGCAAGACAACCAGAAACACAAACGCGAAAGCGACGACCGCAACGAGCACGTGAGCGCGCTCCACTAAGCCGTCTCACGCCCCGGTGACCATGCAGTTGCCCTGGTTCGGCTTGTTGCCCCGAGCCCTCTCACATCGGGACCTTATGCAGATGGGGTGTGTAGACAGCTTGCCGAGGTGTTCACGCAACCAAAGCCGAACTTAGCCGACATCTTAAGCCACCAACCGTCGAGCGTCTGCGACGACCCGCCGAGGGCATATCCGTGACTGCTTTCTGGGGGTGCCCACCAGAGCCCGAAGATCCCCATGGTGCGCCTTCGGCCGACTGTCCCTTTGAAGCCGGGGAACCACGGTGGCAGCCCTGCCCATCGCCACCAGGGCGGGTTACAAGCCCGAGGACAGCGGACGACCTGTGGCCCACGCACTGCCTCTTGTGTCGCCATGGGTTCATCGACAAGTGGGTTACTGCGGTGACCTGCCTGAACGCGAGGCGCGAAGATGGCAGCGACCGTTGCTGCCTCAATCAAGAGGCTCGAAGCGTCGTCGGCCGCTCTCACTTCAGTGAGTTCACGGCCTACCTCGGCGTGTAGACGATCGTCGCCATGGACCGCCCACGCCTCATCCCCCAACTTAGCTACAGTCGGGGGAGTTTACCGAGTAGCGAGGCCACGCTAGGCATATCAGCCATACCTATACGGCGAGGTGCCGAAGTATGCTCGTCGTCATGACGGCTTAGGAGGATTGGTGCACCGAATCTCGGCGGGACTACTTGCCGCAGTCGGTGCTGCCACGGCCGCGCTCGTCGGACTGACGCATGGTGATCTCATCTTCGTCATGATCACTAGTGCTGGAGCCGCTACGGGCTGTGCTGCCTATCTCGGCCTCTCGCCTTCAAAAAAAATCTCATAGTGGTTTACCGAATCAACCGGCACAAGTATGGACATAGTGGGTGCCCGGTTCTGTTAAGGCTGTCTCGACCTGGTCTCCAGATCTGCTCATCTAGGACACTGCGCATCGCGTAAGTAACAATTTGAAAACAGACGCTACGCTTGCTTGGAAGCTCCCAAGCACCCCTTCTGCGCGCGATACGGATGTCGGCCAGCACCGGTAGCCTTTCGGCCGTGATTATTGGACCCACTGGGGGAGGCGCTGGAGCATGACCGAGACCAAGCAACCTGTGGCAGCGCCACACAAGCGAAACCGCGATCTGAATATTCGGAAAGTATCCAGGCTCCCTGCACGTGTGTGGATCGTGGCCGGATCGGCGCTTGCCGCGATCGTGACCGTTGTCCTGTGGGCGACGGGTGATATCGACACAGCTGCGCGCCTCACAGCCTACGCAACGACCGTACTAGCGATTGGAACTGTAGGGCTTGCTGGCGGAGCTATCGGTACTTATGTGCAGCAACGTAAGGCAACTCAGTCGCAGGCAGCAGAGTTGACAGAGCAGAAGAATCAGCTTCTGCGGGCGAAAGAAAACGATATAGCGCAAGTTGCGGTGCAACGCCTCACTGGGGCGGGCGAGAAGGTTAGAGTACACGTCGCGAATAATTCAAGCCGAGCCATACGCTTCGTTTATGTGTGGGTATCAGTCGAAGGTATGACAGGGCATTATCACACGATAGTCGTGGAAAGGGATCAGAAGTCGGGCCAGGACATACGGTCACGTCGCATGCAGAACACAGCCCGAAGTTTTGAGGGCAATGAAATAACCCAGTGCTATCGCTCGCTGAAGCCTCACGAAGGTAAAGAATTCGTGCAATACAGCGTGACGAATCCGGAAACAATTCCGGATGTTGGTACTGGTGACGCCCTGATAATGGCGCATGCGTTGTTTGAGGCTATCGATGGCGCGTGGTGGACGTGCAATGAAGACGGTGACGTAAGAAAGCTAGATGCGGAACCGCCACTTATTCATCGGGCACCCTTCACTCTACAAACGAGCCTACGGTCGCCAGGTCTTCGGGGATTCGGAGTGCGCCGCCCGCCGCCACCAGAGGCGCCGGTAGGCAATCCGGGCACAGGTTGAACCATCCTCTGGCAATGCCCTAGCGCCTCGCTTAGATACACCCACTAGCACTCCAGAACGTAACGAATGAGTAGGGTTCCGAAGGCCAAGCCATCAACCTCCTAAACAGTCACCGCACAGCGGACATACAGCCCGCATCCCGGACGTGCGGTCACTGTGTGGCCGAGGTGATCAGCAGCCGGGGTGTCTAGCCTGCACCGCGGCCCTTCGGGCAGCGCAGCCGCAGTCATTAATGCACGTTAAAGCATGACGGCTCGGCGGGGGGAAACCACTGGAGAACCCTTCCCAGTACCCCAGGGTTCCCCCGAGGTTTTCCTCCCGCACCCCCCATCCTTGCCTCTTCCTGGCCCGCGTGGGGGTTGTGGCCCGGCTACGCGGGACCACAACAGCGGTGGTTTATGGAGTCATCACCGCGTCAGGAACGTCCGCTGGTGTGACCATGCGGGTATTCACGGCCGGCCGATCGTGGGCGCAGGTAGTCACGCCTCAGCTGGGAACATCCGCAACCGCAGGCCGAAACGGTGGTGCGGAGTGCACCAGGCCGTTGTGGATCTTCGGCCACCGCACGCCGCTGAAGGGGCGGATAGGCTGGAAACCGGCTTCCTGGCTGAGAAGGGATATGTACACACCAGCGGACGAATCGACGATCGGTGCCAGGCTTCGCATCTTGCGTCGCTGGCGCGGGCTGACTCAGGTGCAGCTGGCCGGGCTGGCTGGCCTGTCGCCGTCGTACATGTCGATGGTGGAAAACGGCCAGCGTCCGCTGGACCGGCGCTCTCACATCTCCGCTCTGGCAGGCGCGCTGAAAGTATCGGAGAGCGATCTGGTCGGAGGGCCGCACCTGTCCGCTGACCCGACACAGTCTGACCCGCACACGGTCATTCCCGCGCTGCGGGTCGCGCTCATGACCAACAGCCTGGCCGAGCCTGCTACTGAAAGGGCACGGCCGCTGCAGGAGCTGGTCAGCGAGGTGGCGCGGATTGACTCGCTGCACCAGGCCTGCAACTATCTCGCCGTAGGCACGGTCCTCCCGGCTGTTCTTGACGAGTTGCACTACTACGCCGCCCAACCCCAGGACGAGGCTGCGCACCAGATGGCGCTGGGGACCCTGATCGATGCGTGCGTGTGCGCTACCTTCACGGCCAAGGACCTGGGCTACCAGGACCTGGCCTACACCGCCGCCCTGCGCGCTGATCAGGCCGCCCGCATCCTGGACGACCCGGTACAGCTCGGCAAGGCAGCTTTCCTGCGCATTCATACGCTTCCACGGGCTGGATCGTGGGACCGGATCCTGTCAGGCGCGGAAAAGGCTGCCAACACACTGGAACCACACGCGGGCACCAGCGGCAGCAGCGCGGTCCTGGGCATGCTCACCCTGTCGGCATCGCTGTCGGCCGCCGTCGTGCAAAACGGCCAGCGGTCCGAGCATTGGCTCGGTGAGGCGGCCGGCCTGGCACAGCGGGTGGCTGACGAACCAGACCAGAACTGGATGGCTTTCTCTGGCACCAACGTCGGCGTATGGCGGGTAGCCATACAGGTCGAGCGCGGTCACAGTGGCGGTGAGGTCCTGGAAATGGCTAGCCACGTCCGCGAGGACAAGCTGTCGGGCCGGCGCGGACGGCAGGCCGCCTTTTTTGCCGATATCGGCCGCGGCCTGGCCCGCGAGCCGCGTACCCGGGCTGACGCCGTACGCTGGCTGCGCCGTGCCGAAGACGCCGCGCCCCAGTGGATCAGGAACAACCCACCGGTGCGGGAAACGGTGGCCTACTTGCTCAACCGCGCACGGGCCGAATCAGGAGGCCGGGAACTGCGCGGCATGGCCGCGCGCATGGGCGTGCCACACTGACAGGCCCTCACACCTGGGTTCAGCCAATCTCACGCTCGTGAAGTTCAGCCTCGCCAGGCGCTCTAGCCTCCCTTGCCCATGGAGCCCACAAGCGACCAGCAGTTAACCCATCTCCGCCACCTCGCCGACGAACTGCGCCACCATGGGTTCGCGACTCAGTTGCCGGACAGTACCACCCAGCCGTCCATCAAAGTCACCAATCCTGACAGCCCCGAGCTGACCGAACGCATACTCTGCCGGCCCGCCGAGGACGGGTCGTGGTGTTTCTGGTGGCCCTGGCAGCAGCCCATCGGATCAGCAGACGACCTGGCCAGCGTTGCCTTAAAGATCACAACGGCGCTGCGGTCAGTTCGGGGCACATCATGAACGAGCCGCCATCAGCAGGAAATGTCGTTCCTGACCTCCTCGCCGCACTCCAGCGTGACTTCCCCGCCTACCACTTCTGGTGCGAGACCACGCTCACCGGCCCCCGTTACATCGCCCGCAGCCGACACCTCAGCCAGAGCCCGCATACCCTCGTGACCCGCGATCCCGCCGAAATGCGAGCCGAGCTATCGGCCGCCAAACCCCCGCCGCCCCCCACCACGCCCGGCACCGCCTCAACCCCGGCTGTTCCGCTGCCACGCCGGAGGCCGGAATGACCACCCCCGCCACCACAGCTCTGCCCCCAGAGCAGCAGGTGGTTCTGCTACAGGCAATAGCCGACGCGGTTAACCACCGTGACCCGCCGCTGAATTGTCGCACCTGTGAGGCGTCCGGTCAGCTTTGCCGCCAGTGCTCCGCTGGGCTGGCCCGGGCCAGCACCTACTTCAGGCTCGCCCGCGAATTTGGCATCAGCCCTCACGACCTGGAAAAGGCAGCTACCCCCTGATACCAGCCCCGCTGAGGCACTGCGGGGGTTGCGGGACAGCATGGACGCTGTTCCGACTGTGACGACGGCGGTGGGCATCAGCCCGCCGCCGTCCCGCCGGGCTAACCGAATCGACTGGTTGCTGGTGGCTGGAGGCGCGGCAGGATGCACCGAACGTTACGTATTGACGCCACTCGGGCTTAGTAAGAAACTTTATGCCGCATGGTCCCGGCATAGAGGAGCTCCTTGTGGCTGAACGCAATCGCAAGCTGAGCAGGGTTTTCGGCTCGCTCGCGGCCGGGTTAGTGCTTGGGCTTGCTGGGGTGGCTCCAGCGGCGGCGGCTGCCGGCAGCCCGGCGATGCGGGCGGTGACCTATCACGGGTACCAGATCAGCGTTCCGGCTTCATGGCCGGTGTACAACCTCGCTGCCGATCCGGCCCAGTGCGTTCTGTTCAACCGGCATGCGGTCTATCTCGGCACTCCCGGGGCTGACCAGCGGTGTCCGGCACGAGCGTTCGGGCACACGGAGGCGGTGCTGATTCAGCCGACCGGGCCGTCGACTCAGCTTCCCCCTGGCACCGTGGTGCTGCCCAGCGGTACAGCCGCCCTGCCTGCTGCGCTGCCCGTGGCGGCATCGGCGGCCGCTTCAACAAGCCAGGAGTTCCATGTAGCGGCGCCCGGCCCTGGTGTCCTGGTCACAGCTACATATGGCGGCGACCCGGCGCTGCTGCGAACGATTCTGGGACAGGCCAGGGTGACCGCTGCGGCCCCTGATGCGGCTGACTCGCGTTCAATAAATAAAGAATCGGCGACAGGCAGCCAGGGATCCGCGGCGCAGCCGGGCTCGCCCGGTACCAGCCAGGCGCTCGCCGGGGGCAGCAGCGGGCAGCCGGAACTGGTCGGCCGGCAGGGGAGCGGCCTGGGCTTCGATCCCTGCACCGTGCCGTCCGTGGCCACGATGACCGACTGGCTGGCGTCGCCGTACCGGGTGATCGGGACCTACCTGGGCGGGGTGAACTGGGCCTGCAGCTACGGCAACTTCACCACCTCCTGGGTGAGCCAGGTGGCAGCGGAGGGGTGGCAGTACATCCCGATCTGGGTCGGGCCGCAGGCGCCGTGCTCGGGCATCCCCGGCGTCACGGTCATCAACCCCGGGCAGGCCGCGACCGAAGGCCAGGCCGAAGCAGCGAGCGCGGCCGCGACCGCGCAGGCGTACGGCTACGGCACAGGCACCCCTATCTACTTCGACATGGAGGGCTACGACAGCTCGGACACCTCCTGCGCGCAGGCGGTGCTGACGTTCCTCGGCGGGTGGACGCAGGGCCTGCATGCGGCGGGCTACCTGTCCGGCGTGTACTCCAGCGCCGGGTCCGGGATCGTCGACCTGGCGTCCCAGTACGGCAACGCGTCGTACCCGAGCCCCGATGACGTGTGGATCGCCGACTGGACCGGCGACCCGGTGCTCACCGACCCGAACCTGCCCGACAGTGACTGGCCTGGGCAGCGGCTGCACCAGTACTACGGCAGCCACAACGAGACCTGGGGCGGGGCGACCGTGAACATCGACAATGACGTGATCGGGGGCGAAGTGGCTGGCTTGCCGGGCCCGGCTGCGGCGCTGCCGTACGTGGGCGGCATTCCTGCCGACGTCGCCGCGGCGCCCGGGTCGGCCGCCACCGTCTTGCTGGTCATCCACGGCGCCGCAGGCGGCGGCCTGGACGCGGTGCACTGGCGGGCCAGCCCGCCCGCGGGCCTGGCCGTCACCCCCGCCAGTGGCGTCGCCGCGGTGCCCCCCGGAGGCGTGCGGGTGGTCGCGCTGCGGGTGGAACTGGGCTCGTCGCTGCCCGCCGGGCGCTACGACATCCCAGTCACCGCCAGCGTCGGAAGTGAGCCGCTGACCGAGACTTTCGAGCTGGTCAGCGCGGTGAACCGGGGATCAACGCTGGCTACGCCTTTCCCTGTTGTGCTGTACGCGGCCGACCCGGCGAGCATGGCGGCTGCCGTTCTGGCCGCGGCTGAGCTTGGCCTGCCTGCCAGCGACATCACCGGCAACTTCGACGCCGCGTGGGCCGACGTGGCCGGGGGCAACGACCTCGTTCTGGGAGTCGGCCAGGCCGCGGTCAACGGGCTGAACAACAACCCGTGCGGCTGGTCCAACCCGGCTGGCACCGGTGCCGGCCATACCCCGTTCTTCTACATTGGCGTTCCCTTGCAGCAGCCGCCGGGCGCTGACGTGTTCGAGCCCAGCGACGGCACCAGCCTGACCGAGACGGCCACGGTGACCGCCCAGCTCACCCAGTACGCCCTGGCCGGGACGCTGCCCGACGACGCTGGCCCGCCCGTGGGGCCGTCGCCGCCACAGGATGTATGCCTGGGCTCGCCCGATGTCGGCGTCCCGTAGACGGCTTCAGCCGGAGGCCGCGGCAGCCCGGCGGCGTCGGCGGGGTGGCACTTCTTCAGTCTTCACTGTCTCGGTCAGGGGCAGGCGGGAGGGGGGCTTGACCTCGGCCAGCCGCAGGTAGGTCACCAGCCGCTGGCCGCCGCGGGTGGCCAGGCTGGCCAGGACCTCCTGCAGTTCGGCGACGTCGCGGGCGACCACTGTCATCAGGTAGTCCATCTCGCCCGCGACGTTGTCGGCCGCGATGATCTGCGGCAGCGCCCGCACCTGGTCTTCGAACACACGGGTCGAGCGGGGGTCATGACGCCCAAGCGTGGCCGTCACGTAGAGCTGCAGCGGAAACCCGGCGGCCGCCGGGTCGACCTGTGCGCTGATGATGCGGATGACACCCGACTCCTTCAGCCAGCGCACCCGGTGCAGCGTGGCCGCGGGCGACAGCCCGACGAGCCGGGCGAGCTCGACGTTCGTGCGATCGGCGTCGGCTTGCAGGGCGGTGAGCAGCTTTACGTCAACTTCATCAAGTTCCACAGGCATCTTGCGATACATTATTTTGCTTAAGTGGCTCAGCGGCAAATTCTGCCCTGAGCTGCGACGACCATGGCTGCATGAACGCCACTCCGCGCCGCTACGTCGCGGCTCTCACCACCGCCGGGCTCCTGTGGGGCACAACCGTGCCGCTGTCCAAGGTGGCCTTGCAGTGGCTGGCGCCGGGCTGGCTGACGGTTGTCCGCTACGGGCTCGCCGCCGCGATCCTCCTCGCTGTCGCGTCGCGCCGGGAGGGCGGCATACGCGCCGCCTTCAGCCCCCTGGTGCTGGCGTCTGGCGCGTTCGGGTACGGCGGCTCCGTCATCGTGCAGAACATCGGCATCACCCGGACCAGCGTCACCCACGCGGCGCTGCTGATCGGCACGGTCCCGGTGCTGGTGGCGGTCATCGCCGCGCTCTGGCAGCACACCGTGGCCCGCCCGGTGGCCTGGGCCGGGTTCGCGGTGTCGCTCGTCGGCGTCGGCCTGGTCACCCAAGGCGGGGGCGGCGGCGCCTCGGCGGCCGGCGATGGCCTGGTGCTTGCGTCGCTGCTGCTGTCGGCGACGTTTACGGTGGGACAGATGCGCTTGCTGCGCGGCCGCGACCCGATAGCGGTCACCGCTGTGCAGTTCCTTGGGGCCGCTCTCGCCGCGCTGCTGTTCTCCGCGGCGGCAGAGGGTCTGCCCGCCGCGCCGCACGGCGCAGGCGTGGTCGTGGCCACGATTGCGCTTGCGGTCGGCGGCACCCTGATGCCGTTCACGCTCTTCGCCTACGGCCAGAGCCGGGTATCGGCCGAGGTGGCCGGAGCGTTCGTCAACATCGAACCGCTCGTCGGCGCGGTGGCCGGCATCGTCGTATTCGGCGATCCCGTCGGCCCGGCCCAGGTTCTGGGCGGCGCAGCGATCATCGCGGGCATCGCACTGAGCAGCCTGCCGCTGCTCGGTGCCCGCCCCCACCCACGTTCCGGGCGGCGGCCGTCGCTGCGATTCGGCCACGGCAACGTCATCCGCGAGGCTGCGTCTTAGCCATGCCGGGGAAGGATGACGCACGTGACCGACTGGATCTTTCAGGGAAACCCCAAGCACCACCAACTGAACGTGCCCGCGTCGCGACAGCTCTGGTGGAGCACGCCGCGCTACCGGGAACGGACGGCGGCCGGGGACCGCGTCTGGCTGCAGATCGTGGGCCGCGACCACCCAGGCATCTACTACATCGCCACGATCACGGCCCCCACGTACGAGCATCCTGGTCAGCCGAGCGGGACAAACCACGGCCGGTGGCGGACCGATATCCGGTTTGACTACGGCATCACCCCGCCGCTGCTCAGGCTGGAACTGCTCGGCGATCCGCAGCTGGGATCGTTCCGGCCGTTCCGGGGTTTCCAGGGCTCAACCGTGCCCGTGCCACCCGAAATAGCCACGCTGTTGTGGGAGCGCGCCGCCCCGCGGCTCGAGCCTCTGGGCGATGTGTGATGCTGCGGGCATGACGTATCCGACCCGCCCGCACCGCCTTCCTGCTCACGCGACACAAGAGGGCGATGCCGTGGTCGTCGGCGACGGCCCGGTCCGGGTCGACGCCTACATCGACTTCATGTGCCCGTACTGCCGGCGATTCGAGCTGTCCGCAGGGCCGGCCCTAGCCCGTCTCGCCGCCGGACACGAGGCCACGGTGGCCTACCATCCGATGAACTTCCTGGACGAGGCGTCGACCACGAATTACTCGACGCGGGCGGCCGCGGCGTCGGGCTGCGCGGCGGACCGTGGACGGTTCGCCGAGTACGCGCATGCGCTGTTCGTGCACCAGCCACCCGAGGGCGGGCCAGGGCTGAGCGACGGTCAGCTCGCCAGCATCGGCCCGGAGGCCGGGATCCCGGAAGCGGCGTTCGCTGCCTGCCTGTCGGAGGGGCTTTACCTCGACTGGCCGTCCTACGTGACCGCGCGTGCCACTGCGGCTGGCGTCAGCGCCACGCCGACCGTGCTGGTCGCGGGGGCGGCGGTCAGGCCCGAGGCTGAGGCGATCACCGCGGCCGTGGCCCAGGCCGGCGAGGTGCGCTGAATTCGATGCTGAACGGGGTCCCGCGTGCCCGCGTTACCAGGATCCCCGGTATTCGGGGATGCGAGTGATGACCGGCAGGCAGGCGACGAGCACGACGGCGAAGGCAACGAAGATCTTGGCCAGCAGCTGACCGGGTGAGGCCGACTGGGCGATGATCGCGGTACTGATCGAGACCGCGGCGATCTGCCCGACCTGCCGGCCCGTGGAGCGCAGCGCCGCCAGGGCCGCGGATTGGTCCGGCGCGAGTTGCAGGCCCGCGTTACGGCTGGCTGGGGAGGAGACGCCAGTGCCTATGCCGATCACGCACGCGGTCATCGCGAGCCACGCATAGGGCGACAATCCAGCCGGATGGACGGCGAGGCCGCCGAGGCCGATTGCGGTGCAGACCGCGCCGGTGTACAGCGGCCAGCGGTAGCCAGTGCGCCGCAGCCCCATTGCGGCCAGGCTTGACAGCGCGATGACCGCGACGCCTTCCGCGGTGAGCAGGGTTCCCGAGCCAAGCGCGCTGATGCGGTAGCGGTCGACCGCATAGAGCGGGACGAGCGCGAGCATTCCGGCTACAGCACCCCCGTACAGGATGTTGATCACGTTGACCGCCCCGAAACCGCGCCCAGCGATGAGGTGCGGTGCGATGAACGGGTCTGGGAAACGGCGGATATGCCGGCCGAACAAGCCCAGCCCGAGCAGTCCGGTGATCACCGGAGCGACGAACAATGGCGACGCGGCCCTCGCCCCGGCTTCGCCGAGGTAGCTGATGCCCAGCATCAGTGCCAGGACCCCGACACCGAGCAGCACCATGCCGGTCAGGTCCGCTGGAAGCCGCTCGCGGCCTTCGCCATCCGGGTCGCGTGGCACGTAGCGCAGGCAGAACATGATCAGGAAGATCCCGATCGGCACGTTGACGAAGAAGATCCCGCGCCAGGACCAGTACGAGACGAACAGGCCGCCGAAGATCGGGCCAATCATCGAGCCAATCGGGAAGACGCTGCCAAAGAGCCCGACCGCCTTGTCGCGTGCCTGCCCGAAAGTCCCGGTGATGATTGCCGTTGCCGACGGCGTGAAGCCCGCGCCGCCGGCAGCCTGGACGGCCCGGAGCCCGATCAGGAGGTAAATGTTCCCTGCGAGCCCGCAGCACATTGAGGCGCCGGCGAACACCACAACCGAGGCGATGAAGAACCGCCTCCGGCCGAACCGGCCGCTAAGTTTGCCAGCCAGCGAGAGTGCGAGGACCAGCCCGACCGAGTACGCCGTGATGACCCAGCCAGTCCAGTCGATGGAAGCGCCAAGGCCGTGCTGGATCGCGTGCAGCGCGGTGGCCACGATGGTCCCGTCCAGCGAGCTCATGAGCAGGGCCATCGCCACGACCGAGAAGATCGCGACGCGATGCGGGGCCGCGGCCTGCGTTGTCTCAGGGCGGCCGTCACCGACGGCAGTGACCTCTTCCGACCTGTCGACCAGCCGCGTCTCCTTCCGCTGCCTACGCTGAGCCGCGCCCGTCACGAAGCGCGCCCGTCACGAAGCGCGCCCGTGATGAAGCGCGCCGGCCCGCTTCCATCCGCGAACCTTTAGTTAGGCAAAACAATATCGCCCGATGCTTGAGCGCGGCTGGCCCGTCCGGCCCGCGACAGCGGCGGCCTTACGGCAGAAGCCGGCCGCACGCCCAGCCGAGCCAGTGGACCAGGCGGGTCGCGGGAGTGGCGGCAACGGCTTTGAGAGCTGCCCGGTCAGGATGGTTGCGCAGCGCCTCGATCAGGTTCATCGCCAGCGCCAGCAGGTCCGGGGTGTCGGCGACGGTGGCATCGGCGCCGGCGTCGCTCCCGGCCTGGCGGGCCCGGGCCAGCGCCAGGCCGGGATCGCCGTCCAGAGTCAGGCACGCTGCTATGACCCGCGAGGCAGCGATCTCCTTGCCCCGGGCGAGCACGCCCCGGACCAGCTGGCGTACGTCCCGCGCCCGGACGAGAGCCAGGTGACTGCCGTCGTCGAACGCTATCGCCAGGGCTAAGTTGCCGCGCAGTGTGCTGATCCGGGCCAGGACCGGGACCAAGCCGTACAAAGGACGATCCACGCCGCTGCCGCGGTTCACCGGCTCGCACCTCCTGGCGTTTCAGGCCACAGCGCCCACCGTGCAGGTGCACGAGCCCGTGCGCCTGCACGTGCCTCTTTGCTGCCAAATCAAATCCTTATCCAGCTTCTGGCCGAGAACAACCAAAACCGTCAGATCACGGAGCCAAGATTCCGTCAGGCGCCGGAAGCCAGCCATACTGGAACTCCGTGAGCGATCATGCGGGAGGAGGCGCGATGGGGCCGTCTTACTGGGTGCGCAATCCGGACGGCCCGTTCGCGATCCTGGCCATGGTCATCATGCGTTATGCCAGCCCGGCCGCAAGCCAGGAGGACCGGACGAAGCTAGAATTGATGGCCAGCGGGGAGCACCTTAAGTCGATGCGGGTGCTGCGGGCCGAGCTTCACGCTGTGCTGCGCGACCGGGGTCGGCTGCCCGATGACGAGCTGTTCAGATCGGCGGAGTTCAGCGAAGCGTCCCTGCGGTCGCTGTGGTCCGGCCTGTACGGCGATGAGCCCGACGCCAGGACCGCTGATGAGCTGAATCGAAAATCGGACCTGAGCTGGGCGCGCGGCAGCACCCGGCGGAGCGCAGCGGAGCCGGGTTGACTGGGTGGAGTGTCAGGCGGCGGCCTCCTGGAGGGTGAC
>Ga0335074_10010929_pt1 | contig 12696 bp, 10 predicted proteins | sample Lox_Sample_23_FD_206715 | JGI IMG/M metagenome (GOLD analysis project Ga0335074, IMG submission 206715) | Soil microbial communities from Loxahatchee National Wildlife Refuge, Florida, United States - Lox_Sample_2.3 | ecosystem: Environmental > Terrestrial > Soil > Wetlands | place: USA...
ACTGCTGACGCTGTCGGCCTGGCACGGCCTTTCACCGCGTGATGCCGCGTCCGTGGCCGGCTGTTCCGCCGCGACCTACTTGGTCCGTCTGCACCGGGCGCGGCGGCGCCTTGAGAAAGCGATGGCCGGCAGCCCGGAATCCGAACACCGCCACGAGATGGCCAGTCAGCAAGAAGGGCAACCCCGATGGACATAATGGACCTGCTCGCTCAGGCGCGGCCTGGCAGCCTGGACCCGGGGCCGGAGACCGACCGGCGGGCGAGCGACCTGGCGAGGGCCATCGCCACGCCCCGCACCGGAATGACCGCCCAGCCCGGCGCCAGTCGGCGTCTAGGCGTCCGGCGGGCCTCGCCTCGAGCCCGTGTGATCGGGACTGGAATCAGCGTCGCCGCGCTCGCGGTCACCGCCGGGGCGGTAGTGGCCCTCAGCGCCACCGGCACGCCTTCGGCTCGCCCCCAGCACACGGGAACAGCAGTGGCCACCCCAGGGGAGCTCAGGAACGCCATCCTCACCGCGTTCAACGGCGTGGGAGGAGACATTTTCCACACCAAGATCACAGAAATCTATCCCGGCAAGGAGTCCCAATGGAACGGTGTCGAGCAAGACTGGTCCTACCCAATCCAGCCACAGGCCGGCCAGCAGGTTCACATACATTCCGTGCTCGTGCCCAGCAACCCCAACGATAAGAGTGACACCGAATACATCTACATCGAGCCCAGCGGCGCCAAGGCCATGCTCCCTACCAAGACCGAGATTATCTTCGTTCAGTACGGTAACCGCACATGGTCTGATACCACCGCCCTGGTGGCCTCCCAGACACCAGCGGCCAGTCTGCAAGAACTCCGCGAGTCGATCGCCACCGGTGACTTCACGGCTGCGCGGAAGACCGAACTCAACGGCCAGACCGTGCTCGAAGTAACCGCGCATTACAACGACGCGGGCAAGCAGAGCGAGCAAACCGTGTGGGTCGACCCCGCCACTTATCTGCCGGTCCAAACGCTCAGCGACGAGGGCGGGATCAAGATCAAGGTTGACTACGAGTTCCTGGCGCCCACGCTCGCGAATATGGCGGAACTGAAGGCGACCATCCCGCCCGGGTTCACCCGGACTGCAACTATCCAGAAAGTGTCCTGATCGGGAACCCCAGGCGGGCAAACCTAACCTGCGACGGCACTAACGAGATTACGCCGCCGCTCGGTCCGGCCGGCCGGGTCAGGACGCAATGCCGCTTAGCTTGCGACTGCGCACGCGTCGCGCCGCTGTCCGGACAGCCGTAAGTCACCGGATTGCACCCAGCCCGAGGCTATCTATTCGGAAATCCGTTTCGTTTCCGTCGCTATAAGGACGGCAACGACACGGATTTATTCGATCTTGCACTCTTATGCTGATATTTCGGGCAGCTGGGAGGCGCGACCAACTTAAGCTAAGCGGCATTGGGTCAGGACGGGGCGGTGAAGCGGTAGCCGACGCCGCGCACGGTTTGCAGGCTTCCGGCACTGTCGCCGAGTTTGCGGCGCAGGGCGCTGATCACGACCTCGACGACGTTGCTGCCGCCGCTCCAGTCGTAGCCCCAGACGTCGCGCAGCAGCGCCGCCCGGCTGACGACCCGGCCTTCGCGTTCGTGCAGGTACTGCAGGACGTCGAATTCGAGCTTGGTGAGATCGGCGCGGGTGCCGTCGAGGATGAGCTGGCGGCGGTCGGGGTCGAGCAGGGCATCGTCGGCGATGAGCATTTCCCGTGCGGCGACGTCGGTCAGCCAGCCGTCGATCGAAGACGGTCCGAAGTCGTTGTAGAGGGCATGGAAGGTGGTGCCGCCGATCTCGGCGGCGCCGTCCGGGAGCCCGGCGAACCCGAGCGGCGCGAACTGGGCCAGCCTCGCGGTGGGATCCGCGGCCAGTGAGTAGATGCGCCGGAGCCTGGGGCGCATCTCCAGGTAGCGCCGCTTGAGGTCGAGGATCAGTGCGGCGAGGGCCGGCGTCGTAGCTTCGCCGCCGTCGGCGGCCAGCATGTGGCGGAGAAAGAGCACCTGCTGGCCACGCGGCACCGGATTGGCCCGCAGGTGCTCACGCCATGTCGCGGCCACCGGGTCCGCGGCCAGCAGCCAGGCCGGCACGGCGGTCGCCTCGCACAGGCACTGGAACGCGGCCGGGGACCCGTCGGGGTCCCGGGCGACGCGGAATGCCGACGGCATCGTGTCCCACCAGCGCCGCATCATGGCGACCGCCTCGGCTGGCTGGTGCGCGCGGGCGATAGCGGTGATCTGGGCTTCATCGGCCGGCCGCGCCGACTCGACCGCGTACCGGTAGCTGGCGGTAGGGAAGAACGCCTCCCGAACGGCCGGGTTCTCGATGAGATAGAGCAGGTCCGCGGTGTAGCGCCACAGGTCCGTCGGCGGGGCGGTGCGCAGTTCGCGCCGCAGCTGCCGCCAGGCCGCGATCCGGTACGCGCGGTAGGCCGGCGGGTCGTTGACCCGCAGCAGTGCCGCCACCACTTCGCGCACAGTGTCGTGCAGGGCCAGGCCGTCCGGTCCGAACTCGACGAACGGCAGCGGGCGCAGCATGTCGTAGGCGTCGTGCGGGGGGACATCCGGCAGCAGGGCACCGAGAAGCGACTGGGTCGGCCGGCGCAGCGTGCAGGCGGCGTCGAGCACGGCTCGTGTCGGCTGGTCGAGCCCGGAAAGATAGACCCGGGCGAGTTCGGTGACGACGGTGGCGACCGCGGCGTCGGGGACCGTGAGGTCCGGGCGGGCACCCCGTGCGGAGGCGGCCAGCCGCAGTGCCAGCGGGTGGCCGTGGGTGAAGCGGGTGATCCGGGCGGCGTCAGCGCCGCTGAGCCCTTCGCGGCGCAGCAGCGCGTCGGCGTCCGCGGCCGCTAGGTTCGCTAGCGGCACGAGGACCAGCAGGTCCCCGAAATCACTGATCCAGGCGGCGACTGGCGGCTCGCGGCCGGCCAGCGCCAGCCTGGTGTTGTCGCGCAGGCCTGGCACGAGTTCCTGCCGCAGCCAGGTGTCCAGCAACCGGAGCTGTTCGTAGGCATCGAGAACCAGCACCACCCGGTCGCCGAGGCCGCTGAGCTCGGCGGCGGCCTCGGCGACCGTAGCCGTCGGCCGGGTCCTGCCTGGCGGTTCAGCCCGCAGCGCCCCGATCGCGCGGTCGAGCGCGGCGAGGAAACCGCGCTCGGTCGGCTCGATGCTGCCGCAGTCGAGGCTGACGACGGCGGCGCCGCGCGCTCGCGCGTCCTCGGCGAACGCGGCGAGCAGCGCGGATTTCCCGATCCCCGCGATGCCGTGCACGGCCGCGACCAGCGGGCGATCACGCTCGGCCAGGTCGAGCAGCACCGCCCGCTCCGCCTGCCGGCCGACCACCGCGGCAGCCCGGGCGCCTAGCAAGGTTCGCAGGGTCCCGCTCATCGCCGTCCCGGTCGTGCTTCGGTCATCTGTCAGTACCCGCCTCGGGTCACCTTCGTGGGCCCGGCGAGGACTGGGAAGTCCCTGACGGTCACGTCGATCATGTGCGGGTTCGCCAGCAGCCCCTGGAAGATCTTCCCGCTCTGATAGTCCTGCATCGCGGCGATGTCGTCCCACGTGTAGATACCACCGTAGGTGTTGGCCTGCTGGTTGGCTAGCCAGATCTTCGCGCGCAGACCCGGCAGCGCGGCGAACATGGTCGCGCTCTGCTCGGCGTGCGCCTGATACGCCGCATCGTCGATGCCGTCCAGCTTGAACGTGACGACCTGCATGTGCATGTCGTGCTCCTTTCGGTACGTGGTGACGGGCGCCGTGCGCTTCCGTCACCGGTGACGTGATCACCGTAAGGACGGCGGGGACCGCCTCGATGAGCCCTGGCTGAGGCGAAGCTGAGCCGGGTGGCTCAGCTTCGCCTCATGTTCGCCTCACCCACGCCGACCGCCCGCCGCCTAGCGTCTGCGGCAGACCTGATCCATCCACGTTGCGGAGGTTTCCGATGAACAGCGAACTGATCGAGCAGAACGTGCACCGGCTGCTCGGCGCGATGACCGGCGCGGCGACCACAGCCATGGTGGCGGTCGGCGACCAGCTCGGGCTGTACCGGGCACTCGCCGACGGCGGGCCGGCTACCGAGGACGAACTGGCCGCCCGCACCGGCACGGCGGCACGCTACCTGAGGGAATGGCTGTCCCAGCAGGCAGCCGCCGGATTCCTCGCCTACCGGGAGAGCGACGGGCGGTACACGCTGCCGGCCGAGGCCGCCGCGGTACTCGCCGACGAGGCATCGCCCGCCTTCCTGGCTGGCGGCGCCACCATCACCCGCGGCTGGTTCGCGGGCATCGACCGTCTCGCCGAGGCGTTCCGCACCGGCGCCGGCATCCCCTGGCACGAGCAGGACCCAGCTGTCTTCGAGGGCACCGAGCGATTCTTCCGCCCCGGCTACACCGCCAGCCTCACCACCGACTGGGTCCCTGCCCTGCCTGGGGTGGCCGACAGGCTCGCCGCCGGCGGCCGGGTAGCCGACATCGGCTGCGGACACGGCGTGGCCGCCATCTTGCTCGCCCGCGCCTACCCGCAGGCGAGCGTGCACGGCTATGACTTCCACGAGCGCTCCATCGAGGTCGCGCGGCAGCGGGCCGGCCAGGCCGGCCTCGACGGCCGCATCCGGTTCGAGCCGCTCGACGCGACCAGCTACCCGGCCGACGGCTTCGACCTGATCTGCCTGCTGGACACCCTCCACGACCTCGGCGACCCGGCCGCCGCACTTGCCCACGCCCGCAAGGCCCTCGCCCAGGGCGGCGCCGTCCTTGTCGTGGAACCGAACGCGGCCGACGACTACCAAGCGAACCTGGCCAGTCCGCTGGCCGCGCTCAGCTACGCGGCGTCGACGTTCCAGTGCACGCCGGCCGCCCTGGCCCAGCCCGGCGGGGTCGCGCTCGGCGCTCAAGCCGGTCCCGCTGCGGTACGGCAACTGGCCGAGGACGCCGGTTTCAGCCAGTTCCGGCAGGTCGCCCAGACCCCGGTCAACGTCGTCCTCGAGCTCCGGCCGTAACCCCGGGAGCCGCTCACCGGTCATCGCGTCACGTCGCGAGAGCGGTGACCGCGGCCTGGAGCCTGTGGCGCTGGGCCACGAGTTTCGCGGCGGACTCGGACAGCGTCGTCCATGGCGCCGCCGCCGGGTCGATCCGCGACGCCAGTTCCGAGTGCCAGGCAGATGGCTGCTGGCCGTCCGGCGGCGGCAGGAACTGGACCGGAACCGCAGCCGATCCGGTGCTCTGCCGGTAGAACTGCAGTGAAGCGGCGTCGAGGTTCTCGTTGACCAGCACCGCCACGCCCGCCTGAACCGGAGCGGGCGTGGCGGTGTCCACGACCCATCCTCCGGTATTGGCGATGTGGACCGGCGACGGGAAACCAGGCACCGACCACCGGTCGACGAACGGTTTGTGGGTGTGGCCGTACACGAACGTCACTTCGTCGGGCACGGATCCCAGCTCATGCCTGAGCTGGGCGCGAACGGGGCCCTCAAGGTAGTCCCTGAGCCCGGCCTGGCCCGCGGCGGTCAGGGCAACCGAGGGCGTGCCGCGCTCGGTGTTGGCCACCCGGTTAGCAACGCGCGCGAGCGCCGCGTTCAGTGCCCAGCGCTCCGGCGCGCGCCGCCAGCCGGGGCTCTTGGCCGTCATGGCCGAGACCAGGTTCGATACGAGGATGTCGGTGTCACGCGGGCTGGTCAGGTCCGCGTAGATCATCCCCATGTCCGTGCCTACCTGGCCGGACCGGCCGAGGGTGGACCACAGGAAGTCGATCCAGGCGAAGTTCTCCTCCTCGAGGCGGTCGATGTCCTGGCACGGAGCCTGCCGCTGACCGGGGTAAAGGATGTCCCGCAGCCGTGACATCAGCGTGTAGATGGACTCGGTGAAGTGCCCGTGGCTCACGATGAGGCAGCGGTGCCCGTCGGGAGTCCGCAGGGCCAGGTTCGGATAGGAGACATGAACCTCGACCTTCGTGCCGCCCGTCTGGCTCCGGGCCAGGCCGGTCAGCAGGGCGGAGCTGGCCACGGGCCGCTCTGCCGTGGGCTCGAGCTTCGTCGTGTGCCAGGGGCGGACCAGTTCGGCGTCCGCGGGCTGGCCGCAGATGTAGGTCACGTACTGGTCTTCCCGCGTGATCTCCCACTCGTGATGGTCATGATTGCCGGGCACGTAGTGGATAACCGGGTCGAACGCGGGCGAGCCGTCGGCGAAGGCCAGGTGCGCGAAGAGGCGGAACACCATCGCGCACACCTCATCGAGCGACAAGGCCAGGTCCAGGATGTCTCCCGCCAGGATGAGGGTGGGCGGCCTGTCCTGACCTCGGGTGAGCTCGCGGAGCCCGCCGATCAGGCCGCTGAGCAGCGGGCTCGGCCGCTGCGAATCCGCGGAAAAGCCCGCGTTGCCGGCACTCGCCGGCCGCTCGTGGAGCGCGGTCAGCACGCTGTTCTCGGCCCCGAAATGCAGGTCGGACAGGATGACGTAGCGGATGTCGGTCATGAGGGCCCGCGTTCCTTCTCGGCCTTGCTGGCGAGTGAGGCCTTGCTGGCGAGTGAGGCCTTGCTGGCGAGTGAGGCCTTGCTGGCGAGCCGCCGCGCCGGACCGAAGACCTGCCACAGTTCGCTCAGGAACAGCTCCCCGAAGGAGTCGAGGGCCCGGATCCGGCCCGCGAGCGTCGGGCCGTGGACCCGGAATGTCGTCAGCTGCCAGGCGAAGTCGGCCGGCGGAATCTTGAGAATCCCCGATCCCGCCAGCCCTTCGGTGGCGCCCGACCCGCCGTCGGCTACCGGGACGTGACCGTTCAGGATGCGGACATAGAGGGTGGAGGTCTCCGGCCAGACGGCGGTCAGCGGGCCGGGCCGGACGTCTTTGTAGCCGGCCAGCGTGAGCGGCCGGCCTGTGGCGTCGGCGAAGTACAGCCGGTAGAGCATGTGCCTGGTGGCCGGGCCCGCGTCGGTGAAGAGGTTGAACGCGCCCTCCTGCACCGGGAACTGGCCGCCGAGCGGGTCACAGCTGACATAGCCGCTGGCGGTCGCGGGGTGCTGCGGGTCGGCGAGGAAGCGGTCCACGTCGTCGGTGGCGATCGTGAGCCGGAACTGCAGCTGGTTGCCGGCCAGGCGGCCGGCCTCGTAGCCGGCCTGGTAATCGGCCTCGGCGAACGAGAACGCTCCGGTCATCCGCTCGGTGAACTGAAGTGAGTAGGTCATGGGCGGTCTTCCCCGAGGATGTGCGCGGCCGCCCGCTCTGCGAAGGCGGCGATGGTAAGCGAGGGATTCGGGCCGACCGGGCCGGGCATGACTGATCCGTCCACGACGTGCAGCCCGGGGTAGGCGAAGGACTCGCCCCAGCCGTCAACCACGCCGTGGCCGGGGTCGGCGCCCATGGGGACACCGCCCAGCGGGTGGACGGTGATGACCCGCTTGAAGAGCCATAGCGGGGTGTTGGCCAGGCGGGCCTGGAGAACGTCGGCGAGCTGCTGCATGGTCGCCTCGACCCGGTCGAAGTAGCCGGACGAGTCCTTGGTGGCCCAGTTCAGGTCAAGATTCCCGTCGTGCAGCCGGAACGTTCCGTTCGGGATGTCGCGGCCCATGGCCAGGACCGGCATCGTGGCGGCCGAGGCTGCTCCGCCGCCGAGCAGCCCGGAGATGTTGTCGCTGATGTTGGACCGTGGACGAGAGCGCAGGTGCGCCCAGATCCGCTGCGCGGCGAACCGGGCGACGCGGGCGGTCGTCCCTGGACCGTCCGTTGCCTGGACGAGCCAGTCGAGGAAGGCCGGGTTGCCGCCGTCCTCAATGTAGAAGCCGCGTCCGACCGGGCCGTGCCCGTCCAGCGTGTCGGGCATGCGGATGGCGCTGGTGATGACAGGGCCGAACTCCGGGTCCAGATCGCGTGGCGCCTCGGCGTCTGCCTCGGTGCGCCGGCTGCGCAGCAGGAAGGTCAGCAGATCACCATTGCCAGAGAACCGGGTGCCCAGGGCGGGACCGAGGCTGGGGAAGGCAGCCCGGTTGCGGAGCAGCAGGAAGGTAGAACCGAACGTGCCCGCCCCGACGACCAGCCGGCCGGCCGTGACGGTGACCTCGACGCCCGCGCCGGGGCGGCTCGCGTCAGGGCTCGCGTCGGGGCTCGTGCTATTCCGGTCGGTGTAGCCGATCCGGTACTGACCCGATGCGGTGTCCCTGTCGATCCGCCGCACCTCGCACAGGGTGCGGATCACCGCCCCGGCGTCGTGGGCCCGGGACAGGTAGGTGTAGTCGAGGGTGTTCTTCGCGCCGTCGTTGCAGCCAAGGTCGCACTCGCCGCACAGGCGGCAGGTAAGGCGCTGCTTGCCGTGCAGGTTAGGGTGCTCCTCGGCAAGGAGCTGCCCGGGGACGGGGGGCTGGCCCGGGCTGGCGAAGCTGACCGCGAGCGGCGGCAGCATCCAGTCCAGGCCGAGCGTCTTTGCGGCGTCACGGGTCGCCCGGCTCTTGGCGGTCGCCGAGTAGGGCGCCACGTCGAACGGGTAGCGCTGCACGCCCATCATGGCCTCGGCGGCCTCATAGTACGGTTCAAGGTCGGAATAGCTGACCGGCCATGGCCGGGGCGGCTGGTCGGGGGCGTCGTCGACGAACCAGGCCGGGTCCTTGCGGAGCATGACGTTGGCGTAGATAAGCGAGCCGCCGCCCAGGCCGCTGCTCACCACGGACTCGATGCCGCTGAATGCCCACACGTCGAACATCCCGTACAGCCCGGAGGACGGTGCCCACAGGTTGGCGGCCAGCCCGCGGGGGCTGCGCGGGAACGAGCCGGGCGGGTAACTCCGGCCGCGCTCGAGGACCAGCACCGAACGCCCCGCCTGGGCCAGCCGGCACGCCGCCGCCGACGCGCCGAAGCCCGATCCGACCACCACCACGTCGAAGTGCTCTTCCATGGGGCCTCCCCTCCCGTGCCTTGCGGCCTCCTTGGCGTGCCTTATCGCGTTGCTGCCATCACCAGCGCGATGGCCAAGTCGGTCCCGCGCCGCGCGGCTTGCGCGAGCGACGCGGCGTCGGTGGCGTGCACGCTGGCGAGTGCCAGGACCAGCTGCCGCCAGGCGACGGGCACGGTCCCGGTTCCGATGACTCCGCCGTCCCCGTCGTCTCGCAAGGTCACCGCAAGGCTCCGGCCACTGGCCTCGGGGGTCGCCAGCAGCGACCGCGGCCCCGCCTTGTCGCGCCATCCCAGGCTCAGCGTGAGGCCCGCGTCCGGGTCCAGGACCGCGACGCCGCGCTCGATCAGCGTGTGCGGCCGCAGTCCCGGAGCGGAGACGTCGCCCGCCACGGTCAGCTCGCACGGCCCGCCGGCGCTGCTCCGGCCGCGTGCCTGAAGCTGCAGGTGCAGGGTGATTCCGGTGCCGTCGTTTTCGCCTGGTTCGGGACGCCCGCCGGGTTCGGCACGTGCGGGGGTGAACGAGCCGGCCAGGACCAGTCGCGCTGCCGCGCCGGCCGGCGCCTCCCGCATCCGGGTGATGCCGGGCTGCCAGGGCGCCGACAGTGGGGCGGGGTTGTCCAGGTACCGGCAGGCATCCTGGTAACCGAGGGCGATGAGCGTGGCCGCGTCGATCTGACCAGTGAAGTACGCGGGGTCGAGCGGCAGCGGGTACTCGGGCTTGATCACGTGCACGCGCACGGGCCGCTGCGGCCAGCGGTCGGCGATGTAGCCAAGATCGCGCAGCAGCGAGCCGTTGGCGGCCATTTCAATCATGTGGACGTACTGGCGGAACAGCCCGTTGTGGTAGGCAGGGGTGTTGCCGATGCACCAGACCAGCCAGATCTCGTCGCTTCCCCTGGCCACCGCCTCCGGGATGTTGCTGTCCCGGATCCAGACGGCGTCGGTGTACGGCGCGCCGCGCCGCACCACGGCCGGCATCAGCATCGGGAGGGACACCGCGGCGACAAGCAGGTCCAGGTCGACGTCCTGGTGCTCCACGACCTCCGCCGTCTTGGTAGCGAAGTTGCAGACGTTGTAGGTGCCGACAACCCCGGTAGCGCGGCGGATCACACCGGGGTCGATCCCCAGCTGCGGGAACACCTTCTCCCGCACGCCCTGAGCGCCGCTGAGCGCCGGCCACCGCAGCGTGCCCAGGTAGTCGCGCCACGGCAGCGGGGCCGCGAAGTCTCGCTGGCGGAGCTCCCGCCAGCGCTGCCCGATCTCGTCGCTGTCCTGGCCGCAGAGCAGCATGGACAGGTTCATCGTTCCTCCCGACGACCCGTCCACGTGGTGGAATCGCAGCCCGGCACGCTCAAGCGCGGCAAGGACGCCTGCCTGGTAGGCGACGCGCATCCCGCCGCCCGCCAGGACGAGAGACCGTCGTCCCCCCTCAGGGGTGGCGGTGCCGGCGGTCGCGAGCAGCGAGGACGTCACCGCGACCGCTCTTCGCTTCCGCTCAGCGCGGCGTAGGCAAGGCAGCCGAGGCCGGAGGCGAAGTCGAACCCGGCCACGGCGAGCGCCCGCCGCGCGTACAGGCCGCGACTCACTCCGATGCCCATGGCAGCCGACGCACCCAGCTTCTGCACCGCGGACCAGATCAGCATGCCGCGCTCTGGCTGCGGAACGGCCAGGGCACGGTGCAGCGTGCCTCCCGACACCACCATGAACATCCCGATCGTCCCGAACAGCTGCCGGTCCATCGGGGTGGGCCCTGGCGACAGCTCTCCGAGCACCAGCCCAGGCCGTACCGCTGTCACTGCCCCCGTCGCGACCGTGATTCCGGCGATCGCCCGCAGGACGCACGGCAGGGCACCCGCTGGCCCGGCGCTCACTGTCCGGCCTCCGCAGGATCGCCCGTCTCAGCATCGCCCGTCTCAGAGGGGTCGCCGGCCAGGCGACCGTCGCAGGATGGCGGGGGCAGCCACGCCTGGGACAGCCCCAGGCCGACGACGCTCTCCAGGCCTTCTGGCTCGGTCGCGGGCGGATCGTCGAAGCCGAGGAACCAGCCTTCGACGTGGTCGTCGAGGAAGCCGGCCGATGCCGGGAAAAACGCGGTGAAGAGCGACTGCCCGGAGATGTCCAGCTCTCGCAGGCCGGCCGTGCGAGGACTGTCGCCGAGCAGCAGCTCCGCGGCACCAGGGAGCAGCACGGTGGCGCCGATGTTCCCGTGGAAGTAGATCACTGACTTCCAGAGCATCCCGCGGAACTGGCAGAAGTTCGCCGCTGACGTGCGCAGCGGCAGCCCGGTCCAGCGGGGCCGGCGGATCGTGACCCGCATGGCGAGCTTCCCGTCCAGGTCGTACTGGCTGGAGACCGTGCGCCGGCCGATCCGGAAGTCAAGGTTGGCCTGGTGCTTGGGCATTCCCCAGATGCCCTTGCCGCCCTTGACCGATATCTCGGTGCTGACCGGGAGGTCGTACACGTACTGGCCCCAGTCGTAGTGCTTGCGGAAGAGCAGCGGCAGGAGCGCCGGAGCGGGCCGCGGGCCGTGTGTGACGCCGATGGCGATGCTGAACTCGATGTACTTGCCGATGTTCGTCGACGTGTAGTCGACGACGGTGATCAGCAGCAGCCCCCGGCCCCGCCAGAGCGTCAGCGGGTGGAGCTCGCGGCCGGGGAGCAGCGCTGCCGCCTTGGCGGCGTCGATGGTGAAGGCTGCCATCAGCGCAGGCGAGTGGTGCGATTCCACCGGCAGCTGGAAGGGGATTCCGTCGACCAGAGAGTAACGCCCGGCCTCGGTGTCGATGCGTTTCGGCATCCTCATCGTCAGGCACCTTCCCTCAGTTCTTCTTCAATGCGTCCAGAATCAGCGGGAATACGTCACGGGCCGCGTCTTTTCCCATGAACATGTCCAGGTGCCCGTATTGCGGCACGATATGGAGGTCGTACTGCCCGCGGCCACTGGCGGTGAGGTAATCGAATGTGCGCTGCTGGCTTTCCGGAAGGAAACAGCGGTTCTCTTGCCCGGCAAGCAAGGTGATAGCGGCATCAGTGCGCGGCACGCCAATGCCAAAACTGTCCGGCAGCTGGGGAAAGTGCTCAGCGGGCACGAGGTGCCCGGCATCCACGCACCGCGACATCTGGTAGAAGAAGGTGAGCGGCACCGCCCCGAACTCATTCTTTAGCCATTCGTGCGTGGCGTCATTGAGCAGGGCGTGCGACCACAGCGTCGGGTGCCCCACTCCGAAAGTGAAGCTGGCCAGCCGGCATACGGTGTTAGAGCATTCCCGGTGGGTGAGGCGCACCCAGGTGGTAATCGCCGCCGCGATGGCGTCGGGGGCTTCCACACCCCAGTGCGGGTTGAGGTACCGGGTCAGCGCCCGGACGGGCCGGTGGAACCAGTCGATCTTCCGCCGGGCGAGCGGCGGGATCACCGGATGCAGCGAGACCGCGTTCGAGACGATCGTCGTGACCTCGGGAAGCAGCCCGGTGGCCGCCGCCATCATGAAGCTCGTGGAGCCCTGGCAGTGCACGACCGCCTTGAGGCCATCCCGGCCCGTATGCTCCAGGACCGTCCGGACGGCGGCAGGATGGTCGAAGACCGCCGCCTGGTCGAGCGTCCACTGACAGGGCGGCAGGTCAGTGCTCGCCCGCCAGTTCTCTAGCCAGACGTCGAACCCGTCGTCGAGAAGGGCATCCACGATGGTGACGGGCACGGCGGGGCGGAAGATGTTGCCCCGCACGCCAGCGCCGTGCACGAGAAGCACAGGGCCCTTCGCCGGGACGGGAGCGTCACTGTCTGGGGTGCGAACGCGGACCACG
>Ga0335074_10010930_pt1 | contig 12696 bp, 9 predicted proteins | sample Lox_Sample_23_FD_206715 | JGI IMG/M metagenome (GOLD analysis project Ga0335074, IMG submission 206715) | Soil microbial communities from Loxahatchee National Wildlife Refuge, Florida, United States - Lox_Sample_2.3 | ecosystem: Environmental > Terrestrial > Soil > Wetlands | place: USA: Florida...
TCTGATCGTGCTCGAGTTGGTGATTCCAGGAGAAGAACAGCTTGGTCTTGTCGCTGATGTTGTAATCGCCGCGCAGACGGACTTCATAGCGGTTCACCGGTGGCGCTATGAACGTTTCATAGTTCAGGCCCGTCGGATTCGTTACCGGATTGACGTTGGGCTGGGGCATCAAGTTCAGGATCTTCGCCGAATTCGGATCCAGGGCGGTTTGCGGAATCTGGCCTCCCGGATAGATCGCCGAGTTCAGGTTGAGCGAGTCTACGTAGACGTCGTTCTTGAAGTTGCTTCCCAAAGTTGCCAGGTATGCCGGCGTGAAATTCCCGCCGAGCATCTGGGACGTGGGAACAAAATATTCCTGCGGGCTTCCGGCCGGATGCTGATCCATGTATTCGTATGCGGCGTAGAAGAACAATTTGTCATGGTTTTTGTTGAAATGCGTGCCGGGGATTATCACCGGACCGCCGAAATCACCGCCCGGATAATAAAAGCTGTTCGTCGGAGCCGTTAATCCCAAGGTGTTGTTGTAGGCGCCGTTGGAATCGAAGACGCCATTGCGCGCGTAGAAGTAACCTTGACCGTGGAACTGCGCGCCGCCGCTCTTGCCGATCGCCTGGAAGGTCACCGGCCCTTTGGCGTACTCCGCGCCATAGGCGTTGGTCAGGATCGAAACCTCCTGCACCTGGTTCACATTGATATTGGCGGTCTGCGTTCCCTGGTTGCCGGGATCGAGCAGGTTAGCGCCATCCGACGTCATGGTCATGCCGCCATACAGCGCGGAGCCCTGCGCGGAAAAGTTACCGATCGGGCCGTTATTGCTCTGGGTCGGCACTGATCCCTGGCCCCACTCGCTCTGCGACAGGCCACTCACAATGCTGACGCCCGGCATGATCTTGATCAGTTCGGCCGCATCGCGTCCAGCCAGCGAGATATTCTCGATCATGCTCTTATTGAGCGTCTGGCTGGATTGGCCGGTGTCTACCGGAACCACGACATCCGCGCCCGCTACGACTTCCACTTCCTGTTTGGTTGTCTGGACCTGCAAGATGATCGTCGGCAAGCGCACTGGCAGGCCTTGCGTGATCGCAATGCCCTGGATTTCATAGGGTTGCAAGCCGGCTGCGGTAACTGTCACGGTATACGAGCCGGGCAGGACGGACGGGAACTCAAACGCGCCCGAATTGTTCGTGACGGTGTCGCGAAGGGCCCCGGTGGCTTCGTTCTTCAGGGTGACCTTTGCATTAGGAACCACCGCGCCGGTCGCGTCCGTAACGGTCGCGCCAATGGTTCCGCTGGCGAATTGTGCATACACCGGCAGTTGCGAAATCGCCAACGCCGCTATCAGAAGTCCTAACAACCAGAAGGATCTTCCCGGATATCGGCGCCAGGCAATAACGGAGATTGGCATCCGATCTGGATTATTCATTTGACCCCTTTCGTTTTTTTCTAACCTCATTCATACTGTTTGACCAAAATTCTCTCCGGGCCGCAAAAGCCAGCCGGGAGCCTGAAACTAATCGTTTGCAAGTAGCATAACTTCACTACACGGCGATGTCAAGGATTTTAGGACCTAAATAGCTGTTATTTCAAAAACGAATGTCGGCCCACGCTGTAACCTTTGCCCCGATCCGTGAATGTAAAGCGGCTAGCAGCTAGGCGCTAGTACATTTCAGTTACCGCGCAGAGTGTAGGGAAAAACCGCAATTGCAGAAACAAAAAGACTTCGGGTGCTGTAACGGAAAGTTCCCAGAATTCATATTTTCAGATATCTATATGCGTTTTATATGAGGTACGGCGTGTTACATGACCCGCGCAGTACATCACTAAAAGGGGCGATCCAGCTGGCCGCCCCACTGACCCACTATTAGAAGTTGACGATGCTGGCGAACGAATTCGCGTCCAGGCTGGCGCCGCCCACCAGCACGCCATCGATCTCCGGCTGGGCCATTAGCGAACGCACATTGTCCGGCTTCACGCTGCCGCCATACAGAATCCGCACTGCATCGCCGGCCGCCGCGCCATAATGCTTGCGTACTTGTCCGCGCAGCACGCGATGGGCATCCGCGGCGATCTCAGGCGTAGCTGTTTTACCCGTGCCGATGGCCCACACCGGCTCATAAGCGATGGCGATGCGCCCGAACTGCTGGGGACTTAACAGCGCGATACCGCCGCGGAATTGCAACTCCAGCACGGCCTCGGTCTCCCCGGCTTCGCGATCCTTTAGATGCTCGCCCACGCAGACCACGGGCGACAAGCCTGCTTCGAGCGCGGCGATTGTGCGCTGCAAGACCGTCTCGTCGGTCTCTTCGAAATATTGGCGCCGCTCGCTATGCCCCACCAGCACGTGCGTGCAGCCGCATGCCTTGATCATCGGCCCGGAAACTTCGCCGGTGAACGCGCCTTCTTTCGCCCAATAAAGATCCTGCGCACCGATTCCGATGCGCGTGCCCTGCGCGGCAGCGACGGCCGCGGCGATATCCGTGTAGGGCGGAAAAATCACGATCTCGCAATGTCCGGCCCGCTCGACCAGCGGCCGGAACTTTTCGAAAAACGCGGTGGTTTCGGCGGGCGTCTTGTACATCTTCCAATTGCCCGCCATGATTGGTTTTCTCATATGATTTGCGGTAGAAAACTGGTCCCTTTCGCCAACGTAGCGCCGAAATTCGCGGCCACCGTCTGGCCGATATCCGCGAGCGTGGAACGCAGCCCGAGATCCACTCCCTGGCGCACGCGCGGCCCGGCGGCGAGCAACGGAACATACTCGCGGCTGTGATCGGTGGATGGCGTGGTGGGATCGCAACCGTGATCCGCGGTCAGGATGGCGAGGTCGTCCGGCCGCCATGCGGCGATGAACTCGGGCAGCCAGGCGTCGAACTGCTCGAGCGCCGCGGCATAACCCTCCACGTCGTTGCGGTGTCCGTATTGCTGATCGAAATCCACCAGGTTGACGAAGATCAATCCGGCATCGAACGAGCGCATAGCTTCGAGCGTGTGCGCCATACCGTCGGCGTTGTTCTTGGTCTTGGAATAATCGCGAATGCCGCGCCCCAGAAATACATCGAAAATCTTGCCCACGCTGTGCACCGCCACGCCCCGGCATTCGAGCAGATCGAGCAGCATGCCGCGCGGCGGCGGCACGGCATAATCCTTGCGATTGGGAGTGCGCGTAAACGATCCGGAAGATCCCATGAATGGCCGCGCAATCACCCGGCCCACTTCATACGGCCCGCGCAACAATTCGCGCGCGGTTTCGCAGATCTTATACAACTCCCACAGCGGGATCACTTCTTCGTGCGCGGCCACTTGAAACACGCTATCTGCGGACGTGTACACGATGGGCGATCCAGTGCGCATGTGCTCGGCGCCCAACTCCTTGATGATCTCGGTTCCCGACGCCGGCTTGTTGCCCAGCGTGCGGCGCGCAATGCGGCGCTCGAATTCATCCATGATCTCGCGCGGGAACCCGTGCGGATAAAGCGGAAACGGCTTCTCCAAATGAATACCGGCCATCTCCCAATGCCCCGTGGTGGTGTCTTTGCCGGGTGAAGCCAGGGCGCAGCGTCCAAAGGAAGCTTCGGGTTCCGCGGCGGCGGGCAATCCCGCGAGCGGCTTGATATTGCCGATTCCCAGCCGGCAAAGGTTCGGCAGGCGCAAGGGACGCTGCCGCGCGATGTTGCCCAGCGTGTCGCTGCCCGTGTCGCCATAAGCCGCGGCGTCCGGCATCTCGCCGATACCCACGCTATCGAGCACGATCCAGATCACGCGGCGGAACACCATTTGAATGTAACATCGCGCATCTTCGCTTATCCGGCGTACATCCGATTGTGTTGGGGACTCATCATGACCTACTACGGATCCAAACAATTGGCCGATGCTTTCCGGACGGTTCGTAAGAATACCATCCAGATAGCCGAAGAGATTCCGGAAGAACATTACGGCTTCCGCGTCACGCCGGAAACGCGCACGGTGGGTGAGACTTTGGTACACCTCGCCCTAAATACGCGCTTTGCGGAGCAGGTGCATATGATCGAGCGGCGCGCCACCATGGAAGGGTTCGATTTCATGAGTTTGATGGCCAAGCGGAACGCCGAAGAGAAAGCGCCGCGCGCGAAGGCGGAAATCCTCGAACTGCTGCGCCACGAGGGCGAGCATTTTGCGGCGGCGCTGGCGGCGCTGCCTGAAGATGCGCTGGGCGAAACGGTTTCCTTCCCGCAAATGATGAATCAGCCGCCCAAATCGCGATTCGAAATGCTGCTCGGGCCGAAAGAGCATGAAATGCATCATCGCGCGCAGTTGATGGTGATCGAGAGGATGCTAGGCATCACGCCGCATCTGACGCGGCAGATGCAAGAGCGCATGCAGCGGTTTACGGCGCGCGCGGCGAATTAGTGGCTGGTGGCTGGTGGCTGGTGGTTTTGATCCTACTTTAGATACTTAATGAACAATACTTCGTTGCCTTTTTCGTTATAGATCAGCTCATCCACCAGATTGCGCGTCAGCAGGATGCCAAAGCCTCCCGGGCGTACGCCTTTTTCGGCGCGCACTTCAAGATGACGCGTCGGATCATCGGGCGGATTGGCGATGGCGGCGTGCGCGACGGCGTCGAAGGAAAAACCCTCGCCCGGATCTTGAATGAGGTAAATGATCGCGTGCGACGTGCGCACATAAGTGACCTGGACGCGCTTTTCGGGATCGGACTTGCCGCCGTGCTCGATGGCATTCATCAGCAGCTCGCGGAAGGCCGCGGCAATATTATCGCGTTCGTGCGGCGGAGAATCCACTTCCATCTCATGCATGAATTGGGCCAGCCGGTTGGCAGTCTCCATCTTCGAGCGCAAACGCAAGCTGATCCATTCCGGACTGGCCGAAAGCACCTCGATATCGTCCTGCCAGTGCGATGTGTCAACCGCCTGCGCGATGATATCCGCCACGGCGATTGGGGAAAACGGCTTGCTGAAATAGCAGAAGGCCTGATCGCGAATGGCCGCGACGATGTGCTCGGGAGTGCTATCGGCGGTCATGACGACGACCTTGGCCTCGGGCCGGATTTCGCGAACGCGCCGCAGCAATTCCAGGCCGTCCATGCCGGGCATGTGAATATCGGCCAGCACCACGTCGTAAGGGCGCTGTTCGACGCAGGCGAGACCCTGGAGACCGTCATAGGCGCGGTCGATCTGCCACTGCCGGCCGCTGATGGCGGCGGCTATTAATTCATGCACGGCGGGATCGTCGTCCACGATCAGCAGCGAGTGGATGCTCATGCGGCTACCGCCGCCGTCGAGGCCTCGATGCTTAATGTCGCGTGCGCGGCTGCCATGGCCCTCAGTGAGTGTGTGATTTCAGTCTAGCAACAGTCGGGCGCCCGCGCGCAGGCTAAACCCCAGTCCTAGACCGTAGCCCCTAGACCCGCCAGAGGAGCACGGCCTAAGCCGGCACAATTCCCTGGCGGATGGCGTAGCGCACCAGGCTGGCGGTCTCATGCACGCCCAGCTTCTCCATGATGCGGCTGCGATGCGAATCGGCCGTCTTGTAGCTGATGCCGAGCAGGCCGGCGATTTCCTTGGTGGAATGGCCCTCGGCGACCAGTTCGAGGACCTGCACCTCGCGCGCGGTGAGCGGGGTGGCGCCTTTGGCCGGAAGCGGAGCGGGAACCTCGACGCATGAGCCGATGTAGCCGAGAAATTCGCCAGTGCCGCCGAATTGGGCGGCGCCCGCGTCACGAATCCAGCGGTATTGCCCGTCAGCGCGCAGCAGCCGGTAGTCCATTTCGAAGGGCTGATGCGCATCAAATGCCCGCCGATAGGTATCTAAGCAGCGTTGCCTATCTTCCGGATGCACTCCTTCGACCCATCCATCCCCTATCTCCTGCGCCAGCGTCCGGCCCCGGAAAGCCAGCCATCGGCGATTAAAAAAAGTGCATTGGCCATCGCTGCCCGAGGACCAAAGCATAAAAGGGGCCTGATCCACCAGCAACCGGAAGCGGTCGTCGTCCAATGCGGAACCGTTTAGATTCATACAAGCATGCATATCTTAACGAAATTTTAATTCTATTTGGCAGGCTAAGTAAATAATGGTAGTACTATTCCCTAGGGATGATACCTGCGTGGCCGGTGAACCTGCGGGTTTTTCGTAACTTGCCGGATGGTGCCGTGAAGTGTTAGCATATTAAAGATAGCTTGTGTCCGATTATCCTGCCGAATCCGGAAACCGATCCTATCCGCGGTTCCGAGCAATGAAGGAGTAACCCTCAATTTAATGGCTTCCAACAATTATTCCCAAGGCGCCCAGGTGGAGCACGACAAATTTGGCTTGGGAACTGTGCTCACGAGCAATGACGAGCGTATCGTGATCAAATTTGACGATCACGGCGAGAAGAAGTTCGTTACCACCATGGTGATGAACCAGTTGAAGAAGAGTGACCGGCAACCGCCCGCCGAAAAGCGCGCCTCCCGCGCGCGCAAGCCCAAGGCTGCGCCTGCCGTGCATTAGGACGCTAAAAGGAATCTCATTTGAACGCTAGAGCAAGACGCCTCTTTGAAGAAGCCCGCAAGAAGAATCCCGACCTGAAAATGCCCACGGAGACGGCTCCTGACACGGAACTCTCCGAGGAAGATCTGGCCCTGATCAAACAAGGAGTCGGCGATAAGAGCGGTCGCTCAACCCAAGGCGGCGCAGAGGTGGGTGAGGGCCCGCACGAACAGATGGGTTCCGTGGTCACGTATTTCGAAGCTAAGGGTTTCGGCTTTCTCCGCCCGGACGATGGCGGCCGCGATGTGTTTTTCCACGTCTCGCGCCTGGCCGAGGGCGACCCAACCACGCTAAAACCAGGCACCCGCTTGCTTTACGAGCTCGGCATGGATCGCACCGGGAAGCTGGCCGCCAGCAGCGTACGCATCGCTCCGCCACAATAGTTGCCGCTACTTTGGTTTCTGTAATCCCTCTTTTTAAAGACCCAACCCTTTCGGGCGCCGGGGAGGTTTTTGCTTCAGGGGTCTTTTATTTTAGAGGTTAGTCTCGCTTTGGTGGGAGTTGCCTCCCCGGCTTACTTCCAATAATAGAATATCCGGCTACCGAAAGCAACAGTTTTTTGTATTTTAAAGACCTGGCAGGACTTTGCGGTCCTAAAACACACCTTTTCACGCCCTAGTACTCCCCTGCTCAGTACCCGTACGTCGAATCGCGCTTGCCTTCCCCAGTCGAAAAGCCGCATACTGATTCCAATTCCCGTAACTCGCACGAAGGAGCAGAGATGCGTAACAAAAGTCCCAATTTTGCTGCCGTTCTGGTCCTGTCCGCGCCGATGCTGGCGCAGCAGGTGAGTTTCAACGCTCCGCAAGCGATCCAGGTCCTCTCCGCGCCGCTCAGTTCCATCTCCACGGCCGACGTCAACGGAGACGGAAAGCCGGACCTGATCGAAACCGAGGTAGACAGCCTGCAGATTCTGCTGGGCAACGGAGATGGGACCTTCCAGGCCCTCAGCCCGGTCAGCCTGGTTGCCTACACGGGCCATCCGCCCGCAGTTGGCGACTTCAACGGTGACGGTAAAGTGGACCTTGCATTTTGCCGTGAATCCACCGTCCGGCAGGTTTTTGTGATGCTCGGAAACGGCGACGGAACCTTCCAGGCGCCGGTTAAATACAGCACTGGACATGGGCCATATTCCGTTGTTACAGCCGATTTCAACGGCGACGGAAAGCTCGATCTCGCAACTGCCAACGGATCCGGCAATACCATCTCGATTCTCTTGGGCAATGGCGATGGGACTTTTCAATCCGCCAAGGAGTATCCCACTGAAAAGTCGCCAGTGTTTCTCGCCGTCGCCGATTTTAATGGAGACGGGAAGCTCGATATCGCGGTCAGCAACAACGGCTCCGGAAGCATATCGATTCTGCTCGGCAACGGTGACGGGACGTTCCAAAAAGGAGGCAGCTTTGCGACCGACAAAGCTCCCGTCGGATTGGTTTCGAGCGACTTTAACGGCGACGGCATCGCCGACCTGGCGGTCGCTAACGAAGAATCGAACACCGTTTCAATCCTGCTCGGCAACGGCGATGGCACCTTTCAACCTCGCCATTCGATGGGCGTTGACACAGATCCTTACACCGTGGCGGTGGGCGATTTCAACGGCGACGGCAAGGCAGATCTAGCAGTGGCTCTATTCGGCTCCGCAACTACCGCGATTCTGATCGGCAATGGCGATGGCACGTTCCAGGCGCCGCAAATCGACGCACCGGGCGGGTATTATGTGGCCCTCGCGGATTTTAACGGCGATGGGAATCTGGACCTGGCCACGGGTGAAGACGCGGTCGCGGTGCTATTCGGGACAGGCACGGGGACATTTACTCAGGCGCCCAAGTACGGCACGGGCACCGATCCAATATTCGTCGCCACGGCTGATTTCAACGGCGATGGCAATCTGGATCTGGCGGTAGCGGATTACGATTCGAACGGCGTTTCGATTCTGCTTGGCGAAGGGAACGGAGTCTTTCAAAAAAAGACCAGTTACGCGACGTTGAAGGGACCGTTCTCCGTCGCAATCGGAGATTTCAACGGCGACGGCCATCCTGATTTGGCAGTTCCCAATTGGTACTCCGGGGCCGTTTCGATTCTGCTCGGCGCTGGCAATGGAACCTTCGGCAAAGCGGTGAACTACGCCGTTGGGAATCATCCCCAGTCGATTGTAACAGCGGACTTCAATGGCGACGGAAAGCTGGATTTAGCGGTGGCCAACGTCGGCGAAGAGAAGCACCGCGAATTAATCGGCGGCGGCGTCTATATCCTGCTCGGTAAAGGAGATGGCACCTTCCAGAAGCCGGTGATCTACGCCAAACAAACGGAATTTGTAGCCGCCGGAGACTTCAACGGGGATGGGATAACGGATCTGGTGGCGGCCACTGATGACGACCTCGTATTCCTTCCGGGAAACGGTGATGGTGCCTTCGGATCGCCCATTCGAATAACTATACCCGCGTTTGTCGCCGCGCCGATCAGCGTTGCGGATTTCAATGGCGACGGAATTCTGGACCTGGTCGTTGGCGATAACGTTCTGCTGGGAAATGGCAACGGAACTTTCACGTTATCCGCGACGCTTGCCGTCGGCGTGGGGTTCGCCGAACAGCCGGTGGTGGCGGACTTCAATGGTGACGGAAAACTGGATATTGCGCTTACCGGTGGAGGACATCCATTTGGCGCCGTGGCGATTTTTTCCGGCAATGGCGATGGCACATTCAACCCGCCCGCGACTTTCATCGCGGACACGGGCCCGGTCTGGCTCGCGGTGGGCGATTTCACCGGCAACGGCAAACCAGACCTGGCGGTGGCCAATGAGGGTTCCAACAACGTTTCGATTCTGATCAACACCACGCCATAAAGGCAATTTGGATCGGCCGCAGTAATCCCCCTTAGTACCTGGTACTGCACAACGCTCTTGCCTTCCTTCTCAACAAGCCGCATACTTGTTGCGATTCCCCTAAGTCTTTGGCAGAGGCAGAGATGCGTAACAAAGGTTTCGATTTGGGAGGCGTTCTGGCACCGTCTCTCGTGGGCGCGTTCCCAAGTTACAGAGTTCGCCGGATGGCCCGCCTTCTCTTCACCGTTTTTTGCACGGCGGCATTCCTTCAACCCGCCATTCAGGCGCAGCAGGTGGATTTCAGCGCGCCCACGGCAATCCAGTTTTTTGACGAATTCGTGCTGCATTACGCCGCGACGGCGGATTTTAATGGAGACGGCATACCGGATCTGTTGCTGGCGGAATATGGCCCGCTTCAGGTGATGCTCGGCAACGGCGACGGCACGTTCCAGGCGCCCATCTTGATCGCCGGCGCCAGTTATGGTGGCGATCCCATTGCCATAGGCGATTTCAATGGCGACGGCAAGCTGGACTTAGCCATTCCGACACCCAGCAATACCGTCGCGATCCTGTTGGGGAACGGGGACGGGACCTTCCGGCTGTCGGCGAAATATAGCTCTGGAACGTTGTCAACGTCCGCCGTGACGGCAGACTTCAACGGCGACGGGAAACTGGACTTGGCCGTCTCGAACTTGGACGCCGACGATGTGACCGTTTGGCTGGGCAACGGCGATGGCACCTTTCAATCGCCGAAGGATTATCCTGCTGAACACGGACCGGTGTTTTTGGCTGTGGGCGACTTTGATGGAGACGGCAGTCCTGATCTGGCGGTGGTCAACCAGGGATCCAGCAACGTTTCGATCCTGCTGAATCAAGGTGACGGAACGTTTCAAAAGAGCGGCAGCTATGCCACGCAGGATAAGCCGGCGGCTGCCGCGGTTGCCGACTTTAACGGCGATGGGAAGTTGGATCTGGCGGTAGTTAACTCCGGCTCAAACAGCGTGTCGATTCTGATGGGGAACGGCAAGGGGTCATTCTCGCCACAGGTTCCCTATGGCGTAGGCGACGATCCGTTGTTCGTAACCGCCGTGGATCTCAATGGCGACGGAAAGCCGGACTTGGCTGTATCGGTGGCCGGCGCGGATGCTACCGCCATCCTGCTGGGCAACGGAGACGGAACCTTCCAGCCCCAGCAAAGCTACGATCCCGGCGGGGATTCCCTGGCTGTCGCGGATTTCAATCGGGATGGGCTGCCGGACATTGTCACCGGCGGCTACACGGCGGTGATTCTTTTTGGCACCGGCGGCGGCGCGTTTGTCCAGCCGGTATTCTACGATGCGGCGAAGGAGCCCGTTTTCGTGGCGTCGGCTGACCTCAATGGGGACGGCAATCTCGACCTGGTGGTGGCCGATGAAGAGTCAAACGACGTTTCCGTTTTGCTGGGGAACAGCGACGGGACGTTCCAGCCGAAGACCAACTTCGCCACCCTGAAGTCGCCCGTGGCAGTGGCCATCGCGGATTTCAACGGAGACGGAAAACCAGACTTGGCCGTAGCCGACTTATCTTCGGGGGCCATTTCGATCCTGCTCGGCAATGGGAACGGGACGTTCCGGAAAGCCGTGAACTACGCCGTCGAAAAGCTGCCGCAATCGATCGCGGTGGGAGATTTTAATGGCGACGGCAAACTCGATCTCGCGGTGGCGAACTACGGCGTCGCGGACCGTCGCCAGCTCGTGGGCAGCGGCGTATCCATTCTGCTCGGCAACGGCGACGGAACATTTGCGGCGCCTGTCAACTATCTGGACCAACAGCAACCGGTGGCTGTGGCGGTCGGCGATTTCAACGGTGACGGCATCCCGGATCTGGCGGTATCTGTCGAGGATGCCGTCGCCATCCTGCCCGGAAATGGAGACGGAACATTTGGCGCGCCGCTCATGACGCCCGTGTATAGCCTCGCGCCTGGCGCGTTGGCCGTTGCAGACTTGAACAGCGACGGAAACCTCGATATCGTCGCCGGAGCTTATGTTCTATTGGGCAACGGTGACGGCACATTCACCCTATCGGCTACCCTTACGCTCGGCCTGGAGTACGCCGAAGAGCCGGTGGTGGGTGATTTCAACGGAGACGGCAAACCAGACATTGCGCTAACGGGAGGGATAGGGGCGATAGGGGCCGTCGGAGTCACGGGAATCTTCTTGGGAAATGGGGATGGCACGTTTAGCGCCCCCGTTAGCTTTAGCGCGGGAAATGACCCGCATTGGGCCGTGGTAGGCGACTTCAACAAGGATGGCAAACCGGACTTGGCGGTGGTCAACGAAGGTTCGAACAATGTCTCAATTCTGTTCAACACCACGCCCTAGCGGCGTGCGGAGAAAGCATGCAAACCAAAAGCGCCACACATCGTTTCACGTTGCCATGCATCATCACGCTGTTTGTTGCCTGTGCCGCCACGGCGCAGACAGTCAACTTCAATTCACCTTCCACGGAGGCCTACTTGCCAATCAACGCCAACACCGTGGGCGACTTCAACGGTGACGGGATACCGGATCTGGCGATCGCCTCTAACGGTCAGGTGCAGATCCTGCTGGGAGTTGGCGATGGCACATTTCACGCCCTCACACCCATGCAGTTGTCGGCTACCGGCAACGTAGTGGTTGGAGATTTCAACGGCGATGACAAACAGGACTTGGCCGTAACCGCAGCCAATCACGTTCTGATCCTGTTGGGAAACGGAGACGGCACCTTCCAGCCGCCGATCAAGACCAACGCCGGAGCGCAACCGGAGTTTGTGGCCATCGGGGACCTAAACGGCGATGGCAAACTTGACTTGGTCGCGACCGACTTTGATGCCGGGGTCGCAGTCATGTTAGGCAATGGCGACGGCACTTTTGCTGCACCCATGCTCTCAGTTGCCGGCGACCATCCCGCCGAAGTTGCCGTGGCGGACTTTAACGGGGATGGTAAGCCGGACCTTGCGGTGACCAACCAGCAGGGAGGGAACATCTCGATCCTATTGGGCAATGGCGATGGCACGTTTCAACCGAAAGTAGGGTATGCCGCGCTGAAAGACCCCTGGGGCATCGCCGCCGCGGATCTGAACGGCGACGGCAAGCCGGACCTGGTAGTGACGGATGAGGGTTCGGGCGCCGTTTCCGTCTTTCTGGGCAATGGCGACGGCACGTTTCGCCCGCAGGTTGCTTATGGCACGAACGGAGGCGCGCCCGAGGTGGTGGTCGCGGACGTTAACGGCGACGGTAAGCCGGATTTGGTGGTGGCCGCCGAATCGGTTTCCATCCTCTTGGGCAATGGCGACGGAACATTTCAACGGGTGGTCGACTATTGGCCTGGCG
>Ga0335074_10010932_pt1 | contig 12695 bp, 10 predicted proteins | sample Lox_Sample_23_FD_206715 | JGI IMG/M metagenome (GOLD analysis project Ga0335074, IMG submission 206715) | Soil microbial communities from Loxahatchee National Wildlife Refuge, Florida, United States - Lox_Sample_2.3 | ecosystem: Environmental > Terrestrial > Soil > Wetlands | place: USA...
CGGCTGGAGACCCTGCGGCGGGTCGTCCGGATTGTCTCGCTGCTCGCGATCGACTTCATCGGCGTGGTCGGCGCGCTGTTCACGGCGCTGGCGCTCAAGCTGGCCGTTCACGACCAGTTCAACGTCAACGTCGCGTGGCGCGACGCACGGCACGCGATCGCCTTCGCCTATCTGATGACCGTGCTGGCGTTCGCGCGGCTCGACCTGTACGCCGACCGCAACCGCCGCCCCGGGCTGATGAAGATCGCCACCGGACTGTTCCAGGCGACCGTGATCGCGCTCGTGTTCGCGCTGGCCGACGGTCAGCACTTCTCGAGCTACTACATCTTCTACGGCTCGCTGATCTTCGCCACCGTCTACATCGCGGCGCTCCGCGAGCTGCACCTGCGCGTCAGCGGCAAGATCCTCGAGCAGGCTGGCTACCGCCGGCGCGCGGTGCTGGTGGGGTCGGGCAAGCACATCGAGGAGGTGGCGCGCGCGCTCGCCGACCGCGCCCGGGCGCAGGTTGAGATCCTCGGCTATGTCTCGCTCACCCCGCGCCCGCAGAACGGCCTGCGCTCGCTCGGTCGGCTGGACGAGATGCCGCAGGTGCTCGAGCGCGAGCGTCCGCAGGAGGTGATCATCGCCGACCCGGACTTCCCGCAGGACAAGGCGGTCGAGATCGTCGATTTGTGCCACCAGCGCGGCGTAACGGTGCAGGTAGCGCCAACGACGATGGAGATCCTGATCGACCGCGCCGAGTTCTCGCCCGGCCACACGGTGCCACTGTTCACGCTGCGCCCGCCGGTGTTCGAGGGCGTCGACTACGCGGTCAAGCGAACGTTCGACCTCGTGCTCTCGGTGGTCGGGCTGATCCTGCTCTCGCCGGTGCTCCTGGCCATCGCGGTGGCGATCAAGCTGAGCTCCCGCGGTTCGGTCATCTACCGCTCGGTCCGCCCGGGTATGGCCGGCAAGCCGTTCTTCTGCTTCAAGTTCCGGACGATGCGGGAGCACGCCGACCAGGTCCAGGACGAGCTCGAGCTGCTCAACGAGCAATCGGGCGCGCTGTTCAAGATCCGCGACGATCCCCGCCTGACCAGGGTCGGGCGCCTCCTGCGCCGCTTCTCGCTCGACGAGCTGCCTCAGCTGGTCAACGTGGTCCGGGGCGAGATGTCGCTGGTCGGGCCCCGGCCGCTGCCGATGCGCGACTTCGACCGGCTCGAGGAATGGCACAAGAAGCGCTACCTGGTCCTGCCCGGGATCACGGGGCTGTGGCAGGTCTCGGGCCGCGCCGAGCTCGACTTCGACGACCTCGTCCGCCTCGACTTCCTGTACCTCGAGCGGTGGTCGATCATGCTCGACCTATCGATCCTGCTCAAGACGATCCCCGCGGTTTTGACCCGGCGGGGCGCGTTCTGAGGAACCGCGGCGCCGACAGCGCGCGACCTGGGTAGGCTCTGCCCGCCATGCCGCCGACAGACCGCTTCGTGATCTCGTTCGCCGCCGAGCCGCCGCAGGAGCCGCTGCCGTACGGCCGCTGGGCCGATACGCTGGCGGGCCACTTCCGGGCCGCGGCGCGGGAGATCGACACCGAGGGCGAGGACATCGGCGAGATCGACACCGAGATCTCCTGGTTCCCCGACCGCACCTACGGCGGCCGGACGTACGTCCCCGCGGTGGCGCGCACGGCCGGCAGCTACGAGTTGTTCGGATTCGTGTCGTTCAGCGAGGGATCGCAGGGGCCCAGCGAGTTCGAGGCCCGCGCCGATTTCACCGCCGAGCTGGCCGAGGAGAACCCGGATTGGAAGATCGACCTCAACGACGACGTGATCGGCAAATGGCGCGGCGAGCAGGGCAAAACCGCGGAGATGACGCTCGTGTGGGGCGCGCCGCTCGTCCCCGGCGGGGCCATCGTCACGGCCGAGCTGGCCAACCTCGCGGTCGACCAGTGCGAGCTGCTCGAAGACCGCTTCACGCTGATCGCACCCGACAACTACCGCGGCGACTTCCTCGAGATCAAGCTGTGGAGCGGCGGCGGCGACGAACTCGCCCGTGAGTCCCTCTACGTCGACGACGAAGAAGAAGACGAAGACGGCTAAGGCGCCCTGCCGTCAGGCGCCGCCGACCATTCAAAAGGGGTGTCTAGGACCGGTCGAGGATCTCGCCGGGAGCGTGGGCGTTGGTCGAGGGGTCGGAATCGCCCAACGCCCCGGCCAACCGGAGCTTCACTTCGCCCTCGCTCAGGGGGAAGTGACACGCGGCCAAGCCCGTGGTGCCTTTGTTCTCGAGCGGCGGCTCGTCCTGGCTGCAGAGCTCCTGCGCCTTGGGGCAGCGGGTGTGGAACCGGCAGGCCCGAGGCGGGTTGGCCGGACTCGGCACGTCGCCGGTGAGCAGCTGGCGCTCCCGCCGCCGCCCGGGGCCACTCGGGCTGGGGACGGGAACGGCGGACAGGAGCGCGCCGGTGTACGGGTGGCGAGGGAAGTTGTAGAGGGTGTCGCTGGGCGCGACCTCGACGACCTTGCCCAAGTACATGACGGCGACCCGGTCGCACATGTGGCGCACGACCGACAGGTCATGGGCGATGAAGATCAGGGTCAGGCCCATGTCGCGCTGAAGCTCGCGCAGGAGGTTCAGCACCTGCGCCTGGATCGAGACGTCGAGCGCCGAGACCGGCTCGTCGGCGACGAGCAGCTTGGGCTCGAGCGCGACCGCCCGGGCCACTCCGATGCGCTGACGCTGGCCACCCGAGAACTCGTGGGGGTAGCGGTTGTAATGCTCGGGATTGAGGCCCACGCGATCCATCAGGTCCTGCACGCGTTTCTTGCGCTCGCCCTGGCCTTTCAGCAGCCCGTGGATCGCGAACGGCTCGGAGATGATCGAGCCCACCGTCTTGCGCGGGTTCAGAGATGAGTAGGGATCCTGGAAGACCATCTGCATGTCGCGGTGAAGTGCCTTCAGCCCGTCACCCTTGCGCTTGGAGATGTCCTCGCCGTCGAACACGATCTGCCCCGAGGTCGGGTCGAGCAACCGTACGAGCAGCCGGGCCGTGGTGCTCTTCCCGCACCCGGTCTCGCCGACCAGCCCCAGCGTCTCACCACGCTCGACCTCGAACGACACGCCGTCGACCGCCTTGACCGCGCCGATCTGGCGCTGGAAGACGATTCCCTGGGTGATCGGGAAGTGCTTGACCAGGTCGTGGACCTGCACCAGCGGCGCACCGTTCGTGCTCACGAGCCCTCCTCCTGGCTCAGCGGTCGCCGGCCGGACACGGGCACGGTCTGCCCGTCCTCGACGACCAGCCGCCGGAGCTCCGCCGGTGTCTCGCCCGCGGCCAACCCCCGCCAGATCCGGCTCCGAAGCTCGGTGGGCAGGAGACACGCGGCCTCGTGTCCGGGCTCGCCGGCGACGTCGGAAAGCGACGGATCGATCCGCTTGTGCTCGTCGCGCACATACGGACACCGTGGGTGGAAGAAGCAGCCGGACGGGCGCTGGATCAGGCTGGGCGGCCGCCCCGAGATCGGCACCAGCTCGCCCTCGCGAGGGGTGTCGAGGCGCGGAATCGACTTCAACAGGCCCCAGGTGTACGGATGCTGCGGCGAGAAGAAGATCTGCTCGGCCGACCCGCGCTCGACGATCCGCCCCGCGTACATGACCGCGATCTCGTCGGCGAACTCGGCGACCACTCCCAGGTCGTGGGTGATCAGGATGATGGCCATCCCCAGCCGGTGCTGGAGCTCCTGGAGCAGCTCGAGGATCTGTGCCTGCACGGTCACGTCGAGCGCGGTCGTCGGCTCGTCGGCGATGAGCAGCTTGGGCTCGTTGGCGAGCGCCATCGCGATCATCACGCGCTGGCGCATGCCGCCCGAGAACTCGTGCGGGTACTGGTCGACGCGCCGCTGCGGGTCGGGGATCCCCACCATCGTCAGCAGTTCGACGGAACGGTCGCGCGCGGAGGAGCGCGAGACGCTGCGGTGGACGCGGATCGCCTCGATCAGCTGCGCGCCGACCTTGTAGAAGGGATGCAGCGAGGACAGCGGGTCCTGGAAGATCATCGCGATGTCGTTGCCGCGAATGGAGCGCATCTCGTCGCCGCTGAGCGTGAGCAGGTCCCGCCCGTCGAATTCGATCTTGCCGCTGACGCGGGTGTTCCTTCCCCGGGTCAGCCCGAGCGTGGTTAGCGAGGTGACGCTCTTGCCCGAGCCGGACTCCCCGACGATGCAGAGCGTCCGACCCGTGTCCGCCGCATACGAGATGCCGTCGACCGCGTGGACGATCCCGTCCTCGGTCGAGAACTCGACCCGCAGATCCGACACCTCGAGCAGCGGACTCACGCGTACCGGACCCGCGGGTCGAGGAAGGCGTAGACGATGTCCACGACCAGGTTGGCGATGACGATGAAGAACGCACCAAACAGCACGGTGCCCTGGATCACCGGCAGGTCGGCATTCTCGATCCCCATATAGGCGAGGCGGCCGACGCCCGGGATGTTGAACACGGTCTCGATCAGCACCGCGCCGCCGAGCAGCGTGCCGATGTCGAGGCCGAGGACGGTGATGATCGGCGTGATCGCGGCCCGCACGCCGTGGTGCCAGATCACGCGTCGCTCGGAGAGGCCCTTGGCGCGGGCCGTGCGTATGTAGTCCTCGGACATCGTCTCGATCAGGTTCGATCGGAGCAACCGAGAGTAGAAGGCCGCGAAGGCCGCGGCGAGCACGATCCACGGCAGGAGCAGCGATCCGAACCAGCGTCCAGGATCGGCGGTCAGTCCGGTGTAGGTGCCCGCGCCGTCGAAGATCTTGACGATCCCGATGTCGTTGGCGAACAGGTACAGAGCGACGAGGCCCAGCCAGTACGAGGGAGCAGAGATGGCCAGCAGCGCGCCCCCCATCGCCGTGCGGTCCATCACGCTGCGGCTACGCACGGCCGAGATGATCCCGATCGGGATGCCGATCAGCAGCCAGATCACGACCGCGCCCACCGTCAGCGAGATCGTCGCCGGGAGGCGCTGGAAGATCATCGTCCGGACCGGCAGCGAGAACTGATAGCTGTAGCCGAAGTTGAAGTGCAAGACGATGCCCTTGATATAGAGCCAGTACTGCACGTAAATCGGCCTGTCGAGGCCGAGGCTCTTGCTGATGGCGGCGATCAGCGCCGGGTTCGGGGAGCGTCCGGCGCGGAGCACCGCGGGGTTGGCCGACGGCAGCTCGTAGAAGATCAGGAAGGTCACCGCGCTCACGACGATGAGGAGCACGATGACCCAGAGAAGGCGGCGGATGATGTAGCGGCCCATGTCGGTGAGAGCTCCTGAGGGGCCCCGCGTTGCGCGAGGCCCCTCAGATCATTGCCCTAGTGACGCGATCCTAACTCGGTGAGCTGAACGACAGGTTCCAGTCGTCGTTCCACGGATCGAGGACGCCCTTCACCTTCGAGCCCTCGACCAGGGCGTTGTCCGCCCAGACCTCGGGGATCGCCGGAGCGTCGTCGACGATCATCTTGTCGGCCTGAGCAAACGCCTGGTAGCGCGCGTTCAGGTTGGAGATCGCCGCTGCGTTGTCGATCGCCTTGTTGACCGCCGGATCGTTCAGAACCGGCCAGTTGCTGTTGTTGATCGGCACGATGGCCTCGCCGCTGAACGGCACGAACAGCGCGGCGTACGGATCCGGGAAGTCCTCGATCCAGCCCGCCGTCGGGCACACGTTGACGTGCGCCTTTACGTACCCGCAGAACTTCGAGTACATCGTCTGCTGCGGGACCGCCTTGATCGTCGTCTTGAAGCCGAGCGCGTTCAGCCCGGACTGGACGATCTGCATCTCCTGCGGACCGGGGGCGATATTGCTTCCCACGATCAGCACGCTGCCGTACTGGCCGTAGCCGCCCGTGTACTTGCAGTTCGGGTAGCCGGCCAGCTTCATGTACTTACAGGCCACCGTCATGTCACCCGTCGGATGCGAGATGTAGTCCTGATTGAACCCGGCATCACCGCCCGCCTGCTGGAAGCCAGGCACCTCGGGATAGATGAAGTGCGTGGCCACGTGCCCGACGAGCGGGCCGCCGCGGGCCAGCAGGTACGCGGAGCGGTTCTGCGCCGCGATCGCCGCCTTGCGCAGGTCGAGGTTGTTGAACGGCGGGACCGTCGTGTTCAGCGACGCGTAGTAGATCCCCAGCGGCGCCACCGACAGCTGGGACTTCTTGCTCGTGTACGCCTGCTGCAGCACGGCCGCCGGCGGGCCGTCGGCCATCAGCAGGTTGGTCGAGTCGAGCGTCTGGCGCGCCGCCACCGTCGGGTCGGCGCCGGCGTTCCACACGATCTTGTCCGCGTACGCCGGACGGATGCCGTCAAGCGTCCGGTTCCAGGCCGGGTTGCGCACCAGCGTCAGGCTCTGTCCCGCCTTGTAGCTCTGGATCATGTACGGGCCCGTGAACACCTGGCTCGTGGGATTCGAGTCCCACGTCGACGGGCTGCTCTTGTCCGCCTTCGTCGTCGAGCCATACGGGATCGCCGACGTGCCCGGCAGCGTCAGCGCGTCGGCCATCGTCGGGCCGAACGGCTTGGTCAGGTGGAACACGATCGTCGTCGTGTTCGGCGTGCTGATCCCCGAGATGGGGGCGTCGGTCGTGGCCGCGGGGTTCGCGCCCACGATCGGGAAGTAGCCCGCGGCGTAGCCGTTCTGGACGTTCGAGTTGAACATCCGCATGAACGCCCACTCGACGTCCTTGGAGGTGACCGTGCCGCCGTTGCTGAACTTCCAGCCCGACTTGATGTGCACGGTCACCGTCTTGCCGCCGTCGCTGATAGCGGGCGGGCCAGAGGCCAGGAGCGGCTGGGGCGTGTCGCTCGTCGGCGTGAACGTGTAGAGCGGAGTCTGGGTCGCGTACACGACCAGATAGTCGATCTGGAAGTACGAAGCGCCCGGATCGAGATGCTCCCAGCCCTCGCCGGAGATGATGTTGAGCGTGCCCCCGAAGTGCTGGGCGCTCGGATCTGGCTTGGTGTTGGCGAGACCCACGAGCGAGATCCCGCTGCTCGAGCTAGAGCTCGAGGAGCTGGCCGAGCTGCTGCTCGTTGCGCTCGAGCTGCTTGAGCCAGAGCTCCCGCAGGCAGCCACCGTGACCGCACATACGGCCGCGATGAGCGTCAGTCGAAGCAGACGCATGTAGTTGTCCTCCTTAGCAGACACATTGGGTTGTCCTCCTCCTAACTTGCGATAGAGCGACGATTCTGTCGATCCATCTCCTTCAGCGCCCGGCCCTCGGGTTGAGCGCATCCTGCAGGCCGTCGCCGACCAGGTTGAATGCGAGCACCGTCAGCACGAGGGCGGCACCCGGGAAGACCAGGTACCACCACGCGGTGTTGAAGATGCTCGAGGCGTCGGCGATCATCTGTCCCCAGCTGGCCGTCGGCGGCTGGACCCCGACCCCGAGGAAGGAGAGAGCCGCCTCGAACAGGATGTTCGTGGGCAGGATGAGCGACGTGTAAACGATGATTGGTGCGACGAGGTTGGGCAGGATCTCGCGCCGCATGATGCGACTGTTGGATGCGCCCAGCGATCTCGCCGCCTCGATGTACTCCTTCTCGCGGATCGACAGCACCTGCCCGCGGATGATCCGGCCGAGATACGGCCACGAGGCGAGTGCGATCACGACGATCAACGTCTCCCGCCCCGGGGTGATGAGACCCCCGAGGCACCCCTTTCCCAGCGCACAGGCTGAAGCCAGGCCGATCGCGAACAACAGGACGGGGAAGGCCAGGACGACGTCCATGAAACGCGACAGCAGCGAGTCGACCCACCCCCGGAAGAAGCCGGCGATGGTGCCGAGCGTCACCCCGATCAGGACCGCGAAGCCCGTGGAGATGAATGCGACCTCGAGCGAGACCTGCGCGCCGTAGATGACGCGGGCGAGGACGTCGCGTCCGAGCTCGTCGGTCCCAAATGGGTGAAGCGAGCTCGGCCCGGTCGGCTGGCCGAAGAGGTTGAGCGCGCACTGGGACGCGGGGCCCGGGCAGTTGTTGTTGGGCGTATTGGGTCCGGTGACCCCGATCAGGCTGACGATCGGGCCCGCGAAGATCGCGACGATGATCAGGATCACGATGAAGGTGAGCGAGACCATGGCGACGCGATCGGAGCGGAAGCGCCGCCAGAACAGCTGCATCGGCGAGCGCGCAACGATCTCGCCTCCCTCGAGCTCGAAGCTCGCGTCGGCAGACGTCTCCTCGGGCGGGAGCAGCTCTAGCTCAGTCCCGAAGCTCATGGGCTACCGCTCGGGATTCCCCAGCACTGTGGATCCTCCTTCCACATCCTTGGGGGGAATACCATAAGCGCTTGGAGTTTGTCATTAACCGTTAACCCGGCGCCAACGTATCTGGGTCGTTGTCGAACATCCGTTGAACCCCTGCGTTGGCCCGGGTGGCGCGTGCCTGGTGCTTCAGCTAGTCGGTTAGGCCATGGTTACGCTTCGTTGCCGCGCCCTCGTAGCTCAATGGATAGAGCACGCGCCTCCTAAGCGCGGGATGCAGGTTCGATTCCTGCCGGGGGCATAACCGGCTCGCCCGGCGCAGTTCGGCCCAAGCGCGCTCGAGGCGTGAAGATGCTCACCGCCGCCCGTGCTACCGTCCGCGCTTCTCCGTGGCCGAGAGCACGCTAGAAGCACCCACGATCCCGGAGGCGGCTGCCGCGGACCAGGCGGGGCGGGCGGGCGCCGTCATTTCCGCACCCTGGACGCTGCGCGCCTACATCGACGAGCACCCCTGGCTGAGCACGAGCGCCGTGATCCTCCTGGTGTCGGCCGTGCTGACCCTGTGGGCGCGCACCCGGCCCAGCTACGACGCATACGGCTGGATGACCTGGGGCCACGAGACGCTCCACCTGAGCCTCAACCTCGGCGGCGCTCCGTCCTGGAAGCCGGTGCCGTTCCTGTTCACCGTGCCCTACGCGCTGGCCGGCCACTACCAACTGTGGCTGTGGATGATCACCGCAACCGCCGTGGCGCTCGGCGGACCGGTGTTCGCCGCCCGGATCGCCTACCGGCTCGTGGGCGGGAGCGCATTGCGCCTTGACCCGGATCCGATCCGGCGCTACGCCCCGTGGGTGGCCGCGCTCGTCGCCGCGGCCGGGGTGCTTGGGATCGAGGATTACTTCCACTACATCCTCAGCTCGCAGTCGGACCCGATGATCGTCACCTTCACCCTCGCGGCGATCGACATGTGCCTCATCGGCCGCTACCGCTGGACACTCCTGTTCGGCGTACTGGCCGCCCTTGGGCGGCCCGAGGTGTGGCCGTTCCTGGGTCTGTTCGGACTGTGGGCCTGGTTCAAGCTGCCCAGCATGCGGTGGATGCTCCTGGCCGGCGCGGCCGTGGTCCTGTTCATGTGGTTCGGGATCCCGACGATTACGAACGGGCGGCCCGACATTGCCGGTCAGCTCGCGCAGGGATCTCCGCGCGAGCTTCACTCGAACCGCCTCGTGGGAACGCTCGGCCGGGTCCACGAGATCCTGTACCTCCCCTTCTGGATCGCGGCGGCGATCGCGGCGGCGATCGCGCTGCTGCGCCGCAACTGGGTGGTGCTGGCCATGGCCGCGGGCGTCGTTGTGTGGGCGATCGTGGAGATCGCCTTCGCGTATCACGGCTGGCCGGCGCTGCCGCGCTACGTGTTCGAGGCCGGGGGCGTGGTCGCGGTCCTGGCCGGCGTGGCCGTCGGGTGGCTTATGGTCGAGGGGACGCGGGTTGATCGCGGTGTTCGGCTTCCGCGCTGGTCCGGAGCAGTGGCGGCCGCTGTGCTGGTGGCGACCATGATCCCAGGCGCGATCCACCGCGTCCGGGTCGAGCATGCGGATCTGACCGCGCAGCACGCCCGCACACACGAGATCTCGCTCCTGGCGAGCGTGACCGACGCGCTCGGTGGCGTGCACCACATCCTCGACTGCGGCCAGCCGGTGACCGACGTTGAGTACGCCAGCACGCTGGCCTGGATCTACCGCATCGACGTCGGCTCGGTGGGAGGCTTCCAGCAGCACGTCGAGGGCGCGGAGCTCGCCAACCCAGCGCTTCCGAAGGTGCTGTTCCATCCGCTGGCCCAGGGCGGGTGGAGCGTCGAACCCTGGCATACGCGGCCCGCTCAGGCGGCGCGGTGCTCCGGGCTCCGCGCCATGTATACGAGCAGCGGCGCTTTGATCCACCAGTAAGCGGAAGGGGCAGCGTGGCTCAGACAATCGAGCAGCGGCCGGCTCCGGCCCCGGCCACCGCGGGGGTAGCCGGTGACCGCCCGTTCCCGTTCCTGGAAGGGTGGCGGAGGCCGCTGACGGTGATCGTCGCGAGCGCGGTCGGTCTCCTGGTGGTGTCGACCCTGATCCTCCTGTGGGCGAAGACGCGACCCGGCTTCGATCCGTACGGCTGGTTGGTGTGGGGGCATCAGACGGTCGCCGGCAACCTCAACACCAACGCCGCGCCGTCCTGGAAGCCCCTCCCCTACCTGTTCACCGCCCCCTACGGGGTGTTCGGCCACTACCAGCTGTGGTTGTGGATGATCACCTCGCTAGCGGTGTCGCTGAGCGGCTCCGTGTTCGCGGCCCGGACCGCCTACCGGCTGACCGGCGCCGACCCGGAGCGGCGCTACGCGGCGTACGTGGCCGCGGCATTCGCCGGCCTGGCGCTGCTCGGACTCACCGACTACTGGCACTACATGCTGAGCGCCCAGTCGGACCCGATGATCGTGGCGCTGTGCCTGGCCGCGATCGACTGTCACCTGCACGGGCGATATCGCTGGGCGTTCGTGCTCGGTGGGCTGGCCGGGCTCGGACGGCCCGAGGTGTGGCTGTTCCTCGGCGCGTACGCAATCTGGGCGTGGGTGAAGGTGCCGTCGATGCGGTGGCTCGTCGTGGCCGTGCCCGTGGCGATGGTGCTGCTGTGGTTCGGGATCCCGGCACTGACGTCGCGCACCCCGTTCCAGGCCGCCTCGAACGCGCTCGGGTCAGGCCGCCGGCTGCGCTCGGACCAGATCCTCGGGACGATCGGCCGGTTCGTGGGCCTGAACCCTCGCGTGCTCGAGGCGACCGCGCTGCTCGGGGCGCTACTCGCGTTGATCCGCCGTGACCGGGTCACGTTGGCGCTGGTCGCCGGCGTGTGCGCGTGGGTGATCGTCGAGGTCGCCTTCTCACTACACGGGTGGCCAGGGCTCGCGCGGTACATGTTCGAGCCGGCCGGCGTGCTCGTCGCCGTGGCCGGCGCGGCAGTCGGATGGATCCTGCTCGAGGGGCCGCGCCTGGCCGGGCGGTCCGTGCGGGGTCTGAAACGTCTGCCCGAAGCGGTGCCGCGGTGGGCCGCGCCGGCCCTGGTCGTCGTGATCGTCGCCGCGCTGGTGCCCCCCGCCCTCTCCCGGGCACGCTCCGAGCACCACGACATCCACGTCCAGCGCGCGCGCACGGCGGAGATCGGCAAGCTCACGACCGTGATCTCGCGCCTCGGCGGGCCAAACCGGCTCAAGCCCTGCGGCGAGCCGCTGACCCGGCTCGAATACCAGACGATCCTGGCCTGGAACCTCCACGTCAACGTCGCCACGGTGGGCTACAAGTACGGGCCGGCGATCGCCTCAAACCGGCCGGTCGTGCTGTTCACGCCCTACCCGCACGGCGGCTGGCTCGTGCAGGCGCTTCACCAGCGACTGCCCTCCTGCCAGTCGCTGCCGGGCTGACGCGCCGCTGAAGACGGCTGCCCGGCTCAGCGGTCGGGTCGCTCGGGGTAGATGTCATCGATCGTCGTGAGCGCCACGAACGGCGCGCCGGCGGCCTGCTCGATCGCCTCGGCGCCGCCGGCCAGCCGGTCACAGATGGCGAGCACGCCGCAGACGTCGTGCCCCTCCCCGGCCAGAGCCTCGAGCGCTCGCAGCGTCGAGCCGCCGGTCGTGACCACGTCCTCGACCAGCATGCACCGGTCGCCGGGCTCGAGCAGCGGTCCCTCGATCCGGCGGGACAGCCCGTGCGCCTTGACCTCCTTGCGCACGAAAAACGCCTTGACGTCTGCGCCGCCGGCGAGCGCCGCGCATGCGATCGGGTCGGCCCCCATCGTCATCCCGCCGACCGCCGTGGCACCCCACTCCCGGGCCTGGTCGGCCACCAGTTCGGCCAGCGCCCGGAAGCCGGCGGGGCGCAGGATCGCACGCTTGGCGTCGATCAGATAGTGGGCGGTCTGCCCGCTCGTCAGCACCACCTCGCCGATGACCAGCGCGTGCTCGCGCAACTCGGCGACGAGGCGGGCGTGGGCGCTCGTCTGGGTGTCGATTTCCATGGCCGAGGCCTCATGCTAGTCGCGCCGGCGGCCGACACCAGCAGGGTGATCTCCCGGGCAATCAAGCTGGTCTCGTTCGTGTGCTGCCTGCTCGTCGTGCTGTCGTTCGGAATGTTCGGCCTGGACCAGGCGGCTGGTGCGTCAGCCCATCAGCAGACCGAGCTCGCGAGCGGCTCGAACACCGTCCCGGTGCCGGTGGCGTCGAGCAAGCCTCACGCGCAGCCCCGCCGGTTCATCGACGCAGCCGCCAAAGACCTGACCGCGCCGTTCGATGCCATCGTCCGCTCGAACAATCCCTGGGTCGCCCACGGAGTGCCCGCCGTGTTCGCCCTGCTCGTGTACGGACTGGGGTTGGGTTATCTGGCGCGCTACTCGAGCGGGCTCAGCCGGCGCTGACGCTGGACTTGGAATGGTCGGCGGCGCCTGACGGCGGCGCC
>Ga0335074_10010933_pt1 | contig 12695 bp, 14 predicted proteins | sample Lox_Sample_23_FD_206715 | JGI IMG/M metagenome (GOLD analysis project Ga0335074, IMG submission 206715) | Soil microbial communities from Loxahatchee National Wildlife Refuge, Florida, United States - Lox_Sample_2.3 | ecosystem: Environmental > Terrestrial > Soil > Wetlands | place: USA...
AGAACGGGCTTTACACGGCATTGCGCACTGCACTGCCGGCGGGACGCGGGCCGGATGTCTTCTATCTGGAACCGGACCAGTTGCATCAGTACGTGACCGCCGGCTACCTCCTGCCGCTGGATGACCTGGTGAACTGGAACCAGATTTACCCCTGGGCACGCGCGGTCTGGCAAGAGAACGGCAAGACCTGGGGCATTCCCCAGGAGGTCAACGACAACGTCATCTATTACAACAAGGACTGGGCGAAGAAACTCGGCGTGGAACTGCCGGTTGGCGGGCAGCTTAGCCAGAGTGCATTCCTCGATCTCGTGAAAAAGGCGCGTGCGGCCGGTATGGTGCCGATCGCCCAGGGAGTCGGTGACCGCCCTTATCCCGGCGCCTACATTGTCGGCGAGGCGCTGCTGCACAAGCTCGGCAAAGACGATTACGCGAAGCTATGGGCCGGCAAGCTCTCGTTTTCCGATCCGCGCGTTATTGACGTGCTGACCTGGGTGAAGCAACTGGTCGATGCCGGCGCCTATCCCAAGGACTTCATGACCATCAAGCTCGGCGAATCCTTCTATTACTTCTACAGCAAGCCGGGTGCATTGATGCTGCCGATGGGAAGCTTCTATAGCGGGCGTGCCTTCGCGCCCCCCGACAAGGGCGGCCAGCCCGCCGACTTCCCGCTTGGGATCATGCAGTTTCCGGCAATGGACGGCGGCGCATGCAACAATTGTGAAACTGCCGGTATCGGCTCCAGCTTCGTGATCAATGCCGCCACCAAGCACCCGAAGGAAGCCGCCGAATTCCTCGATGCCATGTCCACACCCGCAAGTGCCGCGATATGGATCGGCAAGGTCTATGAGCCGGGAGCCATGAAGAGCGACGAGACGCAGTTCGGCGGTCCACACGGGGCCTATCTCAGCCAGTTGATGGAAAGTCAAAAAGGCGTCGATCCCTTCATCGGCATGCCACTTGATCTGATCACCAATGGTGGGTGCAAGGATGCCTTCGGTCAGGTGCTGAACTCGGCTTTCCCGGGCGGCCTGCTCACGGTGGACAAGGCGGTGCAGATGATGAATGCCGCCTGCTATCAGCATTAAGCGAACGGTGTCCAGACGTCGCTAGGACGACGCGATGCCGCAACCGGCAATAGGGGTGCGACTGCCGCGTGCAGTCGCACCCCGGCCACAATCATCCATCGATGTGTGGCAGCCGTCGCCGGCGACGCTCGCACTTTTCCTCGGTCCTGCAATTCTGGTCTTCGCCGGGTTTACCGCTTATCCGGTGCTGCGCACTTTCTACAACAGCCTTTACCTCGTCGGCCCAAAGGGAGCATCCGGATTCGTCGGACTGCACAATTTTTCCCAGGTGCTTCGAGCCGATCCCGTGTTCTGGACGGCGGTCCGCAACACCGCGATCTTCACTCTGGTCGGCACGCCGCTCGACGTGTTTGGCGGCTTGCTGCTGGCCCTTTGCCTGTTTGCCGGCGTACCGTTCGCCCGCTCTCTTCGCGTCATCTGGTTCCTGCCGGTCCTGATGTCCTATGTCGTGGTCGGGATCATCTGGGTCTGGATCTACGACTACGACTGGGGCGCGCTGAACCTGCTGCTGCACGCCATCGGCCTCGGCAGGCTGGAGCATTCCTGGCTCGGCGATCCAGCGACAGCGCTCTGGGCGGTGATGGCCGCCCATTTGTGGAAATGGCTCGGCTTCAACATGATCGTGTTTCTCGCGGCGCTGCATGCGTTACCGGGCGACGTGCTCGGCGCCGCCGAGCTCGACAATTGCGGCTGGATTGCCAAGACCATCTACATCATCATTCCTATGTTGCGGCCAACGCTTGTCAACCTTCTGGTGCTCTCGTTCATCGGCAAGATGATGATCTTCGACCTGGTCTGGATCATGACGCAGGGCGGTCCCCTGTGGTCCACCGAGACGGTATCGACCTATGTTTACAAGCGCGCGTTCGACTGGAACACGTTCGACCTGGGCTATCCTTCGGCGATCGCGGTGCTCTGGTTCATAATCATCATCGCTTTTGTCATTGTCATTAGCTGGCTCCTGCGCCAACGCGACCAGCTTGAATTCTAGCCAGGCCGCAATGAGACCAATGCAATTCTGGCTCTCCTACGTACGACGCACCCCGCTGCTTTTGTTCCTGCTCGCCTACACGGTACTGACTGGCGGCCCCTTCCTCTGGGTCGCCGCGATGTCGCTGCGCACCACTTCGGAAATCTTCGCTAACCCCTATGGGCTGCCGCGCCACCCACACTGGGCGAATTTCGTGGATGCCTGGGTCGGCTCCAATTACAGCACGTACTTTTGGAACAGCTCCCTCGTGGTGGTCAGCGCAGTAGCTGGCGTCACCGTAATCGGAGCAATGGCGGCGCACTGCCTGGCACGCTATCGCTTCCGTTCGCGGCGGATGATCCGCTTTGTCATTCTGTCCGGACTTGTCCTGCCGCCGCAGATGCTGATCCTGTCGCTGTTTCAGATCCTGCTGGATTACCAGCTTTACGACACCCTGCCGGGGCTCTCGATCGTCTATATAGCGACGCAGCTCGGCATGACGATTTATCTGCTGGAGGGCTTCTTCTCGCAGATTCCGCAGGACCTATTCGATGCCGCGAGGATGGACGGCTATTCCGATTTCGAGATCTTCTGGCGTATCACCTTGCCGATCGGAGTCCCGGCAATCTTCACGACCGTCATCCTCAATTTTGTCATACTCTGGAACGAGTTCCTGTATGCCGTGGTGCTGATGACAAGCGATGACAAGCGCACATTGCCGCTCGGGATCATGCACTTCATGGGCGACCATCAGCTCGATGTGGCCATGCTGGCGACTGGATTGATGATCGCCATCATACCGATCGCGCTCATCTACGCTTGCTTCTCGGAAACGATGATCCGGGGCATGACCGCCGGCGCGGTCCGTTAAGACTGGGGAACGCCGATGGCGGTGGTCTCACTCGATCGTTTGAGCAAGCAGTACACCGCGGGCGGCGACTTCGCCGTACGCGAGGTAAGTCTGGCCGTCGCGGACGGCGAGTTCATGATCCTGCTCGGACCATCCGGTTGCGGCAAGACATCCGTTTTGCGCATGATCGCCGGGCTCGAGCCGATCACATCGGGCGCGGTTTCGATCGACGGTCGGATCATGAACCAGGTTCCGGCCAGGGATCGCGACATCGCCATGGTGTTCCAGTCGTACGCGCTCTATCCGCACATGAGCGTGCGCGACAATCTCGCCTTCGGCCTGCGTCGGCGCAACGTCTCCCCCACCGAAGTCGCGCGGCGCGTGCACCAGGTGGCGGGGAGGCTCGGCCTGCTGCCGCTGCTTGCCCGCAAACCGCATGCGCTCTCCGGCGGCCAGCGCCAGCGCGTGGCTCTCGGGCGGGCGATCATACGCCAGCCGAAGGTGTTCCTGTTCGACGAGCCACTTTCCAATCTGGACGCCGCTCTTCGGGTCGGCACGCGCGCCGAGATCAGCCGCCAGCAGCGGGAAATCGGGACAACCACGATCTACGTCACGCACGATCAGGCGGAGGCGATGACCATCGGGCACCGGATCTGCATCATGAACGCGGGCGAGGTGATGCAGATCGGCGCTCCGATGGACGTCTATCGCAGCCCGGCAAACGCCTTTGTCGCGCGCTTTCTTGGTAATCCGCCGATGAATCTTCTGCCCGCAATGCTCGAGCCGGGTGGCGATCATGCCAGGGTGCATCTTGCAGGAATGATGTTCGACCTGCAGCAGTGGCCGGTCGGCGGTCTTCAGGCCCACCTCAACCGCGAAGTCACGCTCGGTATTCGCCCGGAGGATCTCTATGAGAATCCAACCGCGCCCATGCCGCGCCTCCGAGTTCATGTGCGCGCGATCGAGCCGCTCGGTGCGGAGACGATCCTGCTGCTCGCGGCGGGCGAGCAGCACCACGAGCTGGTTGCCCGCGTCGGGCGCGAGACTTCGTTCAGGATCGGCGAATGGAGGGACATCGCGTTCGACCTTGGCGCGGTGCATCTGTTCGATGCCTCGTCCGGCATGGCGGTTTCACGGCCGGCCGTATGATCTTGCGTGCAGCCGGGAGCAGCAGGGCGCTGGCGCCCCAGCGGACCACACTTCCGCTGATCACTCGCACGGCTGCTACTGGCGGTCAGATCGCGCAACCAACGGCCACGCAGCCGACATGCTACGCGGCAGCGAAGATGCTATGCGGGCGGCGGCAACTCCAAGTGCTGCTCGTCCGCGGCTCCTCGTCCCCCTGGGGAGCTATCCGCTCTGAACGGGCGCTGGCAGGTCCGGATGCTCCTCGATCCGGCTAGGGCCAGCATCCAGCCCGCTGATCGGCATACCGTCGACGACCACAGCGGCATGGCAGGAGGCAAGCTCGTCGCGCAAGGATGCAACCTGACCGGCGAGGCTGTCGAGACGGTCCCCAAGCTCAACGCACATGGCCCGGATGTTCTTCTTCAACTCGATGTTGAGCTCGATCAGCTCCAGCCGGATTTTGCGCTGCATCGCCAACACATCATTCAGCGATGCCAGCACCTGTCGCAGATCCGGTTCATTGCCACTGGCTTCGGCTGCCTTGCTGTGCACACCCAGCGGGTCACGTTGCACGGGTGCGGTGAACAAGCGCTCGACGGATGCGATCATGGCGCCCTCATTGCCAACCCCTTACTCTACCGCATCGCTGCGCAGACGGTCCAGAGGCACCAGCCCGCCGCCCCGCTCGATGTGCCAGAACAACCAGCCGTTGCATGACGGGGCGTTCTGCACCGCCGCACCGACCTGGTGGATCGATCCACGTGCCTTGCCGGCAACAATCGTGCCGTCGGCGGCCACGGTGGCGACCACCCGGCGCAGCCGATCCATCAGCCGGGTGCCCGGCGGTACCACCCCACGCTCCACCAGGCTGCCGAACGGCACTCGCGGTGCGTCCCGCTTCGACGGCGCCGTCGCTACCCCGTCCGGTGGCGCCGGCCGCGTGCGCCGGATGCGGCCGAGCGCGGCCTCGACATAGGCCGGGTGCCGCTCGATCCCGATGAAGTGCCTGTGCAGTCGCTTGGCAACCACCGCCGTCGTCCCGGTGCCGAGGAACGGGTCCAGCACGATCTCCTCAGGCGCCGTGGCGGCCAGCAGCACTCGATGCAACAGCGCCTCGGGCTTCTGTGTCGGGTGCAGCTTCAGCCCGTGTTGGTTGCGCAGCCGTTCCGCGCCAGTGCAGAGCGGGATCCACCAGTCGCTGCGCATCTGCACATCGTCGTTCAACGCCTTCATGGCCTGGTAGTTGAACCGGTGCCGCGAATCCCGCTGCCGCGCCGCCCAGATCAGCGTCTCATGGGCGTTGGTGAAGCGCCGCCCGCGGAAATTCGGCATCGGGTTGGCCTTGCGCCAGATCACGTCGTTCAGCACCCAGAAGCCCAGGTCCTGCAGGATCGTGCCAATCCGGAAGATGTTGTGATAGGCGCCGATCACCCACAGCGTGCCGTCCTTGCGCAACAGCCGCCGGCACTCGGTCAGCCACTCGCGGGTGAACGTGTCGTAAGTCGCGAAGTCGGTGAACCGGTCCCATTCCTCATCGACGGCATCGACCAGGCTGTCGTCGGGCCGGCGCAGCTCGCCGCGAAGCTGCAAGTTATATGGTGGGTCGGCGAAGACGCAGTGCACCGATGCCGGCGGCAGCATGCGCATCAAGGTTATGCTATCGCCCAGCAGGACCTGGTCCAGGGGCAGTTCACGGACGACTTCCAACGTCTCTCCCGCCGGGGCAGCAGCCTGCCGCATCGTGGCCGTCGCATCGAAGTCGCGTCAATCGGCCTGATCGAGCAGCAGCGAAAGCTGGCGGACGGCGCCGAATTCGGGCCGATGGTGAATCGTCGGGCCGAGTGCGGCCAGTGCCGCGCGATGCGCCGGCGTGGAATAGCCCGCGTTCGCGTCCCAGCCATAGCCGGGGAAACGCACGGAAAGCCGCGCCATGGCGCGATCCCGCAGCACTTTCGCAATGATCGAGGCCGCGGCGATCGACAGCGAAAGCCCGTCCCCGCCCACCACGCAGCGCACCGGACAGCCGAGTGCCGGCGGCTGGTTGCCATCGACCAACGCGAGGTCCGGAGGCGCCGGCAGGCGCGCCACCGCCCGGCACATCGCAAGCAATGCCGCGTGCAGGATATTAAGTCGCCCGATCTCTGTCACCGACGCGGCGCCGACCGCTATCTCGGCGCGGCCCGAGGCACGGATCGCTTCGAACGCCAGCAACCGTTCCTCGGGGGCGAGCTTCTTCGAATCGTCGATCAGCGCGGCCAGCCGGCGCGGCACCCCTGTCGGGAACACAACGGCCGCGGCCAGCACCGGGCCGGCCAGCGGCCCACGCCCCACCTCATCAACTCCGGCGACACGTCCGCCGGCCTGCTTTTCCAACCGGAACGTCGGCACCTCGGCGGGATAGCAGACCGCCACCCGAGTCTGCCAGGACGCCTTTACCTCAGTGGGCGGCGATCGGGTTGACGCAAAAGACGGACACCTGCTCATGCTCGCCCAATTCATCCAGGGCAACGTACAGGCAGTCGATCCCACCGCACACGATTGGCTCGACCGGCTTGCAACTGTAGAAGGCGGAGGGGTGAAGGATGATGAAGGGATCGGCAATACCTTCGCCATCCAGATCGACCAGCCGGCCAGCTTCCTGGCGCCCAGAGACCCAGCGAGACAGTAAGACAATAACTCCGCGCCTTTGTGGTTAGGCTCTCTTGCTTTCAGCGCACAGCAACAGCATTTCATCTCACCGTGGTGCCGCTCCCCCTCACTCCGGCTGGCGTAGCCGGCTGCGCAACAGCTCGCCCTGATCCTCCAGCACCGGATAGGCCGCCGCGGCAACCAGATGACCGTTGATGCGCTTCAGTTCGCGTAGCAGGTCGAGCCGCAGCGTCCCCGCTTCATCGCTGCTGGTGCCGCGCTCCTGCAGTCGCGCGAAATGCGCTGCGGTCGCTGCCGTCTCGAGGTCGCGAAACACCTCCTTCTCGGCGGCAAGCTCGCGTGCCGCACGCGGATCTTTGGTCATGAACACCGAAGCAGCGGTGCGCACTGTTCCGACCAGCCGGTGCAGCAGGCGCGCCGCCTCGGAACGCTCGGTTTCCGGAAACGGCAGCCCACGTTTCAGGCGCCGTGCCGCGTAGCTCATCAGATTGCGGTCCACCACGTCGCCGGCGGATTCCAGGTTGGAGGCGAAGATCAGGATTTCCGACAGGCGGCGATGGTCCTCCTCGGCCAGCGCATCGGAATCGAGCGCGGTCACATAATCAGTGATGGCACGGTTCAGCTTGTCGATGACGTCATCCAGGTGCCGCGTTTGCGCAATCCGCTCGCGGTCTGCATCGGCCAGCGCGTCGGCCGAGCCGGTCAGCATCGCCTCCAGCGTGTCGGCCATGCGCAGTGCCTCGCGCGCGGCCGCCGCCAGCGCGATCGGCGGGGATTCCAGCGCTGAGCGGTCAAGATACCGCGGCTGTCCGGGATCTTCGGACATGACCTTGGCAGGCAGCAGGCGCCGCAGCAGCGCAGCGTACGGCCCGAGAGACGGCAGGAACACCACCGCCAGAATCAGGTTGAAGCCGGTGTGGAAGTCAGCAACCAAACGAGGGCCGTTCGGCTCGATCTGCACCAGCAGCCGTCCGATCGGACCGAGCAGAATCAGCGCGATCACGCAGCCCACAGCGCGGACCAGCAGATTTCCGATCGTTACCTGGCGCGCCACCGGCTCGTCTCCGCGCACGCCCTCCAGCACCGGGTTGATCGCGGTGCCCAGATTGGCTCCCAGCACCAGCGCAATTGCGGTGTCCGGCGGCACCACCCCCTTGGCGGCGAGCGACGCGACCAGCAGGACCATGGCGACCGAGGAGTGCGCTGCCCAGGTCAGGCCGGCCGCCACCAACAGGGCGAGCGTGGGCTCGGTGGCGACCGCCCCGAGCATGATGCGCAGGCTCGGTGTGTCCTCGTACGGCGTGATCAGCGACAGGAGCTGCTGCAATGCCAGCAGCATCAGGCCAAGGCCGAGCGAAACCCGCCCGAGGTCCCGCGTTCGCGCCGAAGACCCGCGGCGGAACATGGCGACGCCGAGCACGAGCAGTACCGGCGACGCCGCAGCCACATTGAACGAGAAGACCTGCACGATCAGCGTCGTGCCGACATTCGCCCCCAGCATGGCGGCCAGCGCCGGCACCAGATCGACCACCCCGGCCGAGCAGAACCCGGCGACCATCAGCCCGGTCGCAGTGCTGCTCTGGATAATTGCGGTGACACCAAGGCCGGAGGCGAAGGCGCTCAGCCGGCGCCGCAGTGCCATGCCCAGCAGGCGCCGCAAATCGGGCCCGAAGGCGCGCTGCACCCCCGTCTGCACCATGTGCACGCCCCACAGCAGAAGCGCCACGGCGCCGGCAAGACCGAGCAGGGTCAACGGAAAGTCCATGGCCGCCTCCTTTCACACCGGCAGCTATCATCCGGGGGTCCATGGCGCCACCATCCTTGATCGCAACCGCGTATTGTCGGGGTCTCAGGCCGCCATGAACACGTTTCCGCGGCTGGACAGCCGGCCGGCGGCGGGCCAGCTTTCGCGACCCATCAACGCCAGGTGACCGCCATGCTGTTCGACTTCGCCGCGATCGGTGCGGAGAACGCGTACAAGCTGCTGATCTCCACCGTCGTGCCGCGTCCCATTGCGTGGGTCACCACGCAGGATACCGATGGCACGCTGAACGCGGCGCCGTTCTCGTTCTTCAACGCGGTGTCGGGCAACCCCCCGGTGGTGGTGATCGGCATCGGCGGACGGGCTCCGGGCGACGTGAAGGACACTGGCGGCAATATTCGCCGGACCGGTCAGTTCGTGGTCAATCTGGTCAGTGATCGGCTGGCCGAGCAGATGAACATCACCGCGATCGACTTCCCGAAATCGGTGAACGAGCTGGCGGAAGCCGGGCTGCGCACAGCGGCATCGGCCAAGGTGAAGCCGCCGCGCATCGCCGACAGCCCGGTCTCGCTCGAGTGCGAGCGGCTAGTGATCGTCGAGGTGGGCGTCGATCGCGCCGTGGTCCTGGGCAAGGTGCTGGCGATCCATGTCGGCGACGAGTTCGTGCTTGACCCAGTGCGCTGCTACGTGGATACGCCGAAGCTTGAGTTGATCGGGCGTATGCACGGGCGCGGTTGGTACGCCCGCACCACCGACCGCTTCGATATGCCACGGATCGAGGTCGCGAACTGGCCATTGCGAGGCAGCGCGGAATAGGCTCGGCTGGTCATGCGCGCCAACTTGCTTGCCAATCGAAATGGCATCGCGTAACATCTGAGGCGATGACGATCACGAACCCCAAGCGCACGTTCACCAAGAAGACCCGCAGCGGCGGGGCCTTCCGGGTGTGCACAAGGTGATCGTAGCGACCTAGCACCCACAAGGCCCGGCCGGTCGCGGCGAGGGCCTCGTTCTATCCAGGGCCCACCCCGCTCCGGTCTAACGGAGATGGTTCCATGTGTCCTGATGATCTGCCCTCTGCCTTACCCGAGCGTGGCCCTCGCGCCGCGTTGCCGTCGATCGCCATCGTCGGGGCCACCGGCGCCGTCGGCGTCGAGTTGTGTGCCTGCCTGGAGCAGCGGGGATTCCCACTTGCATCTCTACGGCTGCTTGGCTCGCCACGTTCCGCCGGGCGCGAGGTTGCGTTTGCCGGACGCACGCTGAGGGTGGGGGTGCTGGACGAGCGTAGTTTCGAGGACGTGGACCTGGCGTTGTTCTCGGCGGGCGCATCGGTTTCGCGCCAGTACGCGGCGCTGGCTGTCGAGGCGGGCGCGATGGTCGTGGACAATTCGTCGGCGTTTCGCATGAACCCCGACGTGCCGTTGGTGGTGCCAGAGATAAACGCCGCCGACATCGTTCGGCATCACGGCATCATCGCCAACCCGAACTGCGTCGCCATCATCGCGGTGGTGGCGCTGTGGCCACTGCAGCAGGCACACGCCATCCGTCGCGTGCAGGCCTGCACCTATCAGGCGGCCTCGGGCGCGGGAGCGGCGGCGATGCAGGAGCTGCTTGCGTCAACCAGCGCGTATCTTGCCGGCGAAACCTATGCGCCACGGGTGATGAAGCACCCCTATGCCTTCAACCTGTTCAGCCATGACGCCGCGATGAATCCCGAAACGGGATATAACGGCGAGGAGGAAAAGGTGATGGCCGAGACCCGCAAGATCATGGGTCTGCCGGAACTGCGGGTCGGCGTCACCTGTGTCCGCGTTCCCGTGCTGCGGGCCCATGCCATCGCGCTGACTGTCGAGTTCGAGGAGAGGGTGTCGCCGGAGAAGGTACGGGGGGTGCTGGCGGCGGCACCGGGCTTGCGGGTGGTGGACGACCGCAGCGCCAATCACTTTCCGATGCCGAACGAGGCGACCGGCCAGGGCGATGTGCTGGTGGGGCGGATCCGGACGGATGTCAGCGATCCCTCGAGCCGGTCGATCTCGCTGTTCGTGGCGGGCGATCAGCTTCTGAAGGGGGCTGCGCTGAATGCGGTGCAGATCGCGGAGCGGTTGTATTCGTGCTAGCGAGCGGTGTGATGGTATCCCGTTCCCCCGATCTCCAGGTTTTTCTGAGTGCGGCTGAGGCTGCGGTCAGCCAGAGCTGCCGTGGCGCCGGACCGGTTGCCGCGGTCGCAGATCGGATCTTCACGGCGCTGCAGGTGCCGTCCGCATCGGCCGCCCAGCCCCGATCGGGTCGGTTGCCGGTTTGTCGCCATCTGGACATCGCGCTGGATCATGCGCGCTCGCAGCCAGACCCAATCGGCCCCCTGGCCAGTGCCTTTGCCGCCATCGAGCAAGGGCTTGGTTGGAAGACCCGGGCTGGCGCGGAGGCGCAGGGAGAGCAATTCCTGAACGGCCACGCCAACGCGACGATCGTTGGTTCGGAAGGGCTCGAGATCCGGCCCGATGTCTGGATCGGCGTGAGCCTCATGGCGCCGCAATTGCGCTATCCCGACCACCGCCACCCGCCCGAGGAGGTGTATGTTGTGCTTTCAGGCGGCGAATGGCGCCAGGGAAGCGGCGAATGGCACGCGCCCGGCATCGGTGGGCTGGTGCACAATCCGCCGAATATCGTGCACGCGATGCGCTCAGGAGAAAGCCCGCTGCTTGCGCTTTGGTTTCTTTGGATAGGAACGCCGCACGGCTGACATCACTGTCGTTATCGCTCCCGAGTCCGGTTGTGCAAATTCGTCCGCTGACGCGAGAGGACTTCGCCACCATCCTCACTTGGTTCCCCGACGAGGCGGCGCTTGTGCAATGGGGTGGCCCGGGGGTCCGCTTTCCATTGGATGCAACACAACTCGAACAACCGCTGGAAGAAAGCACGCGTCAGCCACCGGCTCGGCTGATCTGGGTGGGAGAGCTGGAGACGACTGTCATCGCACATGCCTCGGTCGCTCTCGACTGGCGGCACGGCGTGGCACGATTGGGCCGTGTTTGCATCGCGCCCGCTTATCGTGGGCGAGGGCTCGCAGTCCCGTTCCTGAGCCAGATCAGGGACAACGTGTTCGGGATGGTGGAGTTCGAGCGGCTGGAGCTGAACGTTTACACATTCAACGATACCGCCATCTGGACTTATAAGCGGCTTGGTTTCGTGCAGGAGGGCGTGCGCCGGTCGTCGGTCAGGGTGGGTCAGGCCCGATGGGACACTGCGATATACGGGTTGCTTCGAAGCGAATGGCGGAGCGGCGCCGCAGGATCGTGAAAACTTGAGCTTGCTGACGCGCCGTTGAGGAGGAGTTGTTTATTCAGCCAGCCGCGGATGAGTGTCAGTCCAAGGATTCAGCACGGGCACCCCAGCTCGCAGGAAGTCGCCAGTATTTCGGGTTACGACGCAAAGTTCATGCAGGACGGCTGTTGCCGCGACGAACAGGTCGGGCTGGGCGAACGTGTGACGCATGGCCTTGCCCTTCTCGACGAGCCGGCGCCAGACCAGAAACACGTCCTCGTCCACGTCGAGCAACCGGTCCGAAAACCAGGGCCGCAGCTCATGGGCGAGCCATGCCTCAAGGCGCCGCCGGAATGGATCGCTGGCGGGCAGTCGTTCAATGCCATACCTGATCTCGGCAATCGTGACCCGGCTCAAGAACAAGCTGCTCGGGTTTTCACCGTCTGCCCACGCTTTAACCCTCGCATCGCAATTCGGGCGGCGTAACTCCGAGACGACGTTGGTGTCCAGCAGCCAGCCCGTCACAATTCGACGTCGCGCACAGGGGCACGGACGCTTTCATGCTCGAACTCCAGGTCGCGCAGTGGCGACTGGGACAGCAGTGCGTGCAGGCTTGGTTGCGCTGCCACCGGAGCCAGGCGGGCGTATTCCTCGGCGGACAGGACGACGACAGCGTCCTCGCCGTGCAATGTGACACGCTGCGGCCCGTGTTCCCGAGCGTCTCGCACGACCTGGCTGAAATGGGCTTTCGCGTCCTGCAGCTTCCAGGACGGTAGCGAGCGCCGGGCGGCCTTCGCCGACCTGGTGGCTCGGTGAGTGCTCTTCGGGGACCGGTTCAAACGAAAGCTCCAGGGCGAATCTGACTAGTACACCGATTCCGTGAAACCAACCAGTTGCGAGGGATTCCCCCAGCACCCCCACCTGTGGTAGCGCCGGAGGGTTTTGGCGCAAGGGGTGTCATGGCAGCGCAACGAAAGATCGTGCCGATTA
>Ga0335074_10010934_pt1 | contig 12695 bp, 14 predicted proteins | sample Lox_Sample_23_FD_206715 | JGI IMG/M metagenome (GOLD analysis project Ga0335074, IMG submission 206715) | Soil microbial communities from Loxahatchee National Wildlife Refuge, Florida, United States - Lox_Sample_2.3 | ecosystem: Environmental > Terrestrial > Soil > Wetlands | place: USA...
GAGGTAGTACTCGCGGATCGGGCCGTCGACAGCGAGGGCATGGTTGGTGACGTAGGCCGCGAGCGCGCCGTAGGCAAGATCGATGCCGGCGTGCGAACCGGCATGGACGACTGTGGCCAGGTCAGTTTCAGGTACGTCGAGCGGGGCGACCCGGCCCATGGGCCGCGGCTGGGACTGGCTGGGCAGGAAGATCGTCGCCTCGCCCCGTTCCTCGGTGAACAGCTCTGCCTGGAAGATCCCGCCACCGGGGCCGGCGGCGGCGATGCCCTGGGCAGCCAGGGTCGCATGCAGTTCACCCAGCGCTCCCTGATACCAGGCGAGGGCGTCGTCGCGGTGGACGACCTCGCTGATCGCAGCGGCCGAGACGGCGAGGGCGTGGCGATGCCGGACTGGGGCGGCCACCGACGGGCGCTCCAGCAGGCCGCGGAGCGTGGCCACGGCGTCCTGGGTGCGCGCGAGGCTGGCCTCCAGACGGGCGAGGTGAGCCGAGATCAGGTGGCTGCGCGCCTGAGAATCGGGGGCAGCCAGGACCGCCTGGATCTGGTCCAGAGGCATGTCGAGGTCGCGGAACCGGCGGATTACCTGCGCAGTGGCGATCTGCCCGGTGCTGTAACGGCGGTAGCCAGTCCCATAGTCGACACCGGCCGGCTCAAGCAGGCCAATCTCGTGGTAGTGGCGCAGCATTTTCACGCTCAGGTGTGTCGCTCGGGAGAAATCCCCGATGGTCAGCGTCGGCTCCACCGTCTCAGTCTCATGCCTCCCATGGTGGGAGGGTCAAGCCGCCCCCGTGTCCTTGACTCTCCCGCCGCCGGAGCCCCGAGGCTGGAGCCAGCGGCCGGGACCGCCGGCCCGCCAGCATCACCGATACAAGGGAGTCACGCCGATGACCAGCAATCCAGCCGCCCTGCTGCCGCCTGTCGTGGCCGAGCACATTGACGCGGTCAACGCCTTCGACACCGACCGGATCGTCAGCACCTTCGCCTCGGACGCTTATGTCAACGACAACCGCCGCGAAATCTGGGGCGCCGAGGCGATCCGGAAGTTCATTGACAAGGAGTTCGTCGGCGACCACGTCACCATGGAAGTCCGCGAGGTCATCGACCACTACGGCGACATCATCGTCAGGGCGAAGTTCGACGGCACCTACGACAAGACCAACCTGCCCGACGAGCTGGTCATGACCAGCTACTTCGCCGTCCGGGATGGCAAGATCACCAGCCTGACGGTGATCTTCAACCAGCCGTCGCCGTACTGAGCATGAGCCACCTGGCTATCGCCAGCCGAGTGCGGGCGCCACGTGGGTGAGGATGCTCTCGATGACGTGGGCGTTGTAGTCGACCCCGAGCTGGTTGGGCACGGTGAGCAGCAGCGTGTCGGCGGCGGCGATCGCCTCGTCTTCTTTGAGCTGCTGGATCAGTACATCCGGCTCGGCAGCGTACGTCCGGCCGAAGATCGCCTCGGTCTGCGCGTCGATCAGCCCGACCTCGTCGGCGTCCTGGTTGCGACGGCCAAAGTACGCCCGGTCCTGGTCATCGACCAGGGCGAAGATGCTCCGGCTGACTGACACCCGCGGTTTGCGCTCGTGACCGGCCTCCCGCCACGCATCATGGAATGCCTGGATCTGCTCGGCCTGCTGCGCGTGGAACGGTTTGTCAGACTCGTTGGTAATCAGGGTCGAGCTCTGCATGTTCATACCTAGCTCGGCTGCCCATGCGGCCGTCCGCTGTGACGCGGCGCCCCACCAGATGCGGTCGCGCAGGCCTGGTGAGTATGGCTCCACGCGCAGCAGCCCGGGCGGGTTCGGGAACATAGGCCGCGGGTTGGGCTGCGCGAAGCCCTTCCCGCGCAGCACCTCGAGCAGCGCCTCGGCGTGCCCGCGAGCCATGTCGGCGTCGGTCTGGCCCTCGGGTGGCTGGTAACCGAAGTAGCGCCAGCCCTCGATCACCTGCTCGGGTGAGCCGCGGCTGATCCCGAGCTGGAGGCGGCCGCCGGCGATGAGATCGGCTGCGCCGGCGTCCTCCGCCATGTAGAGCGGGTTCTCGTAGCGCATATCGATGACCGCGGTGCCGATCTCGATCCGGCTGGTGCGCGCGCCGACGGCCGCCAGCAGCGGGAACGGCGATCCCAGCTGCCTGGCGAAGTGGTGCACGCGGAAGTACGCCCCGTCCGCGCCCAGCTCTTCGGCGGCTACCGCCAGCTCGATCGACTGCAGCAGGGCGTCCGACGCCGACCTTGTCTGCGAGCCAGGAGACGGCGACCAGTGCCCGAACGAGAGAAACCCAATCTTCTTCACCCGCACAGGAACGCGAGCCGCCCTGGCCGCATTCCTGCTTGCGCCGGCCCGCGCCGGGCTGATGCCGCCGCATGAGGCACGCCCGCGACAAAGCGGTATTCAGATCTGGCAGAGTCCCCAGAGACGGATGGGCAGGACCTACATCCGGTGGCGCCACCGATGAATTCCGGCTGGCCCGGCGTCTGTCCTGCGGGAGCCGTTGCCGGACGAGAAGAAAGCGGACGCCATCGCGGACCGCTGCGAGGAGGCACGATGACCGGGACGACAGCGGGCCGGGAGCGGGAGGCGCTGCTGGAGTGGCTGGGCGATCAGCGCGCCCACGTGCTAGCCATCCTGAACGGCCTTTCCGAGGAGGACCTGCGACGGCCGGTGCTGCCGTCGGGCTGGACGTGCCTGGCGATGGTCAGGCACCTGGCCATCGACGATGAGCGGTTCTGGTTCTCTGGCGTGGCCGCGGGCGGCCCGCTCCCCGACGACACCGACTGGCAGGCCCTGCCCGACGAGCCTGCCGAGGCCGTCCTCGACCTTTACCGGCGGGAGATAGCGGCCTCCGACGAGGTCCTGGCCGGGCTCGACCTGGACGCGCCGCCGGCCAACTGGCCGGAGGACTACTTCGGCAGCTGGCGGCTGCGTGACGTGCGGGAAATCATCCTGCACGTCATCACCGAGACCGCGGTCCACGCCGGCCACCTGGACGCCGCGCGCGAGCTGCTCGACGGCCGCACGTGGCTGGGGCCGGAGGAGTCCCGGGTCCCCCGCGGGTGAACTGCTAGCGCGCCGGCCCAGCGGCCCGGTCACCTCGGCCAGCCGGGTAGCTGGCGATCTCGATGAGATCTCCCGCGCCGTCAGAACCGGCGCAGCCGCACCCGGGTGACCGCATGGTCAGCCCCCTTGTGCAGGACCAGGCTGGCCCTGGCCCGCGTGGGCTGGATGTTCTCGATGAGGTTGACCTCGTTGATGGTCTTCCAGATCTGGATGCCGAAGGCGTCCACATCCTCCAGGCTGACGTCGGCCAGCCGGCGGAAGGGAGACTGCGGCTCGGTGAAGGCGGTGCGCCGCAGCGCGTGCAGCCGGCGCAGGAACCATCCCTGGATGTCGCCGGGCCTGGCGTCCACGTAGATCGAGAAGTCCACGAAGTCGGCGACAGCGAGCGCCCCGGGCGGTGCTGGCTGCAGCACGTTGATGCCCTCCAGGATGAGGACGTCGGGCCGCGACACGAACTGCCGCTGCCCCGGCACGATGTCGTAGGCCAGGTGCGAGTAGACCGGCGCGGTCACTTCCGCGACGCCGGCTTTGACCTGCTGGACGAAGCGCAGCAGGGCGCGCCGGTCGTAAGACTCGGGGAAGCCCTTGCGGTCGGCCAGGCCGCGCCGTTCCAGCACGGCGTTCGGGTACAGGAAGCTGTCGGTGGTGACCAGCTCGGTCTCCGGCCGCTGCGGCCAGCGCGAGATCAGGGTCCGGAGCACCCGGGCGGCGGTGGACTTGCCGACGGCAACGCTGCCTGCGACAGCGATGATGAACGGCGTCGGACGGATCGGCTCGCCCAGGAACGCCCCGACTGTCTCGCGCAGCCCGCCGCTCGCCTGGTAGTACAGGCGCAGCAGCCTGCTCAGCGGCAGGTACACGTCCTCGACCTCGCTGAGCTGGATCGGGTCGGCGCGTCCGCGCAGCTCATCCAGTTCCCCGCTGGTCAGCGACATCGGAGTGCTGGCGCGCAGGCCAATCCACGCGCCACGGTCCAGATTCAGATAAGGACCATCGCCATTACGACCGGGCACCGTCCCAACCTATGACCGGGCCAGATCGCGGTGGCATACTGGGCGGCGCAGGACGAGAGGCGCTGCAACGGGTGTTCCCGCCACGCTCGTCCTGATCCCCAGTTACAAGGGCGCCTCCGGTCGAGGAGGTGCTCGTGAACGCTGTCGGCGTGCCGGCGAACGGCGGTTCATCAGGTTCCAGGACAACGTTCCCGAAGATCGAGCTGCACGTCCACCTGGAGGGCACCGTCCGGGCCCGGACCCTGCTGCAGATCGCCAGACGCAACAGCGTGCCGCTGCCCGCGGACTCGGTGGAAGGACTCGCCGGGCTCTACACGTTCCGGGACTTCGCCCACTTCCTCAAGGTGTGGCAGCTGACCACCGGGGCGCTGCGCACCGGGCAGGACTTCCGCCAGGTCGTGGTGGACTACGCGGCCGAGGCGGCCAGCCACGGCGCGGTCTACATCGAGGGAATCTTCACCCCCGCCGAGCCGGCCGGGCGCGGATGCGACTGGGACGAGATATTCGCCGGCTACTGCGACGGCGCCCAGCAGGCCGCCGAGCAGCACGGCGTCCAGGTCCGGCTGACGCCGGACATCCCGCGCGGGTACCCGCTGGAGATGGCCGAGCTGACCGCCCGGCACGCGGTGGCCTACCGTGACCGCGGCGTGGTAGCCGTCGGCGTCGGCGGCCCGGAGGCCGAATACCCGCCCGAGGCGTTTGCCCGGGCGTTCGAGATCGCCAGAGACGGCGGGCTCGGATCGGTACCGCACGCCGGTGAGGCAGCGGGCCCGGTGTCGGTCCGCGGCGCGCTGGACAGCTTGCGCGCAGACCGGATCCGGCACGGCATCCGGGCCGCCGAAGACCCTGGCCTGCTGCGGGAACTCGCCGCGCGAGGTGTGGTGCTGGACGTGTGCCCGATCTCGAACGTGCGCACCGGTGTGGTCGGCTCGCTGGCCGAGCACCCGCTGCCCGTTCTGGCCGCGGCTGGTATCGGCTGCTCGGTGTCCACCGACGATCCGGCGATGTTCGGAACGGACCTGGCCACCGACTACGCAGCCGCGATGGAACTGGGAGTAACCGCCCGGGACTGCTACCTGGCCGGGCAGCGCGGCGCGTTGTGTGACGCGCGGACCAAGAACGAACTGCAGCAGGCCGGCGACGCCTTCGACTGGGCCGCGGTCGGCCCATGACTCAGCCGTCCGGGTACGCCTGCTGGTCGCGCCACGGTTTCTCCCAGGCCGCCATCTCCTCGCGCAGCGGACGCAGTGCGGCGGCGTAGCGCGCCAGTTCCCGGAGCAGGTAGGGCAGGACCTGCGCGACAACCTTGGCGAAGCGGGAGTCCGCGGCCAGGCTGCCGTCGGGGTCGAGCAACTGCTCGGCGTGCGGGAGGGGAAGGGTCATGGGCAGCGGGAGCATCCCCAGCTTGCTGACGACCAGACGGAACTCGTGCCCGGCGGTGACGCCTCCGTTGAACGTGTCCGAGTAGGTGAGGATCGAGGCCGGTTTTGCGTCGGCCTCGTGGGCCAGGAGGTCCAGGGCGTTCTTGACCACGGCCGGGACCGCGAGGTTGTACTCGGGCACAACGAACAGGTAGCCATCGGCGGAGGCCATGTCGTCCAGCCAGCGGGCCACGTTCGGCGCGGGATGACGGTCCGGGTTGCCCCACGGCGCGATGGCTTCGTCGAAGAAAGGGAGCTGATAGCAGGCCAGGTCGAACAGGGCGAAGTCGGCTTCGGGTACCTCCTCGGCCTTGGTGAGCACCCACCGGATGACCCGCTCTCCGAGCCTCTGCCCCCGGCTGCTGCCGAGCACCACGCCGATCCTGGTCGTCTTTGTCAGGCTCACCGCCGTTGCACCCCTCCTTACCTAACGGTCGGGGGGATGTTCATCGCCGGAGATGCGTTCGACAACGTCTCCGGCGCCGAACTCCGCTCCCTGGTCCAGGACGCCGTCCGCGACCTCCTGACCGGCCCGGCCTACCCGGCCGGCTGACGGGACATGGCGGCCGGCTGGCGGCCGGCCAGCAGCCACCCGGCCGCGGCCGCGACCAGAGGCAGGCCGACCACGATCGTCAGCAGGTTGGCCACGGGCACGTCCCCCAGGGAGGAAAGACCTCCGTGCAGGGAGTTGGCCCGCAGCCAGCCGATGACCCCGATGTAGCCCGCCAGCGTGCCGAGGACCGCCCCGAGCAGCCCGAGCGCTGCCGCCGTGGCGGCGGTGATCGTCCGGCGGGTGTAACTGCTCGCTCCGGTTGCGGCCAGCGTGCGCAGGTCACCGGCAGTCTCGCTGCGGAGCAGGCTGATGCTCATGACCAGGATGCACAGCGCCAGGACGAAACCGAACACGGTGGCCGAGCCGGTGACTTCGGCGGACGTCGGCTCGTCGTCCTTGGTCTCGATGCTGACGTTCGCTGATGCCGCGACCGCCTGAGCGTTGTGGATCTCGGCCGCGGTGAGCGGGCCGGCGGACTGGGCAAACCAAGCATTCGTAATGACCGAAGACGAAAGGCCAAGCGCGCGGACCGCGTGCTCGGTGATCAGGGTGTTCGGGCCGTGTATCCCGGCCGGCAGCGCGCCCAGGCTCTGGATCACCGGGTTGTTCAGCACGCCGGACCTGGAGCAGGAGGCGTTCTCGCACCAGTCCAGCTCGAGGCCCGAGGCCCCGGCCAAGCCGGGCAGCGACGTCACGATGTCGGCATCCGGCTCCACCTGCGATGCACCGATCCTCAGCGCGTGCAGCAGTTGCGGGGTGGCAACGTAGACCGATTCGCCCAGCGACTTCGTCCCGGAGCTGTTCTGCAGACCCGCGCTCGTTGCCTCCAGCGCGGCCACGGACCGCGCGCCGAGCGCTGCGCCGACGCGATTCGCCGACTTCGCCATGGCTTTCAGCATGCTCGCGGACGGGTTCGGCGGCCCGGGCCAGATAACGGCCTGGTTCGCGGCGAGGTTCGGGCCCGCGGGGTCCCAGATGTCGGAGTACCGCGCTTGCGCGAAGACGGCGATGATCACTGCGATCATCACCCCGATGCTGACCGCGGCGAGCCGGGAACTTGCTCGGTCTGGTTCTCGATGACGTCGACCCGCCCGAAGCGGCGCTCCAAGGAGGCGATCTGCGCGGCCAGTTGCGGGCCGGTCGCGGTCAGCGTGGCCGCGTCCGCGGCGTTGCCGAACCCCGAGTTCGCGGGGGGCGGGGTGTTGGCCGCCGTCGCTGAGCCGACGATCGTGGCGGCGACGGCCACGGTGATCAAGGCGAGGACCAGGAGCTGCTGGCGCCACTCAAGGCGGAACAGGCGCCACGCCCAGCGGATCACCGCGCGGCGGGCTGCCATGCCTCCGCCTGGTCGGTGATCTGGCCATCCCGCAGGTACACCACCTGGTCGGCCCACGAGGCAAGCTGCGCGTCGTGGGTCACGACCACCGACGCCATCCCCCCACCCACCTCCCCTCCCCCCTTCCCTTTGCACGCGTCGTGCACCAGGCGCATCACCGCCGTTGCGTTGGCCGAGTCCAGCGCGCCTGACGGCTCGTCGGCCAGCAGCAGCCGCCGCTCCCCCACCACCGCGCGGGCTATCGCCACCCGCTGCCGCTCTCCGCCGGAAAGCTGGTCCGGGTACTGGGCGGCCCGCCCGGCCAGGCCCAGCCCGTCCAGGGCCCGCAGGCCCGCGGCCCGTGCCTTCCGCGCGGGCATGCCGTCGAGTTCCAGCGGCAGGCTGACGTTCTCCGCCGCGGTCAGCCCGGGCAGCAGGTTGAAGTCCTGGAACACGTACCCGATCGTGCGGCGCCGCAGCCGGGCCTTCGCGTTCTGCGTCATCTTCGCCAGCGCGTGCCCGGCGATCAGCACCTCGCCGCTGTCCGGCTCCTCCAGGCTGCCCGCGATGGTCAGCAGCGTGGACTTGCCCGAGCCGCTCGGTCCCATCACGGCCACCATCGTCCCCGCGCCGACCGTCAGGTCGACCTCGCGCAAGGCGTGCACCTGCGCGGCGCCCTGGCCGTAGGTCTTCGACACGCACCGTAGTTTCAGCACACTCTCAGTCATGGGCCTGAACGGTAACGACCGGCCGATAACACGGCCGTAACACCCAGCCGGCCGTCCCCCCGCGCCCGCAGCGGGCCGGTGTTATCGGAGTGTTAACCGTGGCCGGCATCATGGAATCGTGCGCGTGCTGGTCGTGGAGGACAACGAGGTGGTGGCCCAGGCCGTCGCCGAGGGCCTGCGTGACCAGGGAATCGCCGTGGATGTGGCCGCCGACGGCTCGGCCGGGCTGGACAAGGCCGGGCTCTGGGCCTATGACGTCATCGTGCTCGACCGTGATCTGCCGGCCGTGCACGGGGACGATGTCTGCGCCCAGCTGGCCGGCCGCCCGGGCGGCGCCCGGATCCTGATGCTGACCGCGGCCGGCGAGCCCGATGAACGCGTCGACGGGCTGAACCTGGGCGCCGATGACTACCTGGCCAAGCCGTTCCACTTCCCGGAGCTGGTCGCCCGGGTCGGCGCGCTCAGCCGCCGGGCGCCGTCGGCCCCGCCGGTGCTGCGCCGCGGTGAGCTGACCCTGGACCGGCCCCGGCGCCGGGCCAGCCGCAGCGGGCAGCTCGTGCCGCTGAACCGCAAGGAACTCGGCGTGCTGGAGGTGCTCATGTCCGCCGACGGCGCGGTGATCAGCGCCGAGCAGCTGCTTGAACAGGTGTGGGACGAATACGCCGACCCGTTCACCAACGCCGTCGCGGTGACCGTGATGCGGCTGCGGCGCAAGCTCGGCGAGCCGCCGCTGATCCAGACCGTCATCGGCGGCGGGTACCGGCTGCCATGAAGCTCAGGCCGGCCGTGCTCAGGCCGTGGCGCAGCAGCATCCGGGCGCGGATTGTGCTCGCCTGTGCCGGGCTGTTCCTGGTGCCCGGCGCCATCTTGATCGGCGTCGGCTACACCCAGGTCGGTCACATCATGGTGATTCCGTCCGGCTCGCCGGGCGAGACCTCCTGGCGGGTGGGCAACGTGACGTACTTCGACGCGAAAAGCCCGCAGATCGCCGCCATGGTGGACGCGTCGAAACGCCGCGGTTTCCTGGAGTTCACGCTAGCCGGGCTGGGCCTGGGCGCGGTGCTGGCGGCCGGGCTCGGCTGGGCGGTCAGCCGCCGCGTCCTGCGGCCGCTGGCCGCCGTCACCACCGCGGCCCAGGCCGCCTCCCAGGAGAACCTGGGCCAGCGGCTGGCCCTGGCCGGGCCGCCCGATGAGCTCAAGGAACTGGCCGACACGTTCGACGCGATGCTCACCCGGCTGGATGCCGCGTTCTCCAGCCAGCGCCGGTTCGTGGCCAACACCTCGCACGAGCTGCGCACGCCGCTGACCGAGATGCGCACCCTGATCGACGTCACCCTGGCCAAGCGGGCCGGTTCCGCCGTGCAGCTGGAACCGGTGCTGGCCGCGATCGGCGCCGCCGTGGACAGGTCCGAGGAACTGATCGAGGCCCTGCTGACCCTGGCCCGCTCCGACCGCGGGCCAGGCCCGGCCGAGGCCGTCGACCTGCCCACCGCGGTCGAAGACGCCATCGACCTGGCCGGCCCGGCCGCCGCGGCCAGGCAGATCCAGATCAGCGCCGCGCTGCAGGACGCGCAGGTCAGCGGGGATCGCGTCCTGCTCGAACGGCTGGTCAGCAACCTGGTCGGCAACGCCGTCCAGCACAACGTGCCCGGGGGCTGGGTGCTGGCCAGCACCAGGACCGAAGCAGGCGCCGCCGAGATCACCGTCTCCAACGGCGGCGCGCACATCCCCGCTGACCAGGTGACCGGGCTGTTCGAGCCGTTCCGCCGCCTCGCCGGCCGGACCGGCAGCCGGCCAGGCTCCGGGCTCGGCCTGTCCATCGTGGCCTCGGTGGCCAAGGCGCACGGCGGCCGCGCCGAGGCCCGCGCCCGGCCAGACGGCGGACTGGATGTCCAGATCACGCTGCCGGCCACGGCGAACGGGCACGGGCCTCTCCCCCGCCAGTCGCTGACCGCCGGGCGTTAAGCGTCCCTGAACCGGAGCGCGCACCCGCCGGCCAGCAGGGCCACGCCGACCCAGAGGGCCAGGACTCCCAGCCCGCCCCACGGGCTGATCGGCAGGCTGCGCACACCGGTGGTTGCCTGGATGTTCAGCCCGGCGACCGTCGGTGTCCAGCGCTGGAGCCGGTGCTGCCAGGTCGGGTCGGTGACAAAGGCCAGGATGATCGGGAACAGGTAGAGCACGCCCAATACCGCGCCGATCGACACCGCGGAGTCGCGGATCATGGCCGCGATGCCGAGACTCAGCAGCGCGATCAGGCCCAGGTACAGCGCCGAGCCCACCGCGGCCCGCAGCGTCGGCCCGTAGGACAGCGACACGACGTGAAAGCCGCGCGCCGCGGTGAAGCCGTGGCCGGGCAGGATGAGGTGCCCGGCCAGCAGCGATCCTCCCGCGGCCAGGGTCCCGGCCACCAGCACCAGGCCGGTGACCACGATCGCCTTGGCCGCGTAGACCAGCTCCCGGCGCGGCATGGCCGTGAGCGTCACCCGGATCATCCCGGTGCTGTACTCGTTGCAGATCGTCAGCACGGCCAGGATCGCGACCACGGCCTGGCCGAACTGGATCCCGGTCAGGCTGAGTTTGGTCGGGTCGACCGCGCACTGCGCGCCGGCCGGGCAGTGGGTGGCCCCCACGGCCGCGACGCCGAGGCCGATCGTCAGCGCCACGATCCCGAGGAGCAGCCAGCCCGGTCCGGAGATCGTACGCAGCTTGGTCCACTCGGCGTGCAGGGCGTCGAGGAGTCCTGGTCCGGTCATCCGCGCCGCGGCCCGGCTGGCCGCCTGGTCCGGCCGGCTGGCCTGCACCGTCGCGTTCATGCGTCCCTCCGGCGCAGCACCAAGAAGGCCAGGGCCAGCCCGGCGGCCGCCCAGGCGCAGAGCACCGCGAATCCGGCCAGCGGCGGCAGCGGGTAGTAGCCGGTAGCCGGGTTGATGACCGATGTGACCTGCGGGTAGTTCGGGATGCTCTGCTCGATGGCCAGGCCCGCCGCCGGTGTCAGCCGGAGCAGCCAGTCCCCGACACCGGATGGGAACACGTTCAGCGCGGCCAGCAGGAACGGCAGCACCACCGTCACGATGGCGATCGTGATCGCGGCGGCGCTGCGGCGCAGCACGGCGCCCAGGGCGACCGCGAACACGGCCGCGACGGCCAGCATGGCCGCGGTGCCGGCCACCACCCGGATCTCCGTCAGCGCGGACACCGGCAGCACAACCTGGCCGTTGCTGGTTTCCAGCTGGACTCCGACGGCTATCGCGACCGCGGCGGCCACCAGGCCGACGACGAACGCGACCCCACCGGCCACGATGGCCTTGGCCGCCAGGACCGCCCCGCGCCGGGGGGTGGCGGCCAGCGTGGTGCGGATCAGGCCGCGGCGGTACTCGGCCGTGACGAACATCGCCGCCACCACGACGATCGCGATCAGGCCGATGAACGCGCCCGCCAGGCTCTGCCCGATGGTCGCGGTCGGGTAATTGCTGCCCGGCCCGGGTGTGGCCGGCGCGATGTCTCCCGAGCCGGTCAGCGTGTACCTGCCGCCCGCCTCGGTGAACCCGGATGCACCGCTGCCGGCCGGCGCGCTGCCCCCCGGACCGCCTCCGGCCGGACCGTTACCGATCGGGCCACCGCCGCCGACTGCGGCGTCGGCCCAGCGGCCGCCCGCAGGCGTGCCGGAAACCGTCAGGTCGTCGAACACGCCGGTGGCCTGGCTGGGGCCGCTGTTGTTGCTGTTCCCGCCGAACGACGTGTTCGTCACCGTGTACGTGGGCGAGGTCGCGAACAGCCCGGCTTGCACGGTCGTCGGCAATCCGGTCAGGGTCACGGCGCCGACCTGCGTCCAGTGCGTGCCGTCGGTGGAGTCGTAGCCGGTGATCGTGTCGCCGGAGCGGGTCAGCCGCAGCCAGCGGGGGTCCGTGGCGGAAACCTCTCCCGGCAGGCCGGCCGTGTCGCCGGTGTAGTTGTACTGCATGCGCACGCCATTGCTGCCGGTGACCATCATCGCCGCGTAGGCCGAGCCCTGGTGCAGGCTCTGCTTGATGATGATGCCGGCCTTGGACCAGGGCGCGAGCCCGCCGGCCAGGGCTGAGCCGACCCGGTCCCCGTGCCCGTTGGTGATGTTGGCGTGCTCGCCGGTGAGTGAGATCACCCGAGCGGTGATGGTGCCGTTGCCGGTCAGCGGCTGGTGCGCGAAGTTGAAGCTGTCGGTCACGACCTCGCCGCCCGGCCCGTGCGGAATGTAGGGCAGGCACGCCTTGCCGGTCAGCGTCGGCCCGTTCGGGCTGTTCTGGCAGCCGATGTGGGCGTTGCCCGCGGCGAACAGCCCGACGAAAACCGTCAGGATCGCGGCCACGATCATGCCGATCACCCAGCCGCGCACGGTGCGGAACTTCGTCAGCTCGGAGCGCAGCAGCCAGCCGAACCCGCCGCGCCCGGCGTCGGTCTCGGCGCGGGTGCGCGGCCTGGAAAGCGCGTCTGCAGTCATCGCGCGACCTCCGTGTCAGCCGGGCGGAACTCGACCGCATCCCTGGTCAGCTCCATGTAGGCCTGCTCGAGAGTGGCCCGGTGCGCGGACACCTCAGAGAACGGCACCGCCTTGCCGGACAGGACGGCCA
>Ga0335074_10010935_pt1 | contig 12695 bp, 10 predicted proteins | sample Lox_Sample_23_FD_206715 | JGI IMG/M metagenome (GOLD analysis project Ga0335074, IMG submission 206715) | Soil microbial communities from Loxahatchee National Wildlife Refuge, Florida, United States - Lox_Sample_2.3 | ecosystem: Environmental > Terrestrial > Soil > Wetlands | place: USA...
GGTCGCCACCACACCGGAAGCCCGGGCGCTGTGCAGCCACAAGGCCGCACCGAGGTTGATGGCCGCCCAGGCCACCGCGCACACCAGGCTCAGCCGGACGATGGCGCGGGCCCGGCTGGTCTCATCCGGGTCGTACCACACGCCCTGGTCCTGCGCGGTCTGGCCGGTCCCGCCGTCCAGCCTGGCCACTTGCCCCGTTTCCATATCCGCTTCCTTACGCGTCCCGTCGGCCGGAGTCGCGCACCCCCGATAGAGCCAATTGTAATCACACAATAACTTTCCGTGCCGACAAGTGGTCGTGCCGCGGGCCAGCGGCCACCCGCTACTATCGGAACTGGGCGAGTAGGGCGCCACCCGGTCCGCGGCAAGGGCAGAGCCCACCTGAGCACCGATGGCGTGCGGCCGCGAGGAGCACCACGGTTCGTTCTGATGAAAATGGATTGTAATTTCCAGAACGGACAGTGGTTTTACGGCCCGCGCCCGTGCTGCCCGTAAATGTGTGGATTACACTGGCCCGCCGCGGAGCCGTGCGCTGGCCGGTTCTGCGGTTCTGCCCGAGTGAACACACTGCGCGAACTACCGTATCCCGCATGGAAGACAGCGAGGTGGTTGCGGCTATCGTGGCCGGTGACCCGGGCGGGCTCGCTGAGGCGTACGACAAGTATGCGGTGCCGCTGCACGCCTACTGCCGGTCCCTGCTCCGCGAGCCTGCCGACGCCGCCGACGCGGTGCAGGACACGTTCGTGATCGCGTCCGCGAAGCTCGGCGGGCTCCGCGACCCGGGCAAGCTGCGTGCCTGGCTATATGCCGTGGCCCGCAACCTATGTCATCGAAGGCTGCGGGCCAGCGAGGGCACCTCCGCGCTTGACGAGGCGGCCGAGGTGCCAAGCGAGGCCTCCGATCTCAGCCGCGCCGCCGAACGCGCCGAGCTGTCCGGCCTGGTCCGGGCCGCCATGCTGGGGCTGAACCCGGCCGACAGGGACATCCTGGAGCTGAGCCTGCGCCATGAGCTTGACGGCGGCGACCTAGCGGACATCCTCGGCGTGTCCCGCAACCACGCGCATGCCCGGCTGTCCCGGGCTCGCGAGCAGATGGAACGATCGCTGGCCGCGCTGCTCGTCGCGCGCACCGGCCGGGAGGCCTGCCCGGCCCTCAACGACTTGCTGGCCGGCTGGGATGGCAAGCTGACGGTGCTGATCCGCAAGCGCATCAGCAGGCACATCGACGGCTGCGAGATCTGCGGCGAGCGCAAGCGCCGCGAGCTGACCCCGGCGCTGCTTGCCGGGGCGGTCCCGCTGGTCGCGGTCTTGCCCGGGTTTCGCGATCGGGTGCTGGCGGCCAGCACGGACGGCACACCAGAGGGCGTGGTGCACCGTGCCAGCGCGCTCGCCAGGACCGGCCCGTTCACCAAGTCCGGCTTCCCGAAGCCGGCCGGCCCGCAGGGGGCATCGCCCTGGTACCGGACCGTGCCGCACGCCAAGACCCTGGCGGCGGGCGCCGCGGCGGCCGTCGTGGCGGCCGGCGTCGTCACGGCCGTCACGCTGGGCGGCAGCCCGCCGCACGGCCATCTGGCCGACTCCGGCGCGGGCGGCATCCTCGGCAGACCGGGTCCCGCGGCGACCGTCGCGGCAAGCCCGTCGCCCGACCCGACAGGCTCGGCAGGCCCTCGGGCCGGCGGGCAGGCGTCACCGGCCACGTCACCGGGCGCCACGCCCACGCAGGGGCGGCCGGGAACGTCGCGCGCCACCGCGCCCGGATCCTCGCCCTCCGCATCCCAGGCCGCCTCCCCGACCTCGTCCCCGACCGCACGGCAGTCCGCCTCCGCCTCCTCCTCGCCCACGGTCGCCCAGGGCAGCCTGTCGGTTTCCACGTCCCGGCTGGTGCTGACGGTCGTCAACGGGAAGCCGACGGGCACGATCACGCTCACCGCCGTGGACGGGCCGGTCACCGGCTACACCGTCACGGTCGGCTCCGCGGCGATCGGCAAGCTGACCGTCTCGCCTTCCTCCGGCTCGCTCGCATCCGGCGCAAGCGTGGCGATAACGGTGACCGCGGCAAGCCTGATCACCCTCGCTGGCACGATCACCATCAACCCCGGCGGCCACGCCGTCACGGTGATCCTCACGCTCACCACGTAGCCGCCCCGCACCCCGGCTTTAGCCGTAACGATGCCGGAACGTTCCGCGCGTATCGTGACGGCATGGCAGGGAAGGTGCGCACCGTACGCGTGGGAGTCGTCCGGGACCAGATCGTGCCCGCCCGGTTCCCCGCCGCGCCACCGCGATGACCGCCGAGCCTCCAGCGGATACGGCCGGCCCGCTCGCCAGGCATCGCGGCGCCTGGCACGCGCTGATCCTCGCGCTGGCCTGCCTCGGGTGGAGTCTCGGCCTCGCCAGCCTGCCGCTGGCCGTGACCCAGCATAAGCTCTCGCTGTCCTCGGTCGGGAGCGTCGCAGTGGCTCTGACCTGCGGCGCCGTCGGCACGACCGTGGCCTGGCATCGGCGCGCGCACCCGATGGGCTGGATCCTGCTCGGCGTCGCGGATTTCTTCAGCCTGCTCGGCGCGTCCACCTCTTACACCGTGCTCGACTACCGTCAGCACCACGGGACGTGGCCCCTCGGCCCGGTCGCCGTGGTGGGCAGCCAGTCCTGGGCGCCCGCGGTCGTGCTGTTCGGCCTGGCCTTCCTCGTCTATCCGGACGGCCGCGCGCCGTCCCGCCGCTGGCGCTGGGTGATCCGCGCCTACCTGGCTCTTGGCGCGGCCTGGACGCTCAGCGCGTGGACGCTGGCCATAAGCGCTGTCACCGCGCACGACGTTCACATCGACGCCGGCGGCGACCTCACGAACGGCCAGAACGCGCCCTGGTTCACCCTCGTGACCGCCGTCTTCCTGCTCGGTACCGGGATCGCCTGGCTGGCCTGGCTCGGCTATCAGGTGATGGCCTGGCGCCGGTCCTCAGGCGAGCGCAGGCAGCAGATGAAATGGCTGATGGCCGGCGCCGTGGTCTGCCTGGCCTGCGGCGTGTTCACCGTGCTGGGCCCGGACATCCACTGGGGCCTGCTGCAGGCCGTGGCCGGCGTCGCGTCGGTCGGCCTGGCCGCGCTGCCGGTGACGATCGGTATCGGGATCTTGAAGTTCCGGCTTTACGACATCGACCGGATCGTGTCCCGGACGCTGGCGTACGCGATCGTGACCGGCCTGCTGATCGGGGTGTACGCGGGCCTGGTGCTGCTGTCCGAGCACGTGCTGCCGGTGAGGTCGTCCTCGGTGGCGGTCGCCGGGTCCACGCTGGTCGTGGCGGCGCTGTTCAACCCGCTGCGGCGGCGGGTGCAGCGCCTGGTGGACCGCCGGTTCAACCGCGCCCGTTACGACGCCGAGCGCACTGTTGCGGCGTTCGCCGCCCGCCTGCAGGACGCCACGGACACCGAGGCGGTCCGCGCCGACCTGACCGCCACCGTCCAGGACGCCCTCGCGCCCGCTCACCTGTCCCTCTGGACCCGCCCCCAACCACGCTGACCGCGAGGCCCTACCACTCGACAAGCGTCCAGACCTCAGGTCGCGGCGCGTCACCGACGTCGACCGAGGCAAACCGCCTGGCCGCCTCCTTGAGGTGCACCATCGCGGCCTCGTGCTGGCCATCCGCGTGCAGCAGGTCGGCCATGTTCGTGTGCAGCGCCGCCACCCGATGCTGGTCGCCGAGGTCGCTGCCGAGCTTTAGTGCCTCGGCCGCCACCTCCAGTGCCTCGGCGCTGCGCCCCGTCTCGGCGAGCAGCCGCGCCAGGTTGTTCAGCGCGGCAACGGCCACCCCTGCCGCCACCGTCACCCCAGCTCCCTCGGCCAGGCTGTCGCGAAGGTAAGCCTCGGCCACGACGGCGTCGCCCGCTCGAGCGGCCAGCATTCCGAGCACGTTGAGCGCCTGCGCTGTCGCACCGGGGTCAGCGGCCTGCCGAGCCGAGTCCAGCGCTGCCCGCCCCAGCTCGGCCGCCCTCCCGGTGTCCCCGCGCCGGTAGGATATGACGGCGCGATCCGCCTCCGCCCTGGCGAGACGGGCGCCGTGGACGAGGTCGATCACCACGGCCAGGTGCGCCTCCGCGAGATCCCAGTCACCCAGCCTGTGGTGCACGTCCGCCAGCTTGTGCTCGATCGCGGCCTCCACCGAGGAATCGCCGTCCGCCAGCAAGCCGTCCGCCAGCAAGCCGTCCGCCAGGGAACTGCCCGCAGCGCAATCGCCTCCGACGGCGATCGCCGCGGCGGTCTCGAACTCCGCGAGCGCCTCGCGGTACCTGCCGAGCACCACGAGCACCTCGCCGAGGGCGACCCGGCCAGGCAGCTGCGGATAGCCGAGTGCGAGCGCCCGTACCAGGTGCGCGTGCGCCTCCGCGTGCGCGTACAGGTCCCTGGCCGCCGAAGCGGCCCGCCACCACCACTGCGCGGCGTCGGCGTCCCGGCCGGCCCGCAGCAGATGCTCGGCAACCGTCGCGGCCAGGGTCGTGGCCGGGTCATGCTCGTGCCGGCGGATGAGCACGTCCGCCGCCCGTCCGTGCAGCAGCCTGCGCCGGGCCAGGCTGGCCGAGTCGTACACCGTACGACGCAGCGCCTCGTAGGGAAAGCCGTAGGACGGCCCCCCATGACTTGGGATCTCGGTCAGCAGCGAGCGCCCGAGCGCCTCGTCGAGTGCCTCGACGATCTCGTCCTCGCCCCGGCCGCTGACCGAACGAAGCAGGTCCGCGTGGCTGTCGCCGCCGAGGACGGCGGCGGCTGTCAGCACCTGCCGCACCGGCTCGCTGGCCGCCTCCAGCCGGGTGCGCAGCAGGTCCCTGACGCTGGCCGGCGGCCACCAGTCCGCCTGCTCGGGACCCAGCCCGCCGGGCCCGGACCCGCGGATGGCCGCCATGTACTCGCACACCAGCATCGGCAGCCCGCGCGTTTCCGCCAGCAGGCGGGGCACGTCGACCTGCGGCATACCGCCCGCGTCAAGCAGCGCGGCGATCGCCTCAGCGTCCAGCGGACCAGGCTCGACGGTCTCGCCGAGCGACCGGCTCTCCGCCTCGGCGACCGCCGTCCGCAGCACCCGCAGCCGGCCGGCCTGCTCCGGCTGCCAGCTCAGCACCAGCAGCAGCGGCCAGTCGGCGATCCGGCGCACGAGGTAGGACAGCAAGCCGAGCGACGAGCCGTCCGCCCAGTGCACGTCCTCCACCACCACGATCCCGGCCCGGCGCCGATCACCCTGGTCGGCCGAGGCGGCGAGCAGCGTGTCGGCGATGGCCGCGTACAGCCGGGTCACCGCGACCTGGCTGTCCAGGGCGGGCGCGATCGAGTCCGGGTGACCCGCGGCCAGCGCCGGGACCAGCCTCCCCGCCATCGCCGCCGTCTGTGCCGCAAGCGCCCCTGGCAGCTCCGGCCGTGCCGCGAGCGCCGCCCGCAGCAGGTCGGCGGCTAGCACGAACGGGATTTCCGTCTCCCCGTCGTGGCACCGTGCCGCCAGGGCCGTGCTCGACCCGGCAGCCAATGCGCGAAGCTCGGCGATGAGCCGTGACTTGCCGCTGCCCGCCTGGCCCACCACCGCGACGACCCGGCCGCCGCGGCCGCCGCGTCCCACCGCCTGCCACGCGCCTCGCAGCACGGCCAGTTCTCCGGCCCGTCCCACCAGCGGCCACGTCACCGGCCGGACGGGACCCTCCGCGGTGCCGTCATCAGGCAACGACACCGCAGGCCAAGGCGCGGCAGGCGGCGGCTCGAGCCGCCCGGCACGGATGTCGTCATACAGTCGCGTCGTCTCCGGCAGCGGCCGCACCGCGAGGTCCCGGTCGAGCACCCGGACCAGCGACCGGTACTGCCGCATGGCCGCCGAGCGCTCGCCGGCCCACCCGTACAGCCGGATCACCGCCTGATGGGCGGGCTCGTGCAGCGGGTCAAGCTGCAGCCAGCGCCGCGCGTGCCCGGCCGCGCGCTCTAGTTCGCCCGCGGCGATGCAGGCCGCCACCAGCCGCTGCAGCCCGCGCGCGAGCAGTTGCCGCAGCTCCTCGGTCACCGACTGCTGCCATTCCTCGAACTCCGGGCAGTCGCGTACCCCGAACCCGGCCATGAAGTCGTCCCGGTACAGCGCCACCCCCCGCTCCAGCGAACCCAGGTCAGCAACGGCAGGACGTCCCACCAGCGACTTGAAGTCGTGCACATCGACCTGGACAACCCCGGGCTCGAGCGCCACCGCCGCGCGGCTGATCCGCAGCCCCGGGCCCATGGCCGCGGCGGTGACCGACAGCGTGCGGCGCAGCGACGCCCGGCCCTTGGCCTCGTCGGCCTCCGGCCACAGCAGGCCGGTCAGCTGCTCGCGGCTGTGCTCGCGCTCGGTCACCGCGAGCAGCGCGAGCAGCGCGATCGCCTTCCTGGTATCAAAGGTCACAAGAAGGCCATCTCGCCGCACTACCGGCGGCCCCAGCAGCGCCACGCTGAGCTCAGTCGTAACCATCCCCGCCACCGTAACGCACGTGCGTAAAAAACGCGCGAGAGGGCATCACCGCCGTAACGATCTCGTACCGCCGGCTTTCTAGGCTGAGAACGTGCCGCAGACAGCCGAAACCCTGGGGGGAAGTGACATGGACAGCGCCGACGCCAAAGACACCGCGTCCAAGGCGCGTCGCTGGCTGCGGCGCACGCCGCCGCCGGCACCCGGCGAGGCCGCTTCGGCCCCGACGGTGACAGCCGCCGGGCCCGACCTGGACCTGGCCTCCAACGACCCGCTGGTCGGCTACCTGCTCAGCGCGGCGAGCGCGGTGAACATCACCGGGCTGCAGCTCAAGTCGCCTGCCCTGAAAGCGCTGCAGCAGGCAGGCGTCGTCGTGGTCGTCCCGCTGATCTCCTCAGGCAGCCTGGTCGGCCTCCTCAGCCTGGGCCCACGACGGTCAGAGCGCGACTACTCGCACGACGACCTGCGCCTGCTCAACTCGCTCGCGGGTTACGCCGCGCCGGCCATGCGGGTGGGCCAGCTGGTCCGGCAGCAGCAGGCGGAGGCCCGCCAGCGGGAGCGCCTGGAACAGGAGCTGAAGATCGCGCAGATCATCCAGCAGCAATTCCTGCCCAAGAGCCTGCCCGACCTGCCGAGCTGGCACGTCGCGGCGTTCTACCGCCCGGCCCGGACGGTGGGCGGCGACTTCTACGACTTCATCCCGCTGCCGGACGGGCGGGTCATGTTCGTCGTCGGGGACGTGACCGACAAGGGGATACCGGCTGCACTGGTCATGGCGAGCACGCACTCGCTGCTCCGCGACGCCGCGCCCAGGCTCATCTCGCCTGGCCAGGTCCTCGGCCACGTCAACGACCTGCTGTGCGCCGACATCCCGGCGCACATGTTCGTCACCTGCCTGGCCCTGGTCCTGAATCCGGTCAGCGGCGAGGTCGAGTTCGCCAACGCGGGCCACGACGTTCCCTACGTCCGCACCCAGGGCGGCGTCACCGAACTCCGCGCCCGCGGCATGCCGCTGGGCCTGATGCCCGGGATGGACTACGAGGAGAAGAGCTTCCAGTTCGAGCCCGGTGACTGCGCCCTGCTGCACAGCGACGGCCTAGCCGAAGCGCACGCGCCGGACCGGGAGATGTTCGGCTTCCCCCGGGTTGCCGAACTAGTCGGCAAGGGCCCGTCCGGCGAGGCCCTCATCGACCTGTGCCTGACCGAACTCGCCAGCTTCACCGGCCCAGATCACGAGCAGGAGGACGACATCACGCTCGTCAGCCTGCAGCGATCGCCCTCCGCGTGGCACCAGAGCAGCAGGGGAGGCCGGCCATGACCAACGCAACCCGCCTGGTCGCGTTCACGCTGGCCAGCGAGCCAGGCAACGAGCGCCTCGCGCTGGCCAGGGTGGCCGAGAGCGTCGCCGGGCTCGGGCTGCCCGCCGCCAGGCTGGAGCGGCTCAAGACCGCGGTGGCCGAGGCCACGATGAACGCGATCGAGCACGGCAACGGCAACCGCGCCGAGATCCCCGTCGAGGTCGAGGTGACGCAGAACGGCGACCAGATCACCGTCGCGATCACCGATCAGGGCGGTATCGAAGCACCCGCCAACAACCAAGGCAACGAGGAACCCGACCTGCTCAAGAAGCTGGAAGGCGCGCAGGCTCCGCGCGGCTGGGGCCTCTTCCTTATCCGCAACATGGTCGACGCGATGGACGTGACGACCGATGGCCAGCGGCACACGATCCTGCTGACCATGCGAACCGAAGGAGGCAGCACATGACGAGCACATGTGAGGCCACGACCCGGACCGTCCCGGGCGCCGCGGTCATCGAGCTGGCAGGCGAGGTAGACGGCTCCGCCGCCACCGTGCTGACGGCCGCCTACGAGCAGGCGATCAAGGCAAGCGACGGAACGGCGCAGACGGTCGTGCTCGACTTCGCCGCGGTGGACTACATCAACTCCACCGGCATCGCGCTGATCGTGAGCGTGCTCGCCCGCGCGCGCGCCGAGCGCAGGAAGGTCGTCGCTAGCGGCCTGTCCCCGCACTACCGGGAGATCTTCGACATCACCAGGCTGTCTGACTTCATCGAGCTCTTCCCCGATCTCGACCGCGCCGTCAGCCAGCTGGCCAACTGAGATAAGAACCAGGGGAGGAACCCGAGAATGAGCGCACCGTCGATCACGATGGATGTCCGCCGGGTCGGCGACGCGGTGGCCGTCGTCGACATCAAGGGCGAGGTCACCGCCGCCTGCGAGCCCGTCTTGATGTCGGCCTACGAGGCCGCGGGCGGCGGCGCCACCAGCAGGCTGGTGCTGAACTTCGCCGGCCTTGAGTACATGAACAGCGGCGGCATCGGCATGCTCGTGACCCTGCTCGTCCGCGCCAACAGGCAGCGCCAGCAGCTGGCCGCGTACGGGCTGAGCGAGCACTACCGGGAGATCTTCGAGCTGACCAGGCTGGACGAGGCCATCACGATCTACGACAGCGAAGAGTCGGCGCTGAACGGCGCCGCGAAGTAAAGAGGTGTAACCGAGATGGCAGAAGCAGCAGGCCCGGACCGGGTGGCCTCGGCCGAGCAGATCGGGCTGAGCGCCCGCGAGGCCGACGCGGCGCCGCCGCGCGACGAGGCGAACTGGGCGAAGAAGGTCGACCGCCTGCAGGTCGACGCGCGGGTAGGCGTCCGCGGCACCAACGTGGCCGGCCGCAGGCTCACCGGCCCGGTGCAGGGCTTCGGCAAGATGTGGCAGAAGACCTACCGGATGAACGCCGGGCCGCTGGTCGTGCCCGAGGCCGCGATCGCGACATGGCGCGAGCACTTCCCCGAGTTCTGGCCCAAGGGCAACAGGTTCGCCGGGGCGCTCACCGGCATCAACCCCGGCGACGTCGCCCTGCTCGACCTGGCCATCGGCGGCGGCGTCAAGCTGTCCACCGGCGTCTTCGTGCTGTACGCGGACGCCCAGTCGTTCACCCTGATGACGCCGCAGGGGCACATGTTCGCCGGCTGGATCACGTTCTCCGCCGAGCGGGAGGGGGATGACACGATTGTGCAGGCACAGGTGCTGATGCGCGCCAACGACCCGATGTACGAGGTCGCGATGACGCTCGGCGGCCACGGCAAGGAGGACAAGTTCTGGGCCGCGACGCTGACCAACCTCGGCCGCCGCATCGGCGTCGGCAGCCCGCAGATCGAGACCGCCAGCACCTGCGTCGATTCCAAGCGCCAGTGGCGCAACGCCGGCAACATCTGGCACAACTCGATGGTGCGCAGCGTGCTGCAGACCGTCGCCACCCCGGTGACCGCGCTCGCCCGCCTGCTGCGGCGCCCCCGGACGGTAAGCTGACCCATGTCATCGAACCCGGACGCGGTCATCGTCGGCAGCGGCCCCAACGGCCTGGCCGCCGCCGTCACGCTGGCCGCGGCCGGCCTCGCCGTACACGTCATCGAGGGCGCCCCCACGATCGGCGGCGGCTGCCGAACCGAGGAACTGACCCTGCCCGGCTTCCGCCACGACGTCTGCTCCGCGGCGCACCCGCTGGCGCTGGCCTCCCCGTTCTTCAAGCGCTTCGACCTGCGGGCGCGCGGCGTCGCCTTCGCCCGCCCCGAGGTCGAGTTCGCCCAGCCGCTTGCGGGCGGCCGCGCCGCGGTCGTCACCCGCGACGTGGCCCAGACCGCCGCCGGCCTGGGCGCCGACCGCCGCGCCTACCAGCGCCTGCTGCGCCCGCTGACCGACAACGCCGACGAGATCGTCACGGCCGTGCTCGCCCCGCTGCGCCGTCCGCCCGCGCACCCGCTGGCGGTGGCCGGCTACGCGGCCCGCGGCGTGCTGCCCGCCGCCGCGATCATCCGCCGCTGGCGCACCGAGGAGGCCCGTGCCCTGCTGGCCGGCGCCGCCGCGCACGCCATGATGCCGCTGACCGCGGTCCCCACCGGCGGCATCGGCCTGATGCTGGTGCTGCTCGCGCACGCCGTAGGCTGGCCCGTCGTGCAGGGCGGCAGCGCGGGGATCACCGACGCGATGGGCGCCGCCGTCACGCAGGCCGGCGGCACCATCGAGACCGGCCGCTGGGTCCGCTCGCTGTCCGAGCTCCCGCCCGCCCGGGTCGTCCTGCTCGACATCTCCCCGCGCTCGCTGGCCCAGCTGGCCGGCCACCGGCTGCCGCCCGGCTACCGCGCCGCGCTGCGCAGGTTCCGTTACGGCCCGGGGGTCTGCAAGGTCGACTTCGCCCTGTCCGCCCCCGTCCCGTGGGCCAACGAGGACTGCCGCCGGGCCGGCACCCTGCACCTGGGCGGCCGGTATGAGGAGATCGCCGCCGCCGAGGCCGAGGTGGCCGCCGGCAAGCATCCCGAGCGCCCCTACGTGCTCGTCGTCCAGCCCGGCGTCGCCGACCTCACCCGCGCCCCGTCCGGCCAGCACACCCTGTGGACCTACTGCCACGTCCCGGCGGCCTCCGACCAGGACATGACGCACGCCATCGAAGCCCAGATCGAGCGCTTCGCCCCCGGCTTCCGCGACCTGATCCTAGCCAGGTCCGTCCGCACCGCCGCCGCCGAGGAGTCCCGCAACCCCAACTACGTGGGCGGCGACATCGCCGTCGGCCTGCAGTCCCTCCGCCAGACCGTCTTCCGCCCCGCCATCCGCTGGAACCCCTACCGGACCCCGGCTCGCGGCGTCTACCTGTGCTCCTCCGCCACCCCGCCAACCCCAGGCGTCCACGGCCGCTGCGGCGAACTGGCCGCCCTGACCGCCCTCCGCGACGAGTTCGGCCTCCAGTCACCTCCGGACATCACCCCCGCCCGCTTCCCGCCGCCCGGACCCTGACCCGTCCGCTCCAGACGCCAATCATTTTTGAGCCGAACGAGCCGTGGTATCTCCCCGGGGAGCCTTTCACCCTCAGGGGATGGCCGACAGCCTTGACTCTCACCTTGGGGAAGCCTGCACACTCACCTTGCCGGGTCGGATCGGCCCGGCGACGAGGGAGTCAACGTGGAAGAAATCAGCATCGGGGAGTTCGCACGACGGTCGCGCCTTTCGCTGAAGGCACTGCGCCTCTACGACAAACGCAAGGTGCTGGTGCCTTCGCGCGTGGATCGAGTGTCTGGCTATCGCTACTACGACACGGCCCAGCTCGATGAGGCACGCCTGATCGTGATGCTGCGCGAGTTGCAGTTGCCGCTCGCGGCGATCAGGGAGCTGCTCGCGTGCGATCCGGCCGATGCGGCGACGCGCATCGAGGAGCATTGGCGCGGTGCCGAAGCGACACACGACGCGCGGCGCGGTCTAGCCGATTACCTCGTCAACCGATTGCGGGGAAAGAGGTCCGTCATGTACGAAGTCGCCACCAGGGAGATACCCGAGCGGAGCCTGCTCTGTCTCCTGCGCGACGTCGACCAGCAGGGGATGTGGGCGTTCGGCAAGGAGTTCATCGGGATCTTTCACGAGCGCCCGCTGCCCACGATAGCGAAGGCGGAGGGACGAGAAGGCGCGTTCTTCTGCATCTGGTGGTCGACCCCGAGCCCCGACGGCGCTGGTCTCGCGTCGCGCTATCCCGAGCTGACCTTGCGCATCGAGGCGGCCCATCAGGAGGCGTTCGTCGCACTGCCGGATGAGGGGGACGAGGTGGTGCACTGGGGTCTGGCTTGCGAGTCACTGGATGCCTGGACGCGGGAGCAGGAGCGAGAGCATGGGGGTGATCGTCTTGCCCGCACGCCCGACGAACTCGGCCTGCGCATCACCTATCTCGTCAGCGCGCTAGGCACCGGCGAGCCCTATCGCGACCTCGCCATCCCGTTCGCGGTAGAGCGATGATCGAGGCCCACGGCCTGGTCAAGCGCTACGGCTCCACGGTGGCCGTCAACGACCTGTCGTTCTCCATCAGGCCCGGCCTGGTCACCGGCTTCCTCGGCCCGAACGGCGCTGGGAAGACCACCACCATGCGGATGATCCTGGGCCTCGACGCGCCGACGCAGGGCTCGGTCACCGTCAGCGGCCGCAGTTACCGCGACCTGCCGGCACCCATGCGCGAGGTGGGTGCCCTCCTCGACGCCAAGGCGCTGCACGGCGGCCGCCGGGCCCGCGATCACCTGCTGTGCCTGGCCCAGAGTAACGGCATTCCCCGCCGCCGGGTGGGCGAGGTGCTCCGCCTCGTCGGTCTGGAGGGCGTGGCCCGGCGCCGGGCGAAGGGCTTCTCGCTGGGCATGAGTCAGCGGCTCGGCATCGCCGCGGCGCTGCTCGGGGACCCGGCC
>Ga0335074_10010936_pt1 | contig 12693 bp, 14 predicted proteins | sample Lox_Sample_23_FD_206715 | JGI IMG/M metagenome (GOLD analysis project Ga0335074, IMG submission 206715) | Soil microbial communities from Loxahatchee National Wildlife Refuge, Florida, United States - Lox_Sample_2.3 | ecosystem: Environmental > Terrestrial > Soil > Wetlands | place: USA...
ACAACCTGCTGCTTCCACGAGTTGTCGATAACGACTTTGCCTTTGCGGATGACTCTGTGCGGAATTGCCCCAGTTTTGGTGTCTTGCTGAATGATGCCATGCCAGAGCACACTGCCGTCTTCGGCATATACGGTGAAGTCATCGCCGTTTTTGAGGCACCGGAGACCGTTGTAACTCCAGTAACCGTCTTCGTTAACAAAGCCGTCTTCCTGCATCGCCCACCAGCCGCCTTCTGTGCCGGTCTCGGTAAACAGGAAGCACACCCCCTTCATCTCTTTCATCATTTGCTCGCTCCCAATGCCCGGTTAACTCTGCCGCCGTTTGGGCTGGACAATGCTCACAGATCGACAACGCGTATGATGCATCCCAGATCCCCTGGCCGGTTCTGCTCGTTGCGGTGTGGGGCATTGATGATGTCCCTTCTCAACGCGGTGACGGTCAAATCCGCAGGCCTTCACTTGGAAGGTGCCTCAAATTTGATCTTGAATCGAATCGCGAAGTACAGCGCGAACAGGCCCATGACCTGCCAGTAGCCCAGGTGCTCGACGCCGAAGATTGCGTGGATGGCGCCCATCGCGAACACGTGGTTCACCAGCCATGCGATCGGTAGCGACATAACGAGCGCCGTCAGCACCGGCGTGATTGCCAGCATTAGAACCATGCGCGCGGCCGGCCAGCCTCTCAGGGTCCTACTTCCATCTTTCATGTAGAACCGCCTTTCCCGGTTGGCGATACGTTCGATCACGGCAGGCTCCATTGGTTTTTGGCGGCCAGCGCCTCGTCGGCGGCAAACGGCGGCCGGTTGAAGACACTCGGCACGTCACGGACTTGTCCCGATTGCGCGAACAACGCTCGAACAGTGTCTATGTAAACAGTGTAGACGTAAACATGCCTAAGCTTCAAGACTTGGTTGATGGCAAACGGATCGTCTAAGCAGGTGTTGAAGGTGCTAGGGCAACGAATTCGCGATCTTCGGCTCGCGCAAGGCTTTTCCCAGGAGTCGTTTGCGGACAAGTGCAATGTTCACAGGACGTTCATGGGAACGGTCGAACGGGGCGAGAGCAACCTGAGCTTTTCGAATCTTCTCAAGGTTGCATCCTCGCTCGGGATATCGCTGGCAGCGCTTTTAGAAGGAGTCGATCAGAACGTGGAACCTCGTGGCCGGGAAAATACCAGGAAAAAGGACAATCCTCCGCCGGGGGCGATGAGGCGCTCGACGCAGAGGAAGTCATAGCAGCGAGGGCAAAGTTGGCCCTTTGTAATCTTCCATGCGGGTCAACCGCACCCTCACCGCAGAGTGCGGCGCGCGACCACGCGAGACAGCGAACGCTTGTGCAAGACGCACCTCCTGCCGGTTAGCGACTCTTCGGCCCAAATGACTGCGGAACCTCGGAATTCGGACGAGCCTCCTATCCGTGGAGGATCCGCTCAGCAATTTCTTCCGGGCTGCCAATTATGCCGGCAGCCGGATGGGGACACTCTCGCTCGGATTCGGGACTGTGTCTGCGCGGCGCAAGTGCGGCAAGCCGGGCCGACTGAATCGGATCGCGATCCAGCCGAGCATCCGCAATGGCGTACCAATCGCCCACACCGATGCGGATCTCCAGTTTGCCGTCTCTCGACGTACTCAGCATGTGACGGGTGCCGCGATTATCAACTAAGCGCTCCAGCTCCGCGAAGTAGGTTTCCAGCCACTCTGTGATCGACATGGCACGATTGTAGCGCGAACGGAGAATGAAGGATTTTGAACCGCACAGGCCAGCCCCAATCTGGCACGGTGAGCGGTTATGGCGATTTAGCACATTCTGAGAACTAAAGACGCGAGATCGTAGCCAATACAGACAGCTTTCAATCGTTATTTCTGATGGATAGCGCTAATTATGCTCCATGTCAGACAGAGGAGATTACTGTAATCCTCGGAATGTGCGCGTGGATGGTTCGTTCATATTCTCTCGATGTGTACCAGGCAGAAGCCATTTCATTGCATCTGCGATGGCACAACGCATGAGCGGCGAATTTAGCTCCTGCTCTGAACAATAGGTCACACCGGGAAAGGCCAGAATATTGGCCCTAAACCGGCTGATCTGCATCTCTGTGCCTCCGATCTGAAAGCAAAGCCAACTTTTATTTTGAATGGCGATTGTGAGGAACATCGAAGGCAGCATTTGCTCCTGATGGAGCAGTTGAAGCACATCCTGCTGAAACCGGCTATTCAATGCTCCGATAAATATCATTTTTGCCTGCACAAATCTTGTTCTCCTCATTAAGGGAGCAGCCCTAATCTCAGCTAAGCTCCCTCGCGCTCTTGCCCCAGCACTCATCATTTGTTGGATTTCTTTAGCTCGTGCGTCTTTTTGAGAAGCGTCAACCGACGTGCACTTAACTTCATGGAATTCGCCTCGTTCTTTAAGCTATGTCTGGCATCTCAAGCACAACGAACAATGAATGGGCCGCGCAAAATCCCAGCTATTGAAAGCGGTGCAGCACAGTGACCGGAACGGAGCCGTCGGGTCTCCGCGCAACCTTCCAGGAAAGCTCGCTTCCGCTCATTTGATAAGGGCGCACCTGTGTCGTGTCATCCTCATTGGGAAATGAAGCACGATCAACGTGGAAGGTGATTGTATGTTTGACAGGGTCCACGCTGTATGTTCCGAAGTGGACGCTCGTACTCAGGCAGGCTTCCTTGTACTCTTCCGCGGTTCCCTTGAATTTATCTCCGGAGGAAAAGTTCAGACGCTTCGCGCGGTAAATTTGAACAGAGTAATGGCCATCGGACGTAAAGATAACAAGACCGTGCGGATTATCTCCGTAATCAGAGGCCCGCATACCATCGGGAAGTATCTTGTACGCTCCTGTCAGAACCCACGTGCCAACAATGGAAGAGGAGTGTGCAGTAGCGGCGGGGGAAGATTGTGCAGTAGCGGCGAGAGTCGCCATGCAGAAAAGAGCGAGAAGCGAGAAACATCTGATCTTCATACGGCTAATGTAGCAATCATCCGGGGACCGCACAATTTGATTGTTCTCAACGCATGGTTGAGCGAAAATTATGTTTTCCGGCCCGGCTGGCAGAAATGTCGATGACACTGTTGTGCCTGTTCGCGCGTGTCTTCTCATTGGGATGAGATGCCAGAGCCAACTTGAGCGACTGCGAGAGTAGTTCGGTCATGCGATCAATAGTCTTGCTCTCAGAGTGTGTGGCTCGTTGCAGGGTAACAGGCAACTGCCCAAGTTCAGGCAGGCCATAGAGCGAACCAGATGCAATGAGGCCGTCAGGAAGATTCAGCACAGTACGCGCCGTGACACCAAGGCCCCCAAGTAACGACGCCCACAGACCATCCAGGCTTGGACTGTTGGCAGCAACGCGGTACGGTATCTTCTTTGCTTCGAGTTGCTCGATCACGCGCCTGCGGAAAATACACTGCGGGCCGAGCGTGGCTAAGGGCAAAGGCTGATCTTGTGGTCGAGCAAAGCTCGATGCGGCAATCCACACGAGATCAAGATGACCTATCGTCTGTGCCGCGGCACGGCCTTCATGGCCAATGACAACTGCAAGATCAATCTGTGATGCCTCAACTGCGTCGGCGAGAGCGGCGTTGCCTTCGATACGGAGCTCTATCCGCATATGCGGATAGAGTGAGGAAAAGTGCGATAGAACCGGCGGTAGAACCGAAACAAAATCCTGCGTGCACCCGAGGCGAATATTGCCCGCAATGCTCGCTCCCTGCATGGTGTCCAGCATTTCATCATGGAGCGCGAGAATACGACGCGCATAGTCGAGCGCAACCACACCAGCTTCCGTCAGCGCTAAATTACGCCCATGCTTGCGGAAGAGGATGATGCCCAGGTCATCCTGAAGGCGCTTCATTTGCAGACTAATCGCCGAGGGCGTGCGGCCAAGTTGCTCTGCAGCCTGCGCCAGACTTCCAAGTTCCTGGGCTACAGAAAGCGTGCGAAGAGTGTCGAGATCGAGGTTGGTTCGCACGGACATAGGATGTGCGTAGTTTAAATGATCGATTCCTTCAAGGCGGCTATTGGCCATCACGAGATGGAAATGCTTTCCCCTAGTCCTTGATTGCCGCTCACAGGGCCAAATCACGCATTATGAGAGGGCGCCCTGCTTAAGGCGGTCTGCGTCGTCAGCAGATGCTTGTGGGGGCTTTGCCCCCACACCCCCAGGATTTGGCGCTTTGGTGCCTCTCCCGATAGGAAGTTTCACCGGCCAGATAGCGAAAGGGGGACGCCATAGCATCCCCCTGTATCGGTCGAGGCCACTGAGTCGGCGCTCAGGTTGCTTCCCAGCATTGCCCTATCCTCCGCTCAGTCCGCACTCATTCTACAGCGGCGGATGAGAGAAGTGGATCTTTGCGGGAGGTTAAGAAGGCGTGACACTTGACCCTGGGGGAAGTGGTCCCTCAGAAGAATCACTCTCCCCCCAAGGAGGTACCCAGCATGCTGAGTAGCAATGTGAAGTATATCGGCCTGGACGTTCACAAGGAAGCAATTGCGATTGCGGTTCTGAATGGTGCGGGGAAGTTGGTCATGGAGTCGATCGTGGAAACCAAATCCAGCACTGTGCTCGATTTCCTGCATGGGCTGCGCGGAGAGCTGCATGTGACGTTGGAGGAAGGGACTTGGGCGGCATGGCTGTACGACGTGCTCAAACCCCACGTGAAGGAGATCGTGGTCTGCAACCCACGTCGCAACGCTTTGTTGAAAGAGGGCAGCAAGAGCGACAAGATCGATGCGCGAAAGCTGGCCGAATTGCTGCGTGCCGGCCTGCTACGCGCGGTCTACCACGGAGAAAATGGGCTGCAGACGTTGCGGGAGCTGGCACGTAGTTATTTGACCATCAGCAAGGATCTGAAACGCGTCAAGAATCGGCTCAAGGCGCTGTACCACAGCTGGGGCATTTGCTGCGTCGGCAAGCAGGTCTATGCCGCACGCCATCGGGAACAGTGGTTGAGCAAGATTGGGCAGGTCGGCGTGCACCGCCGCGCTGACCTGTTCTATCAGCAGCTGGATGGACTACTTGTTTTGCGGAACACCGTGCGTGGAGAACTGTTGGCCGAAAGCCGGAAGCATCAGGCTGTGAAAATATTGCGCCAGGTTCCCTCAATCGGCCCGCTTCGGGCTGCACTGTTGCTGGCCTTAATGCAGACGCCACACCGGTTCCGCAGTAAGAGGCAGCTGTGGACCTACAGTGGACTGGCGGTGGTGACGCATGACAGCGCACAGCATCGTTATGTCGACGGACAACTGCAACGTTCCAAAAAGCCACAACAGATCCGCGGTCTGAATCAGAATCACAACCACGCGATGAAGGAGATTTTCAAAAGTACTGCCCTGAACGCCAGTCGTTGTGCGGGACCGCTGCAGGACTTTTACGCAAGACTGCTGGCCAAGGGGATGAAGCCGGATATGGCTCGCCTAACACTGGCCCGCAAGATCGCGGCCATTACGTTAGCACTTTGGAAAAAAGGAGGGAGTTTCGACGCCGAACATCTGAAATCGCAAGCAGCTTGAGCGTCCACAGAACATAGGCGATTGACCAGGTTGACTTACCTGATGGTTAATTCAGTCGGTTCCTGCGACGCTCGCGGGTCGAGGGAGAGTATCAATCGATGAGTTAGGCCACTCCGCGTGCTGCCAGCACCGAGTCTCCAAAATCACTCTATACCCCCTCGCATAACCGAAAAAAGCTGTAGGCTTCGAGTCTCAAATAGGACCATGGTTGGCGTATTAGAGCCATCCCGGGTTGCTTGCGTAGCCTCCGGACCGAAGGCGTCGAACCATCAAGTTATGAAACCGTCGCATCGATTCCGTCGATTGCCTTGGTCTGTGAGAAGCATGTCGCGAACACAAAGCCTCTCCAGATCTCAGATCGGGCTGGATGCAAATCACCACATCCATCACCTCTCGGAGAGGACGGGGGGAAATTCTTTCCTTGACATCCCCTCTCATAGGACTCATGGACCTCGCCTTACACCAAGCACGAATGTGTCCCCAACAAGCGGCCTCGTATTCGGCGGTTCTCAATCAGCGGGGAGTTCAGAAAGAACTGCACGATGCCGAATTCGGGGATGATCGCTGATCGTCATTAGGATTGCTCGCCTCTGTCTTCGCGTATGGCAGCGATCCAGAGATCCAGCGTCAGATCCTCGCGCTCTGGACGCCCCAACTGCCAGCGAAGCTCTGTTTCGTACCGTTCCCGCAGTAGGTCGAGATCGAGAGGGATCGCCTGCGCCAGATAGCGCACATCGTCGCGGTCGCGCTGGATGTTCCTTTCGAGCTTGGAGAGCGCAAGATCATAGGGATCGAGCGCCATAATCCGCAGATGCGGGAAAGCGCCCGCAAACATCTCCGTCAGTCGGTCCTCGTAGTTCTCCGGCACGATAGCGATCCCTGGCCCTACATACTGCAGGTACACTCCATGCTTCCGGTGCAGGGGACCACCTTGGGAGGCCAGCCTAGCGATGATCTCGGAGGAATGCAGGGGAGCGATTTCGAGCACATCGACATCCGCGGTCGGGCGGTCCATGCCATAAACCATCGTCAGCACGAAACCGCCGATGCAATCGAGGCGGGTGGTCACATCCAGCGCGGCATCCACTGCGCCAAGGAACGAGCGCCACGGTTCGGGTACGGGATTAAGCGGCCCAGGCAAGATGATCCACCGTGAGATCGGTAAGGAGGTTCCAATGCTCGGCGCTGGCCGGCCGACTTTGGCGCAGCCATTTGCGTTCTGCTTCGGTCATTGAATCATGGCAAAGTGTGTCCTCGTTCGCAAGCCTGGAACGCTCCAGGCTCGACTGCACTGCCTCCAAAATGGAACGGGGCCCGGCGGCAGACTGCCGCCCCGCCGCCTCGCCTGCCAGCTGCAGCACAAAACCAAGCCGGTTCTGGCGATCATGCAACTTCGCTTGCGATACCAGCCAGTTCCAATCGAGGTCAGGAAAGGCAAACGCCACCCACGGAAGTGCTTCGACCACCCGCGCATCGAGATCGTCCTGATTCAGCGCGAGAAAAAGGACATCGGTGGGATTCCTCTTCCTGCCGCGGCGCAAGTAGGCAAAGCCGGTATAGCCAAGTGAGCCAAGCATGGCATGGAAGTCAAGGTTCGCCGCAGACGGCTGCTCAGGCCCATGGAGAGGCAGCGCGGTAGGGGGAGCATGCAGAACCGAAACGATACGCTTAGCAAGCTCCGGCGGAACCGATCGCTGTCCCTTTTCCATCATGGAGAGATACGCCTGGGTGACGCCCAGCCTGGCTGCAGTCTTCTCCTGGCTCCAGCCTGCGGCTCCGCGCGCGGATTTGAGCTGAGGACCAGTCATGCAGCGTCTCCAGAGAGATTATAACACAGTCTGTTATACCGGTGAGGCCTTGCCAAGACGGAAGAGATCGCTTCTATCGGGTGCGAGGCAAAGACTTTGCATTTGTTGCCTCTCTGCTGTTGGTGGTTCATCTGCTACTTTCACCGCACGAGTGGCGGCGGATGGCGAATACGTTGGCCAAAAGAGCGACCAGATGCAAATGGAAATCGAAAGGAGGTTGCAGTAGGAACTGTTTTGTCCGCTGTGGAGTGAATGACTCCGAGCGGAGGGCTCCGGGACAAGCTGTTACACCCAGTGTCAATGATGACACTGTCGTGAAGATTCTATGTACGGAGTAGAGCATGAACATTCTTGATTCTCACAACCTCAGCCGTGACGCAAATCCGACAATTCTGCGGCTGAATATTCAGGCCCTGAAGAATCGCGCAACTCAGGAGCATCCTCAGAAGTCGGAAATGCTCGCGGAAGCCAAATTCAGCGTGCGTTCCTTCTGGCTGGTAATGGCAGTCGTCTTCCGGCGGTTCCTTTTGCGCGCGCTCAGCATGGGAGGTGCCATCACTGCAGCGCGGCAAAAGGACGCAGCTACCGGGCGTCCTATCCTCATGTGCTTCTCGAGTCTTTCGGGGCTCTGGCACTGTAGCTTCTATGAGGATGCACGGCGCACGCGACGATTGCCGAAGCGGCTCACGTTCCGCGATTCGGCCAAGCTCTGGACGGCAGCCAAACACGGAAACGTCGATCTAAGCTCCGCTGAAACCCGCCAAAGGCTCGAGCATGACATCAGGCTTGGGTACGGCACGATTTGGTTGCAACTGTCTGATGAGCAGATCGCAACGCTCGCGTAGCACCCGAAGCAAGCCATCTCACTTATCTCGCCTGAAGCGCTTGGCAAAACCGCTCAAATTTGAACACATTGGGCCCCTCCATAAGGGTCCCCGTTCCGCAGTTGCAGAAAGCGACCAAGCGCAGTTCTGCAAACTGCGAAACGGGGCCTCATTCCCTTTTGAAAGGACTGTTCTCTATGCAAACCCATGAATCCTCTCCGAAATATGGGCCCCTTCCGGAAGGCGATGACCTCGCGTATTTTGTACAGCGGCGTCGCCAGCAACTGCAGATGACATGTGCCGAAGCCGCCAAACTCGCTGGTTTGTCTACGTCCCAATGGAAAGCACTCGAGGCGGGTCGTTTCCGCGAGATGCACGACAATATCAGCTTCACGCTCGCAGGCACGCTCCGGGTCTCTGTAGACCTGATCCGCTGGCTAGCCGCGAGCAACTGATGAAATGCGCCGCGCCTCTTCCTGCACCGCCAGCGACGTGGCGCTTTCATAACCTACTTAAGCGCAGATCGCACTGCCCTCTTGCAATACCTCAAACTGCTTTCATTACCAATGGAATTCGCAAATCCAGCCAGGGTCACTTGGAAGCTCTAAAAGCTGGATTTAACAACGCATGCCGACGTCAGCTGTCATTACAAAGTCTTGATCGCGGCATATCGGGCAGCACGCGACAAACCATGGGCCCCGCATCACCAATCAATACATCACGAATGAGGTGATCTCCATGTTAACGAGGCTCCTAAGGCTACCCGAAGTAAAACAACAGACCGGACTCTCCCGTAGTTCCATCTATGCCAAAATGGCTGAAGGAACATTTCCTCTCACCATCCGAATTAGTAATCGAGCGGTTGCTTGGATCGAGGAAGAAATCCAGGCTTGGATCCGGAAACAGATCGGGAACAAGCCTGATGGCGACCTGCTTCCGGAGCCACTCTAGAATCTATTTGTTATCTGCCCTTGGTCTCTCGGCCGCTAGGTCACTTTTTCTCGACGGCCACAAATGAACTACTCCCAGACGCCGCGGATACCCATCCCAGGCAGTCGCTCAAGCTGCCTGGGATATCTCCGGCCCGCCGAACGGCGCGACTTCGTGTTCTGGCAGATGCGGAGCCCCACTCTGGCCTGCTTCAGGCACAGAACGATTGGGAGCGCACTTGGAACACGATCAGCAGCGGAATGCTGGCGTGCCAGCTGCAATGGAAGGGTACAAAGAGCTACTTCGCGGAATTGCACGGAACCACTCAGGCGGTCATGTGTGAGGGTGCTCCTCGCGCGGGCCCATTGCCCGCTGTATCTCATCGCAGCGGCGAATCAAGCGATACAGTCCCTTCAGAACCGGCACCAAACGGATGATCTCTTTCAGGCACGGCCGAATGCCACGTACAGTCGCCTCAGCGGGACTACAAAGAACGAGGAGCTTATATTCGTTTGCGCTTGGGTACGTCGATTCGTAAGTTGCGTCTTTGACAATCTGCAATAGCAGCGAGTGGTGCGGCTTCCATAACTTGGCGTAATGACGACCATGTCGCGAATGTCTAGGCAAAACTGAGAGTCCTTTCTCATGCTTGTGCCACGCGGTCAACACCGCATCGCCCCAATCTCCTATCGGGTATTCTGTCCACTGATACAAAGCGCCCTTCATTACGAATATGCGTTCACGGTTCCGCGCATGCGGTACGTTCCGCTTGCACACGGCCGAGGTAACTAGGCCCTCGCACTGCTCGCAATCCAGTTGCCCACTGCGAGAAATGAAGCTGAAAGTGCAGTGGCGACAAGTAAACACCTCTAATCCCTCATCGAGGATTTGCCAAAACAGGAGAAATGCCGCGGCCTCGGAGGCCTCCACCCGCGATTCGGCTTCAAACAAGAGCAGGGTCTCATGATCCCCCAATTTTAGGTTCTCAAGGTTCACGATAGCCCTGAACGCTGCTTTTCTGTAGCCTGTTTCTTCCCCTTTGAGGTGCACGGCCCCTTCGTACGTCCTTCTCAGTGTTGATATATCGTCTCTACAGCCTTTGCCGGCCGCCACTCGCGACCAATTCTCCGGGACCTCTAACGCCAAATAATATAGATCTCTGAGCCGCACAAGCGTGCTACAAAAGGCAGCCGCGTTGGTTTTGCCCAGGTCGCGCCACCTTAACCCACGTTTGTACGTCGTATCGCTCACAGATACGATCCGGAGGTGCGACGAAATCGATTTCCACCATGTTCGGTCGCAGTTCTCCGCTCCCTTATCCCAGTAATCGAGGAGCCGAAGAATCGCCTCCGGGTCCCGAAGCGCGGCTTTCATTACGAAATTTGGCACGTTTGATCCCCCCAACTCGTGAAATTTCGGCAAAGTACTCTGCACGCCATCATACGCCGCCCTGACGCGTGTCCGTTTGAGGACTTCGCCGGAACGCTCGTTTGAGGGCCGCTTCTTTTCGCTGCCGATTTTCGCTCTCCTTAACGAGTTGCTTAAGGTGGCGCTGTACTCGGCCCTTTACCCATCCGACGCTGCGGAGACCGACGCGTACCTGCGGCGGAAACCTGCCAGCCTTAATGTCGGAATAGATGGTGCTTTTGCACTTTCCGGTCTGACGCATAACCTCGGGCAATCTGATGATCTCAATCAATGTGGTACCTCCCGGTTATTTCGATCCTCTGCCGACGAGACGAGCAGAGCTACTCGAAGTGCAGGACTCAGAGCGCGCATTCCGGGCACTGATGCGATTCAGCACTTGGTTAGGCCCTCGCATTCAGATCATCAGGCTAAAGAGACTCCACAGGCAACTGAATTGCACAAATGTGCGAAGCACGTCCGTCTGACTCATTTCAGGTACCTTGATGGGTCCGCTGGCTGGCTCGATGGGTGCAGTGATAGCCCAAATAGGCATTCCCACGCGATAAGGTTCACACCATAACGACGCGATGTGGGTAGCCGCGCCAAGCAGACGTATGGGTCGCGATGGGTCAGCGCGCCATGACCCAGCTTTCCGCACTTCGCACTATTGTTCCGGACGCCAATGTCTTGTGGCACCATGCGGAAGTCTGGATAAGCAATTGCCAGGTCCAGGCCGGTCACTTAATGCCAGTGCCCGGCGTGCTTGGGATATGGCGGATCAGGTACTGAGGCTCTTGAATCTCCGGTCGGTGCACACGACGGTCTAGGAGGTGGGGACGTCTTCATTGGTCATGCGAGCTTTCCACCTGAATGACCCTCTGGACGTCTCAGTATGCCAGAGGACGAGAATGTTTCACCCTCTGGCACTAGCGAGATTCTTTCCGGATCCGCCTTAAACGGGAGGTCAGATCGATTATCGAACGGAGGAATGAGTGAACTCAGAACGAAAAATCCAGTCGAGGCGGGAGAGGGGAGATTTCGAAGGTTGGGCAAGGCGGCAAATGGAATCGAAGTCTCACCGAATATCGCAAAAGTATGCGGCTGATCTCATGAAGATCATGGAAGCAGACGTCTTCCCGTTAATTGGTCAAATCGGTTGTGCGACGGTCACGACAGAACAGCTCGTTTCTGCGTTGCGTCTGGTCGAAGAGCGGCACGGAACTGAGTTCGCCCATAGGATCTGCAGCCTGTGCCGGGAAGTTTTCGCGAATGGAATCATTGCCGGAATCCGCGAATGGAATCCGGCCGTTGCTGCTCGGGGCGTATTGTCCCCTCGTATCCGCAAGCGTTCTCCGGTTGAACTGACGCTAGACCAGGTCAAGTCACTCGTAACGATGGTCGGCGGGTACTCTGGGTCTCCGGTCATCGGTGCGGCACTCCGCCAGCTGCTTCTTCTACTGGTGCGCCCCGGCGAACTATGCCGGGCAAAATGGAAGGACGTCGACCTTGATCACGCCCTCTGGAGTTACGAACTGCCTGTACCCGATGCCGCTCGCGGGCGCCGTGGATCCCATGAGGTGCCACTCTCAACGCAGTCGGTTCGCATATTCCAAAACCTTCTGCCGATTACCAGTGGCGGACGTTACATCTTTCCGGACCCGCATTGTCCTGAGCGCCCCGTTAGTCCAGACGCTCTTCCTCGCGCCTTGAGGAAAATGGGACTGACGCGAGATGCCACGAGTTCTGATGCTTTTAGAGCAAGGGCAAGAGCGTTGCTTCAAGATGTTCTTGATATCCCGCCGGAAATTGTGGATCAGCAAATTGGACACGCGGTCGAGGGCTCGATGCAATGCGGCGAATACTGGCTACTTGAAGGCCGCGAATGCTGGTTACTCGAACGACGCGAGATGATGCAAAAGTGGTCCGACTGGATCGAGCGGGTCACGGCTTTAGGCGAGATTCCCAGTACTCCAATTCCCACTCCGCCTGCCTCGCCGAATCACAAGGCGTGGGCGGATTCGAGTCCGGGCGAGGCGAGCACCCTTAGCAATTCAACAATTCACATCTGCGCGGAGGAGCAGATGGAATTCGAGCAGTTTCTGAAGTCTGGGCTCCGATTGTTTGAAAAGGAGTAAACGATGGCTCTGACGGTGAAACAAATAGAGCACGCAAAACCGCGTGCCAAGAAATACAAGCTCTAC
>Ga0335074_10010937_pt1 | contig 12693 bp, 15 predicted proteins | sample Lox_Sample_23_FD_206715 | JGI IMG/M metagenome (GOLD analysis project Ga0335074, IMG submission 206715) | Soil microbial communities from Loxahatchee National Wildlife Refuge, Florida, United States - Lox_Sample_2.3 | ecosystem: Environmental > Terrestrial > Soil > Wetlands | place: USA...
GTTCAGCCTATTGCCCGCTGCCGAGCAACGCTCCAACCACAGGCGCACTCATTTTGACATCGGCATAATGGGCCCGGGACCGAAGGCCGAATTGGCCGACAGAGCCACCTGAACCTTACGGCACCGTCGGTGCGCTTACCAAGCACCCTTCACTAGCCCGCTCGCTGAAAAGTTACTTGGCAATTACCTCGTCGTGGAGCCCGCACTCGGTCTTTTCGAGCCCAGCCCAGCGCCCGGCACGTGAATGTTCGCCTGCGACGACCGGCCTTGTGCACGGCCAGCAGCCGATGGAGGGGTAGCCCTTGCGGAGGAGCGGGTTGACGGGCACGTCGTGGTCGGCGATGTAGCCCTGGACATCGAGGTCCGCCCAGTTCGCGAGCGGGTTGAGCTTGACCAAACCACGCCTGTCACGGGTCACTATCGGTGCGCCCCGGCGCGACTCCGACTCCTCCCGGCGCAGGCCGCTCATCCACGCCTTCTTGCCCACGAGCGCCCGCTCGAGCTGGGCCAATTTCGCAGGAGTGCAGCAGTTGACCGGGTCAGACTTCCAGAGCGGCACCGGGTGGCGCGGGACCGTCATGATCCGCAGGTTGAGCCCGTACCGCCGCCTCACCTCCTCGAGCGTCTCGAGCGTTTCGGGAAAGTGGTACCCCGTATCGATGAAGACGACTTCGATCGCCGGCTCGACCCGGGTAGCGACGTCGATCAGGACTGCGTCCGTCATGGAGGCAGTGAGGCACAAATGAGGGTAGAAGCGCTCTACTGCCCATTCGACTATGTCCCCCGCTGATGACCTCTCGAACTTCGCGTTCAGATCCGCGAGAACGTCGTCTGTGAGGTCCTCGGTACTAGGGGCGTCCAGCAAGGTCACAACACTATCCTTCCAGGGTCGCCATCCAGCAGTTTATGCTCCTGCGCACTCGCCAACGCCGACGTCCGCGGTATATGGGCCCGTTTCGTCGAAATCAATGTAATAGTCCGGCCGCTCATCCGGCTTGGGCCAGTTGTCCAGGTCGGCAAGCTCAGCGGCGACGGCCTTGGGCCCCCCAGCGCGCTCCAGCCACGCCGCGAACTCCTCTCCGGCCTCCCGTTCTTCGGCGAAACGGCTGACGATGCGTACAGTCGCTTCGGCGCAGGCTTTGGCCGGCAACCGCATGGCACGCTGGGCGAACTCGATCTCGGTCTTGCCTACGTGGCCGCCCAGGAGCAGTTGGTACCCAGGGGCAGGGCGCCCGTGAGCACGTCGCTCTACACCATGGAAGCCGATGTCCGCGACGTGGTGCTGCCCGCAGCTGTTCGTGCAGCCCGAGATGTTGACCCGGACGCCGCCCACGTCGGCTAGGCCCGCCCTCTCGAGCGCGTTGGCGATGTCGTCGGCGAGCCCTCGGCTCTGGGTTACGGCGAGGTTGCAGGTGTCGGCGCCCGGGCACGAGACGACGTCCCGAGCCAGCTCAGCGCCGGGTTCTGCCATGCCCATGGCGTCCAAGCGGCTGTGAAGGACAGGGAGCTGGCCCGCCGTCAGGTCGCGGAAGACGAGGTTTTGGCGGTTAGTTACCCTCACCGATACACCAAGGTCGCGCTGGACCGAGGCGAGCTCTCGGAACTGGGCAGCCGTGATATCGCCTAGCCGAGCGTACGCAATAGCCGAGACGGTGCCTTTGGCGACGCCGATCACAACGTTGGCCGCCTCCCAACGTTTGTAAGGGTCGCCTGGGCCGAGACGGAGCGTTACCGGTGTCCCAACTGGGGTTGGTGAAGTGCTGGCAGAAACGCCCGCCGGGGCGTCCCCCAGCTCTTGGACGACGTCCGGGATGCCGCCTGGCCACGAACTGGACGCCAACAGGAGCCTACGCTCCTTGAGCACCCGCTCGCGAAGCTCGTCGATGCCCATAGTGTCGACCAGCCACTTCATCCGGGCGCGGAGCTTGTTGTCGCGGTTCCCGTAGTGGTCGAAAGTGCGCAGGACCGCCTCCAGGGTGGCTAGCAGCTGCTCGCGGGGGGTGAACTCCTCGAGCGCCTGGGCGGGGTGGGGGTTGGCGCCAAGACCACCAGCGATGAACACCCTGAACCCAGCCTCCGTCGTCCCGTCGGCAAGAGGTCGGGACACTGCTACCACGCCGACGTCGTTGAACATTGCCTGGCCGCAGTCTGTTACACACCCCGAAAAATTGATCTTGAACTTGCGCGGCAGGCGCTGCGCGTACGGGTGGTGGAGGAAGTGGCGGAAGGCAGCCTCAGCCCAGGGGCTGATGTCGAGCACCTCGAACGGGCATGCACCAGCCAGATGGCAACCGGTGATGTTGCGGACGGTGTCGCCGCAAGCCTCCCGTGTCGTGAGGCCGGCCTTCGCAAGGTCTCGCAACAGCTGGGGCACCCGTTCCAGTTCGACGAAGTGGAACTGGATGTTTTGCCGAGTAGTCAGATGGCCCCAGCCGCGGCTATAGGTCTCGGCGATGTCCCCGAGAGCCTCCAGCTGCTCAGGGGTCAAGGACCCGTAGGGCGCCTTGACCCGCACCATCTGGTTATGGCCACCCTGGCGCTGGCCGTAGATGCCGTTGTTGAGCCGGAAGAGCCGGAACTCGTCTTCGTCCAACCGACCGCCAAGGTAAGCCTCCAGCATCTGGTCGAACTTGGCGATGTCTGCCTCGACGCCGGCAGCGATGTCCCGAGCCTGGATGGCAGCCGTCATTGTTCCTATTCTTACCATTTCCGATCGGTTTAGTCAACATTTCTTCGCGCGCCCCAAAGGCGCCAAGGACCGGCGAGAAAGTGGCTACCGAGAGAGCTACCCAGCGCGCAGTAGCTCGGCTACCCGGAAAGCCAGGTCGAGCGACTGGCGGCCGTTTAGCCGGGGGTCACAGGTGGTTGTGTAGCGCAGCTCCAAGTCATCTTCGAAGATCTCCTCTGCGCCGCCGAGGCATTCCGTCACGCTGTCGCCCGTGAGCTCGACGTGCACACCTCCGGGCCAAGTCCCCGACTGGCGGCAGGCAGCAAAGAACCCCGAGATCTCCGCCAGCACGTGGTCAAAATGGCGGGTCTTGCGGCCGTTCTCCGAGACAAAAGTGTTGCCGTGCATGGGGTCGCAGGCCCAGACGACAGGGTGGCCCGAACGTCCCACAGCCAGCTGGAGCGGAGGCAGTGCCTCCGCCACCTTTTTTGCGCCCATCCGGCTGATGAGGGTGAGACGTCCTGGCTCCCGGTCGGGATCGAGGATATTGCACATGGCAACGAGGTCTTCCGCCGTCGCCCCAGGACCGACCTTGGCGGCGACGGGGTTGTTGATGCCGGAGAGGAAATGGAGGTGCGCGCTATCGAGCTGGCGCGTCCGCTCGCCGCACCAAACCAGGTGCGCGGAAGTGTCGTACCAGCGTCCCGTAAGCGAGTCGCGCCTCGTGAGAGCCTCCTCATAGCCCAAGATGAGCGCTTCGTGGCTTGTATAGAAGTCAACTTGGTGCAGGCTCTCCTCGGTCCCGAGGTCGATCCCGCACGCCGCCATGAACCGCAGGGCGCGATCGATCTCAGCCGCTATTGCCTCATAGCGCTGGCCCTCGCGGCTCGACTGCACGAACTCCTGGTTCCACATGTGGACCTGGGCGAGGTCTGCGAAACCCCCCTTTGTGAAGGCGCGGAGCAAGTTGAGGGTCGAAGCCGACTGGTGGTACGCGGCTATGAGGCGGGTGGGGTCGGGCCGGCGCGCCTCGAGGGTGGGTGCGTCGTCGTTGACTATGTGGCCCCGGAAAGCCGGCACCTCTGCGCCGTCGACGACGTCGAAGGGTGCTGAGCGCGGCTTGGCAAACTGCCCAGCGATGCGCCCAACCTTGACGACAGGGCACCCTGTCCCATAGGTGAGCACGACAGCCATCTGCAGGATGACCTTGAGCTTGTCCCGGATGCTGTCAGCGGTGAAGTCATAGAAGGACTCGGCGCAGTCCCCCGCCTGCAAGAGGAAGGCCTTCCCGGCGGCGACTTCTGCCAACCCCGAACGCAGTGCCCGTGCTTCGCCGGCAAAGACGAGCGGCGGCAGGGCGGACAAGACCTTGAGGTTTTGCTCGAGCGCGTGCTCGTCGGGCCAGTCGGGCTGTTGTTCCGCCGGCCAGCCGCGCCAAGACGAAGGCGTCCATTGGCTCACAAGGTTCAGGGTGTCAGGCATAGGGGGCCCTCAGCAAGTCGTTTTACTGCCCCCTAAGCGAGGCTTGGCGGGTAACCCGGGGTGCCGCCGGATAGCTTGCAGGGTCAATGGGAGAGCGTATCGGGATCTTCGGCGGCACGTTCGACCCTATCCACGTCGGGCACTTGGTAGCCGCCGTCAACGCCCGGCACGCCCTCAAGTTGGACCGCGTCGTACTGGTAGTGGCGAATGTTCCCTGGCAGAAGGTCGGGGCGCGCCAGGTGACACCAGCCGAAGACCGGTTCGAGCTCGTAAGGGCTGCGGTCGGCGGAGTCCCCGGGCTCCACGCAAGCCGGCTCGAGATCGACCGCGGAGGGCCTTCCTACACTGCGGACACGGTCTGCCAACTTGCCGAGATCTACCCGAGCGCGGAGCTGTTCGTCATCGTTGGCTGGGACGTGAGCGCTGAGCTCGGGACTTGGGAGCGCCTCGATGAAGTGAGGGACAAGGCTTCGCTGGTAGTGGTCAACCGGCCGGGGACACCCGCGCCCGCCGACCTTCGCCAACAGGGCTGGAGGCTTGAGGAAGTGAGCGTCCCGAACCTCGAGATTTCCAGCACCGACCTGCGTGCCCGGGCCGCGACCGGCCGCCCGCTCGACTACCTCGTACCCGAAGCGGCGGTGCGCGTGATCCAAGAGCGTGGCCTGTACTCTGTTACCAGATGACCACGGCCGTCCGGGCTCAACCCGGTGGGTACCCCCGCCATAGCATCAACAGGCGGTTGAACCGGCGCAGGCGGGCGGTAGAGAGGGCGTTGGCGGTCTTGGTGCTGCTGATTGCCCTCGCGGTGACAGTGGTCCTGCTCGGGTTGCAGTGGTTAGGTAACCAGGGCAGCGCGAGCGCCGCTCAGCCAACCGGCAATGCCTTGATTAGCGAGGTGCAACCTTCTTGACAATCGCCCCCAATGCTCCTGGAGCGTGGGAGGGTACTGGTGCCAGTGATGTCGAGGCCTTTGCAGAGCACACCCTTGTGCGTTGCACGGTAGCAGCAAAGGCCGCGTCCGCAAAGTTAGCCCGGGACATCCTCGTGCTCGATGTCGAAAAGATCCTCGGGCTTACCGATGCTTTTTTGATCACGAGCGGCGCTAACCCTCGCCAAGTCCGCACAATCAGCGACGAAGTCGAACACCAGCTCAAAATAGCCGGGAACGGCGGCCCTCTTTCGGTCGAGGGCCTCGACGACGCCCGTTGGGTCCTTATGGACTACGGCGACTTCATCGTCCACGTCTTCTTGGAGGAGGCGCGCCAGTTTTACGACCTGGAGCACCTTTGGGGCGACGCCCCGACGTGGTCGTGGGACGACGGTGCGGGAGCGCTCGTCGGGGCCGGCGCCCCCACCTGACCACTTCGGCGAGCAGACGGCAGTTGGCACCGGAGGAGGATAGGCGCTGACCTCGCGCAGCGGCACTAAGGGCGAGATTTTCGTTGCGCTAGGTGCATATTGCCGCGCATCGCCACCTTCTTGTGTGCCGCGACGCCGCAACATCCCTCATTTGCACCAAGAACGGCGAGGTTTCCCGCTCAGGTGCCTGCGGGCCCGCCTAGCGCGTAACCCCCGGGCGGGCTTTCACGGCCAGGCTGCGATTATTAGTTGTAATCAGTAGTCCTGAATGACGTCCTCCAGGTCGGGCTGAGTCTCTGCCCACGCCAGGGCGTCATAGGTGACCAGGAAGGCAGCTTGTTCCAGGGTCACGCCATTGTGCCTGAAGGCGAGCAAGAAAACCAGCTTCGGCTCGATGCCGGCGTTGTAGACGTCTGCGCTCCCGGGATGGTTCCCGTAACCCGGCCCGCACGAGCCGGCCTGGTCATCGCAGTGGGAAACCTCGTACACCGACGCCTCGAGTGACCAGTCCGCGTTCAGGGGGTCGAACTTCGCGGGCCCTATAGTCGTTGCCGCGCTACGAGCGTGCCGTTCACTAGGTCAGGCGGCTGGTCTCGGCCCTCCTGACACGGTGCAATGAACTAAGGGCTCTGGATCTTGATACCTGAGAACTGTGCCGTACTTGCACGCCAGCAGGCTCGGTATCGCTGTGTTGTGGGGTAATGGGTAGGTCATCTTCCCAGGTAGCCCGGGACCGTAGTCGCCCCTCTTCACGGTCACAGCCGACCTCTATCGTCGAGGAATGACATCGGCCGACCCACCGGACGAGGTGCGCTACGACCTCGAGGAGTCGCTCGACCTCCTGGCTGCCCTGGAAGACGCCCGTGACGCCCTGACCGACAGTGATCGCCTCGCCGTCGTGGCGCAACTCGAGCACCAGGTCGCGGTCCTCAGCCGTAAACTGGGTTTTGATCACCCGTCCGGAGGTGGAGATGGCCGCTGAACTCCTGAGGGCGTCAGAAGCCGCTAGGCGTCTTGGCGTCCCGACGAAGGAGCTCCTGCGGTTGGTCCGCGAGCGTCAGATCAGGTACGTCATGGTCGACGGTATCGCCCACGTCCCGGATGATGCCCTCGAGGAGTACCGGGCGAGGGCCTCCTGAGCTGATCCCATGGCGCACCATTGGCGCGACCAGAAACCTGCGGGCGTCCCTGAGGCCCTCTGGTTGTACTGCTGGATAAGCCTTTGACGGAACCGCTGGGGATGTTAGCGGCGGTGCAGTGCGGCGGCTAGAAGGATTCGATCAGCCGAAGAAGATCGTCACCGCTGTGGATTACGACGGCTTCTTCGCGCAGCTCCTCCGGCAGGTCTGGGATCAGCTCCTCTCACGAAACTGCCGCCGGACAGCCGGCAGGAAGGATGATCTCGGTCGCCCTCATGCCCGCCAGGCCGAGCCGCAGCACGAGCTCGTCGCGCCGGCCGACGTCGGACTCGTCGCACGTGCTGAGCAACGTCCGGTAGGCCTCCGCGTACGTCAGCATCGGGCCGGGCACTTGCGCTGGAGCTTCCCGTACAACGGCGGGTTGTCCCGGAGCGAGTTGTCCCGGCTCTGCAGCTCCTCGACCAGCGACGCGTCAGCTTCGCCTTGGCGAACGCACCACCTGAGGAAACCGCAGAGCGGCTTACGAACCTATCGATGAGGTCCGTGATATTTGAACGAGCGCCGTCGCAGTTGACGACGCGGAGCGCAGTTAAGCGCTTTGTATCTTGATCTCGATGTCAACGCCAGCCGGTAGCTCGATCCGCTGCAGGGAGTCGACCGTTTTCGAGGTGTGCTCGACGATGTCGAGGAGCCGCTTGTGCACCCGCATCTCGAAGTGCTCGCGGCTGTCCTTGTACTTGTGGGGGCTGCGGATCACCGTGTAGCGGTTGATCTCGGTAGGTAGCGGGACAGGGCCGCGCACCTTTGCTTGGGTGCGCAGCACCGTTTCGACGATCTTCTTGGTCGACTGGTCTATGACCTCATGGTCATAGGCCTTGAGACGGATCCGGATCCGCTGCCTTGCGCCGTCGGCCACCCTTGAGCTCCCTGTCTAACCCGTCAACTCGTTACTTGATGATCTTGGTTACGCGGCCGGCGCCGACCGTGCGCCCACCCTCACGGATGGCGAAGCGGAGGCCTTCGTCCATGGCGATCGGCTTTTGGAGCTCGACGGTCATCGTGATGTTGTCGCCCGGCATGACCATTTCCGTGCCTTCGGGCAGGGTGACGGTCCCCGTCACGTCAGTCGTGCGGAAATAGAACTGCGGCCGGTAGTTGGTGAAGAAAGGCTTGTGACGGCCACCCTCTTCCTTGGTGAGGACGTAGACGTTGGCCTCGAAGTTGGTGTGGGGCGTGATCGAACCTGGCTTGCACAGGACCTGGCCGCGCTCGATCTCTTCCTTCTTGGTCCCTCGGAGCAGGACACCGATGTTGTCGCCGGCCTGGCCCTGGTCCAAGATCTTGCGGAACATCTCGACGCCCGTGCAGACCGTGCGCGCCGTTGGCCGGAGGCCGACGATCTCGACCGGGTCGTTGACCTTGATGACCCCCTGCTCGACCTTGCCCGTTGCCACCGTGCCGCGGCCAGAGATCGTGAAAACATCCTCCACGGGCATCAGGAACGGCCTGTCGATCTCCCGAACTGGCTCGGGGATGTAGCTGTCGACGGCCTCCATGAGCTTGATAACGCCCTGCGCCGACTCGGCGTCACCTTCGAGAGCCTTGAGAGCCGAAACCCGCACGATCGGCGTGTCGTCGCCAGGGAACTCGTAACTGCTGAGCAGCTCGCGGACTTCCAGCTCGACCAGTTCGAGGAGCTCCTCGTCATCCATGGCGTCAACCTTGTTGAGCGCGACGACGATCGAAGGCACGCCAACCTGACGAGCGAGCAGCACGTGCTCACGAGTCTGGGGCATCGGGCCATCGGGCGCCGAGACAACGAGGATCGCACCATCAACCTGGGCCGCACCGGTGATCATGTTTTTGATGTAGTCGGCGTGCCCTGGCATGTCGACGTGCGCGTAGTGGCGCTTGTCGGTCTGGTACTCAACATGGGCGATGTTGATCGTGATGCCGCGCTGCTTCTCCTCGGGCGCCTTGTCGATCTGTTCGAAGGCGGTGAAGCTGTTGTGCGCAGGATCGTGTGCCGCCAGCACCTTCGTGATGGCCGCGGTCAACGTCGTTTTGCCATGGTCGATGTGCCCCATCGTCCCGATATTGAGGTGGGGCTTCGTGCGCTCGAATTTTTGCTTGGCCATTGAAATGCTCCCTGTGCAAATCCGGCTCGCGGCCGGAGCGGTCTAGTACCCTAGCAGGTGGCGAAGCCGTCGGGGAACGGCGTTATTCGCCGCGGGCCCTCGCGACGATCTCCCTGGAAACCGACTCGGGTACTTCCTGGTAACTCTTGAACTGCATCGTGTAGGTCGCCCTGCCTTGGGTGCGGCTCCGCAAGTCCGTCGCGTAACCGAACATCTCAGCGAGAGGCACCTGGGCGCGAACGACCTGGTTGTTTGCCCTCTGGTCCATGCCTTCGACATGTCCGCGCCGAGAGGCTAGGTCGCCTATCACATCTCCAAGGTAGTCCTCGGGTGTCACGACCTCGACAGCCATGATCGGCTCGAGGAGCACCGGGGCAGCCCGCCGGCACGCCTCCTTGAAGCACATCGAGGCGGCGATCTTGAAGGCCATTTCCGACGAGTCGACCTCGTGGAAGGAACCGTAGACGAGCGTCGCGCGCAAGTCGACTACCGGGAAGCCCGCGAGCACGCCTGACTGCATCGCGTCCTGGATGCCAGCGTCGACGGCCGGTATGTACTCCTTGGGGATCGCGCCACCAGTGATCTTGTCGACGAACTCGTAACCACCGCCGGGGCCCGTCGGCTCGAGGTTGAGCACGACGTGCCCGTACTGCCCACGTCCGCCCGTCTGGCGGACATAGCGGTGCTCGATCTTGTCTACGGCTTTTCGGATCGTCTCGCGGTAGGCGACCTGCGGCTTGCCCACGTTGGCGTCGACGCGGAACTCCCTCAGCATCCGGTCGACGAGCACTTCGAGATGGAGCTCGCCCATACCGCCGATAACGGTCTGTCCCGTCTCTTCGTCCGAGTGGACCTGGAAGGTGGGGTCCTCCTCGGACAGGGATTGCAGGGCACGTGACAACTTGTCTTGGTCGGCCTTGGTCTTGGGTTCGACGGCGACGTGGATGACGGGCTCCGGGAAGTCCAACGACTCGAGGACGATGGGTTCGTTCGGGTCACAGAGAGTGTCCCCGGTGGTGGTGTTCTTTAGCCCGACGAGCGCGATGATGTCGCCCGCGTAGGCCACATCGCGAGGCTCGCGGTGGTTGGCATGCATCTGCACGATCCGGCCGATACGTTCCTTGCGGTCCTGGGTCGAGTTGAGCACGGAATCTCCTTGGCTGGCCATGCCAGAGTAGATACGGGCAAAGACAAGTTTGCCGAGGTGCTGGTCAGCCATGATCTTGAAAGCCAACGCTGCGAACGGTTCCTTGTCGTCTGCCCGCCGCTCGAGCTCGAGCTGACCCTTAAGGTCCGTGCCTTTGGTTGGAGGGATATCGAGCGGGCTCGGCAGGTAGTCGACAACCGCGTCGAGCATCGGCTGCACGCCCTTGTTCTTGAAGGCAGCGCCGCAGAGGACGGGCACAGCCTGGCCGGCAACCGTGGCCCGCCGCAGCGCCGAACGCAGATCTTCGGCCGTGATTGGTTCGTCGTTCAGGAACTTTTCGGTGATCGCGTCATCAAAGGTGGAAAGGGCATCTATCAGCGCGTGACGGGCGCTGTCTGCCTCCGAGGCCATGTTGGCCGGCACAGCCACGCTGCTGAAGGACTCTCCACGCGGTGAGATCTCGTCCCAGACGAGGGCCTTCATTTCGAGCAAGTCGACCACACCTGCAAAGTTGCTCTCGACGCCGATCGGCAACTGGACGACGGCCACGGTGGCGCCGAGCCGGTCCTCGATCATGTCCACGCAACGCCTGAAGTTGGCGCCGATGCGGTCCATCTTGTTGACGAAACAGATGCGCGGGACGCCGTACTTGTCGGCTTGCCGCCAGACGGTTTCGGTCTGCGGCTCGACCCCCGCCACGGCATCAAAAACAGCCACGGCGCCATCAAGGACGCGCAACGAGCGCTCGACCTCAACGGTGAAATCCACGTGCCCCGGCGTGTCGATGATATTGACCCGGTGGTCGTTCCACTGGCAGGTCGTCGCAGCCGAGGTGATCGTGATGCCCCGCTCCTGCTCCTGAGGCATCCAGTCCATCGTCGCGCTGCCTTCGTGGACTTCGCCGATCTTGTAATTGACGCCGGTGTAGTAAAGGATCCTCTCGGTCGTTGTCGTCTTCCCCGCGTCGATATGGGCCATGATCCCGATATTGCGGGTCCTGGCCAGCGGGAACTCTCGCTTACCTACAGGCTCGGCCATCTGGTTTGCCTCAAAGTCCTCTTTGTTTTCAGCTCTCTTGGAAGTGCCCCGTTGCCGAGGTCGTCGTCTTGTCTTGCACGAGCCAACGCGCACCGCGCCCGCTCCAGCAGCCCTGTTATTGCCTTGGCCCACCGCTCAGGGCTTGCCTGCCGAGCCACCTGGGCAACCCTCATCTTGATCGGCAGGACTGAGCGGCAAACAACTCGTTTGCCTCAGGTACGGCGCCGGCCCGGTCGCGCCGTCAGGCCTGGTCCTTTTGGTCGGCTTGGGGCAGGGCCTGTGCTAGAGCTTGCCTGGTCTGCCCTTACGGCTCACCAGCGGTAATGAGCAAAGGCTCGGTTAGAGTCGGCCATCTTGTGCATGTCTTCACGGCGCTTCACGGCTGCTCCGAGCCCGTTGGAGGCGTCTAACAACTCGTTTGCTAGCCGCTCCGACATGGTCTTTTCGCGCCGCTGCCTGCTATATCCTACCAGCCAACGGACCGAAAGCGTCGTAGCCCGCCGCGGCTTGACATCGACAGGCACCTGGTAAGTCGCCCCTCCGACGCGCCGGCTCTTCACTTCGAGCTGCGGCTTGGTGTTGTCGACAGCCCGCTTGAGCGTGCTGATGGGCTCGCTCGACGTCCGCTCCTTGATCGTGTCCAGAGCATCGTAAACAATCCGCTCGGCAAGGCTGCGCTTGCCTCGGGAGAGGATCTTGTTGACCAACTGGGTGACGAGCACGGAACGGTAAATGGGGTCGGGGAGCAGTTCCCTCCGTGGGGCTGGCCCCTTGCGCGGCATCTCAGAGCCTCCTAAGCCTTCTTAGCCCCGTAGCGGCTCCGCGCCTGCTTACGGTCGCGTACGCCTGCTGTATCGAGGGTGCCGCGGATCACCTTGTAACGCACTCCCGGCAGGTCCTTGACACGCCCACCACGGACAAGGACGATCGAGTGCTCCTGAAGGTTGTGGCCAACGCCAGGGATGTAGGCCGTCACCTCGAACCCGCTCGAGAGCCTCACTCGGGCGACCTTGCGGAGAGCCGAGTTGGGCTTCTTGGGCGTGTTTGTGTAAACGCGCGTGCAAACGCCCCGTCGTTGAGGTGCACCCTTTAGGGCTGGCGTCTTGGTCTTCTTTGAGCTCTGCTGGCGGCCCTTGCGGACCAGCTGGGCGATCGTGGGCACTGTGCTCTACTAGCAAACTTTCTTGAGAAAAGGGGCGCGACCAAACAGCGCGCAGCCCCCAGGGGACGGTCCGCCATGATAGCACGCGAGCGGCGGTTGCCAAGTCGCCGCTCGCGCTGCCTGTTGCACCCGCCGCCCGACCGAGTCTCCTAGGCCGCTCCGCTCACCACGACGCTCTTGGAGGACAGCGAGGCCGATCCTTGTGCGCCCGCGTCACCAAACCCTGCTGCCGTGCCGTTGGCGCTTACGACCCAGTACCCGGAGCCGTCGGCGGTGCGGACAATGGCTCTGACAGGCCCTCGCAGGAGGCCTAGGCCAGACCCAAAGGCGATCGCGTCGCCATATGGGTAGATCGCGCCGCTGGAGGAGGCCAACCAGTACCCCTTGCCATCTGGCGTTGCGGCGACGCCCACGATCGGCTTGGCGAGGTGGAGCTTGGCCGGCGAGCCGTAGTACTTGGCGTCCCCGTAGTTGAACAGGCCGCCGTCGGAGGCGACCAGCCAGTAGCCCTTACCGTCGGGAGTGGCCGCTATCCCGACGATCGGCTTGGCGAGGTGGAG
>Ga0335074_10010939_pt1 | contig 12692 bp, 7 predicted proteins | sample Lox_Sample_23_FD_206715 | JGI IMG/M metagenome (GOLD analysis project Ga0335074, IMG submission 206715) | Soil microbial communities from Loxahatchee National Wildlife Refuge, Florida, United States - Lox_Sample_2.3 | ecosystem: Environmental > Terrestrial > Soil > Wetlands | place: USA: Florida...
CAATTAAGCATTTTATCGACACAACTTTGTGTATTTCGATTCTTGATCATTTTTCAAGCCATTTAATTACATTAGCAGATTTTGAAATTATGGCAAATCCATATTCCATGTTTAACAAAGTTGCCTATTACAATAAAAAAAAAACTTTAATGGAATTTACCTAATTAAATATTAATAAATAACTGATACACTTTTAAAAAATTAAGCTCGCCACCTCGTGCATTTTCTGGTTCTTTGTTGCAGTTGCATCTTCAATAAAAACAATATCATAATTCTTGTCAAATCCTCCTAAAAATAATATTATGAGTATCAATTACAAAAAAATAATAATTATACAATATGGTACTTGCTTCTTGCAGTTGTTTCGCAACATAAATTCGTTCTTACACCAGAGATAATGAGTGTTTTAATACCAAGAGAGGTAAGTAGAGAATCAAGTTCAGTCTCGTGAAAAGCGTCATAACGTGTTTTATTCTGGATAACGAAATCTAGGTTACCACGTAAATTTGAGTGCCGCTGTAAATAGTAAATTATTAATTATTATAGTACATTCGCATGTTTTAAGTAGATAGTAAATACCGACAATGACGAATGGTTGAAGCTCTTCTATAATATTCCAATCTTTAGTTCCCAGTTTAATCAATTTATCATTACCCCACTATACATTTAAAATATTTTAGTAAGAGTATAAAATGCATGAACATGCCACAATGTACCCATCGTCCCATGGCGCCTTCATTAAACTCGGTATTTTTGTGCCCATGTTGAGTCCAAATAACCGGAATTTGTTTTTCATGACAAGTTTTAATAATGAATTTTATATTTGTAATGATGTCAACGCATTCGTCACGAAAAAACTCCTATTAGATATCATTTTAGAAGTTAAAAATATATATACAACTTGAAACTACAGTACTTACTTGCATGTCTATAACTAGTAAAGCTGTCTTTTGGTTATCGTAAGGAATAATAGCTGACATTAAAAGTTTTTGTAATTTTATCAATAATTTTGTATTTATTCACACTTTCACAATACGTATAATTTGTATAATTTATTTTTGAATTAGCTACTTGATATTGTGCTAAAATTACTGGTATTAACAATTTATAAAAATTTGGGGTAATTACTTGTGACTGTAGTTGATGTAATAATGCAAAAATTATTATATCCTACAATTAGTATTATGTTATGTGCGAAAAATAATGTACGTGAATAATTTAGAGAAAAATAATTCTAAGACGTTTATATTTCCGACAGAACCAAAACTTTATATACTTTATATTGTAATTTGTAAACTTTTAAATGACAAATTTTAAATAAAAAATAAAAAATTTATAATCTAGCTTAAACATGTATTAAAATAAACGTTTTTTAACAAATTTACGTCCGCATACACAATTGTTTTTAGTATTATCACAAACAACCCCACAATTTTCACACTTACGATTTTCAATATCTAATTTTAATTTTAATTTATATTGCTCAACTTCAGTTAAATATCTGGAAAAAACTTTTTCTTCTTTATAATTTAACTGATTTCTGAATTCTTTGTCTTTAGCTTCGATAGGATCTTCTTCAACTAATGGACGATTCATCAATTCATAATCTTCATAATCGTTTAAAATTTTATTAATAGAATAAAGATATTCTTGCTCTTTTACGTTGAAATAAAAATAAGCAACAAAGCACCCACAACAACAAGTTAAAGGGCAACATCCATAGAGCCCTAAAAGATAAAATTTATATTTCAAAGGATCATATCGATCCAAAAATTCATAACGAATGAAAATTGGTTTATAATTTTCCATCGTTACTAATTTTAATATCTGAAACTGTCATTATATATTATTCTAATGACTTAAAAAAAAAAATTACAACGTAAAACGTCATTAATCGTCTGTGTGACAGTGTCATTTATACATAACACTTACATAACGATCATTCTCGCATCGTCGTTATTGTGAATAGGGCATTCGTATGTTATTGTTGCATTGTCTTAATATATAATGCAGTAAACAATATAAATTAAGGTTGTAATTATCATAAATATAATAAATAAATAGAGATAAAAGAAAATAACCAAAATGGTAATTAGATCTGCACACAATGACGGCAAAGAGGGAAGGTGAAGTTGCTATTCCAAAAAAGAAAGTATCAAATTCAAATGAATGTACTGTACAGTACTTTGTATCAATTAATTTCACTGCTGCTATTTCTATTTCCTATTTTTCTACAAGCTCAACATTAGGTTTTCATTTATTTTATTTCCATCATAACTAAAGTATGTATTCCAGCCCTCATTATTATTATCACTTTTTTACATTTAAGGTTTGATTAACTCACGTGACGTGATTTGTCTAATAGTTCTCGGTACAAAGAAAATACAACCAATTGTCAACATTGAAAGTGGTTGATTATTTATATATGGACAATATACTTTACATCCGTATTAAAGCCGCAAACAATTTGATCCGTTCTTTTTATTTCAGTACTTATTCGTCATATCGATATAATTTAGTCGCGCTCTTCCAAATCATGTTCATCCTCTTCCACTAAGATCATTCACATTAAATTATCAGTATTGGTCGTTTTTTCTTTTTCTTGAACACAAAGCTTTATACCCTTTAAATCTTTAAATTCTGCAAATAATCTTGGTTGATAGTGTTCTTCATATTATTAACAGGCACTAATTTCATAAACTATTTGATGTCAAGGAGAAAACAACTATTTTGATTATGTTCTATAACATGTACAGTACTTTCAGTTCTATAATTACATAAAGTATATATTTACTATAATAAGTTTTGATAGAGTGGTGCTAGATAGATATTCAACATAATTCGACACCAACAAAATAGGTTTCAACAACAATCCTTCAACACTATGAGCATACGCTACAAAATGTTTACAGTAAATAATATATTGTTCGGGAAGGCTGTTCAACGATTCCCAACAAGCCGAAAAGCCCCGACAACATTTTGTATTCAAAATCTCTAAGATATTATCAAACTATGCTTATTCTGAATGCGAGATGATATGTGAAGATGAACAAGAATATTTCGAATGACCATCGTCAGCAATTTCATTGTCACCTTCGATAACATACAGTATAGTGTGCAGAAATAGAACAAGCTTAATCTTTAACAATGTGATATTTCGTTATCTTTATTCTGAAATAGTGAGGTTTTGAAAAACAGACGATTTAGAGTTCGCGCCACAAATTGTAAATAACAATAAATTGTTCGGGAAGGCTGTAGTGCTGTACATGTTTTATTGAGGCTTAAACTGCTAACACATTTTTTCAAAATAATAATTTTATATATCAATATAGCAGCTTGCTTAGCGTAATATTACTAATATATTTTTTTCTGAGATTAGATTATGTTTCTAGACAACTCAGTTACCTAGCTTTGGATTCTGACATTTCCGGTATACACTTTTATTAATCTTGGAATTCTTACAAATGTACTTGAAAAGATACTTTCTGATAAGTCCGAAAATCAATATAATATACTTGAACCTAAATTGCTTGATGATGACTTAAAGGAATATATCGATAAATTCAAGAAGTCACTGGTAATTTTGAAAAGACTAAAGGAAATATTAAATGGAAAATTATTACGACTACGTATATAATGGAATAAGAAATGATTTGAAACAGTTATTCATTATTATTATCATACAATGGAAAGATAATTTCAGATTATCAATTAGATATATTCAAAGTTCAAACAATTTTGATTTAGCATTCTTATCTCTGTTGTTTAGTTTTTTAGGTTTGGCAACATATATTATTGTAGTAATTTTGTAATTTTTAATTTTTAAGCTATTTCAATAAAAATAGATATCTGCTATTGCTTGATATTAAAGAAAAAGGAAAAAAAAATTGAACAAAGGGAAGTTATGAATTAGTTTATCTATTTTGATGTGTTTAAATATAATCCATTATTTTACCATTCGAATTATTAAAATTTTTTTTTTTTACATTGGATGCGTACGTTATATTGTCAACGTCATATTACAACGCACAAAGGTATAATATTATAATGATATTGTTGATGTAATATTGTGTGCATTGACCGACCCGAATACGTAATATACGTAATATATATGAAATTATCACGTGGTCATCAACGAATTTATTTAATTTATGTGAAACGTGATCATGTACTATGATGAGAAGCTTCTGATTGGCTAATGTGTTAAATTTTAAATTTCAGATGTTCATAGAACAATTAGAACAATTTAAATGAAAAAATGAATAAACACAGTATATAACCCAACGCCTCGAACGAAAACGTGACTTTTTATTCAGTCTTGGATTCTGTGATACTAAAATTCATTATTGGCTTTACTACTTCATTCTAAATAATTTTTTTTTTAAAAATTAAAACTGACATTCAATAGAATTTTTCTTCTAGGTTTAACGTTAATTCCTTCGAACCGTCTTTTAACGAAAGATGATTAGCAAAGTTTTTAAGTAAAACAAATCTCCTTAGACTATAGCGATTTTTATAGTTATTAAGTTTCTGAATTGTAATTTTGTAAAGATGATTCATTTTTTTCGAATAAATTAAAAATTATTTTTAGATTTATATAATTTACGATAATGTTTAATTATTATAAAACTGATGTAATTTCTAATAATGAATAATTTGATATTACACTAATACGTATTTATAGAATAATTAGAACATTAAAAAATAATACATCTTATAATGAAATTGTTCCCAATTAAATAATACAGTAATATAAATATAAGAGCAAATTTTTATGATGTTAAAATGGCTTTTCGAAATAACACTTGACCGTGTTGCTTAGTTTCTTGATAGGTGAAATAAAAAAAAATTAAAATCGAAACGTACAACGCATATTACGTTATTGGAACAGATCAGAATTTCAAAAATAAATTAAAGACTAAATTTTATATTCTTTAGTAAAAATTTAGTTATTTATTATAATAAATACTCATTTGCTCATAATAATTTATTTAATCTTCAGGAGATGTCATTATCGTAATACAAACGAGGTCAATTTTTTGTGATCGTCTAATTCTTTCCACGAGTACTACAGTAGTACTACAGTACATGGCTTTATTTGGGATCTCATTACAATATGTTTACAGTAGATTCAATTGTTTTTATTTCTTAAGTTTGAAATGTTCTATTTTTTCCACCTCCATCACGACCTCAGACCGTTTATTTTTTTAAGTCACAGCCTCCGACGCCACTTATTGAGCCAAGGGCGTAACTTATTATTAATGTTAAAATAAATAACAATAAGTTGTTCGGGAAGGCTGTACATAGCTCAAACTACTAACATATTTTTTCAAAATAATAAATATATAGCAGCTTTCTTAGTATAAATTATACTAATAATTTTTTTTCTGAGATTAGATCAAAGATCTGAAGAGAATGTAAAGTACAATCTTTCACAGGGATTTCTACTTTTTGCAAAATTTAATGTTTGACTTCAGTAAAAAGTGTCAAGAGATTTTTTAAGCAAGACAATTATTTTGAAGAAAGACTTAAAATCTAATAAATATTTGCTCACGACGAAATCCCGTTTACCCAAAGATCTTAATGAAGAGAATGTAAAGTACAATCTTTCATTTTTAAGTCTCAGGGATTTCTATTTTTTGCAAAATTTAATGTTTAACTTCAGCAAAAAGTGTCAAGAGATTTTCAAAGCAAGACAATTATTTTGAGAATGACTTAAAATTAGAATTATTGAATATAACAAAAAAATTTTTTGAAAGAATTAAGTATAGCTTCAAAAAAGAATCAAGTCTCACAGAACAAATAATAACTACTATGAACTAAGAAAGCCTCATTGTTTAAGAAACTGAAAAGAAATTATAACGACCATCGTAAGAAATTTCATTATCGCCATTAGCTTTATGAATCGACATGGACTTCAGGAAACGAAGTTATTGATTCTTTAGCTATAAAGAATCTATCTTAGAAGAAAAACCACTGCTTCACTGATAAAGCCGCCTGTGGACGTTGTTGACATCCCGCAGCAGTCCGCAGTATCACGATATCAGGCCCTCCCTCAGATCATGACTACTCGTATGAAACTTAAAAATTTCACTGTTGCCGTTCTCATCTCCCAAGTTACTTTCTGAACTTTATGTTTGTTTTTTTTGTGCAATTTTTAAAGGTAAATCGTGGAACTTGTATTTAATATTGTAGTGACTACTGTAATAGGACCGGGAAATCTATATATAAGGTCCCCGCCAAGCAAATTATCCAAAAAAACATGAACATACTGTATATAAAGCCTGCTTTGTTAACGTCTTGATTGGCTAGAGTTAAAATTATTCCTTTGAGTTATTACTTAGTTCTTTAAACTTGGCTTCGATAACAGTCTTCATAATATTAGTAATCATCCGTATAGGTAATATATGATTTCTTTTCTTTCGAGATTTCAATAAACTAAATTTTACATCATTTTCGCGATAAAGAGCGATAAAGAAGGTCAAAACTATGCTGTATTTGATTTTTAGTGATAAGTTTCATCTTTTCTTACGTGACATAATGCTTTATAAAGTCAATACATTTCCTGATATTATTATGCTAAGCAAGCGGCTATATATAAAATATTTAAATAACTAGAAATTGGTATACTCAAAAAAAAAAAAAAATTTATATCATAACATTTATATTTTGGAGCCTTGCCTCAATCCAACTTATAAAGCCATCCCGAACAATTTATGACATTGTTGCGTTGTAAATATTACGTAATACGTGTAATTAATATGTATTTTAAAATAATTGCGGTTGATTTACGAGCGGTTTGTTTTGTTCGGGCCATTGTTATTTTCTATTCTAAAAGTGTATGTATAATTTTGTTTTACTGTATAAGTGGTGAACTGGTTAATATTTTGTTAAAAGAGTTGAGAGTTTAATAAGGTAAAATTTCGCCCTTTATATAACTTTGCGTGAGGATCCTTCTTCACTTTCATGAATAATATTTTTTACGTGGTACCGCCAGATCATGTCCCAAACGCCGCAAAAGACGAAATTACGTTTAATTTAATGGAACTCTTAGCCAATGGCAAGGACTCGCAGTTATAAAATACGATATTGCTAAAAAGCAAGAATCAATATTATTGTTATTATCGTTAAGCCAAAAAATAGGTGAACTTTCGCAAACCTGTCAGATCTCACGCCCGTTATATCACGTTACTAGCTACGTTACTTCACAATTTTATCATAATTGCAAAACTGTTTTGTAATTATGAATGTATAATTGCTAAAAATTCTTTCTTATGTATTATTCGAGCAACAAAAATGTCAAAATAACGATAATAATGACCTTGAAATGAAAATTTTATCCTGTTAATTTAGATGATACAGGAAGGCATTCGGATTTGAATAATTTTACTGCGTCGAAATTTCTTCTTTTAATAGAAAGAGTTCCAAGTATAATAATACATCAATTCAATAAGAGATTACTCTAGGTCTCACCATCCTAAGAGTGTATAATTATCTTATTTCTTGGCTTAACATTAGCAATTAATCCTGTACAAACTCTAAGAAGACCAGACCTGCATTTAAATGGTTCATCTACATTAGCTATTTCTATATCATATTTTCTATAAATCAAGGAGAATAAACACTTTATTTCTAATGTTGCCAATTTTCTTCCCGGACAGATTCTAATTCCACCTCCCCATATAGTAAAAGAATCTTTCAAATGTTGTCTTTCAAGTAAATATTTATCACTTTCTTCAACTTTGTAAAATCTATCAGGATCAAATTTTTCAGGATCAGTCCAATATTTCTCACTTTTCATCATTGCACCATAAAGCATTTGAAATGAAGTTTTTTCTGGCCATTTGATTCCTCCAACCTCATCTCTTTCAACATTTACACGAGGAATTGCAAAAGATATAGGATGATGACGATGTACTTCTTTAATAACTGCTTCACAATATTGTAATTCATCAAGATCTTTAGGTGTTATAGGCCTTTTTAGGTCATTTCCAATAACTGTTTCAATTTCTTGTTGTAATCGTTGTTTCACTTCAGGGTAAGTTCCAAGATAATATATGATAAAACAAATAAAATTTGCTGTCTGGGTCAAAAAGAAAATGAATTAAACATTTTTGAAAATGAATATTAAAATAATAGTAATAATAATAATAATAAATCTACTTACAGTACCTCCTCCAAGTAAAGAATCGAAAATATTATCAAAAACCTCACTATCAGACATCGGTTTCAACAAATCATCATCGGCATGTTTTGTAACATTTATGTCACGTGGTGTATTTGCAGTTAAATATGATGTTAACATATCGTAACGAAGAGGTTGATCCAGTGTTGTATTCTCAATTTCAATTCTTCTTTCTTTAATAATATTATATATTTTATCAAACAAATAATCTCTATTTTTTAAAAGATTTTTGATTTGTCCACGAATAAATGGAACATAATGACGAATAAATTTATTAAACATAAAAAAATAAATTAATCCTCTATCAAAAGTTTCAAGTGAATTAATAAATTTTTCAGATTCTTCAACTTTTTCATTTTCATTTTCATTTAAAGAATAATTATTTTCAGGAAAGGTATTGTAATAATAAGCAACGGCATTATTTTTTACTCCAGTTAAAATTTCAAAAATTATTTCATTTGTAAACCTAGCCATCCATTGTTTAAGATCCAATTCTTTATTTTCTCCTAGATCATTCCAATAAGATTCCATTTCTTCCCATAATCTAGTCACTCGTTCAATAGCTTTATCATTAAAACCTGGAGTCATCATAGCTTGAGATACAAATTGACGATTATATTTCCAAGATTTATAATCAGTATTCCGAGATATACCTGCACCACTTGTTCCATATTTCATATATTCCATAGAATCTTCTGTAATAAGATTTCTAATAGGATATTTAGTTTTTGATGAAGGTACATTCATATTTTCAATTAAATCCGTTCTAGCTACTATAATTATACGTTGTCCTGCCATTTGACTTTCGTACATATCACCATATTTTTTATGTAATAACATCAACCAATCAATATGTTCATATCCAAATCTTTGATGAGCATTACCAAGAATTGGAAGTGGGAATGGACCAGGTAGAGGATTTGGGCGAGTGAAATAATTATAATAGTATCGAGTTACATAAATAATTGTAATAACTACTAGAGTAGAAAAAACACCATAGTTTACAGACGAAGAGAGGATTGTGGATAACACAGTCATGTTTGAAAAATGTAAAAGTGGGCTAACTTAAAAATACAAAATTTATATTACTCCGTGTGTACTACATGATGCACAGGAATCATGATGTAATTGATGTACCATACTTACCATACTGCAGTATTGTTGCTCCGGAGTCCAGACTTAACCCGTTCTGATTATATAACGGTCTCACCCTTTCCGAGTTACCCAGAAAAAAGTTTTGTTCTCCGAAATCTTGTAAACAAACGAAAACTATTTTTTTCCATTTTTTATTTTTTTTTCCTCGTTTGTTTATGAGCTCGTGAATGAATTAATTATGTTTGGAAGTTGAGTGAAAAGTGTACCTATATGTAAATAAATTACATGAACATCTAAGTCATTTTTTTATTATCACTGTACTTGATAGTTAAATGCGGTAATTAGATCATATCTGATATGTTAAAAAATGCCGTTTATTCATGTCTTAGATTTCACGGATTGTAAAGCAAATATAGAGATAATAATCCACTTTTTGCTAAAGCTTGCTTCTTTAAATGATGATATGAACGAACTCTTTGCATTTCTTGGTAGAGCAAGGTTGCATTTAGCTTTAGTTAATAATACCCACATTACCTTTGGTAGTATTCGTCCAGAACTGAATTTTGAGAAAACTTTATTTAACGTCATTAAATTGATTTCTTATTTAAAACAAGTTGTTTGTGAGGATGGGTATAGAATCAAAAGATTACTTATTGAAAGTAAAACAAATAGTCATTATAGTCGTTATAGTGCAGATATTTTACCTAAACTTCCTAAAAAAGCAGAAAAATCTATACAGAACAAAACTGCTTATACGCCAAGAAAAAAGCGAATTATTTTACACGAAGAATTTATGTAAATTTTCATACTGCTTAATATAATAAAAAATAAGTTTTAGGTTCTAATAACCAGAAATATTAATGACAATTGAAGAAACTAGAAAAAATTTTAAACAAATCGAAATAATTATTGGTTGATCATCTACTAAAGAAATTGTGGAGAACCAACTGTTTTTTTCTTCAAACTACTTTTCATCATTGATAGAAAATATCAAAATCAAAAGAATTCGTGTTTTAGCGATTTATGTCATTCCTTGTATGTCTGCCGTAAGGAAAAAGAATACCGAAACGATTAATTTGACTGAGTAAGGGGTGCGCACTGTTATAATTATGTGATTGGATATTGAAAAAATAAAGTTTCCGACCTTTCTACTGCAAAGAAACTTGTGTTACGAAAGTGTTACGAACTGCCATTTTTAGATTTGTATCGACTCCTTACTATTTTTAGATGTAGATCACTTTTGTGTAATATTTGCTTAACGCAAATCGCGTTTTCCGCTACGTTTATTGATGTCATTTGTGAGCATATTATTTATCATAATGCCAATTATGCCAATTGTTAAAATACGTATTATTAATTATTACAGTGGCGCACAGATGTCAGCAGATGTCATAAATTGTTCATAAGTAGGTAATTTTTTTTTATAGCCTAAAAAAACTACTTTTGGTTTATAATAAAATATTTTTAAGTGGAAAAAAAAATATTACAAAATGAGTGTAAATGACCATGAAAATAACTCAAATAATGATTCCATTCACAAAAATTGTTCATATTGCAATGAACCTTTTACTGAAGAAACATGGTGTAAAGAATGCGACCCATTTAGAATAATGGAAGGATGGTCCAGTGGAGATTCAGTTATTGATAAGTTTATAAAAGATACTATGTGTAAGCCAGCAAATTATAACAAAAATTATAGTTATCCATTTCTTGAATGGGTACCATTTGATAAATTTACAGATATAAAAGAAATTGGTGAAGGTGGTTTTGCAAAAATGTATTCCGCAATGTGGACTGATACTAATGATAATGATAAGGAAATAAAAGTTGCATTGAAAAGGTTAAATAGATCACAGAATATGACAGACAAATATTTAAATGAAGTACGTTTTTATTATTTCTAATTTAATTTATTTCATTTTATTGTTTAATATTAATTATATTTTATTTAAAATTTTACTGTAATTATTATAGCTTAAAGTAAATTGGAATATAGCTAAAATGTCAGGATTACATCTTTATGGAATGACTAAAGACCAAGAAACTAATGAATTTATGATGATTATGGATTTTGCTGATAAAGGAAATTTGAGAAGTCATCTTTCAAATAGTTTTAACAATATTTTATGGGAAGATAAAATTTTATTGTTACAAAACATAACTACGGACCTAAAAAATTTACATAGATTAGGATATTTTCATAAAGATTTTCATAGTGGAAATATCTTACAAATTAAGACTACTGAATATGGAGTTGATTCATTTATTTCAGACTTTGGATTATCAGGACCAGCAAATGAACAAAAATCAGATGATAAAGTATATGGAGTATTACCATATATTGCTCCAGAAGTCTTAAATGGAGAACCATATACTTCAGCTGCTGATATTTATAGTGTTGGTGTAATTATGGCTGAATTATCATCTGGAAAACCTCCTTTTTACAATAAAAAGCATAATTTAAATTTAGCTTTAGAAATATGCAACGGACTCAGACCAGAATTTGGAAAAGGAACTCCTGATTTTTATAAGAAATTAGCTTACAAATGTATGGATGCTAATTCAAGTGAAAGACCAACAGCTGAAGAATTGTGTGATTTATTTAATTTTTGGTTTTATTCTAATCGAGGTGAAAAAGATGAAGAAAAATTTGGTTATAAAGGAAAAGAAATTAGAGGTGCATTTGAAGAAGCTAATAAAGAGATACCAAATATCTCAACATCATGTAAAAAGGATTCTGATGCTGTATATACTAGTAGAGCATTTACATTTAGCAATTTATTACCAAAACCTGTTAATTCATCTATTATTACTTCATACATCAATAATGAAGAGGAAAATATTGAAGGTATTTTTTATTTTTTAATTTAATTTTTTTGAGAAATTTCTAATTAAATACAGTAAAACAACTTTCTTTTTTGAATTGTACATTTTAAAACTAATATTTATATTGATTATTTATTATAACAATAATGGATACTACAGTTAAAAGCAATTAAATCAGCAGATGGATTACGAGACAGACTCGCGGAAATTAAATTTGATGGTATTTTATGCCCTCATAGTAAACGGCTCAACTGGTTCATCAATTAGGACCCTTGGCATTGTTATTTCTTTTTGAAATTGTATTAGATAATTTAATAAACTTTAAACTTTGGTATTGACAATAAAAAATCAATTTTAAAATTTATTTTTTTTCTAACAATCCTGAAAGATTTTTGTGTGTAGGTGCCCTTGTACACAATCGATATCGATCTTAAAATGACATTTTTTTTCTAATTAGCAACAGAATAACAAACGTTATTTTTATTTCTTTTATCGATGAATTCTTTACCGTTACGGAAATATCAATAATATTATCATGATCCGCAGAAATGAAAAGTGAATATATAAATAAGGGTATTGCTAAACA
>Ga0335074_10010940_pt1 | contig 12691 bp, 14 predicted proteins | sample Lox_Sample_23_FD_206715 | JGI IMG/M metagenome (GOLD analysis project Ga0335074, IMG submission 206715) | Soil microbial communities from Loxahatchee National Wildlife Refuge, Florida, United States - Lox_Sample_2.3 | ecosystem: Environmental > Terrestrial > Soil > Wetlands | place: USA...
CTTTCCGCTCATGGCGGACTTGCACAGTGCTGCCGACGAGCCCTGCCCCGTGGGTGTTTCAATTAGGGTCCGAGGTAACCCGGCCCGCTTGTCGAACACCGCAGGCGACGCCGGTAGCCACTCTACACCAACGCCGCCCCCTTTGGGCAGTCGTGTGTCTCACAGCTCGAGCTGCTGCGCCCGCTCCAGCGCGGTCTCGACGCGCTCGCGCAGGGCACGAACCTTGCCGCCGGCATCGCTCTCGGCCTTGGCGTCGCGGCCACGCACCTGCAGCAGCTCGTGCGCCATGTTGAGCGCCACCATGACGGCGATGCGATCGAGCCCGACGACCTTGCCGCTGTCGCGAATCTCGCGCATGCGGCCGTTCAGGTATTCCGCCGCGTCGAGCAGCTGGGAACGCTCGTCATAGGGGCAGGAGACCACGTACTCTTTTTCCATGATGCGCACGCTCACGCGCGCCTGATCCTGACTGCTCATGCGCCGTGCTCCAGGGTTTTGAGCCTGCCGATCATGGCCTCGACGCGGGTGCGCACTTGCTCGTTCTTCGATAGGAGCGAGGCGCGCTCGGTGGTGAGCGACTCGTGCCGCTGACGCAGTGCGCGGTTCTCCTCCCGCAGATGATCCACGGTGGCCACCAGCTCCTCGATACGCCGGGACAGGCGCGCCAGCTCGAGATCGAGCTGTGATTTGGAGGTGTCGCTCATGGTGGCTCCGACTATAGTGCGGCCCTGTCAGCGGGGTCAATCGTAACTCGTTTTTCCAAAGGCATATAATGGCGATCTGCATGATCCAAGCCATCTACGCGGATATTCAGCACGTTCTGACGGATGAGCGCGCGTTGACCGATGCCGCCGAGGCGCACGGGACGCTCGCCGGGTGCCTCTGCACGGCCGTCGGCTACCGCTTCGAGGACTGGCTGCTCGAGATCCTGCCGGAGGGGCTGGCGCAACCGCTCGCAGCCGCCACCTTGCGCGAGCTTTATACCGAGACCACCGGCTCCCTGCGGGCGCCGGACATGGAGTTCGACCTGCTGTTGCCGGAAGATGCGCAATCGATCGACGAGCGTGCCACGGCGCTCGCCCAATGGTGTCAGGGTTTTTTGTACGGGCTGGGCTCCGGCACCGTCCAGGATGCCGGCAGCCTCCCGGGCGACGTGGGGGAAATCGTGCGCGACCTCACGGAGATCAGCCGTGTCGGCGTTGATATCGCCCAGACCGAGGAATCGAACGAGAGCGCTTACGCGGAGCTGGTGGAGTTCGTGCGCGTGAGCGTGCAGGTTCTCTTCGAGGAGCTCGAGCCCGTGCGGGGCCAGCCCTCCTCACCCGGAGCACCCCTTCATTGATTCGCCATAGAAGCGCCGCGCGGCGCGCAATCCCCCCCCATGTCTCGCGGTCCGCGAGCGCGAGCCTGCAGGACCTGCGCGGCGAGTTCGCGCGCCGCCGCCGCGCGCTGCTGAAGCTCATGGGTCGCGACTCCATCGCCATCCTGCCGGCGGCGCCGGTGCGGCACCGCAACAACGACGTCGAATACGCCTACCGGCAGGACAGCGACTTCCACTATCTGACCGGGTTCGACGAGCCGGAGTCGGTCGCGGTCCTCGTTCCCGGGCGCGACCACGCCGAATACATTCTCTTCGTCCGCGAGCGCGACGCCACGCGCGAGACGTGGGAGGGACGGCGCGCGGGTCCGGCGGGCGCGCGACGCGCCTTTGGCGCGGACGATGCCTTTCCCATCAGCGATATCGACGAGATCCTGCCCGGGCTCATGGAGAACCGCGTCAAGGTGTTCTATTCGATGGGCATGTATCCGGAGTTCGACCAGCGGCTCGTCGGCTGGGTGAACGGCCTGCGGACCCAGGCGCGGAACGGCCGTCATTCGCCGCAGGAAATCGTTGCCCTCGATCACGTCCTGCACGACATGCGGCTCTACAAGTCGCGCGCCGAGATCGGCCTCATGCGCGAAGCCGCGCGCATTGCCGCCCGGGCGCACGTGCGCGCGATGCAGTTCTGTCGGCCCGGGCTCAAGGAATACGAGGTGATGGCGGAGATCATCCACGAGTTCCGCCTGCACAACGCGGATACCTCGTATCAGCCCATCGTCGGCGGCGGCGCCAACAGCTGCATCCTGCACTACCGCGAGAACGATCAGCCCCTCAGGGCCGGCGATGTGCTGCTGGTCGACGCCGGCTGCGAGTACCAGTCCTACGCTTCCGACATTACGCGTACCTTCCCGGTCGCGGGCCGCTTCACGCCGGAGCAACGCGCCGTGTACGAGGTCGTGCTCGAGGCCAATCGGGCGGCGATCGCGAAAGTGCGTCCCGGAAACCACTGGAACGAGCCGCACGAGGCCGCGGTTCGCGTGATCACGCACGGGCTGGTGAAACTCGGTCTGCTGAAGGGCCGGGCTGCAAAGCTCGAGCGCGATGGCGCCTACCGGCGCTTCTTCATGCACCGCACCGGCCATTGGCTCGGCATGGACGTTCACGACGTCGGGGACTACATGATCGGTGACGAGTGGCGTGTGCTCGAGCCGGGCATGGCGCTCACCATCGAGCCCGGGATTTACATTCCCGCCGGCGCGCGCGGCGTGCCGAAGCGTTTTCAGCGGATTGGCGTGCGCATCGAGGACGACGTCGTGGTCACGAAGACCGGGGTGCAGGTTCTTACCGACGGCGTGCCCAAGGATGTCGAGGCCATCGAGAGATTGATGTCTCGAGCCGCGACCGCCCATGACTGATCCGAACGGTCCCGCTGCCGGAGCACCGCGGGCAGCGCTTCGAGAGTTCGACGTCGCCATCATCGGCGGCGGCCTCGTAGGCGCGAGCCTGGGGCTCGGCCTCGCGGGCACGGGCGTGCGGGCGCTGCTCATCGAAAGTGTCGCGCCGGATTCCGCGGCCCAACCGAGCTTCGACGAGCGCACCACGGCTCTGGGCAATGCCAGCCGCCGAATCTTCGAAGGCCTGGGTGTCTGGGACCAGATCTCGCGCGACGCCGCGGCGATCCGTGCCATCCATGTCTCGGATGCAGGTCGGTTCGGATTCGCGCGCCTGAAGGCCGCGGATCACGGGATCGATGCATTCGGTTACGTCGTTCCCAACAGGGTGATCGGCACGGCGCTGTGGCGCCGCCTGGCGGATGTCAGCGGCGTGGAGCTCCGCGTGCCCGCCGGCATCGAGGATCTCGAGATCACGACCGAGCGCGCCTACTTCAAGGTGGTCACGGCCGCCGGCGCGCGCGAAGTGACATCGGCGCGTCTGCTGGTAGCCGCCGACGGTGCGCACTCCACCGTCCGCGCGGCGGCGGGCATCGAAGCCGGCGTCGAGGATTACGAGCAAGTGGCGATAACCGCCGCCGTGGTCGGCGATCGCGCTCACGACGGCACCGCCTACGAGCGCTTCACGCCAACCGGGCCGATGGCCGTGCTGCCGCTTCGCGGCGGCGGCTACGGGACCATCTGGTCGTGCGCGCCACAGCGCGCAGCGCAGATGCTCGCATTGGAGGACGATGCCTACCTCGCTGAGCTGCAGAGCCGCTTCGGCTGGCGGGCCGGCAGATTTCGGCGCATCGGCCGCCGCGCATCGTATCCCTTGAAGCTGAGTCGCGCGGCGACCACCGTCGCCCGTCGCACCGTGCTCATCGGCAATGCCGCCCAGGCGCTGCACCCGATCGCGGGCCAGGGATTCAATCTGGGGCTGCGTGATGCGGCTCTGCTCGCCGAAGTGATCGCCGACGCCACCGGCGATGTGGGATCGGCGGAGCTGCTGCGGAAATTCGCCGGGCACCGCGCCGCCGACCGCGGCGGCGTCGTGCGCTTCACCGACGGTCTGGTGAAGCTCTTCGGCAGCCGGATGCCTGGTGTCAGCCTGGTACGCAACCTCGGGTTGCTGGCCTTCGACCTCTCGCCCCCCGCCAAGCGGGCGCTGGCGCGAGTCAGTCTGGGCTTCGGCGGCCCCACGCCCCGCCTCGCCAGAGGCTTACCGCTGCAATGACGGATGCCATGGGCACGTCCGCCTCGAGTGAGCCGTTGGATGTGCTCATTGTCGGTGGCGGACCCGTCGGAGCCAGTGCCGCGGCGTTGCTGCAGTTGGCCACAACAGATGCGCGCCAACCTCTGCGCGTCGCCGTCCTCGAGCTCAACAGGCCCGCTGCCCCCCAGCCCGATGCCCCTCTCGATTCGCGCGTCTCAGCGCTATCCCGCGCAAGTGAGCGCATCCTGACGGCCATAGGCGCGTGGCCTTTGATCCCGCGGTCACGCATGCAGCCATACGAGCGGATGCGCGTCTGGCACGAGAGCGTGCAGCCACGAAGCAACGACGTGCTCGAGTTCGACGCGGCGTATGCGGGTGAACCAAACCTCGGTTACATCGTCGAGAATCGCCTCATCCAGATGGCAGCGCTTACGGCCTTCGAGTCCGCTGGCGGCAGGGTCATCCCGGGTCAGCTCTCCCGGCTGCGCGTACACGATCATCATGTAGAGCTCGAGATGAGCTCAGGCACGCTGGCTTGCCGGTTGGTCGTGGGCGCGGACGGTGCCCGATCGTCGGTACGCGAGTCGATCGGCCTTTCCGCGGATACGTCCAGCTACCGCCAGACCGCGATTGTGGCCAACGTCCGCACCGAGCTCCCCCACGAGCGCACCGCGTGGCAGCGCTTCCTCCGAACCGGAACACTAGCCTTCCTGCCTCTCGCCGACGGCTCCAGCTCCGTCGTCTGGTCCGCCGACGACTCCGCGGCTGAACCGCTGCTCGCCATGTCACCGAGTGCGTTCGAGCAAGAGCTGCTGAGCCAATCCGATGGTGTGTTGGGCGCTCTGAAGCTGCGCACAGAACGCCTCTCGTTTCCGCTTCACAAACTGACGGCGCACCGCTTCACGGCGCACCGGTGTGCGTTGATCGGAGACGCAGCGCACGTCGTACATCCCTTGGCGGGGCAGGGCGTCAACCTGGGCCTACTGGACGCTGCGGCACTCTGCGAACTGATTGCCGCCGCCTTCCGCACGCGCGAAGACCCCGGCGCCCAGAGCCTCCTGCGCCGCTACGAGCGCTGGCGCAAAAGCGAGATCGAGCCCATCGCCCTGGCCATCGAGGGCTTCAACCGCTATCTTGCCCACGGCGTCGGCCCTCTTTCGCGCATGGCGCAACACGGGCTCGCACTGGTCAACCGGAGCCACGAGGTCAAGCGCTTCTTCGTCACCCGCGCCCTTGGCCTCGACGGCGAGCTGCCCAAGGTCGCACGGCGGGGCAAAGCGTTCCCGTGATGCCCCGAAGGGCGTGCAGTCCGGTGATTCCGGCGGGCGCGCCGCGGACCTATGTTGAGACAAACGGCAAAGTGCGGCGCCGCCGGTGCTGCAGACTGACCCGATCCGCAAACGGCCACCCTGGCGAGGCGCCCGGCGGGTCATTTGCGGCGAATACAATCATCCGGCTCATTTTGGAGGGGACATCATGCGATTCATCACTCGAGGACATCGAATCTTCGGCTCCGCGCTGTTGCTTGCAACCGCGTTGGGCCTGGCCCAGGCGGCGGCCGCTGGACCGGTCACGCGGGTCTTCGTGGTCGAAGTCCCGCCGGCACAGGATCACGCCTTCAACCAAGGGATGAAGGGTTACGAGAAGTGCCTGCGCGATCATGGCGCCAAGCACGCAACCTACGTTTACGATGCGGAAACGGGCGATGTGGACCGCTATCTTTTCCTGGAGCACTACAGCGCCTGGGGTGGCATGGATGCTCATGATCCGGCCGGCAAGGCCTGCCACGCCCTCTTCGGCACCGCGGTGCTGCCGCACTTCAGTCAGGCATTCAGCGAGATCGCGGAACTCAACGCGAAGGACACCTACTTGCCGGGAGGCGATCCCGATCCCAGCCCTATCATGTGGGTCGACGCGTATCGGATCAAAGCCGGGCAGGCGGAACAGTTCAGAGACGCCCTCGGGATGCTCGCCGCGGCTGCCGCCAAAGCCCACTGGAACGCCCACTTCGCGGGCTGGGACACCGATGGCGCCGGCGCGGGAGGCGAAAACTTCGTGCTGGTGTGGCCCAACAAGTCGTGGGCCGACGTCGGCATGGACCCCAGCCCGTCAACCAAGGAGCTGATGAACAGCGCTTACGGCAAGGCCGCCGCCGAAGCCAACCACCAGAAGTTCGTCGACGCCATCGCGGAGTACTGGTCGGACGCCTGGAGCTACGACAAGGACCTCAGCTACATACCAGGCAAGTGAGGTCTGCCCGGCGACCCGGACGCCGGGTCGCCCGGTTCCGACTCATGACGGGGGATCGGGGATGGCACTCGAGGTGACGGCGCCTTCAGCGCCACGCCGGCGCGACCTGCTGCGCATGATCGGATTGGCGGCCGGCGGCGCGGCGATGTATCAGGCAATGAGCGCGCTGGGCTTCGCTCAGGGCACGCGCGTCAGCGGCGAGCCGCAGCTCGGACGGGCGCCGCGCGGCGCCTCCGTGCTGATTCTGGGCGCGGGGCTCGCCGGCATGACGGCGGCCTACGAGCTGCGCCGCGCCGGATACGCGGTGCAGATACTCGAATACAACGACCGGCCCGGCGGGCGCAACTGGTCGCTCCGTGGCGGCGATCGCTATACCGAGCTCGGCGGCGCCACGCAGGAGTGCCGCTTCGACCCGGGGCTGTACCTCAATCCCGGCCCCTGGCGCATCCCCTACCACCACAACTATCTGCTCGGGTACTGCAAGCGCCTCGGCGTTGCCCTCGAGCCGTTCATCCAGGTCAATTACAACGCCTATCTTCACGGTCTCAAGGCTTGCGGCGGCCGGCCGCAGCGCTATCGCTGCATCGACGCCGACTACCGCGGTATGGTCTCGGAGCTGCTCGCCAAGGCGGTCAATCAACATGCGCTGGATGCGCCCCTGAGTCGCGAAGACCGCGAGAAGCTGCTCGAGAGCCTGCGCAGCACCGGCGCGCTCGATGCCAACTATCGCTATGTACGCGGCGACGCGAGCACCGGGGCGCGCGGCTATGCCAAGGATCCCGGCGGCGGCTTGAGCGGCAAACCCGTGACCTCGCAGCCGATCGAGGCGCACCAGCTGCTCGAATCCGGACTGTGGCAAAGCCTGTTTCTGGCCAACATCTACGAGATGCAGACCACGCTCTTTCAGCCCGTGGGCGGAATGGGGCGCATCGGCGAGGCGTTCGGCCGGGCTCTCGGGAACCTGATCCGCTATCAGGCACGGGTGACGCGCATTCATCAGGATGCCCGTGGGGTCACCGCGTACTACGAGGACCTGCGTCAGCCGGGTACGACGCTCCAGGCGAGAGCCGACTGGTGCGTCTGCACGATTCCGCTCTCGGTGCTCCACCAGATCCCCATGAACGTCGGCCGCCCCATGGCCGAGGCGATCGCAGCCGTGCCGTACGCGCCCGCACTCAAGATCGGCCTGCAGTTCAAGCGCCGGTTCTGGGAACAGGATGAGGCCATCTACGGCGGCAATACCTATACCGACCAGCCAATTCTCGGTATTGCCTACCCGTGTTGCGACTACTTTAGCGACGGCAAGGGCGTGCTGCTCGGCGCCTACACCCTGGGCGAGCCGGCGCTCGAGTTCACCGCGCTGAGTCCGGCGCTGCGCGTTCGCGAGGCGGTGCGCCAGGGCGCGTTCATTCATCCGCAGTACCCGGAGGAGTTCGACAATGGCGTCGCGGTCGCCTGGAATCGCGTGCCGTTCGTGATGGGCTGCTATGGGATGTGGAGCGACGTCGTCCGCAAGCGTCACTACGACAACCTCTGCCGCATCGATGGGCGCATCGCGCTCGCTGGCGAGCACGCTTCCTACCTTCCGGCCTGGCAGGAGGGCGCGATCACCTCCGCGCTCGATGCAATCACGCGGCTGACACGCCGTGCGCGTGAGGAGGCCGACGCATGAAGGCCCGACTTCTCTGTCTGCTCACCATCAGCCTCACTCTCGCCGCCGTGCTCACCGCCTGGGGTCAGTCCTCCGCGAAGGGCACGAGCACCGCCGCCCCGGGCGGCGAGATTCTCGACGGCGCCCAGCTCGCGTATGGGAGCGGCGCCGGGATCTATCGACACATCTGCCAGGCGTGCCACATGGCGGGCGCCGAGGGCGCTGTCGGTGCGGGCCACATTCCCGCGCTGGCGCGTGATGCACGGCTGGCCTCCGCCGAGTACATGGCGGCGATCGTCCTCAACGGGCGCGGCGGTATGCCGCCATTCCGCCCCCGGCCCGATTACACGGGCTTCGACGCGATGGAACACGTGACCCTGAGCGACGCCGAGATCGCCGCCGTGATCAACTTCGTGCGCAGCCATTTCGGCAATCACTATCGCGATCGCATCACGGCCGCCGGAGTCAAAGCCGTGCGCGCGCGCAATAGTGGATTGCCGCCAGCGTGAACGCAGCCGAGCGGGACGTCGTGAACACGCAACTCGTTCCGGCCATCTGGATACTCTCTCTTCGCCGGCAGCTCTTCCCGGCACCTCCAGCCGCGCAGCCTGCCTGATGGACGAGGAGAATCCCGCGACGCTATCCGCGCCCAGAGCGAGCGACATCATCGCCGCCACCATCGGCAATGCGCTCGAGTTCTACGACTTCCTGATCTACGCGCTGTTCGCCATCCAGATGGGGCATGCCTTCTTTCCGGCGGCGAACGCCTACGTCAGCCTGATGCTCTCGCTGGCCACCTTTGGCGCCGGGTTTCTCACCCGGCCGATCGGCGCCCTGGTGCTCGGCGCCTACGCCGACAAGGCTGGGCGACGGCCGGCGATGCTGCTGTCCCTGGTGATGATCGGCGCGTCTATCGTTGCGCTGGCAATCATTCCGCCCTACGCGTTGATCGGTGTGACCGCACCCGTCCTCGCGGTACTGGCACGCCTGGTACAGGGTTTCTCGCTCGGCGGCGAAGTTGGCGCGAATACGGCCTTTCTTGCCGAAGCGGCCCTTCCCGAGAGGCGCGGTCAGACCGTCTCATGGCAGGGTGTGAGCCAGCTCATCGCCCTGGTCATGGGGAGCCTCGTCGGAGCGGCGCTCGCGGCCTTGTTGCCTGCGGGCAGCCTGGATGCCTACGGCTGGCGCATCGCCTTCCTCGTCGGCGCCGTGACGGTGCCGGTCGGCTACTGGTTGCGAGGCAATCTCCGCGAAACGCTCCACGAGGGAGAGGCAGACATGCCGCAGGCGCCCCGCATTGCCGCCGCAGCGCCTGCGGAAGCGGCGGAACCGGGGCGCGGGGAGCTGGCGCGGCGCCATTGGCGGATCATCGTGTTGGGCCTGATCATCATTACCGCAGGTACCGTCGGCACGTACATTCTCGACTACATTGCGACCTACGCGCAGTCGACTCTGCATTTGCCGGCCCGGACGGGGTTCCTCGCGGCCCTTGCAGGCTTTGCGGCGGGTATCCCGGCCGTGCTGCTCGGTGGGCGCCTTTCGGATCGATATGGCCGCTGGCCGATCAACGTTTGGTGCAATCTCGGCTTTCTGCTGGCCATTTACCCGGTGTTTGCCTGGGTGAGCGCCGCGCGCTCGGCCGCCGCGTTAGTCTGCGGCATGGCTCTGCTGTCGGCGCTTTCCTACGCGAACTTTGGGACCTTCTGCGCCGCAATGATCGAGGCGCTGCCGCGGCGCATCAGGAGTGGTGCGTTCGGCACCGCCTATGCCACCGCCGTCGCCCTCTTCGGCGGCACGACCCAGGTCGTGGTGACCTGGCTCATTCACGTTACCGGCAGCGCGACTTCCCCCGCCTGGTATCTGACCGCTTTCACGCTGATCGGTCAGATCGCGTATATGCTCTTCCCGGAGACCGCGCCAGTGCGGCTGCGAGGGCGCACGGGGGCCAATTGCGCGAGCATGGGGGCGCCGCCGGCATGAAGGCCGCCGCGCGTGACGCCGGACTGGTGAGACGGCTGGGAACCTGGGGCCTCGCGGCGAGCATCGTGGCGCGCAGCAACGTAGCCCTAGCGGGTATGGCGCTCAATTTTCGCTGGCTCGGTTTCGCGGCGACGGTCGGAATCGCCGGCATGCTGGCGACGATCGCCCTCGGGTCGCGGATGGAAATCCTCGGTCTGCTCGTGTTGGTAGGCATCAGCACGGCCGTTTATCTGCTGCAGACTCGGCTCGCGCCCGCGCTTACCTAGGCGCCGTCGCCGCCCTCAACTGAGCGGTATCTGATCGATCTTCGAGGCGCATATAAAGTCGTTCTCGCACAATCCCTTGATGGCGTGCGTCGTGTACTGCACGCGGCAGTAGTTGTATCCTACCTCGAGGTCCGGATGATGGTCCTCGATGTTGGCGATATGCGCGAGCGCATTGACGAAGCTCATCGTCCGATAGAAGTCCTTGAACTTGAACTCCCGTCGCAGGTACGGCCCTTCCTTCGACAGGACCCACTCGCTCGCGAGGTGCTTCATGAGCCGCTCCGCCTGCTCGCGCGAGTACGGTGCCACGCCCCCTTCACACGGCTTGCAATGCTTCTCAGACAGCTCGCTCATAAACATCTCCCGCTGACGTCCCGCAATCACTGTCGATGGGAGCGCATCGCAAAATAATCCTGGCGGGACGCTGATCGCCAGGACGGCGATCCGCGAGCCTACAGGGATGTATTCACGGCGTTCCGGCCAGGATTATTTTGCGGTACGCTCCTTCAAGCCACAGTAGCGCCGGCAGTAACCCTCTTCTTGCTGAACGTCCTGGCAACATACCGCTCGAGCAGCTCCTGAAACTCCTCCGTGATCCGGTCCCCCTTCAAAGTGACCGTCTTCTCCCCATCCTCGTACACAGGCGCCACCGCCCGCTCCCCCGTCCCCGGCAAGCTGATCCCAATGTTGGCGTGCTTGCTCTCCCCGGGCCCATTGACGACGCACCCCATGACCGCCACCGTCATGTCCTCGACTCCATCGTATTCCCGACGCCACTCCGGCATCTTGTGCCGGATGTGGGACTGAATCCGCTGAGCCAGCTCCTGGAACACCGTACTCGTGGTACGCCCGCACCCCGGGCACGCCGTCACGAGCGGCAAAAACGACCGCAGCCCCATCGTCTGCAGAATCTCCTGCGCCACGATGACTTCCTGCGTCCGATCCCCTCCCGGCTCCGGCGTGAGCGACACGCGTATCGTGTCGCCAATTCCCTGCTGCAACAGCACCGCGATCCCCGCCGTAGAGGCCACGATCCCCTTCGACCCCATCCCCGCCTCAGTCAGCCCCAGGTGCAGCGGGTAATCGCAGCGCCCCCCGAGGTCAGCGTAGATCGCAACGAGATCCTGTACCCCACTCACCTTGGCCGAGAGAATGATGCGGTCATGAGCCATCCCCAGCTCCTCCGCCCGCCGCGCGCTCTCCAGCGCCGACAGCACCACGGCATTGCGCATGATCTGCTGCGCGCTCAACGGCTCCGCCCTGGAGGAATTCTCATCCATGAGCCGGGTGAGCAAATCCTGGTCGAGACTGCCCCAGTTGACGCCGATCCGAACAGGCTTGCCATAGCGGCACGCCGTCTCGATCATCTCCGCGAACTGCGGGTCGCGCTTGCTGCCGCGCCCCACGTTGCCCGGGTTGATGCGGTACTTGCCCAGCGCTTCCGCACACCCCGGATGCTCGCGCAGGAGCTTGTGGCCATTGAAATGAAAGTCGCCGATCAGCGGCACCGCCACCCCGAGCTGGTCGAGGCGGTTGCGGATATGCGGCACCGCCTCCGCGGCCTCGGCCGTATTGACCGTAATGCGCACCAGCTCCGACCCCGCGCGGGCGAGCGACTTCACCTGCTGCGCGGTGCCCTCGACATCCGCCGTGTCGGTATTCGTCATCGACTGCACGACGATCGGTGCCGCCCCGCCCACCCGGACGGGGCCGATGGAGACCTGGACGGACTTGCGACGCTGAATGGAGGACATGGTACCTGCCGGAGAAGCGCTTCCTGAGGATAGGAATTTTAGCAGGATGCGCGGAGGGGTCCCGGCCTTCAGGCTGGAGGTGGCCAAGGCTAGGGCGGCGGCGAGGCGGTTTGAGGCCTCCGCAGCCGCCCACCGAGGTCTTTGCTGGCCGAGGGTGCCCGGCGGTGGGTGTGGGGCAGAGTAAGCTGGAGACCAGAAAGTCCGCCCGCCAATAGCATTGCCGGACGTTCGACGGCTATTCGACCGGCATGCGGAGACCCTCATCCGCCATCCGTTTCCATGAGCCGGCGCCTCCAAGCCTTGTCTACAGACCACTGGTATCATGTCAGCATGGAGCGTTGCAGGCCTACAAGTTCGAGCTGTGCCCGCTCGGGCTTCAGCGTCGTATGATGCGGCGATTCGCCGGCTGCTGTCGGTACGTGTACAACCGTGCGCTGACCTTGCAGCGCGAGCGGTACGAGCGCGGGGAAAGGAAGCTCGGCTACGCCGGGCTTTGCAAGGCACTCACGATTTGGCGAAATGACCCGCAGACAGCGTGGTTGGCCGATGCTCACTCGCAAGTCCTGCAGCAAGCACTGAAGGACCTAGAGCGAGCCTATGACAATTTCTTGGCGAAGCGGGCGGCGCATCCGCGGCTCAAGAAAAGGGGACGGCGCGACAGTTTTCGCTTTCCGCAGGGCACCAAACTTGATCAGGCTAATGGCCGCGTCTTTCTGCCCAAGATTGGCTGGATGCGCTATCGCAGTGCCGGGGGAGGTGGGTAACGCCACGGTATCCTTCGGAGCGGGCAAGTGGTTCGTGTCGATCCAGACCGCACGTGAAG
>Ga0335074_10010941_pt1 | contig 12691 bp, 12 predicted proteins | sample Lox_Sample_23_FD_206715 | JGI IMG/M metagenome (GOLD analysis project Ga0335074, IMG submission 206715) | Soil microbial communities from Loxahatchee National Wildlife Refuge, Florida, United States - Lox_Sample_2.3 | ecosystem: Environmental > Terrestrial > Soil > Wetlands | place: USA...
TAGTGCGGTCCTAATGCGCCGGACGGCCCCTCAGCCTCCCACTCGGTAGTTTCGTTCGCCTTCACTCGCAATTGAGAACGCTCGGTCGGATCCCCGGTCGTGAAGCACCGAATCGAGGTGCAACCATGATTGAACTCACCCCGCGACACTCCGAGAAACCGAAGGTTTTGCTTGTGCAGACACTCACTTAAGTCGTCGACTCGGAGAAAGTTCGCAATGGGTTAGAGAGACTCTCCGACCCCCGGCGTCGAGAGTCCCTCGGATCTGAATCCAGGGGAGAGACAGTCACTCTTTGTTCGGGTCTATTGAGCGTGCGTGCCTCCTATGCCGGGCTCGAGTCACAACCAGGACTGCCGCGAGGGCTGCCGCAACCGCGACCCCTGCTCCGACGATCAGGTACCCAGTGTCCCCGGCAAACCCGAGGAAGCCTGAATTCGCGGCCACGACGTTCACGACTACGGTGTGCGTGTTGTGATCGCCTGCCTGGTCGTGGACACTAACGACGATGTGGTACGCCCCAACCTGGGTCGTCGTGCACGTCAGGCTGGCAGCGTCTACGCTGGCGCAACCGGGTGGCAGCCCTGTGTAGTTGTAAGTGAGTGCTCCAAAACCCGTGGCCGGTACGCCCGCCGTGCCCGCCGAGAAGCTCTCATTCGTGTTCACGCTGATTGTGAAGGGGCTCCCCGCTGACACGCTGGAAGGGACGACCACATTGAAGTCGAAAATCACATGCATCTCGACAGTTGCCGTGGCCGTTGCCTCGTTTTGGTCGGTGACCTGAGCGGTGATGTTGTAGAAGTCCGCCTGGGTCGGGAGGCAGCCCACCGCGGATTTGTTCTCCGAAACGCATCCCGGGGGGAACCCCGAATAGCTGTATGTGTAGGTCCCTAAGCCTCCAGATGCGTTCGCCACAAAAGCCACCGTTTGACCTAGCAGGGGCGTCGTGTTCGAGACGCTCAAAGTGACCGTTAATGCCGGTGATACCTGGATCCCTGGGGAACTCGCCGATCCTCGCACGCCCAGCGAGTCTGTGACAGTGACGGAGACTGAGAAGCTCCCGGGGGAGGTCGGCACGCAGGCAACGGACGCGGCCGTCGATGAGGTACATCCGGCCGCCGGGCTTGACGGGGTGTAAAGGAAGGTGTAGGGAGACTCACCGCCCACGACGTGGCTCTGAAGAACGATGGACTGGCCTACGTCGATGCTGTCGGTGCTCCCCGACAGGGAGACGACAGGCCCAGTGTCGACGACTGAGAGGGTGAGGGCGGGCTCAATGGAGGAACCGGCCGCATCGGTCACCTTCGCCGAGATCACATACGAGCCCGTAACGGTGGGAGTGCACGGAAGCACGGTAGCATTGTCGGATGTACAGCCGGGCGGAAGGCCGGAGTATGCGACCGCGAACGGAGCCGTACCGCCAGAGTAAGACAGGGTTAGGTTCGTGGGGGTGCCAACGTTGACGGGGTTAGTAGAGGGGGCGAAAGACGAGAGCGAGAGAGGCGGGTTCACGGTCAGATTGAGCAGATACATCGCCGGTCCGACGGTGTCATTCGCGTAGGCTCGAATCAGAAAGACACCCGTGACTGTGGGAGTGCAGGGAAGCGAGGCCGTGTTCGACGTAGGACACCCGTCAGGGAGACCGGCGTACTGGTACGACAGGGTTGGCGCACTCTTGATTGAAGTGATGTTGATTACGGTCGATCCGCCGAGGTCGATCGCGGCAGGTCTTGCGGTGGCTGCTATCGGGGAAAGTACCGTCACCCACCACGAGACGCCGTTATTGCTTGCGCTCGACTCGAACATCTGCCCCGTGGCAGGGTCGTAGATAGGCCCTGATGGAAAATCTCCTTGAATGATTAGATTGGCGACGGCGGTGTTTGTGACGTCACTGACCACGCTGATGTTGATCGGCACCGTCCCCGGAGCCGCCGACATTACGTATACATCACCCATTTGAGGGTCGTAGCCGACGCTGTCGACGTTGGGATAGCTCAAGACCGAAGTCACCTCGTCGTTCGTCAGCGAGATCACGGCGACCGCGTTATCCCCTGCGACGTAAACCTCGTTCTGAGCTGTGTCTAACACTGCCCCGTCAAATGTCCCCACATAGACTCGGTCAGTCACGGAGTTGTTGGCGTCGTCTATGATATCCAGATAGCCGTAGGCCGGAACGAGGATTTCGCCGTCATAAGCATCGTACAGAGCGCTACCGAGCTCTGGGTTTCCATTTCCTCCCACATACGGTCCGATCGTGTCGACTACCGAGTCGTTCGTGTCGTTGATCACGCTGACCGTTTGCGACTCCTGATTGGCGACGAACAGCTCGCCCTCCGCCGGGTCGTAGGCGATGCTGTCCGGCCCGCGGCCAACAGTAACATTCGCAACAATCGTGTTCATCGTGTCGTTGATCACGCTTACAGTTCCTGCCGCGTAGTTGGAGACGAAGATCTGTCCGGTGCCGCTGTCGTAAGCGAGGGCGTAGGGTGCACCGAAATCCGAGATTGAGTCCACCACGGAGTCCGTGACGGAGGATATCACGCCAATCGACTCGGAGTTCTCGTTCGCAACGTAGATTTCGCCTTTCGCACTGTCAAAGACCATCCCGGCTGGTTGGGATCCGAATGGAATCGTGTCTACAACGCATGGAGGAAGGCCGCACGAGGTGCTAGACGGGTTGGCGGACACAATTTGGGAGGGAGGAGCCAATTTTGGGCCAGTCGAAACTGCGTTGCCCTCGGTGCCTTGGACCAGTCTTCTGGCCACGGACCTGCCCGGTGTCGGCGTGGATCCGTGGGCCCCGGTAGTGACCGCAACAAGGACCGCAGACGTGCACAGGGCAGCGACGACAATGACGAGGCCGATGGAAATCGCCCTCACGCGACCCGGCTCTTCGTCCGAGAGCGACCCAGGAGTATGAAAAAGCTTCGTCGGGCATCCGGCGAGTCATCGACAGTCGCACCGCCAATCCTTACCGGCGTGGTGCGTGCACGAAGAGTTGCGCCCCGGGTCATCAAGGCAATACAGCGAAGGGATTGGATTGTACTGTCCCTGAGAAGCCACCCCCCACCGCGAGGACTTCGAGAATTAGTCCCCGAACCGGCATCGTGCCGAAATCCACCACGATCAGGTCCGAGGTAAGAATGGGAGTCGAGCTCGCGGATCCGTTCTCGTACGTCCACGAGCTCGAATTCATGGATAGGTACCCGTCATGCGCCTGAAACTGTGTGAGCACCTGCCCGGAGGCTGACAGAACCGTGAACCCAAGGCCGTTGCCCGAGGCGAACACGATGCCCGAGGCATTGACGATCGCGAAAGCGACGTCTCCGAAAGTGACCGCCGAGCCCAGAACATCAACGTTTCCCCGGGTGTGGCTCGACATACAGCCGGTTGCGACGAATGTGTTCCCGGGCGTGCACGCGAGTTCAGTCGCGTTCCCTACCGCCAGATTCGTCCCGAGGGGGGCTGAACCAGGGCAACCGGGGCAGATCTCCGTAACGGGGTTTTCCACCACGAACACAAAGAAGAAGAAGGACGCCACGGCCACAGCGGCGACGATTGCAAACACAAGAAAGGGGTTGACTTTGGAATGGGAGGGAGGGCGAGCTGGAGGCTCATCCGACATGATTTACTCACGATCCAGTGACCGCCGTGATACCTGGCGTTAGCTGTGCCGTGCGTGATGAAGGCATCGGCAGCGCCGCTCTGATCTAGGTCGACACGGTTGCAAGACGCCTTGCACCCCGCGTAGCGTTTCGATCGCTTTCGAGGGAGGTAAAGCTGTATCCCGAGTACCCCGTTGATTCAGGACGGCCCCCGCGGGGACGGGGCCGCGAGCACCGTCATGCAGGCGAGGTCGTGGCCTGGACCGACAACCCAGCGTGCCACCGAGACCCGCCGGAAGCGGCGACGACCACCGAGCCATACGAGCGGATCCCGTCCTCTCGGGCATGTCGCGGTAGCGGGCAGCGTGACGTTGGCCGGTTTGGTTCTCCTGAGCGGTCTCGGACCGGTGGCTCTCCGTCTCCCCGTTTCGCCCTTCGAAACGAGCAAACCCGCCGCCCTCTCGCTGAAGGATCAGCTCGGCGAATACTCGATGCAGAATGTCAGTCTAGGACGACCCGGGGCGAGCCCCGATGCGGCCGCATATGACCCGGTAACGGAGGAGCTCTACGTGGCGATGGCACCCTCCTACGTGGACGTGGTCTCCACCGTAACCGACACCGTGGTCGCTACGATCGACATCGGTCTCACCTCTCCCACCGGGTCCGAGGCGATGGTCTACGATGCAGCCGACGGGTACATTCTGGTGCTGAGCGGGGAGGGCCCGATCGTGGCCATCAACCCGCTTTCTCAGACGGTCGCCGCGCAAATCCCGCTCCCGGGCGACGAGCAGTCCCTCCTCTACGTTTCCGGTGCGGACCGTGTCTTCGTAGCCGGGTACGCGGGTCTCGCCGTCCTCAACGGTACCACGCTCGCCAAGATCGACGAACTTTCGATTGACTGGAGCACCGCCCTTGCCTTCGACCCCGCCACAGACGAGGTCGCCGACACCTGGTTCGAGCAGTTGGAGGACGACTATTGGTTCGTCACTTCGATCTATGTCACCAATCTTTCGGTCGCCTGGCAGGCCGCCGAGCCGTCCCTGACCGGTGTCTTCGGTCCGTATGCCGCGGCGTACGACCCTGCCGACGGGGACCTGTACTTGCCCGGGGCGCCGACTGGTACCAATGTGACCGTGGTCAGCGCGGCAAGCGGCGCCTTGGTCGCGACGGTACCGGTCGGAATCGACCCAGCGGGACTCACCTACGACGCCCCTACCCGAACCGTGCTCGTCGCGAACGCCGGCTCGGGCAATGTCTCTTCAATCAACGGCACCAAGTCCGAACGGGCTTCGATTCCAGTCGGAGGGTCGCCGTTGGCAGTGGTCGAAGCAAACGGTACGGACCGGGTGTGGGTCACGAATTTCGATAGTGACACCCTGACGGGGTTGAACGACACCTCCGTGGGGACGTTGGGTGCGAACGCCACCACCGTTTGGTTGGGCGGAGCGCCGGACGCCGTCGCCATCGACCCGGACACGGGCACCATCTATGCCGGGGGTGGTTCGAGCCTTTTCGGGGTGAATGAGACCACCTTGGTCACGTCAGGTCCCGAACCGGTCGGACCGCTCGCCTCGGCGGTCGTGTACGACCCTGGAACGCGTAGCGTGTACGTCGCCAACACGGACTCGGACACGGTGACCGTCGTCTCGGGGACGACGATGCAAGTCACGGCCACCATCAATGTGTGCGCCGGGCCCGACGGGCTGGCCTACGACTCCGCGACGGGGGACATTCTCCTTGCTTGCGGGGGCACCGACCTGATGGATGTCATCACGGACTCCAGCAACTCGGTCGCGCGAGAGGTCGAGGTCGGACCGCTCCCCGAGGGGGTTGTGTACGACCCGCTGACGAACGGGATATTCGTGGAGACGTTGGACGGGTTGAGCGAGGTCTCGCCCACGACGTGGGCCGTCACCAACAACAACACTGTGTACGCCTCGGGTCCACCGGTCTTCCCTGCACTGGATCTGGCCACCGACGACATCTACGTCCCCGTCTGGTACTTGGGCGCGGTGGACGTGGTCTCTGCGTCGAACGACAGCCTCGTCGGCACCGTAGCGGTCGGGGGGACTCCAGTCGCTGCGGCAGTGGATCCGACTACTGGTTTGGTCTACGTTTCGAACTCCGAGGAGTCGTCCGTTGACTATGTGAGCGTGATTTCAGGGCAAAGTCAGACGCTGCTCGGCAACCTCACCATTCCGGGTGACCCCGTCGGCATGGCATACGACAGTGAAGTCGGCGCGTTGGTCGTGGCGGACGAGGACGCCGACAACCTCACCCTGGTGACGCCCGTGACCAGCTCTCCACCACCGCCGCCTCCAACATGCGGTTTCCCCAATCCTGCGTGCTGGTTCTCCGTCGAGATCACCGAAGAGGGACTTCCGATAGCTACCGCCTGGTCGGTCCAGCTGTATCGAGACGGGGTTCCGCTCCTGAGCGTCAGCGCGGCGGCGCCCTCGCCGATCTCACTCACCGCGGATAACGGAAGCTACAACGTGACGGTGGGCACAGTTCCTGGCTACCAGCCGACCCCTTCGGGAATAGAATTCTCGATCCATGGGGCAAGTCTCCCGCCGTGGGCGGTAAAATTCAGCCCGTTGTCTCCGGTGCTCCCCATCGTCAGCCCATCCTCGACATGGACATGGCCGTCGGTCGTGCTGGTCGGCGGCGGCATCGGCGTCTGCCTCTTCGGGCTAGCTGTCTTGACACGTGCCAGGCGCCTCGAGCGATAGTTTCCGCGCGTCGTGGCATCGCTGCGGTCGGGGGGAGGCACGGTCGGAGTGGATTCATTGGGGAGAATCCCGCCGCACCCGATGACTGGGTGCAAGACGAGTTGCACCCCGTGTCGCCTACCCGGGTCCTCCGGATGGCAAAACGGTCTCCGCTCGCCCTTCGTAGCGAAGCGTTCGCACGTCCTTCATGGCCAGCAGAACAACCCCATTGGCGAGGAGTCCCAACGCCGAGATCGCATAGACGAACAGAATCCCATGGGAGGCCGCCAACAGGCCACCGATCACTAGGCCCGCGGGGATCGCGCAGAAGGATCCCACCATGTCGATGCTGAGCACGCGGGCGAGTATCGCGTTCGGCACGATCGCCTGCATCGTGGAGAAGTAGACCGTGTTGATCAGACCGAGGCAGACGCCCATCCCGACCGCCCCCGCGAGGGAGACGTCCAACGTCCGTCCCGCGACCAGGACTCCGACGGCAGCCCCCTGGGCGATCACGCTCGCGGCCATGAGGAGCCCGGAGAACCGTCGCGCGCGCATCCGCGGAACTGCGAGCGCGCCCACCACCGCACCCGCGGTGAAGGCGGCTTCGATGTAGCCGAACACGGCGGCGCTACCGGCGTAGAGCGCGGACGCGTACACCACCAGAAAGCCGATGACCATCGTGAACAGGAAATTGCCCGGCAGAAAGCCGAGCGTAACCTTCAGCACGGGCGGATGCTCCTTCATGTAATGGACCCCCTCCCCGAACTCCTTTCGGAACGACGGCTTCGACCCGGGGGCCCGGCCCTCGACCCGGCCGAAGCTCGCAGCGATCTGCAGCAACAGCAGGGCGGAGAGCGCGAAGGTGACCGCGTTGATGCTGAATCCCGACACGGCTCCGGCGAGCACGATCAAGAGGCCGCCCACCCCGGCCCCCACCGTGGAGGCGGTCTGGCTCAGGGCGGAGAGCAACCCGTTCGCGCTCTCGAGCTGGCCCGCCGAGACGATCCGAGGGAGAATCGCCTGGCTCGCCGGGTTGAACACCGCGGAGAAACTGTAGATGAGCGTCATCACGCCCAGGATCAGGAACAGCGAGAAGCCGGTTAGGTAGAGGGCGGCGGCCAACACCGCCATGACCACCGTCCGGGAGACGTCGGCCGTGATCATCAGCCGGCGGCGGTCGTACCGGTCGGCGAGAACCCCGGCGAAGAGGCCCAGGACGATACCGGGGACGATCCCGGTGAGCCCGACGTAGGCGATGTCGAGGGTGCTGCCCGTGTAGTGGAAGACCAACCAGTTTACCGCGACGCTCGAGATCGAGCCTCCGATCGCTTGCGCGATGGACGAGCCCAGGAGGAACTTGAAGTTGGACGCACCCAGGGCCTCGGTGATGCGAGAAGAATCCGCGCTCACAGGTCTCCGCTCGATGCCCCGTGGAGGATAATTCAGTCGACCCGGTGGAAAACTGGATGGTCGCCGACCGGCGCGCCGAGCGGAACACCTAACCGGGCTTCTCGAGGATGAGGTCGTAGAAATGCCAGTGCTTGGGCCCCTCGAAGGACTGCCCCTCCTCCACGGTCTCCCGCAACAGTTCGACCCGGTATCCGTGCACCAGCGACCGGATCCGGCGCGAGCTGCAGAACGTCATCGGACGTAGACCGTTCCATTCGTCGCGAGTCCCGAAGAGCTGGCCGGCGAAGTGCCCCCCCGGTCGAAGCGCGCGACGGATGCTCCTCCAGAGATCCGGGAACTTGTCCGGCGCGCAGAAGGGGAGCGAAAAGCTCGCGTAGATCAGGTCCGTGGACGGGAGTTCGAGTCCTTCCATCGGCGCGACGAGTGAAGTCAGAGCGGGACGAAGGCGTGGCGGGACGCGTCGGGCCAGGAAATTCGCGGCGTCCCTTTGTCCGTCGATCGCGAGGACGGACCAGCCGCGACGGAGAAGCTCCAAGGTGTCCGTCCCGGCCCCAAAACCGAGATCGATCGCGGTCCGACGGCGGCGCGGTCGGCCCTCCCAGTCGATGTGCTCCAGGGTCCTGAGTAGGAGCTCCCGTGGAGGCCGGGCGCTGGTCCACCGGTAGTAGGCCTTCCAACGCGGAGTCGCCCGCCTCCGTGCGATTGCCACGATCGACCTCCCCTTTCCGAGTTGGGAGGGGCAGTACTTAGGCACCATGCATGGAGGGACCGTTTCACCACCCCTCCGTGCAGGGATTTACACATCCCCATCGTAGCGGGGGTCATGCCCGCCAATCCGCGTTCCGGCTTCGTGCCGGTCGTCGACGGAAAGCTCTACTTCGAGGCCGCGGGGTCCGGCCCCGCGATCGTGTTCATCCATGCGGCCATCGCGGACCGGCGGATGTGGAACCGCGAGTTCGACCTCTACTCCAAGGACCGAACCGTAGTCCGCTACGACGTACGGGGCCTCGGGAGATCTCCCGCGGCCACGTCCGCGTACTCCGACGTCGACGACCTGCGCGCCCTCCTGGAGCATCTCCAGATCGCAAAAGCGACGATCGTGGGGTGTTCCAACGGTGGGAGGATCGCACTCGACTTTGCCCTCGAGAACCCGGGAAGAGTGAGCGCCCTCCTCCTCGTCGCGGCCGGGGTCTCCGGATTTACCCTGGAGCTAGCCCCGGAGGGGAAATCGGTGTTCGAGAGCGACAACGCCCGGTCCGCCAAGATTCCCGCGGATTGGAAAGCCGGAAGGCGCGAAGAGGCGCTCGAGGGTCTGCGGGGTTACTGGGCGTCGGCTCAAGCCGGCGCGAACGTCGACCTCGTCCGCACCATGATGCGGGAGAACGCGGGTGAGATCTTCTCGGACGCGAGCGCAAGTCATAGTCGGTCGCTCGAGCCGCCCGCAGCCGGTCGGCTCCGATCGATCGGCGTTCCCACCATCGTGCTCCAGGGAGATCGAGACGAGCCGGGAATGACGTACATCACCGGCTACATCGCCCGGGAGATCCCTCACGCGAAGCTGGTTTCGGTCGCCGGAGCCGACCACCTGGTGAACATGTCCCGGCCGGCCGAATTTGACAAAGCGCTACGCGAGCTCCTCGGACGGGCCCACTAGGGGGCACACGGAGCGGCGGCCGCGCGTCGGTTGGAGATCGCGTCCGAGAGGAGCCGTTTCGATACGTCTCCGGGCGCTTTAATCTCGGAACCAAGGTCCGAGAGACCATGTCGGTAGCCAATTCCGGGGGTTCCGAGGATCGAGACGGGCAGCACGACTTCGACTTCCTGTTCGGCACCTGGTCGGTGCGCCACCGTCGCTTGCGGAACCCGTTGACGGGCTCGACCGAGTGGGTCGAGTTCGGCGGCGGCTGCACGGTCTGGCCCCTCTGGGGGGGCCGTGCGAACATGGATGAGGTCGAGTTCCGAGACCCCCGGGGGACGATCCTCGGATTCACCCTGCGGCTGTACGACCCCAAGACGCACCTGTGGAGTATCTACTGGGCGAGCGAGAAGGGCAGTACCGACATCGGTCGTCCGCAGATCGGCCGCTTCCAGGACGGACTGGGCGAGTTCTACAATCACGAGGTCCTCGGGGGCCGAGCGATCTTTGTCCGGTTCGCATGGTCGCAGACCGGACCCGACTCGAGCCATTGGGAGCAGGCGTTCTCGGAGGACGGGGGGCATACCTGGGAGGTCAACTGGATCCAGGAGCTCACTCGCGAGAAGGGGCCATCGGGGTAGCGACACCGAGTCGGGGCGAACCCCGGGCGCCGGACGAATCCGCGCTCGCGGAGCCCCGGGGGAACGGAAGGTCCTGGCCCCCCTGGCCGTGGGGCTCCGACCTACCGCCGGTTCCTCTCCACCTGAAGGCTTTTGGACGAGGAGTTCGAACGCACTCGCGGGGAGCCATGAGCGACGAGAGCGAGCGACCGCGATTCCGGGAACACCTGCACGAACTGCGAGAAGGACTGGGCGGTATCGGCAAGGACGTGAAAGTGGATGTGGCCCACGCGCCCCACCTGGTCAAGGAAGGAACCAAGAACACGTTGGCCCGGGCGGCGGGGGTACGACGCACACCGATCGAAGAGTGGACCGAGCCCACCTCGCAGGACCCGAAGTAACCCCGAGGTATCCTTTCCGAGCCGAAGATCCGTCCCCGTCGTTAGCGAGGGGCGTTCGCCCCGCCCGGCGCGGTCGGGGAGTGCACCGGCTCGAACACGAACATTTCGGCTTGACTTCGGTAGAACTCGATCTCGGGCCGGCTTCGGTCCACGTTCTCCCCAAGGACTCGGACCATCTCCCGGAACTGGACCCCCAGCTGGGAGAGGTCCTTCTCCCAGTCCCGGATGCGGCGTCGAGCATACCAACCCCCCGGGATCTCGCCGATTTCGAGGCCCATCTCCGCGGGGTCGTCGGAGGCAATCCGGGCCACGCAGGCGAAGTACTCCTCACCCTCGGGCAGGATCCGGAACACCCCGTAGAAACGTCGTCCCTTCAGGGTCGGTAATTTGGACTCGAGGAGTGTCATCGCGGCGGCCGGTCCTCCTGCCTTCCAGTCGGCAAGGACGCGCAGCACCGGCACCGGGTCGAGTTCGACGAACGTCTCGGTCACTGCGGCTCGCCCTCCGCATCACGCACCATGCAAGCTACATTCGGGAACGAGGGATTAAGCGACGACGAGACGGCGTGAAACGGGGGGCGACGGAAAGGTCGCTACGTCTTCGGCAGCAAGACCGCGAGGGGGGAGACCGGCTTGCGGGTCAGCAGCATCAGCACAAACCCCCCGAAGACCAGGACCGTCCCTAGCCCTCGAGTGAGAACGTAGACCGGGACCGAACACGAGACGAGCGCACCCGCGGCACACTGGGCGATCGCCTCGAGCCCCAAGGCGAGCAGCGCGAAGCCGACGACGACGACCGCGGCGCCCAGAGTGAAAAAGGGGTGAGTCGGCGGCCGGGCGCGGACGTACATCGGCGTCGACATCGCGAGCCGGAGGAAACGCCGCGTCCTTCAAGAGAATGACGCGCCCGGCGGTCGATCTCGGGGGCCGGTCGTCGCCGATTGCGAGAAGAGCGGGGACGGGCGACGGTCAGTTGGGGGAGACTGGCCGGCCTCAAATCTATATGTCCCGGGAGACGAGTCGATCCAGCGCGGGCGGACCCATGCGCCCGGTGGTGATCCCGTGATCGCCCGGTGGAGGCGGGGACGGTCGACCCGGTGGCTGCTGCGATGGTCTCCGTTCCTCATGCCGTTGGCCGTGGTCGCCTTTCTAATGGTGGGCTACGCGAACTGGGTCCCCGCTTCCTTCAGCGGGCAAGTGGCCACGCGGTGTACTCTGGGGTGCTCAGAACCGCCATTTCCATCGCACGCGCTACCGGCGAAGGTGAACGTGACCATCCGGTGGGAGGTGGTGACCGGGGGACCGGTCGGCTTCTACGTAGCGCCGCCGTACGGCGTGGGACTCTCGCAGTGCTACTGGCCCGATGCGTGGGGGGGGTCGTGTACGATCTTCTCCCCACTCGGGGGAAACTACACCTTTGATGTGTACTCCGCCCGGGGCACAACGAGCAACGGGACCGTCGACTACACCGGCAGCTACCTCACCTCCCTGCTGTAAGGGGGGCAAGGCATCCGGCGGACGCTCGGCGAGCGGTCGGGAACCGCCCGGGGCGAAGGGCGTCGACCGGTGGCGAGGGCTCTTGGGGGCGTCAAATCTCCACCGGCTCGCCATGACCACCGTGCGGACGGTCGCGACGCACGAGGTGGTGAGCGCGGTCTACCCTCGTCCGGTGACAGAGCGCGACGAGGTCGGGATGGCCGTGGGAAAGGCGATCGACGAGACGCTGTCCCGTTGGAGTTACGAGGTGCGCCAATCCCGCCACCCTACGATCACCTCGATGCGCCGGTTCGCGGCTGAGATCCTGGACCGCGAGCTCGCCGACGCCGACGTCCCGCTCACGGAGGAGGAGCGAGAAAGGCATCGGAGCGCGATCGCCGCCGTGCTCTCGGCGTTCCGGAACAGCGAGGTCATGGGCCTCGCTCGACCCCGGAGCCGACTGATCCTCATCAACGAGCGTGCGGGCGTCTACGCCCAGCCGGACTACTGGGACGGGCGGGAGCGGTTCTACGAGATGAAGAGCTACGCGCCGCGCATCATCCCGCCGGATCTGGGACTCCAGATGCAGCTGTTCCAGTGCGCCTTCCCGGGTGTCCGTGCGTATTGGGCGTTCTTCGACCGTCACGCGACTCCCGTGGTGCCGCGCATCGAGAGTGCGCCGCCCCTCGATCGTGCCGCGACGGAGGCGGTGTTACGTGTCGCGTACAGAGCCGCGCTCGAGAAGGGGCTGGAGAAGGTGCTCGAGTACATCGACAGTCCAGTGGTCCGTTACTCCGTACACGTGGATGACCCGGCGTAGAAGATCGTCGCGG
>Ga0335074_10010942_pt1 | contig 12690 bp, 9 predicted proteins | sample Lox_Sample_23_FD_206715 | JGI IMG/M metagenome (GOLD analysis project Ga0335074, IMG submission 206715) | Soil microbial communities from Loxahatchee National Wildlife Refuge, Florida, United States - Lox_Sample_2.3 | ecosystem: Environmental > Terrestrial > Soil > Wetlands | place: USA: Florida...
GCCCGGCGGCGCCCCCGGCCGCCTCGCGCCCGCGGTTCTGTCCCGCGCTGGCCGTACTCTCGCCGGCGTGGACGCCTGTCGCTTCGAGATCCCGCCATGCCCGCAGGCCGACGTGGAGCGCCTGCGCTTGGAGCTGGGCGCGAGCAACGCGCTCGCGCAGGCGCTCGTGCGACGGGGCCTGCAGGAGCCGGAGCGGGCGCGCGCCTTCCTGGAGGCCGGCGAGGAGCATCCGGCGGAGGCGTTCGTGGGCATCGACGAGGCGCTGCAGGCGATCCTCGCCCACCTGGGCCGCGGCTCGCGCATCACCGTGCACGGCGACTACGACGTGGACGGCGTGTGCTCGAGCGCCGTGCTCGTGCGCGCCCTGCGCGAGCTCGGCGGCGACGTGGACTTCTACCTGCCCGACCGCGCGGGCGACGGCTACGGGCTGAACGCCGAGACGGTGCGGCGGCTGGCCGCGCGCGGCACGCGGCTGCTGGTGACGGCCGACTGCGCGATCACGGCCGTCGAAGAGGTGGCCGTGGCGCGGGCGCTGGGCGTCGAGGTGGTGATCACCGACCATCACGCAGCGCGCGGCGACGGCCTGTTCCCGCGGGCGCCAATCGTGCACCCCGCGCTGTGCGGCTACCCCTGTCGCGAGCTGTGCGCGACCGCGGTCGCCTACAAGCTCGCCCAGGCGCTGTTCGCCCGGTGCGGGCGCGACCCCGGCGAGCTGCGTGGAGAGCTGGACCTGGTGGCGCTCGCGAGCATCGCCGACGTGGTGCCGCTGGTGGGGGAGAACCGCACGCTCGTGCGACGCGGGCTGCGCGCGCTGGCCAGCACGAGCAAGCCCGGGCTGCGCGCGTTGATGGCCGTCGCGCGGGTCGATCCCGCGAGGCTGGACGAGCGGTCGGTCGCGTTCGCGCTGGCGCCGCGTCTGAACGCGGCCGGGCGCCTGTATCGCGCCGACGCGGCCCTCGAGCTGGTGCTGACCGAAGATCGGGTGCGCGCGGCGCAGATCGCGCAGGAGCTCGATCGCGCCAACCACGAGCGCAGGCAGGTGGAGCTCGGCATCCGCTACGAAGCCGAAGCGCAGATGGACGCGCTGGGGCAGCGCGCTGCATACGTGCTGGCCGGCGAGGGCTGGCACGCGGGCGTGATCGGGATCGTCGCCTCGCGCCTGGTCGAGCGCAGCGGCCGGCCGGTCGTGCTGGTCGCGCTGGACGGCGAGCGCGGCAAGGGCTCGGGCCGCAGCGTGGAGGCGTTCGACCTGCTCGCCGGCCTGAGCGCCTGCGCGAGCCATCTGCTGCGCTTCGGCGGGCACCGCGCGGCGGCGGGCCTGGAGATCGAGCGCGGCCGCCTGGCCGAGCTGACCGCCTCGTTCACGGCCTACGCAGCCGGCGCGCTGCGGCCCGAGGACCTCGTCGCGGTGGAGCGCGTGGATGCCGTCGTGGGCGGCGACGAACTCGGCATGGCGCTGGCGGAGGAGCTGCAGGCGATGGCGCCGTACGGGCGCGCCAACGCGCAGGTCCGGCTGCTGCTCGCCGACGCGACGTTCGCGGAGACGACGGCGATGGGCGAAGGCAGGCACACGCGCTTCACGGTGCACTCGCGCGGGGCGCGCGCGCGCGCGGTGGCCTTCGGCAACGGAGGGCGGCTGCCGGTGCGCGACGGCGTGCCCGTGCAGGCGACGTTCACGCTCGAGGTCAACGAGTGGAGGGGCGTGAGCGAGCCCCGCCTGGTGCTGCGCAGGGCGCTGCCCGCGGCGCAGTCCGGCGCGCCGGCGGCGAGCGCGGGCGAGCGCCCGTCGCGCCCGCCGCGCGACGAGGACGAGCTCACGCTGTTCGCGCTGCGCTGAGCGCCGCTTGGATCCGGGTAGCCGGTCCCCTACCCTTATGGTCATGGCCACCGTCGAGGATCCCAACGGCACGCAGGCCACCGCGCCCGCCGCCGACGCGCCTGGCGCCACGGCGCTCCCCGCGCCCGCCGCCACGGCGCTCACCGCGCCCGCCAGCCCCGAGCTGAGCGACGCCGAGCGACGGCTGCTCAGCGACCTGTTCGCGATCGTCTCCGAGCACGCGGCCGACTCGGCGGTCGAGATCGACCGCGAGCGCGTGCAGGACGCCTTCGTGTTCGCGTGCGAGCACCACGCGGCGCAGCGTCGCAAGTCGGGCGAGGACTTCATCGTGCACCCGGTTGGCGTGGCGCGCATCTGCGCGGGCATGCGCCTGGACACCGACTCCCTGTGCGCGGCCCTGCTGCACGACACCGTGGAGGACACCTCGGCCTCGATCGAGGAGGTGCGCGAGCGCTTCGGCGAGGAGATCGCGGGGATCGTCGACGGCGTCACCAAGCTGACCGGGATCACCTTCCAGTCGCGCGACGAGGCGCAGGCGAACAACTACCGCAAGATGATGGTCGCGATGGCCACCGACGTGCGGGTCATCCTGATCAAGCTGGCCGACCGCCTGCACAACATGCGCACGCTGGAGGCGATGCCCAAGCAGAAGCAGATCGAGAAGGCGCGCGAGACGCTCGACATCTACGCCCCGCTGGCCCACCGCCTGGGCATCCACGCGATCAAGTGGGAGCTCGAGGACCTCGCCTTCGCGACGCTGCACCCGCGCAAGTACCAGGAGATCAAGGGCCTGGTCGCCCAGCAGCGCGACGACCGCGAGCGCTACGTCAGCGAAGCCGGGGAGTACCTGTCCCGCGAGCTCGCCGAGGTGGGCATCCACGCGCAGATAGCCGGCCGCGCCAAGCACTTCTACTCGATCTACTCGAAGATGACCAAGAAGGGGCGCGAGTTCAACGAGATCTACGACCTCACCGCGATGCGCGTGGTGGTCGATTCGGTGAAGGACTGCTACGGGACCGTCGGCGTGATCCACTCGCTGTGGAAGCCGCTGCCGGGCCGCTTCAAGGACTTCATCGCGATGCCCAAGTTCAACATGTACCAGTCGCTGCACACGACGATCATCGGGCCCCAGGGCAGGCCGCTGGAGATCCAGATCCGCACCCAGGAGATGCACGAGATGGCCGAGTTCGGGGTGGCCGCGCACTGGCTCTACAAGCACACCTCCGGGGCGGGCAAGGGCAAGGGCGCCGAGGCCCGCGCGGGCGTCTGGCAGGGGCCGGGCGAGGACGCCAAGCTCAAGTGGCTGCGCTCGATGCTCGACTGGCAGCAGGAGCTCTCGGACCCGCGCGAGTTCATGGAGACGCTGCGCACCGACCTGTTCGAGGAGGAGGTGTACGTGTTCACGCCCAAGGGCGAAGTCAAGTCGCTGGCCGCGGGGGCCACGCCGCTGGACTTCGCCTACGAGGTGCACACCGAGATCGGCCACCGCTGCGTGGGCGCGCGCGTCAACGGCAAAATCGTGCCGCTGCACTACGAGCTGCGCTCCGGGGACATCGTCGAGATCCTCACCGCCAAGCGCGATCGCGGCCCCTCGCGCGACTGGCTGGCGATGGTCAAGACCACGCGCGCGCGCAACAAGATCAAGGCCTGGTTCAAGGCCGAGTCGCGCCAGGACACCGAGCATTCGGGGCGCGAGCTGCTGCAGGAGCACCTGCGCAAAGCCGGGCTGCCCGCCCAGAAGATCACGGGCTCGGCGCTGCTCGCGGACGTGATCCGCGAGGTCGGCTTCCGCAAGGCCGACGACTTCTACATCGCCCTCGGCGCGGCCAAGATCTCGCCGAAGCTCGTCGTCGGCAAGGTGATGCAGCGCCTCAAGCACGGCGAGGCCGCCGACGGCGGCGACTCGGCCGCCGCCGACCTGCTGCACGTGGGGCGCACGCGGCGGCGCCCGACCAAGTCATCCGGCCAGTACGGGATCAGGGTGGAGGGCGTCGAGGACGTGATGCTGCGCCTGGCCAAGTGCTGCCGGCCGGTGCCCGGCGATGAGATCCTCGGCTACATCTCCCTCGGGCGCGGCATCACGATCCACCGCGAGGACTGCCCCAACGCGGCGCTGCTGCGCAAGAGCCCGGAGCGCTTCACGCAGGTGGCCTGGGAGGGCGAGCAGTCCACCGGCTTCGTCGTCGAGATCCAGATCGACGCCTGGGACCGCCACCGCCTGCTCGAGGACCTCTCGCGCGCCTTCTCGGAGTCGGGCGCCAACATCCTCGAAGCGCGCTGCCTGTCCACGCCGCCGATGGTCAAGAACCGCTTCGTGGTCGAGCTCGCCGACACGCACTCGCTCAAGGGCGCGATCACGCGCCTGCGCAACATCGACTCGGTCTTCGACGCCTACCGCGTCACGCCCGGCGCCGCTACATAGGTTCGCCCCGGTTGCCGACGGGCACGCCCGAACGCACGGCGCGGCGTGGATCGCGCGGGCGGCTCAGGAGACGACGCTGAGCTCGCGCGGCAGGATCGAGTAGCGCGCCTCGCTGACCTCGCCGAGGTAGTCGCCGTCCACCTGCAGCGGCAGCGGACGCTCGTCGGCGCTGCGCACGACCAGCTCTCTGAGGTCGCGCAGGCCGGTCACCTGGCGGTGGCCGGCCACGTGCGCGCGCGGCGAGAAGGCGCGCCAGGCGATGAACGGCATCGACAGCGGCGTGGCGCGGTGCAGCACGCCGCCGGCGAGCGCCCCCGAGTCCAGCGCGGCGCCCTCGGCGATCTCGATCGGGCGGTCCTCGAAGTAGGTGAACGGCGAGCCGTTCTGCACGATCGCGGTGACGCCCTCCAGCGGGCGCTCGCCGGCGACCTCGACCTGCAGCCGCGGCGGCGCCAGCAGGTAGCGGCGCAGGAGGGTGCTGAGGGCGACCCACGTGAAGAAGTACGGCCCCAGGCGCGCCTTCAGGTGCGGCTTGGCGTCCACGCGCTCGACCACGCTCGCGTCCAGGCCGAGGCCCGAGGCGAACGTGAAGCAGCGCCCGTTGACCACGCCGAGGTCGACCTTGCGGGGGCGCCAGTCGTCGGCCATCGCCAGCAGGTGCTCGGTCGCGTCGACGATCTCGCCGGGGATGCCGAGCATCTTGCCGAACACGTTGGCCGAGCCGCCGGGCAGGCAGCAGAGGGGGGTGGCGGAGCCGCGCAGGCCGTTGGCGGCTTCGTTGACGGTGCCGTCGCCGCCGAAGGCGACGACCACGTCGTAGCCCTCGTGCGCGGCCTCGCGGCAGAGCTCGGTGGCGTGGCCGCGCGCCTCGGTGTCCACGGCGTCCACCTCGAAGCGGCCTTGCAGGGCGTAGACGACGAGGTTGCGCAGCCGGTCGGAGACAGTGGTGGCGTAGGGGTTGACGATGATCAGCATCCGCCGCTTGGCCGCCGTGACGATCGGCTGGAAGTCCGCGGGCGCCTGCTCGTCGCGCCGCGCCTCGGCGTCCCGGTCGCGCTCGTCGGTCGTCGGCGTGGGAGCGGTCGTCCGCGCGGGCGCGGTCCTTGCCGCGGGCCCTGTAGTCCGCGTGGGCGCGGTCGTCGGCGACGGCCCGGTCGTCGCCGGGGGCCCGGTCGCGGGCGCCTGGTCGCGGATGATGATGCCCATCGCAAGGCCCTACACCGGCTCGGCGCGCGCGTTACCGGCCTCGGACGTTCGTCGGGCGGCGACCAGCGGCTATGGTCGCCTCGCATTGCTGCCGATAACGTTGCTAGACTGCCGTTGCAACATAGCTGGACACATCCAGAGGGGTGGAGGGACTGGCCCGATGAAACCCCGGCAACCACCGCGAAGTCACCGCGGGAAGGTGCCAATTCCAGAGAGATGTGTGGCGGGCTTCGTGCTCTTCGCCACACCGAGTGACACGGCGAAGACTAGAGCGAAGGAGCCCTAATGGCTGTCAGTCATCTGGAGTGCAAGGAGTGCAAGGCCCAGTACCCGCTGGAGGCCCTGTACGTGTGCGAGCGGTGCTTCGGGCCGCTGCAGGTCGCCTACGACCACACGTCCACCGCCCGTGACGTCGGCGAGCTGCGCCGCAAGATCCAGGGCGGTCCGCAGAACATCTGGCGCTACGCCGACTTCCTGCCCCTGGCGGGCGGGCCGCCGGGCCCCTCCGGCCGGCTGGCCTCGCGCGTGGGCCTGCCCGCGGGCTGCACGCCGCTGGTCCGCGCGGACCGTCTGGCGGCGGCGCTGGGGCTGCGCGAGGTGTGGGTCAAGAACGACGCCGCCAACCCCACGCACTCGTTCAAGGATCGCGTCGTCTCGGTGGCGGTCACGCGCGCGCGCGAGCTCGGCTACCAGACGATCGCGTGCGCCTCGACGGGCAACCTCGCCAACTCGGTCGCCGCCCACGGCGCGGCGCTGGGGCTGGACTCCTACGTGTTCATCCCGGCGGACCTGGAGGAGCAGAAGGTGCTCGCGACGGGCGTCTACGGGACCAAGCTGGTGGGCGTGAAGGGCAACTACGACGAGGTCAACCGGCTGTGCACGGAGCTGTGCGCGGAGCGCGATTGGGCGTTCGTGAACATCAACCTGCGCCCCTACTACGCGGAGGGGTCGAAGACGCTCGCGTTCGAGATCGCCGAGCAGCTCGGCTGGGAGCTCCCCGACCGCTGCATCGTGCCGATCGCCTCGGGCTCGCTGTTCACGAAGATCGCCCGCGGCTTCGAGGAGTGGGGCGAGCTCGGCCTGCTGCAGGGCCCCGGCGGCTCGGCCGGCGAGCGGCGGCTGCCGCGCATGAACGGCGCCCAGGCCGACGGCTGCGCGCCGGTGGCGAGCGCGTTCGCGGCCGGGCAGGAGGTGTGCAGGCCGGTCAAGCCCGACACGATCGCCAAGTCGCTGGCGATCGGCAACCCCGCCGACGGCCCCTACGCGCTCGAGCTGGCGCGCCGCACGGGCGGCTCGGTGGATGCGGTCAGCGACGAGGAGATCCGCGCGGGCATCGTGCTGCTGGCGCAGACGACGGGCGTCTTCACGGAGACGGCCGGTGGCGTGACGACCGCCGTGCTCGCCAAGCTGGCCGCGCGAGGGGACATCGACCCGGACGAGCGCGTGGTGCTGGTGATCACGGGCGAGGGTCTGAAGACGCTGGACGCGGTGCGCGGCACGTTCGCCACGCAGGAGATCGAGCCGACGGTCGAGTCGTTCACGGCGAGTCTGCAAGAGACCGTCGCCCTGGAGGCCTGATGGCGGTGCTCGTGAAGATCCCCACGCAGCTGCGCCCGGTCGCGGGCGGCGAGGCCGAGGCGGAGGTCGACGGCACGACCGTCCAGGAGGTGCTCGACGGCCTGTTCGCGCGCTTCGACGAGCTGCGCGCGCGCATCGCCGACGACGACGGCTCGCTGCGGCGCTTCGTGAACGTGTACGTGGCCGGCGAAGACATTCGCTTCCTCGACGGCCTGGCCACGCCGGTCGCCGACGGCGCCGAGCTGACGATCCTCCCCGCCGTAGCCGGGGGCTCGTAGCGCGTCGCCGAGCGGCTCGCCCGCCCGGCAAGCCGCTAGGGGGTGTGGCGGTGCGAGGAGCTCTGCGCGGGCGCGGGCGGCGGCGTCGAGCCGCTGAAGCCGATCGTCGAGACCAGGCCCGCGGCGCACATGGCGGCGATCGTCAGCGCGCGCATTCGCCGCGGCGTGAGCCAGGGGATCGGGTGGCTCTGCATCCAGGTTCGAAACCCGCTGGCCGCCGAGGCGGCCGCCATCGCGCAACCGGCGCACATGCGCCCGAGGATAGTGCGTGCGCACGGCACGCCGCGCAGGCTGCGCACGGGCTTGCAAGCGGCGGGCGCTGCGGGCTTGCTTCCATAGACTGACGGCCGCATGAGTCTCGCGCACCGCCGGTTGCTGCCAACGCTGCTCGGCGGCGTGGTCCTGGCGGGGCTCGCGCTGCCGGCGAGCGCGCAGGCGCACGGGATCGTCGGCAGGGCCGACCTGCCGATCCCGGTGTGGCTGTTCAGCTGGGCGGCGGCGATCGTGCTGGTGCTCTCGTTCGTGGCGCTGGCGACGATGTGGACGCGACCGCAGCTGCAGGAACCGCACCTGCGCAGGCTGTTCGCGCTGCCAAAGGAGCTGGAATGGCTCGCGGGGCTGTTGGGCGTGGGCGTGTTCGCGCTCGTCGTGTACAGCGGCTTCGCCGGGGCCCAGGTCACGCAGGCGAACTTCTCGGTGACGTTCATCTACGTCATCTTCTGGGTCGGCATACCCGTCGCGAGCGTGCTCTTCGGCAACGTCTTCGGTGCGCTGAGCCCATGGCGGGCGAGCGCGCGCGCGCTGGCCGCGCTCGCGCGGCTGCTGCGCGGCGGGCGGCCGCTGAAGGCGCCGCTGCGCTATCCCGCCTGGCTGGGCGTGTGGCCGGCGATCGGCGGGATCGTGGGCTTCGCCTGGCTGGAGCTGATCTACGTGGAACGCGACCGCCCCTCGACGCTGGCGGCGCTGTCGCTGGGATACCTCCTGGCGATGCTCGCCGGGATGGCGGCGTTCGGCATCGAGGATTGGTGCGCTCAGGCGGACGGCTTCGGGGTCTATTTCAACCTCCTGTCCAAGCTCTCGCCGCTGGTGCGCGGCGAGGACGGGGCGCTGTGCCTGCGCCGCCCGCTCAGCGGCCTGACGAGCCTGCAGCTGCGCGCGGGCACGATCGCGTTCATCTGCGCCCAGATCGGCACGACGACCTTCGACGGCTTCAGCAACGGCGGCGTCTGGCGCGTGGAGGAGCCGGGGCTGCAGGGCGTGTTCGCGGACCTCGGCTTCAGCGCCACGCCCGCGCAGGAGCTCGCGTACTCGGTGAGCCTCGTGTGCTGCATCCTGGCCGTGGCCGCCATCTACCGGCTGGGGATCGAGGGCGTGCACAGGGTCAGCGGGCGCTACGACATGAGCGCGTTGACACGCACGTTCGCGCACACGCTCGTGCCGATCGCGTTCGCGTACGTGCTAGCCCACTACTTCTCGCTGCTGCTGTGGCAGAGCCAGGCGATGGTCTATCTCGCCTCCGACCCCCTGGGCAACGGCGCGAACCTGTTCGGCACGAGCGGCTTTCAGATCGACTACCACGTGATCTCCTACGTGGCGATCTGGTACGTGCAGATCGCGGCGCTCGTCAGCGGGCACGTGGGCGGCCTGGCGCTCGCGCACGACCGCGCGCTGGTGCTCTACCGCGACCCCCAGGAGGCGGTGCGCAGCCAGTATTGGATGCTGGCGGTGATGGTCGCCTTCACAAGCCTCGGGCTGTGGCTGCTCTCGGACGTGGGCACCTGAGCGCAGCGGCGCTTCGCTAGCGTGTTCGGGCGTGAGCGCTCGCCTGATCCTCGCCCTGCTCGGCGCCGCGCTGCTGTCCCAGGCGGCGCCCGCGAGCGGCGCAGAAGGCCCGGCGGGGCCCGCGGGCGCGACCGTGAGCGCGCCCCGGATCGACGAGCGCGAGAGCGGCAACCCGATCGACGACCAGGGCTCCAGCTACGACTATCGCTCCAACATCACCGCCGTCACGCCCGACGTGCCCGGCTTGAGCGTGGAAGTGCTGCAGTTCGCCGACCGCCTGCTGCTGCGCAACCACACGGGCAAGACGATCACGATCTACGGCTATGAAGGCGAACCGTACGCGCGCGTGCTCGCCGACGGCACCGCCGAGCAGAACGCGCGCGCGCCGGCGACCTACCTGAACACCAACTTCTACGCCGAAGTCACCGTCCCGCCGATCGCCAGCTCGAAGGCGCCGCCGCGCTGGGAAGTGGTGGACCGCACGGGCGAGTTCGAATGGCACGACCACCGCATCCACTGGATGTCGCCCACGCCGCCCGCGTCGGTCGTGCACAAGCGCACGCGCACGCTGATCTTCGACTGGCGGGTGCCAATCGAAGTGGGCACGACGCCAGGGGCGATCGACGGGCAGCTGTTGTGGACGCCCGAGGAATCGAAGGCGCCGGTGGCGGTGATCGCGCTCGGCGCGGCGATCGTGCTGGCGGGCCTGCTGTTCGTGCTGTACGTGCGTCGCCGCCGCTCGCGTGCGGCCGCGGCGATGGGCGCGGGGGGCGACCGGGGGAGCTCGGCGGAAGCGTGGTGAGCGCTTGCTAGCGTCTGTGCTGCCGCTGGCCGCCCGCTGACGGCGCAGGTGGCCACTCCCGGCATGCAGGCGGCGGGTTTCGCCATTTCTTAGCAACGATTCAGGTTGGCCTGACTAGCATGAGATTTGCTTTCGGTATGTCAACACCAACGCTCATCCGCTCCGCCGCCGATGGGACGACCGAGCGCTTCGACCCGATCGCCTGCCTGGACGAGCGCGTGCGCCACCAGGCGCGTCCCCCCGGGCCCGTGGACCCGGGCCGCTACATCGAGGTCCAGGGCCCGGCCGAGACGCTGCTGATCCCGCTGCAGCGCGACGTGATGCACATCGGTCGCGGGCTCGCGGCGGGGCTGCGCCTGGACGACAGCTCGGTTTCGCGGCGTCACGCGATCCTCGTCCCGCGCCCTGCCGGCGCGAGGATCCTCGATGACCGCAGCTCCAACGGCACGTTCGTCAACGGGCGGCGCGTCTCCCAGGCGGAGCTGCACAACGGCGATGTGATCGTGCTCGGACGGGTGCTGCTGCGCTACCTGGAGGTGTAGGCGCCGACGCTCGCCGCGGCGGGCGGCGGCGGCGGGCGTAGAACATCCGTCCAGCAGCTTGCGCGCGGGCTCATCTGTGCTTACACTTCGGCCAGGAACCAGAGCCAACACTGAAAAGGGCAAACCCGTCGCGAGGCGGGGGCGCAAAGTCCAGGGTCTCTATGAGATAGCTCGGCCGCCAGTGATCGACACGGACGGGAGGGCTATCGTGAGTTCGCATTCGCCGCAGCGCAGCAGGTCTCAGCGCTCGGCGCAGTGTGCGAGCGCTCCCCCGTGTTCGGGCATGGGCCGTAGATGCGGGTGTGCCGGAGGAGAGGGAGCCGGCGCCGGCTCGCGCAGGGGGGCGGCGCACGAGGGTGCGCCATGGGGCGGCGAGCAGGGCAGACGATCCCAGCGTGGGTGCCCGGCCGAGGGGGGGCGGCGGCCGGGCACCACCACGTGAACGGGGCCGCGTATGCGGGGATAGGCTCGCGCGCGACGCCGCAAGAGGTCCTGGCGGCGATGGCCGCGATCGCCGGCCGGCTCGCTCGGAGCGGCTGGGTGCTGCGCACGGGCATGTCGCCGGGCGCCGATGAGGCCTTCTACCGGGGCGCGCTGGCCGCGGCGGGCGCGGTCGAGCTGTACCTGCCGGCGCCCGGCTTCCAGGAGCGTGCGCGGCTCGACGGGGAGGAGCAGCGCGTGACGGTGCTGCCCCGGCCCTCGGCGCCGGCGTACGCGCTGGCGGCGCGCTCTCACCCCGGCTGGGATCGCCTCCCGGCGGACCAGCAGGACCTGCTCGCGCGCGACGCCCACCAGGTGCTCGGCGCCGATCTGGCCACGCCGGCGAGGCTGCTGGTGTGCTGGACGCACGACGGCAGCCTCGACGGGGAGGGGCTGCTGCAGGACGGCACCGGCCAGGCGCTGCGGATCGCGCACACGCACGCGATCCCCGTCCTCAACCTGGCGCGCGCCGAGCACGCGGCCACCGCGGGGGGCCGCATCGAGGAAGAGCTCCTCGATGCGCGAGATCGTCGGGTCGCCCGCGCGTAGTACGCTCCCGGCTGCCTGGCCGTGCTCCCCGACCCCGGAGGCCCGCAGTGCCCGACACCCCCCACGAGCGCAACCTGCCCTCAGGCCTCACTGAGACGCTGCCGCTGGCCGGCGGGATCGTCGCGGTCTCCATCCCCGTCGGCCTGCTTGCGGTGGCGGCCGTCACGGGGAGCGTGGCGGTGCTCGTGGTCGCGGTCGTCGCGATGTTCGCGGTCGGCGGCACGGCGCTGACGTTCATCATGCTGCTGGCCGGGCAAGAGCCCGACGACGGGGACGAGGGCGGGGAGTAGGGGCGCCGCCTGGCGCGAGAGCGGCGCGCCGGCTTCCACAGAGGACCGCGTCAAGCGAGCCTCGAGGACGCGGTCCTCGTCGCGGGCGACGACAGGCTGCGCGCCTACGGCGTGCGCGTCGATTGGTAGCGCGGCAACACATATTGGAAGGCGGTGCTCGTGGTCGGCCGCCGGCGGGCCGGGCGCCCTCGCGCGTGTGGGGCGCTGGCGGTGGGCGTGCGTGGGGCCGTCGCGCCCACGCACGCTTCACCGCCAATGCGCATACCCGGCTAGGCAGCCGAGCTCAGGACATCGTCGCGATCGGTCAGTGTTCGCCTTCCATCAGCCAGGGCAGTGGCTGTTCGACGATGCAGGGCTGGGCCGGTTTTTCCGGATTTTCGATTTTGGCGCCCGTCTCGTTGCACTCCCTGATCTCGATCTTCGACTTGTCTTTGGTCGTGTTCGTGACAGCGTCCGTCAACACGCTCGGGCCCACCGCCGTCCACATGACGCCCCCGTAGGCGTATTCGATCTTGAGATCCTGTTCGCCTTTTCCTGCTCCAAACTCCACTTTCCACGTGTCCGTCATTTTGCTGACGGGGGTCACCACGCCGGCGGCCGAGCCGGATACGCGGAAATAGTCTCCCCCGCAATCGAATTCGGCGATGTAGGGAAACGTATAGGGTTCGACGTTGGGGTAGGGGATGAGTTCTTCCAGGCCGTAAGGGTATGTGGAGGGATATTCTTTTGAGCCGAAATACGCATTCCACACTTCGAATTCCTTGGGTTCGCCCTTTGCTTCACCGGTGTAGCCAAAGCGTTCGCTCAGCCCCAACGTTCCGTGATCGATGAGGTAGGTGTCCGCGAACACGATGATTTTGGGTAGATTGGCAATGCGTTTCGAGTTTTCCCAGCCGTTACACCCCGCGATTTTCGTTTTTCCTT
>Ga0335074_10010943_pt1 | contig 12690 bp, 10 predicted proteins | sample Lox_Sample_23_FD_206715 | JGI IMG/M metagenome (GOLD analysis project Ga0335074, IMG submission 206715) | Soil microbial communities from Loxahatchee National Wildlife Refuge, Florida, United States - Lox_Sample_2.3 | ecosystem: Environmental > Terrestrial > Soil > Wetlands | place: USA...
GCGTTCGCTTGTATCGCCGGCACGCCAGTAGATAAAAGCGCCGGAAACGAAATGAAGGTGCCACCACCGGCTATTGCATTGAGCGTCCCGGCAATGGCAGCAGCTGCAAACAAGAACAGGCAGCGGATCAGAGGCGAAGCGAGCGTTGCGCCGATGGGCTTTCCTCCTCCTTGGCTGGATATGAAGACTACCCGACAGAATACTGAATAACCAATATCGCCGCAGGCTGCGATCAGCGACAGTGACGATCTCACATACCGATGTGACATCTGCACTACTCCCGGTGAAAGGGAAGGCCTAAGTTGGTTCCTGGGAAGCAGTTTTCCGGCTGGCAGCGTCCGTGCACATTTCTGCGGAAGATCTCATACTCGTCTTCATCGTTACATATCGCTGCTCTGTTTTCATAATCTGCCACGGAGGTAAGCGAGCCGGAACTGGATTGCCCGCACGAAATCTACGTTCATTCATCGGAGGCTGTTATGCCCATTACTAAACAGGATGCACTCGACTACCACGCTGGGTCGCGGGCGGGAAAGACGGAAGTAGTTCCCACCAAGCCATGCCTCACGCAGCGCGATCTGAGCCTCGCCTACACTCCTGGCGTCGCGGTTCCCTGTCTCGAAATTGAGAAGAATCCGCAAGACGCATTCAAGTACACCAACAAAGGCAACCTGGTCGCGGTGGTCACTAACGGCACCGCGGTTCTGGGACTCGGTGACATCGGCGCGCAGGCCGGTAAGCCGGTCATGGAAGGCAAGGGCGTTCTGTTCAAGAGATTCGCCGGCATCGATGTCTTCGACATCGAGCTGAACACCAAGAACCCCGACGAGATCGTCAAAGCCTGTCAGCTGCTGGAGCCCACCTTCGGCGGCATCAACCTGGAAGACATCAAGGCGCCGGAGTGCTTCTACATCGAAGAAACCTTGAAGAAGACAATGAAGATTCCCGTCTTCCACGACGATCAGCACGGCACGGCGATCATCACCGGCGCAGCGCTGCTGAATGCCGTGGAGTTGACCGGCAAAAAGCTGGATCAGATCAAGGTGGTCATCAACGGCGCCGGCGCTTCCGGCATCGCCACTGCTGAACACTACATCTGCATGGGCGTGAAGCGCGAAAACATCACCATGGTCGACACCAAGGGCATCGTCTATAAGGGCCGAAAAGAAGGAATGAATCCTTATAAGGAGCGGCTCGCGCAGGACACGACGAAGCGGACACTGGCCGAGGCCGTAAAAGGCGCCGACCTGCTGCTCGGTCTCTCCGTAAAGGGCGCGTTCACGCCGGAGATGATCGCCTCGATGGCGCCGGATCCGCTGGTCTTTGCCATGGCGAATCCCGATCCCGAGATCACCTACGAAGAAGCGCGCGCGGTTCGAGAAGACCTCATCATGGCGACCGGCCGCTCCGACTATCCCAACCAGATCAACAATGTGCTCGGCTTCCCCTTCATCTTCCGCGGTGCACTCGACGTACACGCTACCACCATTAATGAAGAGATGAAGCTGGCGGCGAGCTACGCACTGGCAGCGCTGGCGAAAGAGGACGTTCCCGACTCGGTTTGCCGCGCCTATGGTGTGGAGCGGTTGGCGTATGGACGCGATTACATCATTCCTACGCCCTTCGATCCGCGCGTGCTGGTGTGGGAGGCTTCTGCTGTCGCGAAGGCTGCCATGGAGTCCGGCGTGGCGCAGAACCCGGTCAATCTCGAAGAGTATCGGGATCAGCTGGAGACTCGCTTGGGTAAGGCGCATGGGCTGATGCGCGCCATGATTCACAAGGCGCAGGCGAATCCCAAGCGCGTGGTATTCCCTGAAGGCGCACATCAGAAGATCCTGCGCGCCTGCCATGTGCTGATCGAAGAGAAGATTGCGAGCCCGGTTTTGCTGGGACGCAAGTCGGAGATCGAGCGCAATGCGAAGCAGTTGGGTGTGCCGCTGGACGCGATCACGATCATTGAACCGGAAACCGCTCCGCGTCGCGCAGAGTACGTCAAAGAGCTATATCGCCTGCGGCAGCGCCGGGGAGTGACGTTGGGATCGGCGGATGAGCTGATGAACGACCCCAACATCCTCGGCTCAATGATGGTGCGGATGGGCGATGCCGACGCGCTGGTATCGGGCGTCACCCAGAACTATCCCGACACGATTCGTCCGGCATTGCAGCTGATTGGAGTACGCGAAGGGATCCACAAGGTCTCGGGCGTGTATCTGATCATCACCCGCAAGGGCGATCTGTACTTCCTGGCCGATGCGACAGTCAACATCGAACCGACGGCCGAGGAGCTGGCGGAGATCGCGCTGTGTTCAGCACAGGAAGCGCGCCGCTTCGGTATCGAACCGCGTGTGGCAATGCTGTCGTTCTCGAGCTTCGGCAGCACCAAGCACCCGCTGTGCGACAAGATGAAGCGTGCAGCCGAACTGGCGCGCTATGCCGATCCCACGCTGATTGTCGACGGCGAGGTGCAGGGCGATCTCGCGGTCAACGGCAAGAAGCTGGAAGCGGCCTTCCCGTTCTCAGCGTTGAAGGGCGGAGCCAATGTGCTGATCTTCCCCAACCTGGAGGCCAGCAACATCGCCTGCCGGCTGTTGACCAGTGTCGGCGGAGCGGAGACGCTTGGCCCAATCCTCACCGGCATGGCCAAGCCAGTGCATCTGCTGGCGCGCGGTGTTGAAGTGGAGGAGATCGTCAACATCACGACTATCGCCGTGGTGGATGCGCAGGATGTGGCGTTCACTCCGGCCGAGCGTGCAGCGGAAGCTGCGGCAGCGGTGGGCGTGTAACACCGGTTGTCGGTTGTCCGTTGTCGGTTGTCGGCGGACAAACGTCATACGTTCCTTGAAACGGGTGCCCCACTCAAGGCCATCGTTTGGCCTTGAGTGGGTTTTTTCTTCGTAGTGGCCGGGATTCTCCGGCAACGGCGCGCTTCTTCGCCTGAAAACTATGAGCCACCCCCGCCACAATCCACGCGGCCGACCCTTTCGGGTCGCCCTAAATTTCGCAGCTCAGCTCAGCTTGTCCTTTTCTTGAGTTGTTATACTTGACAACATACCAACTGGTCTGTATCGTGGTCCCGTGAAGCGCACCACCCCCAAGGCCCCCGAGGCCACCCGACACACAATCCTGGAAGCGGCCTTTGCCGAGTTCTACAAAAACGGCTTCCAGGGTGCCAGCCTGAATCACATCGTGGAGGTCGCCGGGGCCACCAAGGGTGCGCTCTTTTATCATTTCGCCGGCAAACAGGAGCTCGGCTATGCCGTGGTCGAGGAGGTGATCGGTCCTCTTCTCGCGCAGCGCTGGCTGGATGCGATCGAGGATTCCGACGACGCGATCACGGACCTCAAGCGGGCCTTTCGTCACTTCATAAAGGCCGACATCAAAAGTGGATCGTTCCTGCAGGGATGTCCGCTCAACAATCTAGCCCAAGAGATGTCGCCGCTGGATGAAGGGTTTCGCAAGCGGATCGACCGGCTTTACGCCAGATGGCGCAAGCGCTACGCCGCCGCACTGACCGCCGGCATGAAGACCGGCAAGGTGAGGAAGGATATCGTTCCCCGGCAGGTCGCCGCGCTGGTGATAGCGGCACAGATGGGAATCTGGGGCACCGGCAAGAGCTCGCGCAACCCGCAGCTGATGACCCAGGCCGGCGAGGCGGTGTGCGGCTATCTGGACAGCCTGCGGCGGTGAAGTGTTTTTTTGAAAATACTAATTAAACCGACTGGTCGGTATTAACTGAAAATCAGGCTTAAATTATCCACTTTGTCATACATCCGCGAATGAATTCTTCCATATTACGTTGGGGCGGACGCCCAATCGTCACGCCTGGAAGAGGGACAGACGCATTACGGTGGATTTCGCCGCGCGAATGAATACAGGGTTGAGGTTATTGAAGCCCGGCGTCTCTTCGACATGCCTCCTTATCACGCCAGCGTGCTGATTCATCCCTAGAGCCGCATTCACACCATAGTTAAGGTCGTCGACGGAAGCCTGCTTGCTCAACTTTCCGTGACCGATATGCGGCTTTCGATCCTCTATGCCCTCACGTACTCCAATGGCATCGAGCCGGAGCTGCATTTCGCGGTCTGAGCCCATAACAGAACAACCAAACGCCAGCCCACTGCTTTAAGGAGTTTCAGCATGACCACTCATTTCAGATCAACTCGGGAGGAGTTATGAATCGACTGCAGCTTTGGAAGGTAGTAAGCGTCGTACTTTTTGCCTGCGCTTTCGCAGGCGCGCAAACCATCACCTCATTCAGTGCTCCGGGCGGGGGCACAGGCTACGACCAGGGCACCGGGGGCTTTGACATTAATCCGCAAGGGACGGTCGTGGGATCCCTCCATGACGACAACAACGTGTTTCACGGCTTCCAGTGCGTTTCCGGCTGCGCGCCGGGCACCTTCACCGAATACAATGCTCCGGGCGCGGGCAGCGGCGCGAACCAGGGCACGATCACCTTCAGCAATAACCTGTTCGGAGAGACGGTTGGGTATTACGTTGACGCCAATAACGTGGCTCACGGCTTCGCTACGGCCTATCCCTTCAGGAACTTCGCCAACTTGAACGAACCGGAAGCGGGGACCGGCGCCGGCCAGGGCACGTTCGCGGGCAACGTCAACCTGGGAGGAGAGATCGCCGGAAACTATGTTGACGGGAACAATGTATCGCACGGCTTCGTCACCTATCCGCCTTACCGCTCCTACACCTCATTCGATCTTCCCGGCTCGGTGAACACGTTTACGGCGGTGGCCACCTCCCTCAGCCTGGAGGGGGCGGTCGCCGGAACTTACTTTGACGCGAGCGGCGTGGCCCACGGATACGTGCGCGCTACCAACGGCACCATTACCGAATTTAACGTAGAGGGCGCAGGCACAGGCGCGAACCAGGGCACCGAGAGCGAGAGCATCAGCGACGCGGGCGAGATCACGGGAAACTATATCGATTCGAACGGTGTGAATCACGGCTTCGTGCGCAGCCAATGGGGCGCCATCACCACCTTCGACGTGGCGGGCGCGGGCACAGGCGCGAACCAGGGCACCATACCTGAGGGCATCAACCTGGTGGGGCTCGTTACCGGCCAATATGTCGACGCGAACAACGTGAATCACGGCTTCGTGCGCAGTCCGCTCGGCCGCATCACCACCTTCGACGTTCCGGGGGCGGGCACCGGCGCTGGCCAGGGCACTATTCCGGCAACCCCCAACGTGTTTGGGGTAATCACCGGACAGTGGATTGACGCGAACAACGTGCATTACGGATTCCTGCGTTACCCGTAAGCCGAGTAACAGGCGCAACCGGTTGACGGCTGTTCTGCAGCGCCGGGAGGCAGGAAACCTGCATGTCCGGCTGGAGCAGGGAGAGGAGTGTCATATCACTGCCTCTCCCACTCTCCAACTGGTGGGGTTGCCTTTCGCCTGAGACCAGGGCGCTGCACTATACCCGCCGCGGCCCATTCATTCGGACGTTCCGCCGTTCGTCTAACGCTGACATCCGCAATCTTTCCACTCATATCACGTCGCGACGTGACCTGCGTCCTTGTTGGCAATTGCGAGAAGCGCGACATTGGTCTGTTATCAGACCAATGCCATGCCTGCCACAGCGCCCCCTGCCAAGTCCGGGTTCGAAACCATCGCGCGGGGCAAAGTTTACCAGGCAGTGGCGCAACAACTAGAACGTCACATCGCGCAAAAGTTGAAGCCCGGCGACCTATTGCCGCCCGAGCGCCAGCTCTGCGACATGCTGGGCGTCAGTCGCGGCTCGGTGCGCGACGCCATCCGCAGCCTGGAGCTGAAAGGTCAGCTGAAGCCGCGCCAGGGTGTCGGCACTGTGGTCTGCCATCCCGAATCTACCTCCACCGATCGGCTGGCGAATGCGCTGCGCGAGAAACGCAAGCTGGTGGCTGAGCTGATCGATGTTCGCAAAATGATCGAGCCTCGTCTTGCCGCCCGCGCTGCGGTGCGTGCTTCGGACGAGGAGCTTGCGGGCATGGAGGAGATTCTCGACCGCCAGGAAGCAAAAGTTCGCCGGAGCGAACTAGCGGTCGAGGAAGATTCCGAGTTTCACTACAGCATCGCGCTGGCTTGCAACAACAGCGCGGTGTTGAAAGTGGTGGATGTGTTGATGGAGCTGTTGCGCGACGCCCGCAAAAACTCGTTTCGGGGAAAAGGCCGGCAGGAGAAATCGCTTGCCGGCCATCGTCAAATTCTCTTGGCACTGAAGCGGGGCGATCCCAAAGCGGCAGAACGGGCTATGGATCGTCACCTGCAGGAGATCGAAAGCATTGCACTCAAAGAGCTGTAAAGGAACGGAGGTTCGAAACATGGGCCAGCTATTCGCGGTCGAAATCATCTACCGTGGGGTCTTTCAGAAGACCCTGGCTAAGAACATCACGCGCGGCATAGTCTTGGCCGCACACAACGAAGGCAAACTGGGCATCTCCTTTGGCCGTTATGGAGATTCGCCGGAACGCAACGGCATTCCCGCCAAGAGCTTCGCTATCGTCGCCAACGACGAACAGACGCTCGAAGCCGGAATGGCGCAGTATGAGCCGAAACAGGTCGATTTGACCGTAGTTCTCGATGACACGCTGACCAAGGGAGCCGAGTCGTGGGCCTGGTATGGTCTGAAGCCGGTGCATCAGGCGTTGAAACCGGGAGCCACGCTGCTGGTGGTTTCTCTGGATGGCGCGCCCGCCCTGGTGAAAAACATTCATCGCCGGGCGGAGCCCTACAAGCTGGGCATCGTCAAAGGCGCAGCCAGCTTCTCCGGCATGTGGGTCTATAAGGACGACCACACCGACGTTCGCATTCTCGGCGTCATCGCCAAGGTGCTGCCAGGTTTGATCAGCCTGAAGTCGGTTGAGCAGTACATCAACGAGAAGTTGAAGAACCCGCTGAAGGTGACTTCGGCTCGCGGAGCTTATGAGCGCTTCACCGCCAGCGACGTGAAGCCCGGCCAGGGCAATGCGGAGATTCCGTTCAATTTCACGCTCCCCGGTTGGGAGAAGATGCGCGGTGGCGTTTCGGTTACGGGACAATCCCAAGGCGGACCATATGCCGATCCCACTACCGGTGAGCAGGGCGGCTTCCGTCCCCATCGCAACGAGCTGTTCAAGAAGTACACGACGCGCACCATGCGGCCGGTCATCAACTTCAAGACCTGCACCAAGTGCACGCTGTGCTGGCTCAACTGCCCGGATGCGTCGTTCGACGTCACGCCGGACGGGACTTATGAAGCTAACTTCGAATCGTGCTGCGGCTGCGGCGTTTGCGAAGCCGTCTGCCCGGTAAAGGATTGCATCTCGATGGTGAACGAGACCGAGTTCACCGATAACAAGAGCCAGTGGGAGGCGTTCAAGAAGGATCAGGAGGCGTATCTGAAGTGGCTGGAGACGACCATTCAGAAGGCGGAGCCGATCGAGAAGCGCGCTCATGGATTCCGTTATCGCGGTCAGTATCAGGAAGAGGTACCGAAGGCCCTGGAAATCGCTGCAAAAGCCTAATGGCGCGCTCGCCCCTAGCGTCGACAACGCGCGGGACGAGCATCGGCGGCAATAAGACAAGGAGATAGCAAAATGCCGACATTAACAGTACCTGTCGAGGAAAAGAAGAAGGTTCAGGAGCAGGAAGCCCTGATTACCGGCGCCGAAGCCATTGCGATTGCCTGCAAGTTGGCCAACGTGGACGTAGTCACGGCATATCCCATCCGGCCTTATGACACGGTGATGCAGTACATCAGCCAGTTAGTAGCCGACGGCGAGATGGACTGCGAATACATCGTGGCAGAAGGCGAGCATTCACAATTCGAAATCGTCAAGCACGCGTCGGTGTGCGGCGCACGCACGTTCTGCGGCTCCAGCGGTGTGGGCTGGATGTATGCCATGGAAGCGCTGACCGTCAGCCCGGCGCTGCGTGTGCCGATGGTGTGCATGGTCGGCAACCGCGCGCTCGACGATCCGGGCGCGTGGAGCACAACGACGCACTGGCGGTTCGCGATCTAGGCTGGTTGCTGACCTGGGTCGACAGCGCGCAGGAAGCGCTGGATACCGCACTGATTGCCTATCGCGTCGCCGAAGATCGCCGCATCATGGTGCCGCTGGCTCTGAGTTGCGACGGCGCGTTCCTTACCCACTCGCAAGCGTTGGTCAAGATCCCCACGGCGGAGCAGGTCAAGAAGTTCCTGCCTCCGTACAACCGCGGCGATCTGCTCATGCACCCCGATAACGTCATCTCCATCGCACCGCAGGCCAACGAGGACTGGGTGATGGAGATTCGCCGGCAGAACTATGCGGTCACCGAGATTACCTGCGACGTGATCCGTGAAGTCTATGCCGACTTCGAGAAGACCTTCGGACGCAAGTACGGCAATCCGTTCTTCGAGGAGTACATGACGGAAGACGCGGACGTCGTGCTGCTGGGCATGGGCACGCTGTCCACGCCGACGAAGGTGGCCATCCGCAAGCTGCGCGAGCAAGGCAAGAAGGTTGGCTTTGTGCGGCTGCGCTGGTTCCGGCCGTTTGCCGGTCCGGAGATCGCCAAGAGCCTGGAGCGGTTCAAGGCAATCGGCGTGATCGATCGCGACTTCTCGTTCGGTTCACCGAATCTCAGCGGCGTCGTGGCCACCGAAGTTCGCTCGGCGATGTACACGGGCGCAGCGACGCGGCCGCCGGTGCTGGGCTTCATCTGCGGACTGGGCGGACGTGAAGTGACCGTACCGGACGTGGAAGAGATGACCGACATCGTGTTCCAAGCTGCCAAAGGCAAGGCGCAACCCCTGACCCAGTGGATCGGGCTGCGGTCGTAGAGCCGGAAAGGACAACCATCATGAGCACATTTGTAGAAGAGAAACCGACGCAAAACCTGGAAGCCTTCCACGGAGTGAAGAAGGTTCCATTCGAGGAGTACTACACGTCCGGCCACCGCACCTGCCAGGCTTGCGAGTCTGCGCAAATCATGAAACTGATGGCGAAGGCCGCAGGTCCGAGGACGATCATTCTGGGCAGCACCGGCTGCATGTACGTTGCGAATACCTCGTACTATGCCACGCCGTGGGGCGTGCCCTGGATGCACACCCAGCTCGGCAGCTCGGGCTCGGCGGCATTGGGCGCGGCGGCGGCGTTTCGCGTGCAGATGCGCAAGGGCGTAATGAAGGATGAGCCGATCAATGTCATCGCTTTCTGCGGCGACGGCGGCGGCGCCGACATGGGCCTCAACGGCATTTCGGCGACCATGACCCATCCCGACTACAACCTGCTGGTCCTGATGTACGACAACGAGTCTTACGCCAACACCGATATCCAGATATCAGGAACGTCGCCGTATGGCGTCAACACCTCGTTCAGCACGCCGGGCAAAGTCAGACGGATCATGAATGCCCGCTGGAAGAAGAACGTGGCGCCGCTGATGATGGTCGGTCATCCCACCTGCAAATACGTGGCTACGATCTCGACCTCGTATCCGCTGCAGGCGATGAACAGCGTTCGCAGAGCGCTGTCCATCGGCGGGCCGACCTTCATTCATTGCCTGAATCCCTGCCCCAAGGGCTGGGACTTCGATCCCGTGCTCTCGTTCGAACTCGGCGAGCTGGCGGTCAACACCGGCATCTGGCCGTTGTATGAAATCGAGAACGGCAAGCTGAAGCTGTATGGCAAGACGAAGGACATTGCCAATGGCAGGTTCAAGCGGCTGCCGGTTCGCGATTACTTGCTCAAACAGGGGAGGTTCGCGCACTTCATCGATGAAGACATCGAATTCTTCCAGAGCAAGATCGATGAGATGTGGGATAAGTGGCTGGTGCCGGGAATCATCCCGCTCCAGAAGGACCTGGAAGCATAGGTTGCACCCGCCCTGGCAACGGGGCGGGTTTTGTTTCTGGCCGGACCTCGCCGACTCAGCCCGGCTCCGGCCAGCAACGCTTACGAGTACAAGCAACGAAGTACTGAGGTGACCGTCCTGGAGGCGGCCGATATGGCCACGCATGTGACCTCCTTGCTTCGTAGTGATCTTGCGCGTCATGACGGGGCGCTGAATGTGCGGTCACGGGTTGGTGACCACCGCCCTGCGATTCGCAGGGAAGTCACTTTACGCTGTCCTGGTACCAAATCCAGTAAACCTCTCAGCGGCTCTCCTGCCGAGTCGCCCGTTTTTTTCTCCGACACACACTCCTCGCAAAGGTCGAGTGCGCAGCAACTCTCATCTCCCCGCGAAGCAATCCGTCTTGCCATATGGCAAGTAGGAGGAAACAGGCATGAGTATCGGAACTGCTGTTGCTGAACCGCGAGACACCGCTAAGGAACTTTATGGCAGCATCGCCGGCAATCGTTGGCTTCAGCTGGTGTTTGGCGTCATCGCGATGATCGTCATCTCCAACTATCAATATTCCTTCACCCTTTTTACCCCGGGCATGAAACAGACCTTTACCGGCGTGCCTTACGCGAAGATCGCCGCGGTGTTTTCGGCATTCATTCTGTTTGAGACATGGCCGATGCCGGTGGCGGGTTACTTCGTCGACAAGTTCGGTATCCGCAAGCTGATGTCGCTTGGTGCGGTCCTCATCGCGCTGGGATGGGTGCTGGGGGGAACCGTCGCTAGCTCGCCGCTTCACCTGTACATCTACTACGGCATCATTGCTGGCACCGGCGCCGGCATCATTTATATCTCCTGCGTCGCCAATGCGGTGAAGTGGTTTCCCGATCGTCGTGGACTTGCCGTTGGCTTGACGGCCGCGGGCTTCGGCGGCGGCGCTGCTCTTGCCATCATGCCCATCGCTGCCACCATCCACTCGGTGGGCTGGGCCAAGGCGATGGCGCTTTGGGGTCTTGGCCAAGGCATCATCGCGTTCATCGCGGCGATGGTCCTGCGGCATCCGCCGGCAGGCTGGGCGCCGCGCGATTGGCATCACGAGAAACAGCCCGCCGTGGTGCAGTCGCGGATTAACTTTACCTGGACGCAGACCCTGGGCCGGCCTGAGTTCTACCTGCTCTACGCGATGTTCTTCTTCGCCTGCGCCGGCGGACTGATCGCAACCGCGAACCTGTCGCAGATCGCCAAGGCGCTCAAGGTCAGCGATGCCAAGGTCTGGGGTATAGCGATTGTGCCGCTCACCGCAACCCTGACCTCGGCCTGCAATGCGCTGTCGCGAATTCTGTGGGGTACGGTATCCGATCGCCTGGGACGCGAGAACACCATGTTCCTGACATTCGGCGTCGAAGCGATTCTGGTTTTTGCCGTCACCAAGATTGCTGGCGCGCCACTGGCCTTCGTGCTGCTGTTCTCGTTCATCTTCCTCTTCTGGGGCGAGATCTTTTCCCTGTTCTCGGCGACGACGGGGGACGTCTTCGGCCCGAAGAACGCTTCCGCGAATTACGGCATGGTCTATACGTCTAAGGGCTTGGCTTCGGTGTTTGCCGGTTTCGGTGCCGCGGCGCTGGCAGCCTACTTCGGCGGCTCGTTTGCTGTGCCGTTCTACATTTCGACCGTCATGTGCGGTGTCGCTGCGATCTTCTCGATCCTTATCTTGAGGCCGTTGATCCGCAGCCGGATCGCGCGCGAGCAGCCGCAAGCCGCACCCGCACCAGTCCCGGCGAGCAAAGAAGCCGAGCAGGAGAAGGAGTTGGCAGGGGTCCGGTAGTCGTCGGACTTCAGCCGCGGAAAACGAGAAGAACGACTCAGGGCGAGGGTACTGCTGACACCACCATAAGAGGCTTTCGCTTGTTGTGGGGTCTTTGCCCCCACAAAGACTTTATCTCAACATATTGATATAAGAGGACTTGTTGTCGCTAAGAACGCCTCGACCGTGAAGCAACTGCTCCAGGTCGAGGTGTTTACGGGTAAACGATTGCACAGGACCTTAATATCCGTGCTCGCTGCCTTCCTCCAGACGTACCTTGCCGCGGAACATCCGGTAAACGAAAACAAAGTACACCGCCGCGAGAATCATCCCCAGCGTCCACCACACGAAGCCTACAGCCATCCCGTGCGCGCCGGTGGCGCTGTTATAGATCGTCAGGTCGTATTGCGAACCCGTACTCGCGGGCAGCACCTTGGGATAGAGCGCGAACACCGCGCCCACCAGCATGGCGATGATGTACAGCGATGACGCCAGGAACGCGCCTTTCTCGTTGCGCCGGGAGTGCGCGAAATACATGTAAACCAAGCTGCCGATGACGACCGCCGGCACGAGGTATCCGATGGGCCAGCGCGTGTAGTTCTGCAAGATTCCGGGCACGGCCCAGACTGTCGCGATCAGGCTGAAGACCGTCAGCAGCACCTGCACCGGCCACAGCCCCGATGCCACGCGGCGTGCGCGGCGGTTCAGCTCGCCTTCGGTCTTGGTCGCCAGATACAGCGACCCGTGCACCACCAGCGTGACCAGTGCGACCACGCCGCACATCACCGTGTACCAGTCGAGGATGCCGTTCTGCGCGCCGACGCGCCAGTTGGTCCACAGCGGCTCGAAGAAGTAGCCATCGGGATTGAGTGGCACGCCGCGCACCACGTTGCCCAACGCTGCGCCGAAGAAGATCGCCAGCAGAATGCTGGAGACGCCGAAGATGGTGTCGAAGAATCCCTGCCAGACACTTTCCTTCACTTGATGGCGGAACTCGATGCCGATGGCGCGCAGCATCAGGAGCCACAGCACCATCATCAGCGGCAGGTAGAAGCCGCTGAAGCCCGACGCGTAAAGCTGCGG
>Ga0335074_10010944_pt1 | contig 12689 bp, 13 predicted proteins | sample Lox_Sample_23_FD_206715 | JGI IMG/M metagenome (GOLD analysis project Ga0335074, IMG submission 206715) | Soil microbial communities from Loxahatchee National Wildlife Refuge, Florida, United States - Lox_Sample_2.3 | ecosystem: Environmental > Terrestrial > Soil > Wetlands | place: USA...
GCCAGCGGGGGCATCCCCCAGCTGGCCGAGATGAGCCTGCACAACGGGACGATCTACCGATGGAACCGGCCGGTGTACGCGGTGGTCGACGGCAGGCCGCACCTGCGGGTGGAAAACCGGGTGCTGCCCGCCGGCCCCTCGGTCGCGGACGTCATGGCGAATGCCGCGTTCTACTACGGCCTCGTGCGGTCCCTCGCCGAGTCCGAGCGGCCGATCTGGACCCAGATGTCGTTCACGACCGCGGCCGACAACCTGCACGAGGCGGCGCGCCTCGGCCTGGCCGCGCATCTGTACTGGCCGGGCCTGGGAGAGGTCCCCGTCGACGAGCTCGTGCTCCGCCGGCTGCTGCCGCTGGCCCGCGAGGGCCTGCGCCGCTGGAACGTCAACACCGAGCACGCCGACCGCCTGCTGGACATCGTCGAGGAGCGCTGCCTGACCCGCCAGACCGGCGCCGCCTGGCAGGTGGCCACGGTCACGAAGATCACCGAGAATTCGAGAGCCGTGCGCCCGGAGGTGCTGCGACAGATGACCCAGCGTTACATCGAGCACATGCACGCCAACGAGCCGGTCCACAGGTGGCCCGTGCACCCCTGACCACGTCCCGCGACCACGCCTTGATGCGTGGCAGGAGGATGAGGCTATGGACGATCCCTACGACCTTGGCCGCTTCGTCGCCGCGCAGGACACTCACCGTACCTACGAGGAGGCCGCCGCTGAGCTGCGCCGCGGGCGCAAGACGAGCCACTGGATGTGGTTCGTGTTCCCGCAGGTCGCCGGCCTCGGGTTCAGCCCGACGTCGCAGCGCTACGCGATCTCCTCGCTGGACGAGGCCCGGGCGTACCTGGCGCACCCGGTGCTCGGCCCGCGGCTGATCGAGTGTGCGGGGATCGTGGCCACGACGCGGGGCCGGACAGCGGAGCAGATCTTCGGGGAGATCGACGCGATGAAGCTGCGCTCGTCGGTGACCCTGTTCCTGCGCGCCGCGCCGGGTGAACCCGTGTTCGCCCGGGTGCTCGGCCAGTACTTCGGCGGCGAGCCGGATCCGGCCACCGACCGGCTCATCGGCGGGATCGCGCAGGCCTGAGCGCACAGTCAGCGGCGCCGGCTTTCTTCGCCGCCGGGAGAAGGACGGCGGGCACGAGCGCGAGTGCGGTCAGGCCGATGGCCCACCAGAAGGAGGTGTCGAAGGCCAGTCCGCGGGCGGCGGGAGAAACAGCCCGGTGACCGAGCAGCGCGCTGGCCAGGATCAGGGCCAGGATCGCGGAACCGAATGACCCGCCGACCTGCTGAACGATCCGGGTGGTGCTGCTCGCGTCGGGCACGTCCGCCGTCGGTATGTCGCGGAAGGCCGCGGCCACGACCGCGATCGTCACCGGTGCCAGCCCGGCGCCGCGGACGAACAGCGACGCGGCGAGCAGCCAGTCGCTCGTGCCCGGGCCCGCCCAGGCGAAGGCCAGCGTGCCCGCGGCGGTGAGCAGCAGGCCGGTGATGACGATCGGCCGTGCGCCGATCCGGTCGGTCAGCTTGCCCGCGATGCTTCGCGGGATCAGCGACCCGATGCCCTGCGGGGCGAGCAGCAGGCCGGCGGCAAGGGCGCTCTTGCCCTGCACGTCCTGGTAGAACAGGGCGATCAGCAGCAGCGGCCCGTATACCGACAGGCCAGCGAGGAACTGCACCGCGGTGGCGGCCGCGTACGAGCGCACGCGCAGCAGGTGGACGTTGATGAGCGGATCGCCCTGCGTGCGCAGCGCGTGGATCACGAACGCCGCCGTGAGCACCAGGCCGGCCGCGAGCGGTACCCACGCCCGCCCGGCGGCGAACCCGCGGTGCCCGGTGGCTTCCGAGAGGCCGTAGATGACCAGCGCCAGCGCCGGGGAGAGCAGGGCCAGCCCCGGGATGTCCAGCGGGCGGCCGCCGCGGGATTCGGCGTCCGGCGGGAGCATGCGCCAGGCGAGCCACATGGCCACGAGGCAGATCGGCGGGTTGACGTAGAAGACCCACCTCCAGCCGAGGCCGGTGACGATCACTCCCCCGACGACCGGCCCGAAGATCGGCACCACGACGACGATCATCGTCGCGATCGCCGCCGCGCGGCCCAGCCGGTCCCGGCCCGCCGCGCGGGTCAGCATCGTGGTCAGCAGCGGCCACATGATCCCCGCCGCCCCGCCCTGGACCAGGCGGAACACGATCAGGATGGCCATGGTCGGCGCGGCCCCGGCCAGCGCCGAGCCGGCGAGGAAGACGCCCAGGCAGCACAGCCACACCCGCTTGTTCCCGAAGCGCTCGGACACCCACTGGGTGACCGGCATCGCCATCCCCATCGCCAGCAGGTAGCCGGTGATCGTCCACTGGCTGGCGGCCAGCGAGACGTGCAGCGAGCGCCCCATCGACGCGAGGGCGACGGTCACGATCGTCGTGTCGAGCGCCGGAGCCAGCGCGCCGAGGACGATCACCCAGATCAGCTTCCTGGTGGCGGGGTCGATGGCCGTGCCGGCCGGGGCGGTGGAGGTCACGGCGCCTCCTCTCCGATAGTTAGCAACACTGTGTAGCTTAAGCGGTTTCGGCTATAATAAGCAACACGATGTAGCTAGTGCGACCTGAGGAGCGGTGACCGGCACATGGCCGAGCATGCGGGCGGAGGGTCCCGGCGCAGGGGCGCGGCACTCGAAGACGCGCTGCTGACGGCGGCGTGGGACGAGGTGACCTCCGTCGGCTACGCCAAGTTCACGATGGAGGGCGCGGCCGCCCGGGCCGGCGCCGCCAGGTCCGTGCTATACCGCCGCTGGCCCAGCCGCGCCTCGCTGGTGCACGCGGCCTTGCGCCACCACCTGGGCTCCATCGAGGACCGCGTGCCGGACACCGGCGACCTGCGCACCGACGTTCTCATCGTGCTCCGGGACTTCAGGGACAAGGCCGTCCAGGTCGGGCCCGAGGTCGTGCACGGCCTCATGTCCGAGGCGGCCGACCTCCCGCCGGAGCTCATGGAGGTCAGCCCCGCCGCCATCACGGCCGTCCTGACCCGCGCCGCCGACCGCGGCCAGGCCCGCCGCGACAAGATCACCCGCCGGATCACGTCGCTCCCGGGGGACCTGCTGCGCCACGAGATGATGCGCCCGCGCGGCGACACCTCGGACGCCTTCCTGGCCGAGATCGTCGACGAGGTCTTCCTCCCGCTGGTCTCCCCCGGCGGGACGGGTTAGCGGCGGCCGCGGGTTATTTTCTCCCCGTCACCGGCGCGCAGCAGCTGCTCGAACCCGCTGCCCGCCAGGGGTCCGGCTCGCTATGCGCTGGCCGGGCTCTGCGCGGTTCAGGACCGGCGCTTGGTGGCGGCCTGGTCTGGCTCCGGCCCCGAGTTCGCCAGCTCCATCCTGTTCCGCGACCCCGACGGCAACCTCATCAACCTCTTCACCCCCGTCACCGAAGAGGCCATCAAGAGGTTCAGCCGCAACTAAGTCGTGTCTCGTAGATCATCGGGCTGGGTCCGGCCGCTGATCCGGATCGCGGCACCTCCGAGGCAAATACGGGCGCACCGAAAAGCAGGACACGTCAAGCCGAAACCCAGCAGATGGCCAGAACCAGCGGGTCCGCCCAGTAAAATAGCGACATACGGAATATTTCTGGCGCGCTCCTGACAAGCCAAGTAGTGTCGCCGGCACGGCGCTGTCGTTCTAGCAGACGCTACGGGCCGACGACACTAAGGAATGTGCTGCCTGGTAGCTGCCGAGATCTACGGGGCCACGCTCTAGCCAGAACCGGCCTGCCTCCCGGCTCCGGCCTGGCCAGCACCGGGCAGGCGCCGGCCCGGCTGCCGCGGGGCGGCATGGCTTCCCGGCCAGTACGGCGGTAAGGTCCCGGCCGCGGCCGTCACGTGGAGAACACGATCATGAGTGGGCTCGTCCGGGCGGGCCTGGTGCCCGGGTCCTGCCCGCCACCACCCCGTACTCGAGCTCACACCAGTTCGGTGACCATCGCCAGACTGGCCACCCTGCACGCTTGTGGAGCAGTGTCGCCTACTGCGGCACTCGCCGGGACTTTGCCGGCATCCTGCCCGGGTGTCGCCTTCGCGAATGGAATAAGAGCGGCCGCCTGCTGCCGATTCGCGCTTTGCGGTCAGAGCTTGCCGCGGTTTTTGGCCGCCAGGATGATCTGGGTCACCAGGTAAGAACTCACGCCGAGCTTGCCGGCTATCTCACCCGGCCGGAGGCCCTGCTCGTTGTAAAGGAGCGCGAGCCTTTCCTGCTTCGCGGTCCACGGGGTGCGGGCAGGCGCGCCGGGCGGCGTGCGCCGGTGCGGCCGGGCCGCCGGCCCGCGCGCCGGGCGCTGGGCGGGCACGGTGGTGGCCTGGGCGGCCCCGGCTGGCGGTGCGGCGGCACGCGCCGCCGGTGCCGCGGCGCGCGCGGCCGGTGCAGCAGCGCGCGCGGCCGGTGCAGCAGCGCGCGCGGCCGGTGCGGCGGCACGCGCGGCCGACGTGCCGAACGATCCGCGCCGCTGGTCGTGGTACTTGCCGCTGGCCAGATCCGCCTTGGTGCGGTCGTCAAGGATCACGAATTCCTCGGCGGACTTGTTCATGCCCACGACCGCGATGGTCATCCCCTTGGCGTTTTTCTCCTGGCACTCGGGGGCCATGCAGTAGTCGTACTTGGCCGCTCTCTCGGGATGCAGTTCAGTCCCGCATGTAATGCAATTCAACATTTAGCCTCTCAACTAATTAAAAACACGACCCGGGACCGCCCTATTCCCCCGGCTGCGCGCAGACGTCGATAATCGGGACATGGCCATGCCACCGACGGACGTCAGGCTGACCGAAGTCCTGCCCCGGTCACCCGAGGGACGGGCCGTGCTCACGAACTACTTCCGCGAGATCGTGAGCCGCTCCCGCGGGCGCCAGGCGACCGAGGACGAGGTCGACGCGGAGATGCGCGACGATCCGAGCGACGACCTGTGCCCGCCGGGCGGGCTGCTCCTGGTGGCCCGCCGCGGCACGGCCATCATCGGCTGCGTGGGTCTTCGCCTGCTGCCCGGCGGGCTCGGCGAGGTGACGCGGGTGTTCGTGGAGCCCGGGGCCCGCGGCGCCGGGGTTGGCGGCCTGCTCATGCGCGCCATCGAGGACGCCGCCCGCGACCAGGGGCTGACCAGGGTCCGGCTGGATACCCGCAGCGACCTGACCGAGGCCCGGCGGCTGTATGCCAGGAACGGCTACCAGCCGGCGCCGCCGTTCAACGATGGCTGGGCCGACCTGTGGTTCGAGAAAACCCTCGCAGAGCGGTAGTACGGTGCGAACGTGGCATCAGGTCCAGCGGTAGACGCGTTCCGCGCCGAGGCCGAGCAGTTGTCGGCGGCCGTCCTTGGCACGGATGACGCCGCCCTGGACCGGCCGAGCCCATGCCCGCCGTGGACCGCCAGGGAACTGCTGTGCCACGTGCGGATCGGCGTCGGCCGGGTGCCAGCCATGCTCGCCGAGACCGAGCCGCCGCCGGGCCCGCTGACCGACGCGCCCGGTTACTACCGGCCGGATCAGCGATTCTCCCCCGCGGTGAACGACGACAGGATCGCCATCGCGCAGCGCGCCGCCCGGGCCGCGGGCCCGGCGCCGGCGCTGGCACGCGACGTGGATCAGGCCTGGCGTGACGCGTGGGCGCAGATGTGCGCCGCACCGCAGGAGCGAGTCGTGCTCACCCGTCACGGCGATCGCATGCTGCTCACCGAGTTCCTCAGGACAAGGGTGCTGGAACTGGCGGTGCACGGCCTTGACCTCGCGGCCGGCCTGGACCGGCCGCCGTGGCTGACCGATGCGGCGGCGGACGTGGTGGAGGAGCTGGTGCTGCCGGCCGGGTCAGCCCGGCTGCGTGAAGAAGCCGGCTGGGACCGGCCAAGCCTGGTAGCCATGGCAACCGGCAGGCTCCCGTTCCGGCCCTTCGACAAAGAGCTGCTGGAACGGCACGGACTGCGCCGGCTCGCGCTCGGCTGACGGAAACGGAGGGCGTTGATGAGCGATCCGGACGTGAGCTGGGTTGCCGGACTCGTTGGGCCGCTGCGCGTCAGCCCCGGGTCGAAGGTCAGGCTGCCGGAGGACTTTGACCCGGGAGCCCGGTTCGGCGTCCGCAAGAAGGCCGACGGTGCACGCTTGCTCGTGCAGGGTGTGGAGCTGCTGGCGGAGTATCAGCGGCGGCTGGCGGCGCAGGACACCTACGCGGTGCTGATCGTGCTCCAGGGGATGGACGCGGCCGGCAAAGACGGCACGGTCAGACACGTGATGAGCGGCGTGAACCCGCAAGGTGTGCACGTGTCGGGCTTCAAGGTGCCGTCGGCGGAGGAACTCGGCCACGACTATCTGTGGCGGCTGTCCCGGCGGCTGCCGGCGCGAGGGGAGATCGGGATCTTCAACAGGTCCCACTACGAGGAGGTCCTCGCCGTCCGGGTGCACCCGGAAGATCTGGACCGGGAGAGGCTCCCGCCGCCGGCGCAAGGCCACGACGTATGGCAGCGGCGGTTCCGGGAAATCAACGACTGGGAGCACTACCTGACCGACAACGGGATCCGGGTCATCAAGCTGTTCCTCAACGTGTCGAAGGAGCAACAGCGGGCCCGTTTCCTGCAGCGGATTGACCGCCCGGAGAAGAACTGGAAATTCTCGGCGGCCGATGCACGCGAGCGTCAGTACTGGGATGCGTACCAGCATGCTTATTCGCAGGTCCTGACCCACACCAGCACCGAGTGGGCTCCGTGGTATGTCGTGCCAGCCGACCATAAATGGTTTGCCCACGTCTGTGCCGCAGCGGTCATCGCGCAGACGCTCATCGACATCGACCCGCGATATCCGGTCTCGGATCCGGCCACCCGGCAGGAGCTGCTGCGGGCGCGAGCCGAGCTCGAGGCGGAGGCGCCCCCACGATCGAAGGCCGGCTCCGTGACGGCCAAGCGGGGGTAGGGCACCGATGGAACGGGTGCCCGGCGCGCTGATCGTCGGCGGCGGGATCGGCGGCCTTTCTGCGGCGTTGTGTCTCGCGCGGCTTGGCGGGAGCGTGACGGTTCTGGAGCGCTCGGCGAGCTTCGCCGAGGTGGGCGCGGGTATCCAGCTTGCGCCGAACGCGACCCGGATCCTGCGGCGGCTCGGGGTGCTCGAGGCGATCCTTCCGGTGGCCGTGCTGCCGCGCCGGCTGGTGCTGGCGGACGCGGTGGAGTCGCGGGAGCTTACCTCGCTCGACCTGACCGACTTCCCGGCCCGGTACGGCGCGCCCTATCTCGTGCTGCACCGCAACGATCTGCTCGGCGCGCTGGTCGACGCGTGCGCGCGCGCCGGCGTCCGGCTGTGCACCGATGCCAGCGTCGTCGAGGTCACCGACGCCGGGGCGGCCGCGGTCGCCGTGTGTGCGGACGGCCGGGAGTTCAGTGCCGACGTAGCGGTTGGCGCGGATGGGCTGCACTCGCGGATCCGGCGGTATTTCTGCGATGACGAGCCGGTGAACTCCGGGTTCGTGGCCTACCGGGGCGCGATCCCGATGGACCAGGTGGAGCGGCACGCGGATCTGCGCGACGTGGTCGCCTGGATCGGGCCGGGCCTGCACCTGGTGCAGTACCCGCTGCGGTCGGGCCAGATGTACAACCAGGTGGCGGTGTTCCGCAGCCGGGCGTATCTGCGGGGCGAGGCCGACTGGGGGAATCCGGCGGAGCTCACCGAGGCGTTCGCCGGGTGCAGCGAGCACGTGCGGGAGTCGCTGAAGCGTCTCAGCATCGCCAACCGGTGGCCGATGCTCGACCGGCTCCCGATGCCCGGCTGGGCTCGCGGGCGGGTGGCGCTGCTCGGCGACGCCGCTCATCCGATGCTGCAGTATCTGGCGCAGGGTGCCTGCCAGGCCATCGAGGACGCCGACGCGCTGGCGGCCGGGCTGGCCGCGGCGGCCGCCAGGGGCCGCCCGGCCGGCGGCGGCCTGGCCGCCTACGCGAAGATGCGCGCGCCACGCGCGATGCGCGTGCAGCGGACCGCGCGGACGTGGGGCGACATCTGGCACGTGGACGGCGTCGCCAAGCTGCTGCGCGATGAGCTGCTGCTGACCCGGGACGTCGCGGATCATAAGCACGTGGAGTGGCTGTACGGCGAGGAGGCGCATGGACACTGAGGAGCGTTTGATCGCGCAGACCGCCCAGGCCAACCGGGCGCTCGGCGCGAGCGGCCAGTCGGACATGGTGTGGGGTCACGCGTCGGTCCGCGATCCGCAGGGACGTGGCGTGTGGATGAAGGCCGCGGGGTGGTCGTTCGGGGAGGTGACCGAGGCCAGGGTCGCGCTGGTCACGCCGGGCGGCGAGGTGCTGGCCGGCAGCGGGCCGCGGCACATCGAGTACCCGATCCATACCGAGGTGATGAACGCGCGGCCCGACGTGGGCAGCGTCGTGCACACGCACGCTCCGGCGGCGGTTTCCTTCGCCGCGCTGGACCGGCCGCTGCTGGCGATCTCGCACGATGGGGTGGAATTCGCCGAGCCGCAGGTCGCGCGGTTCACGCTGACCGGCGCGCTGATCAGCACGGCCGAGCTGGGCCGGGAACTCGCGGCCGTCATCGGTGACGGGCCCGGCTGCCTGATCCCGCAGCACGGGCTCGTGACCGTGGGGCCGGACGCCGCCACCGCGGTGATGCGCGCGGTGCTGCTGGCGCGGGCGTGCCAGGTTCAGCTGCAGTCGATGGCGGCCGGCGAGATCCGCCTGTGGTCCGATTCCGCGGAGATCGCGCTGAAGAAGCGGCAGGTCTGGGCGGAATCCCAGCTGCACGCCGGATACGCGTTCCTGTGCCGGCAGGAGAAAAGCTAGGGACGGCCGCGGGATGCTGGCACCCCGCTGGGCCGGGGCGACGCCGGCCCTGCCGCTGGCCCGGATGCAAGCACCGCCAGCGCACCGGCGCGGAGGCCAGGGCATGAAGCCCCGCTAGCGACCCGCGCAGCCTGCCTGCCGAAGGCCGGAAGCCGATCCCCCCGGCCACAGGCGTGGCGGTGCCGGCGGGATGTGCGCGATATGCGGACGGCCGCTCCGGACGGCGGTTACCCGCCTACCAGCGTGGCTGCCTGCGCTCGTAGCTGGGGTGGAGCCGGCGCATGTAGCCGGTGTCGTCGCGGGTGCGGATGCCGGATCGCAGGTACTGCTCGTGCAGCCGGGCCAGGGCGTCCCGGTCTAGCTCGACGCCGAGGCCGGGCCCGTCCGGGACGTGCAGCGCACCGCCGCTGAACGTGAACGGATCGCCCGCCACGACGTCCTCGGTCTTCCACGGCCAGTGGGTGTCGCATGCGTAGGTCAGGTTCGGGGTGGCGGCGGCCAGGTGGGCCATTGCGGCGAGGCTGATGCCCAGGTGCGAGTTGGAGTGCATGGACAGCCCGAGGCCGAACGTCTCACAGATCCCGGCGAGCAGCCCGGACCGGCGCAAGCCGCCCCAGTAGTGGTGGTCGGACAGCACCACCTGGACCGCGTCATCCCGGATCGCCGGGGGCAGGTGGGCGAAGGCCACCACGCACATGTTGGTGGCCAGCGGCATTGGCGCGAGGCGTGCCACCTGCGCCATGCCGTCGATGCCCGGCGTGGGGTCCTCCAGGTACTCCAGCACACCGTCGAGGTCCCGGGCGACATTGATCGCCGTGGCGGGGGTCCACGCGGCATTGGGATCGAGCCGCAGCGGGTGATCGGGAAATGCCCGGCGCAGCGCTCGGATCGCCTCGGCTTCCTGCTCCGGCGGGAACACGCCGCCCTTCAGCTTGAGCGCGGTGAAGCCGTAGGCATCCACCATCCGCCTGGCCTGGGCGACGATGCCGCCGGGATCGAGCGCCTCGCCCCAGCCGTCCGGGTCGGCACCCGGATGCGCCGCCCACTTGTAAAACAGATAGGCCGAGAACGGCACCTCGTCCCGCACCGCGCCGCCGAGCAGATCGGCGACCGGGCGGCCGGCGGCCCGGGCCTGGATGTCCAGGCACGCCACCTCGAACGGCGAGAACACCCGGTCGGTCGCGGCGCTGTGACCGATGAGACCGGACGCGATCACCGCGTCGGGCGCCGCGACGGCCTGCACGCGGCGGTAGATCTCCTCGGTGTGGTACACGTCGGCGCCCTCGACGGCGGCGGCCGCGGCCCGCAGCGCCGCCAGGTGCTGCTCGTCCGCGTAAGTCTCGCCCAGGCCGGTGAGGCCAGCATCGGTATCGACCTCAACGACGGCGCGCAGCGCGAACGGCTCGTGCACGCCGACCGCATTCAGCAGCGGCGGGTCGGCGAAAGCGACGGGCGTTATCGTGATCTTCGAGATCCGCACCGCACTCATGCTGCCACCGCCGCTCTCGCCGGGCCAGGCGGTACGGTGCTGAGCGTGGCAACCCTTGACGACGTGACCCGGCTGGCGTGCGAGCTGCCCGAGGTCACCGAAGGTGAGCGGCACGGCAACCGGACCTGGTTCGTGGCCGGCAAGGCGTTCGCCTGGGACCGGCCGTTCAGCAAGGCAGACATCAAGCGGTTCGGCGATCAGACGCCCCCCGAAGGGCCGATTCTGGCCGTGCGCGTCGAGGATCTGGGCGAGAAGGAGGCCGTGCTCGCCGCGCGCCCGGAAGCGTTCTTCACGATCCCGCACTTCGACGGGTACTCAGCCGTGCTCATCCAGCTGCGGCTGGTCGCCGGCAACGCCTTGCGCGAGGCGATCACCGACGGCTGGCTCGCCTGCGCCCCGCCCGCGCTCGCCGCGCGGTATCTCAACCGGTAGGCCGCGGCACTCGGCGGGCAATCAGCCGAGCAGGCGGGACTTGACCTCGCTCTTCAGCACCTTGCCGACCTTGGAGCGGGGCAGGTCGGGCCACACCTCGATCTGCTTGGGGGTCTTGACGCTGCCGAGGCGCGCCTTGACGAATGTGCGCAGCTCATCGCCGGCGACATCCTGGCCGGGGTGAGACTGGATGACCGCGGTGACGCGCTCGCCCCACTTGTCGTCTGGCAGCCCGATGACCGCACAGTCCAGCACCGCGGGGTGCGCGAGCAGGGCCTGCTCGACCTCGGCCGAGTACACGTTGAACCCGCCGCTGATGATCATGTCCTTGGCCCGGTCCACGATGTAGAGGTAGTTGTCCGGGTCGAGGTACCCGATGTCGCCGGTGTGGTGCCATCCGTGCCGTGAGGCTTCGGCGGTGGCCGCCGGGTCCTTGTAGTAGCCGGCCATGACCAGCGGGCCGCGGACGACGATCTCGCCGCGCCGCCCGGCGGGCAGTATGCTCCCCTGCTCGTCCATGATCGCCACCGCTACCAGGGGCGTGGGCCGTCCGGCGGACGCGAAGCGCTCCCTGGCCGGGGTGCCGTCGGCGCGCAGGTGATCTCTGGGCGCCATGGTGGAGATCATCATCGGCGCCTCGGTCTGCCCGAACAGCTGGCCCATGACCGGGCCGATCGCGCCGATGATCGCCTGCTCCAGCCGGGCCGCCGACATCGGGGCGGCGCCGTACCACAGGCACTGCAGCGACGTGAGGTCGGCCTTGGCCAGCCCCGGGTGGTCCAGCAGCATGTAGATCAGCGTCGGCGGCAAGAAGGTGTGGGTGACATCATGCCGGCCGATCAGGTCGAGGAACCCGGTCAGGTCGGGCGCGGGCATGATGACGATCTCGCCGCCGAGCGTCATGACCGGAAAGCACAGGACCCCGGCGGCGTGGGTCAGCGGGGCGAGGGCGAGATAGACCGGGCGGCCGTCGAAGGGGTAGCTCATCAGCGTGAGCGCCGTCATCGTCTCGATGTTGTGCCCGGTGAGCATGACCCCCTTGGGCTTTCCGGTGGTGCCGCCGGTGCCAGCGATCATCGCGACGTCGTCGGCCGGCTCGGCCTGCCAGGGTTCGGCGTCAAGCCCGTCAACCCAGTCGCTGAACCGGATCGCTCCCGGGGCGTCGTCGTCCAGGCAGACCAGCGCGGCGACCTTCGGCAGGTCCGGGGCGATGCGCGCGACGAGCGGCGCGAACGCGCCCTGGAAGATGAGGCACGAGCAGTCGAACAGGTCGAGGAGCTCGCGGTTTTCCGCAGCCTCGTTGCGCGGGTTGACCGGGCACCACACCGCTGCGGCCCGGGCGGTGCCGAACACGCAGCAAAACGCCAGCGGGTCGTTGGCGGAAAGGATCGCCACCTTGTCGCCGGGCTTGATGCCCGACCGGGCCAGCGCCCGGGCGATGATCCAGGAGAGCCGCTGCACCTCGCCGTAGCTGCGGGTGCGGCCGTTCATGGTCAGGCAGGGGGCCTCCGCGCCGAGGGAGGCCCCCTTGTCCAGGAAGTCGGTCAGCCGCACGGCTCAGTGCGCCGTGATGAGGATCGGCTCCATCACGAGACCGAAGCTGCGCAGCACACCGAGCAGCTCGCGGTGGCCGAACGCCTGGCAGCCGGACGCGAACCCGACCCTGTTGGGCCGCTGCTGGAGCAGCGAGTAGGCCCCGTAGGCCTGCATCAGGCCCGTCTGCTTGTAGTTGGAGTTGCCGTGGATCACGCAATGGGCGCGGCCCAGCGGGCCCGAGGCGTGCACCGAGTCCAGCGAGGTGTTGATCCGGGTGTTCTCCCGTGGCGGCATCTGGCTCATCACGGCCGAGGCGTGCTCGGTGAGCACCCGCAGCTTCTCGCTGTCCGACAGCCCTTCGGTCTGCTTGACGGCCGCGCTGACAATCTGCGGCACCCCCAGCATCAGCGGGCGGTTGAACACGCCGCCC
>Ga0335074_10010947_pt1 | contig 12687 bp, 11 predicted proteins | sample Lox_Sample_23_FD_206715 | JGI IMG/M metagenome (GOLD analysis project Ga0335074, IMG submission 206715) | Soil microbial communities from Loxahatchee National Wildlife Refuge, Florida, United States - Lox_Sample_2.3 | ecosystem: Environmental > Terrestrial > Soil > Wetlands | place: USA...
GGGACCAGGTCGAGACCACGGCGGGCCATCTCCGCGCTGGCCGCGGCGTCTTCAGCGGCGATCAACCGGGCCTCGGCGACCACATCGGGCCAGACGGGGCGTACAAAATGGCGGTTTTGATGGTCCTGGGCCTGCTCGTAGGCCCCGAGCGCGCGGCGGACGCCCCAGCCCAGGTTGACCGCGGTCGGCCGGGCGCCCTCGATCGCCGCCGCGGCGGCGGCCACGTCGTCGCCGCGACAGGCGGCGAGCGCGACCCCGAACGCTCCGGCCACGCCGAGCATGGGCGCGCCCCGGACCACCAGGCGACGGATCGCGTCCACCAGGGACGGAACGTCGCTGCAGGTCACAACCGCTTCCGCGGCCGGAAGCCTGGTCTGGTCCAGCAGCTCGATGGCCGGGCCATCGGGCGGGTCGATCCAGCGCAGCGCGGGCGTCTCCACACCATGAGTGTGCGCCCGGCACGGCCGCGCAGGCCAGCGGGCCGGCCTGCGGCGCGGGTGCCGGGAGGGATTCGCCGGGTTTATACGACATTGCCACGCACTCGCCGCACCGTGGCCGCGGTCGTGCCAGTATGGGCGCCATCCGGCACGGCGCCCGCCGGCCCGGTCCGCCCCGCCCCGGCAGGGCAAGGAGAGAGATGTCCGACGATTCCTCTTGGGGCGCGCCCGGGGAGCCGGCCGACGCGCCGCCGGGATCGCCAGGCGGCGGGCCCCCGCCGGGCCACCCGGGTCCGTACCCGCCGTACGGGCCGCCACCGCCCGGATATGGCCAGCCCCCGCCCGCGTACGGGCGGCCGCCCGCGTACGGGCAGCCGCCGCCTCCATACGGGCAACAGCCGTTTCCTTACGCTCAGGCGCCATACGGGCAGGCCCCGCCCTACGGCCGACCGCCATACGCCGCGTATCCCCCGTACGGGCAGTATGTTCCGCCCGGTTACCGGCCGCCGGGGCCGGAGCCGGGCGGTATACCGCTGCGCCCGATGGGGGTCGGCGAGATCCTCAGCGGAGCCTTCACCTCGATCCGGCGCAACCCCGCGGCCACGCTGGGCCTGTCGGCGATCCTGCTGACGGTTTACGGCGTCGCGTCGACCGCGTTCTCGCTCGCGGTGCGCCGGGTGGCCGGCGACGTGAACATCCAGTCCGGGCCGTCGCTGACCCACGCGCAGGTCCGGCACCTGCTGTTCGACGTCTTCGCCGTCCTGCTGCCTTCGGGCCTGGCCATCATCGCGCTGGCGTTCATCATCCAGATCATCTTGACCGGCCTGCTCACCGTGGTCATCGGGCGCGGGGTGCTGGGCCAGAAGGTGACCATGGGCGAGGCATGGCAGCTCGCGCTGCCCCGGCTGCCCGCCATCCTCGGCGCGGTCGTGCTGAACGCGCTCTGCGTGCTGGGCCCGGTGGTCGTGCTGGCCGTCGTGGTGGTCGTCCTGGCCCTGGCCCATGTCTACGCGGGCGCGGTCGTCATCGGGATACTCGGCGGGATCGCCGTCATCGGCCTGGACCTGTGGATCTCGGTCAAGCTCAGCATGGCGCCGTCGGTCGTGGTCCTGGAGCGCCAGGGCCCGGCGCGCGCGCTGGGCCGGTCGTGGCGGCTCACCAACGGCAGCTTCTGGCGGGTGTTCGGGATCCTGCTGCTGGCCGGGATCATCGTCCTGGTCGTGGGTGCCGTGCTGCAGGTCCCGTTCAGCCTGGCCGAGGTGCTGGCCGGGGGCTCGGCCGGGCTGTTCGGCATGGCCGGCACGCGCAGCGTCGCGGCCATCATCATCGCCGGCGTGGGCACCATCGTCAGCGGCGCGGTCAGCCGGCCGGTCAGCGCCGGGGTGACGGTCCTGCTCTACCTCGATCTGCGGATGCGCAAGGAGGGGCTGGACCTGGCCTTGCAGAACGCGGCCACCGGGCAGCAGATGACCGGGGACGAGTTCGAGACCGTGTGGCGGCCGCCCGCGGGCGGCCCGGCAGCGGCGGCAACCCCGCCCGCGTGGTGAACCTGGCGGGCGTGGCGGGCCCGCTGGCCGCGGGCCCGCCCGGGGGCGCGACCGTGACCCGCGGCGCGGGTCAGCAACTGGCCCGCAGCGAGCTGTCCAAGCGGGTGTATCACCCGGGCATCTCGCTCGCCGAGCGGATCGAGCTCGCCCTCGCCCACCTGCTGCAGTCCGCGCAGGGAGCGGTGCCCGGCGGATGGTGGGCGGTGGTCGCGCTGACCGCGCTGGCGGTGCTCGCCGCCGCGGCGATCCTGCGCTGGATCGGGCCGGTCGCGCGGCCCCGGGCCCGGGCGGGCGCCCCGGTGCTGCCCGACCGCCCGCTGAGCGCCCGCGACCACCGCGAGGAGGGCGAGCGCCTGGCCGCCGCGGGCGACTTCGCGGGCGCGATCGTCGAGTCGCTGCGGGCCGTCGCCCTGGAACTGGAGGAACGCGGCCTCCTGCCGCCCCGGGCGGGCCGGACCGCCGACGAGCTCGCGGTCGAGGCCAGCGCGCCGCTGCCCGGGCAGGCCGCGCCGCTGCGCGAGGCGGCGCGGCTGTTCGACGAGATCAGGTACGGCGGCCGGGCCGGAACCCCGGCGGGCTACCGGCGGCTGCGTGATCTCGACGCCGCGGTCAGCCGGGTCGGGACGGCCTCGTGACCGTGACACCGCAGGCCGCGGCCCCGGCGCCGCCGCGGCCGGTGGTGCCGGTGGTGCCCTTGGACACCGCGGGCGCGGCGGGTGCGGGCGCGTGGCGCAGGTGGCGCCTGCCGGTCGCGCTCGTGGTCCTGATCCTGCTGGGCGGGACCGTGATCGCGCTGCTGCAGCCGGTTCAGTCGATCACCGGCTACCTCGACCCGGCCGGCACCGACGCGACCGGGGCGCACGCGCTGGCCGACATCCTGACCGAGCGCGGCGACACCGTGATCAGGGCGACCACGCCGGCCGCGGCCGGGGCGGCGGCGCGCGGGGCCGGGCCGGGCGGCGTCACGCTGGTCGTCACCAGTCCCTGGCTGCTCACCGCCCGCCAGCTGGCCGGCCTGGCCGCGCTGCCGGCCGACCGGGTCGTGATCGGGCCGGACCCGGCCGCGCTGACCGCGCTCGCGCCGGAGGTCGGGCTGGTCGGCCCGGCCCCGGTCCGGGCCCTGGCCCCCGGCTGCGCGCTGCCCGCGGCCCGGCTGGCCGGGCACGCCGACCTGGGCGGTCGGCAGCTGACCGCGCTGCCCCCGCTGACCCGGCACCGGGCGGCGGCGCGCGCCGGCGCCCGGCTGTGCTACCCGACCGGAGGGTTCCCCTCGCTGATCCGGTACCACGCGGCCGGCCGGGCGATCACCGTGCTGGGGACCGGCAACGCGCTTACCAACGGGAGCCTGGCCCGGCTCGGCAACGCCGCCCTGGCGCTGAACCTGCTGGCCGGCCGCCACAGGATCGTCTGGCTGGTGCCCATGCCCGGGCCGCCCGGCGCCGGCCAGGGGACGGGGGGCGGCCAGGCGGGCGGCTCGGCCGGCCTGCTCGGCCTGATCCCGGTGCCCGCCTACCTGGTGGCGCTGCAGTTCGCGGTGGCCGTCGTGCTGGCCGCCCTCTGGCGCGCGCGCCGGCTCGGGCCGCTGATCCCCGAACCGCTGCCGACCGTGGTCCGCGCCTGCGAGACGGTGGAGGGCCACGCCCGGCTGTACCGGTCGCGCCGGGCCAGGGGACGGGCCGCCGCGACGCTGCGCGCGGCCATGCTGGCCCGGGCCGGGCCCGCGCTCGGGCTGCCCCCCGACGCCGCGCCCGGACAGGTGACGGCCGTCTTTTCGGCGCGGTCCGGTAGCGGCCAGGCCACGATCGAGGCAATGCTATTCGGGCCGGCGCCGGCCGACGATGCCGCGCTCGTCGCCCTCGCCGACGACCTCGATGCCCTGGAGAGAGAGGTGCGGAGGCAGTGAACACCGAACATCAGGCCCCGGCCGGCCTCGCGGCTGGCGTTGACGACGCGGTCGGCGCGGCCCGCTCGGAAGCGGCGAGTGACCCGGAAACGGCGGCCGACACGGAGACGGCGGCCGACACGGAGACGGCGGCCGGCTCGCAGACGGCGGCCGAGGCAGAGGAGGCGCTTGGCGGGCTCACGGCGGCGCCCTGGCCGACCCTGGACGACCCGAGGACCGCGCTGAGCGCGGTACGGGCCGAGGTGGCCAAGGCGGTCGTCGGCCAGGACCCGGTGGTCACCGGGCTGCTGATCGCCCTGCTGTGCCAGGGGCACGTGCTGCTGGAGGGCGTCCCCGGCGTGGCCAAGACGCTGCTGCTGCGTGCGCTCGCCGCGTCGCTGCGGCTGCAGAGCAAGCGAATCCAGTTCACGCCCGACCTGATGCCGGGCGACGTGACCGGATCGCTGATCTACGACGCCCGGACCAGCATGTTCGAGTTCCGGGAGGGGCCGGTCTTCACCAACCTGCTGCTGGCCGACGAGATCAACCGGACCCCGCCGAAGACGCAGGCCGCGCTGCTGGAGGCCATGCAGGAGCGCCAGGTCTCGGTGGAAGGGGGCGCGCGGTCGCTGCCCGACCCGTTCCTGGTGGCCGCGACCCAGAACCCGGTCGAGTACGAGGGCACCTACCCGCTGCCCGAGGCGCAGCTGGACCGGTTCCTGCTCAAGCTGACCGTGGCCGTGCCCGACCGCGAGGAGGAGATCGGAATCCTGGCCCGGCACGCCGCCGGGTTCGACCCTCGTAACCTCGCCGCCGCCGGGGTGCGGCAGGTGGCGGGCGCGGCCGACCTGGCCGCCGCCCGGGCCGCGGCCGCGAGGGTGCGGGTCTCGCCGGAGATCACCGGCTACATCGTGGACCTGTGCCGGGCCACCCGGCAGTCGCCGTCGCTGCTGCTCGGCGTGTCGCCGCGGGGCGCGACCGCGCTGCTGGCGACCGGCCGGTCCTGGGCCTGGCTGTCCGGCCGGGACTACGTCACGCCCGACGACGTGAAGGCGCTGGCCCGGCCGACGCTCCGGCACCGCATCGTGCTGCGTCCCGAGGCCGAGCTGGACGGAACCTCGCCCGACGCCGTCCTGGACGCGGTGCTGGCGTCGGTCCCGGTGCCCCGGTGATCCCGGCGATCCCGGTGATCCCGGTGCCATGGCGCTGACCGGGCGCGCGGCGGCCGCCGCCGCGGCCGGCGTGCTGATCGTGCTGGCGTTCCGCACGCTCGCCGCGGTGCTGGCCGTGGACGCGCTGATCCTGGCCGCGATCGGCGCCGACCTGATCCTGGCCGCGCCGGTCCGCGGGCTGCGGCTGACCCGGTCGGGCGAGACCAGGATCCGCCTGGGCGCGAGCGGTGCGGTCACGCTGACCATCGCCAACCGCGGGCGCCGCCCGATGCGGGCCGTGGTCAGGGACGCGTGGCCGCCGAGCGCGGCGGCCCGGCCGGCCCGGGCCCGGGTCAGCATCCCGGCCGGCGCGCAGGCCACGCTGACCACGACGCTGGCCCCGCAGCGGCGCGGCGACTGCGTCCCGGGCCGGGTGACGGTCCGCTCGCTCGGCCCGCTGGGGCTGGCCGGGCGCCAGCGCGGCCATCAGGCGGCGTGGCCGGTCCGCGTGCTGCCGCCGTTCGGGAGCCGCCGCCACCTGCCGGAGAAGCTGGCCCGGCTGCGCCAGCTCGACGGCCAGCACCGGTCACTGATCCGCGGCCAGGGCAGCGAGTTCGACTCGCTGCGCCGGTACGTGGCCGGCGACGACGTGCGGTCGATCGACTGGCGCTCATCGGCCCGGCGGGCGGACGTGCTGGTGCGGACCTGGCGGCCGGAGCGCGACCGGCGCATCCTGATTGTGCTGGACACCGGCCGGACCGGCGCCGGGCTGGTGGCCGGGGCAGGGGGCGCGGTGCCAAGGCTGGACGCGTCGATCGACGCCGCGCTGCTGCTCACCGCGCTGGCCTCGCGGGCGGGCGACCGGGTCGACCTGATCGCCGTCGACCGACGAGTCCGGGCCCGGGTACTGGGGGCCGGACGCGCCGGGGCGCTGTCCGCGGTGACCGAGGCGGTGGCCGGACTGCGGGCCGAGCTGGTCGAGTCCGACGCCGGCTTGATGGCGGCTGCCGTGCTCGGGATGGCCCGGCAGCGCTGCCTGGTGGTGCTGCTCACCGACCTGAACCCGGCCGCGATCGAGGAGGGGCTGCTGCCCAGGGTTCCGGTGCTGGCCGCCCGGCACCGGCTGCTGCTCGCGGCGGTGGCCGACCCGCGGCTCGATGCCATGGCCGCGGAACGCGGCGACGTGGCGGCGGTATACGACGCGGCGGCGGCGGAACACGCCCGGTCGCAGCGGGCCGCGATCTCGGCCCGGCTGCGGCGGCGCGGCGTCGAGGTGGTGGACGCCCCGCCGGACCGGCTGCCCGCCGCCCTGGCCGACGCCTACCTGAACCTCAAGGCGGCCGGCCGGCTCTGACCGCCGCGGCTCATCCGGCCACCGGGACCACGTCCGGCGCGTCCTCGATGTCCGGGGACAGCCCGGCCGCGGTCCCGCGGCGCCCGAGCACCAGCACGTAGCCGAGGAACGCGGCCTCCGCGCCGGCCCCGATGCCGATCCGGGCCCAGGCCGGGAGGGGCGAGGGCGTAACAAATGCCTCGATGATCCCGGAAACCAGCAGCACCGCGACCAGGCCCATGGCGATCGCGATCGTCTCGCGGCCCTCCCGGGCCAGCGCCTGCGAACGCGGCAGCGGGCCCGGATCGATGATCTTCCAGCCCAGCCGGAGCCCGGCCGCGGCGGCGAGGAACACCGCGGACAGCTCGAGCACGCCGTGCGGCAGGATCAGCGCGAAGAACTCCACCCCCCGGCCGTGGGAGATCATCAGGCCGCCGTCCACCGCGAGGTTGACCGAGTTTTCGAACAGCACCAGCAGCGTGGGGACGCCGAGCAGGATCCCGAAGATCAGCGACTCGCCCGCCACCACGGCGTTGTTGGTCCACACCTTGGCCGCGAACGACGGCGCCGCGTACTGCGAGTAGTAGCCGCGGAACTGGCGGTTGACCAGCTGCGCGACCTCGGCCCGGGGCAGCAGGCTGGCCTGCACCGCGGGCGACCTGGCGATCCACCAGCCCATGACGAACGCGACCAGCAGCGATCCGGCCGCGGTGGCCAGCCACCACCAGCGCAGCCGGTACGCCATGACCGGGAACGACACGGCGGCGAACCGTGTGACCGAACGCCAGGCCGGGGCGTGCGCGCCGGTCACCGCGGAGCGGGCCCGGGCCACCCGGGTGGACAGCCGCGCCGCGAGCGCCGGATCGTACCCGGCGCTGCGGACCTCCGACAGGTGCGTCGCGGTCCGCTGATAGGCCGTGACCAGCTCATCCACCTCCTCGCCGGTCAGCCGGCGGCGGCGGGCGACCAGCCGGTCGAGGCGGTCCCACTCGGCCTGGTGTGCGGCGACGAACGCGTCCACGTCCACGACAGGAGATTATGTCCGGAAAATGGATAACCTTTCCCTGAACGCGACGGCCGAGCTGGAGGACTGGGCATGTCCACCGTGGTCACCGGCGATGCGGTCGTCCTCGACGTGCCGTGCGCCCGGTTCCCGAGCCGCCTGCTGGCCCTGCTGCTCGACATGGCGGTCCAGGTCGTGCTGGGCGTCGGGGTGCTGCTGATCATCGGCGCGACCGGCAGCCATCTGAACGCGGCGTCGGTCGCCGCGGTGGTGGTCGTCGCCGCGGTGGCGATCATCGTCGGCTACCCGGCCGCGTTCGAGACGCTGGCGCGGGGCCGGTCACTGGGCAAGATGGCGCTCGGGCTGCGGGTGGTCAGCGACGACGGCGGCCCGGAGCGGTTCCGCCAGGCCCTGGTCCGGGCGATGGCGGCCGTGGTCGAGATCTGGATGTTCACCGGCGCGCCCGCGCTGATCTGCTCGCTGCTGTCGGCGCGCGGCAAGCGGCTCGGCGACCTGTTCGCCGGCACGTTCGTGATCCAGGAGCGGCTGCCGCGCCGGGCCGGCCTCCCGCCGCCGCTGGCCGTGGTGCCGCCGCCGCTGATCGGCTGGTCCCAGGCGCTGCAGCTGTCCGGCCTCAGCGACCAGACCGCCGAGCGGGCGGCCAGCTACCTGCGCCGGTTCTACGAGCTCACCCCGGCGGCCAGGGACGAGCTCGGGCAGCGGATCGCGGCCGAGGTGGCGGCCCAGGTCGCCCCGCCGCCGCCGCCCGGGACGCCGCCGGCGGCGTTCCTTTCGGCGGTCCTCGCCGTGCGCCGCCAGCGGGAACTGGACCGGCTCGCGGCGCAGCAGGCCGCGATGACCGCGCCCGAGGCCTGGCCGGTCACCCGCCCGCTGGACGACGGCGGCCCCGCGCCGACCCAGGCCGAGCGCCCGCACCCGGCTGCCCCCGGGGACTTCGCTCCTCCAGCCTGATTCGGCGCGCTCAGCTCCCGTACCGCCAGGAATCCAGATATTTTTCCTGAACGGCCGTGAGCGTATCGATCTGGGCGCCGAGCGTCGCGAGCGCGAGCGTGGCGATCCGGGCGTCGATCTCGGCCGGCACCTCGTGGACGCCGGGCAGCAGCTCCCCGCGCCGGTCGGCCAGCCAGGACAGGGCGAGCGCCTGCACCCCGAATGACAGGTCCATCACGGCGGGCGGGTTGCCCTCGGCCGCGACCAGGTTGACCACGCGCCCCTCGGCCAGCAGGATCAGCCGCCGGCCGTCCGCCAGCAGGTACTCGTCGGCATGCGGCCGGACCGCGGGGTGGACCGCGACGGCCAGGTCGGCCAGGGCCCGCACGTCGACCTCGACGTCGAAGTGGCCGGCGTTGGCCAGCACCGCCCCGTCCCGCATCAGCTCCATGTGCTCGGCCCCGATCACGTCCCGGGAGCCGGTCGCGGTGACGAACACCTGGCCGAGCGGCGCCGCCTGGGCCATGGGCAGCACCCGGAACCCCTGCATCAGCGCGTCCAGGGCGCGCACCGGGTCGACCTCGGTGACGATGACCTGGGCGCCCAGCCCCCGGGCGCGCTCGGCGATCCCGGCGCCGCACGGCCCGTACCCGGCCACGACCACGACCTTGCCGGCCAGCAGCGTGTTGGTGGCCCGGATGAGCCCGTCGATGACCGACTGGCCGGTGCCGGAGAAGTTGTCGAACATGCGCCGGGTCCGCGAGGCGTCGGCCGCCACCATCGGGAACGCGAGCGTGCCGTCGGCCGCCATCCGGCGCAGCCGGAGCACCCCGGTGGTGGTCGACTCGCAGCCGCCGCGCACCCCGGCGAGCAGCTCGGGGCGCTCGGTGTGCAGCGTGTTGACCAGGTCGCAGCCGTCGTCGACGACCAGGCCGGGCGCGGCGTCCAGGGCCCGGTGGATGTGCTCGTAGTAGGTGCGCCGGTCGACCCCGGACCGGGCGTGCACGGTGATCCCCGGGGTGGCCGCGAGGGCCGCGGCGATGTCGTCCTGCGTGGACAGCGGGTTGGAGGCGGCCAGGTGCAGCCGCCCGCCGCCCGCGGTCACCAGGCCGGCCAGCACCGCGGTCTCGGCCGTCACGTGCAGGCAGGCGGCGACGGCAAGGCCCTCGAACGGCTGCTCCCGCTCGAAGGCCGCACGGATCAGGCCGAGCACCGGCATCGAACGCCCGGCCCAGCCGATCCGGGCCAGGCCCGCGGCGGCCTGGCCCGGATCGGCGACGTCGGATTCCAGCATCAGTAGCGGTAGTGGTCCGGCTTGTAGGGACCCTCGACCGGAACGCCGATGTAGCTGGCCTGCTCCTTGGTCAGCGTGCTGAGGCGCACGCCGAGCGCGTCGAGGTGCAGCCGGGCCACCTTCTCGTCCAGGTGCTTGGGGAGCACGTGCACCCCGAGCGGGTACGCGCTGCCCTGGGTGAACAGCTCGATCTGGGCGATGACCTGGTTGGTGAAGCTGTTGGACATCACGAAGCTGGGGTGCCCGGTGGCGTTGCCCAGGTTCAGCAGCCGGCCCTCGGACAGAACGATCACCGCGTGCCCGTCCGGGAACACCCACTCGTCCACCTGCGGCTTGATGTTGACCTTGCGGACGCCGGGCAGCCGGGCCAGGCCAGCCATGTCGATCTCGTTGTCGAAGTGGCCGATGTTGCCCACGATCGCCTGGTGCTTCATCTGGCTCATGTGCTCGGCCGTGATGATGTGGAAGTTGCCGGTGGCGGAGACGAAGATGTCCGCGGTGGCCACCACGTCCTCGAGCCGGGCGACCTGGAAGCCGTCCATGGCCGCCTGCAGCGCGCAGATCGGGTCGATCTCGGTGACGATGACCCGCGCGCCCTGGCCGCGCAGCGACTCCGAGCAGCCCTTGCCCACGTCGCCGTAGCCGCAGACCACGGCGACCTTGCCGCCGATCAGGACGTCGGTCGCGCGGTTGATGCCGTCGACCAGCGAGTGCCGGCAGCCGTACTTGTTGTCGAACTTCGACTTGGTCACCGAGTCGTTGACGTTGATGGCCGGGAACCGGAGCGTGCCCGCCGAGGCCATCTCGTACAGCCGGTGCACCCCGGTGGTGGTCTCCTCGGTGACGCCCTTGATCTCGGCGGCGGCGGCGGTCCACTTGCCCGGGCTGGCGGCCAGCGAGGCGCGCAGCGCGGCCAGGACGACCACCCACTCCTCGGCGTCGTCGTCGGCCGCCCGGGGCACGGCGCCCGCGGCCTCGAACTCCGCGCCCTTGTGCACCAGCAGCGTGGCGTCCCCGCCGTCGTCGAGCAGCATGTTCGGCCCGGGCTGTCCCGGCCAGGTGAGCGCCTGCTCGGTGCACCACCAGTACTCGGGCAGGGTCTCGCCCTTCCAGGCGAACACCGGGATGCCCTTCGGGTCCTCCGGGGTGCCGTCCGGGCCGACCGCGATCGCGGCGGCGGCGTGGTCCTGGGTGGAGAAGATGTTGCAGCTCGCCCAGCGCACCTCGGCGCCCAGCGCGACCAGCGTCTCGATCAGCACGGCCGTCTGGATGGTCATGTGCAGCGACCCGGTGATCCGGGCCCCGCGCAGCGGCTGCGAGCGGGCAAACTCCTCGCGCACCGCCATGAGCCCCGGCATCTCGTGCTCGGCCAGCCGGATCTCCTTCCGGCCGAACTCGGCAAGCGACAGGTCAGCGACCTTGAACGGCAAGGCTTCCGTGGTCATGAACGGTCCTCCAGCGATGGTCTCCTCGGTGACACCTCGACCGTACGGGACGGGGACCGCCCGGCGCACGCCGGATGGCCCGTTCCTGACAAAAGATTGTAAGATTCCTTGCCATGCGCATCACGGAGGCCGCCCGGCGCCTCGGCACATCGCCGCGAATGCTCCGATACCGGGATTCTCTGGGCCTGCTGCCCGGCCTGCGGCCAGGTTTGCGGCAGAGCCGCGGCCCGGCCAGCCCGCACCGTCAGTTCAACGAGCTCGACCTGGCCGCGGTCTCGCTGGGGCTGCAGATCGAGCGCCGCTACGACGTGACCCCCGCCGCGCTGGCGTTCGGCCTGCGCGTGCTGGCCGAGCCGGGGGTGCGGGCCGAGGTGGCCGAGCTGGGCCGCAGGATCGGCCGGGTGCAGGCGCCCGCCGCCCGGGCCCTCGACTTCGAGCAGGAGCGCGCGCTGCGGCTGCTGAGCCTGCAGCGCCCGCAGCCGGGCCGGCGCCGCTAGCCCGAACGGTCGCGGCGCGCGGCGCGCACGGCGGAGCGGGCCGCGAAGCGCGGCGAGGCCCGGCGGGCGGCGCGCACCGCGGGATCGCTGAGGTCGGCGCGCGATTCCTGGTACAGGTCAGGCTCCAGGTAGATCAGCTCGGCGATCGGCACGGCGGCCCGCACCCGCCGCTCGGCCGCGTCGATGCCGGCCACCACCTCGGCGGCGCTGCGGTCGCGGTCCACCGCGATCTTCGCCGCCACCAGCAGGGTCTCCGGGCCCAGGTGCAGGGTGCGCAGGTGAATGACCTGCTCCACCTCGGGGCCCTCCTCCAGCGCCGCCACGATGGCCCGCTCAACCTCGACCGTGGCCGATTCCCCGATCAGCAGGCTCTTCATCTCGGTCGCCAGGATCACCGCCACGAACCCGAGCAGCGCCCCGATGCCCAGCGACCCGGCTCCGTCCCACCGCCCGTCGTGGGTGACCCAGGACAGCACCACCCCGAGCAGCGCGAACACCAGCCCGAGCAGCGCCGCGGAGTCTTCCAGCAGGACGGCCGGCACCTCAGGCGCCTTGGCCCGGCGGATGAACCGGACCAGGCGCCGCAATGCGCCCTGCCCGCCCTTCTGCCGTGATTCCATGATCGCGGTCCGGAACGACAGGCCCTCGAGGACGGCGGCGACGGCCAGCACGACCAGGGCCACCACGGGCGAGGTGAGGTGCTCGGGATGCGCGATCCGCTCGGCCCCCTCATACAGCGAGAACACCGCGCCCACGGTGAACAGCATCAGGGCCACGATGAAGCCGTAGACGTAGCGTTCCGAGCCGAAACCGAACTGGTGCTCCTCGGTCTCCTCGCGCCGGGCCCGGCTGCGGCCGATGAGCAGCAGCGCCTGGTTACTGGTGTCGGCCACCGAGTGGACGGACTCGGCCAGCATCGAGGCCGACCCGGTGATCAGGAACGCGACGAACTTGGTGACCGCGATGCCGAGGTTGGCGGCGAAGGCCGCGATGACCGCCCGGCGGCCCTCGGCTCGCTCTGCCACCGGCTATCCAGCGGCCGGGTCGCGCGCCTCGTCGACCAGCATCACCGGAATGTCATCCCGCACCGGGTAGGCCAGGCCGCAGTCATCCCCGGTGCAGACCAGTTCGCTGGCCTCCTCGTCGA
>Ga0335074_10010949_pt1 | contig 12685 bp, 11 predicted proteins | sample Lox_Sample_23_FD_206715 | JGI IMG/M metagenome (GOLD analysis project Ga0335074, IMG submission 206715) | Soil microbial communities from Loxahatchee National Wildlife Refuge, Florida, United States - Lox_Sample_2.3 | ecosystem: Environmental > Terrestrial > Soil > Wetlands | place: USA...
CGCCAAGCAGCGCCGGTTCGATGCTGTCTGTGTCTGGAAGCTGGACAGGTTCGGACGGTCACTCCGGCATCTAGTGAATGCGCTGGCTGACCTGGAATCCCTTGGAATCTCGTTCATCAGCATCAAAGACAACCTCGACTTGAGCACGCCATCGGGACGGCTCATGTTCCAGATCATTGGCGCAATGGCTGAGTTCGAGAGGGCGTTGATTCAGGAGCGCGTCAGGGCTGGACTTCGCAATGCCAAGGCGAAGGGCAAACATGTCGGAAGACCCAGGCTCGTGTTGGATGGCTCGCAGATTACCCGTCTGCGCTCTCAGGGACTATCTTGGCTGACGATTGGCAAGAGGCTTGGGGTTGGGGAAGGAACCGTCAGGCGCATTGCCCTAGCATCCGCCAAAACCCTAGCTTCTAGAGCAGCCGCAAGCGATTGATTTTGCTGGCCGCGAATAGGCGAGTTTGAATCCGCCAAAAGGAATTGGTTTTTGAAGGCACCTCTGCGCGTGCAACGAACGACTCGATACTCCTGTCTTGCAAAACGCCGCGCATTAACGGGCAGATACAGGGGCAACTGAGGGCCAGCACTCAGGACTCAGATGTCACAGATTTCGGCCGCTCGCTATCTTTGACCCATGAGAACTGAGCATCCCTGGCAGCTACGTGAATGAAGGAGTTCCAGTCGTGAACGTAGAATCGGCAGCAGAATGCGCCAGCGGGCAGCTTTGGCTTGAGGTGCTCGAATAGCGGAAATTGACTGGCATCTTCGGGATAGCCGTTCACCTGTACAAGTCGCTCCGGGTACCACAGGTGATCGGCGTCCGGCGGCTCCATCACGAAGTAATAGAAGCCGCGCAACACCAGAATCGCTCGCTGGTACTTATCCTCATTGGGGCTGTCGGGCGGGTTCCCACGGAGGTTTAGCTGCAGCTCCGCTGTGCGGTTCTGGTAGTCCAAACCCACCTTGACTATCTCCGCATCATCAAAGCCGTTCGGATAGAGCGCGTCCAGTTCCTCAAAGGTCATCTCGGCTCCTGATGACAGGCAAACACTCGGCCACAGCGTGAGCATTTCTTTTCGGTGATCGTCGGCATGAGTTCAGAAAACCCTGGGAAATCGGCGCAGCTAAGTCTAAGGCACGGAAGGGCCGTTCGTCAGCCTTTCCGCGGTTCAGAAATCAGATGTTTTCCAGACCTCATCAAGAGCCATTCATGCCGGGGATTTTCTTTTGATCTACTCTTAATTTCATTACTGTTTCGAGCTCGAAGAAAGAACTCTTTCGATCAAATCCTTAATGCTTGGGTCCGATTCTTTCTGTAAGTGCACTTCGAGGGCCTTCATGGCGTCCGGCGAATTAATTTGCATCAGGATATACACTGCGAAATATGTCTCATCCCTACTGCCTTTGTCCAAAACCTTCGATACCGCCGGGATCGAAGGGTCGCCAATCTGAGCCAACGACTTTGCAGCGGGGTTTATGAGAAGTTTATCGATCTCGGGAAGGGTGGCGTAGTTTTGAACCACATCGTCGCTCCCGATCCAGGCTATAAGTGAGGGGATCGCCTCGGAAATCTTGAGTTCTCCCGCCAGCCTCACCTCATTTATCCAGACACGGGCATTATTCCTCGGCCCTTTCTTAATCAACTCTGGAAGATGCGAAGCAAGATAAGCCCTCGTTTCAGCGCCGGCCTTCGCATCGCGAAGCAATCTGGCAGCAGCGTCGTCCGATGAAGAGTCAATTTGGAGTCGCTGAAACAGATCGGAAGGGCTTGATTGTTGGGCTGCACACATACATGGGTAAAGGAGCAACATCACGAGCGTCACCGTAGCAAGAACCTTCAAGTGTTGAATCATTGGGTCCCGGAGTTTTCAATCACTCGTCATTCATTTCTCGGCTATTTCGTGAATTTCGGGCAAGAATCCTATCAATAAACCTTCTCATGATTGGATTAGTTTCTTGTTGCGATTGAGCTTTCAAAGCATTCATCGCATCCGCCGAGTGGATTTGGTCTAGGATGTAAACTGCAAACACTCTCTCCCTCTCACTGCCCTGTCTCAGGACAGTCGAAACTGCCGGAACAGCAGGGTCTCCAATCATTGCGAGGGACTTCGCCGCATGATTCGTCTGTAGCTTTGCCGTTTCAGCCAACGTGAAGGCGGCCACATCTACGTCGTCGATGCCAATCCATTTAATTAGCGCAGGGACACAAGAGTCAATTTTCAATTTCCCTGCCAACATTACTGCGTTGGTCCAAGTGCGGGGGTTGTCGTATGGGTTCTTACTTATCAACTCGGGCAGAAGGGAGGCCAAGGGTTTGAGTGCCTGAGGGTCTTTCTCAGCGAGGGCTTGCAACTGGTTTCTGGCATCGTCCGTTGATGACTCAATTTGCAGCTTCTGAAAAAGGTCGGAAGGGTTTGATTGAGACGTTCCCCTCAGACTTGAGCAAAGGAAGGCAGTCACGACTGCCACGGCTGCGATACTCTTGAGATGCCTTCGCATTGATCTCCTAGAGATTTAGGACCAACCGAGGATCTGATGCGGGACAATGTGTCGGGTTGTCTCTCGCCTTTTACAAATCCCTGCCAAAACCGCCTCGACAACTGATTGATTCTTCATCCCGGCAAGCTCGATATCGCGGCATTCAGAAATCACCAGTTTATTGAAAGTGCCCACAGGAGAGTCGACTACGCGAGCAGAAAGAAATGTCGCAAGGAGACATTGAGAAGAGAACTGGACTGCTTCGCTGCTACATCTCCCGTGTCGAGAACGGACACACGGTGCCAGCGATCGAGACCTTGGAAAAGCTCGCGAGGGCACTCGAAGTCCCGCTGTTTCACTTCTTCTACGAAGGTGTAAATCCTCCAGTAGCCCGCCCTCAGAAATCCGCCGACAACGGATGGGGATCGCAAGGCCGAAATGCCAGGATGCTCCACCGCTTCTGTGTAGTGCTCTCCCGCATGGAAACCTCAGACAGGCAGGTGCTGCTCTCGATGGCTCTACAGATGTCCAAACGGGCGCCGCATCGGAGCGGGAAGGGAAAGAAGGAAGGCTAGGCGCTGTCTACTTCTTTACCAGCTTGCGGATTTTATCGCCGATGATGAAGACCGAAGCTGCGCTCCCGTCCCAAATGACGAAGTATGCTTGCGTCATTCGGTCGTGCCACATCTGCGGAGAAACCGACGAGGTGACCGTGCCGTGCGTGCCGTTTGGGTGTGGGGCACCGTGACTGGAGTTGATCTTCTCGATTCGCGTGCCGGTTCGCAATGCGGCGGAGGGTTGCAGTGGCGAATGCATGACTCGTGACGTTCTGTCTTTCCTTCCTGGCGTCACAGCGTGTTAGATGTGGGCGACGCGGAGGACTCACCGTCCGCTCTCGCCACTGTTCTTGCCAGGTGGTAGGTTATCCAGCAGGTTTTGAGATCGTGCGGTCTCCCGAGCTAATTCCTTCGTCTTGCCCCCCATATACGCCCAGGCGCGGCTGATGCGGTAGCGGTCAGATACAAGAGGCTCAAGAATGGTTATCCCAAGAAGATCTGTAACGTCCCTGTCCGACGAGTTGGCCATTTCCTCTAAGAAGGTGAAAATGCGGGGCAGTGAGGGATCATCTCCCCCGAGGTCGAGGAGATCGAAAAGGAACTCTTGAAGAACGTCCTCGAATACAGGGTAAGCCTCAGGCATTTCGGATTTCAAATTGTAATAGGCCCCGAATGTCTTCTCCAGAAGCCCCCGCAGCTCTGGAAGTTTCGCCAGGAGGAGCTTTTCGATGCCTCGATAGACAAGCATATCTTGCATTGATGTCATTTGCCCGCCAAAGCGTTTCTAAGGTCTTGCATGATTGCCGTGGCTAAACTCGTGTCCTTGGCCGATAGGGTTCCCGTGTTGACAAGTTTTTCAAGCTGCCTGGCCCGCTCGGCTGCCTTTATGGAATGGAATTTTTCTCCAACGGCCTCGCCACTTTCAAGCTCCTGACGAACTGCTCCAGCCGTGCCTCCTGGAACTTTATCGGTGGTTTTGAACAACTGATCGATAATCTTCTGCAATACCGGGCTTTCAGCAGTTGGCTTCAAACCACTCTGGAGGTCTTCAAGAAGGTTCTCCAGCTCTCCCAATGCCTCTAGGTCGCCCGGGCCGATGGGCAACGTACCCTCATCGAATTTGATTTGTCCATTCGCTATGGCTTCGTCCATCTGCTGAGTCTCTTCGGCAGTCGGTTTATGGAGCAGATTCGAAAGGCAATAATAGCAAGCACTGACCTCCGCAGACGAAGTGTTGTTGTTTGCTGGATCATTCGCCTGGGCGCATGTTTCGCCGCCGCTGTCGTCGTCGTGGAACGTTTTTCCGCCGTCTGTGCTTACGCAGGCGTGGCCCTCAGAATCCGTTGCGCTCAGTGGATTGCTTCTCACGTACGCGTATAAATTCAGTGTCTGCGGATCATCTTCGTCCGCATACGGGACGGGGTCTGTCTCATCGGACCAGTCGGGCGAAAGGAAGCGGCCAAACGTCGAAGAGTAAAAACGAGCGCCAAAGTAATCGTTTCCCGTTTCCGAGTCGCGTTCTTTGCCGGTGAACTTGTAATTTTGCGCGCAGTTGTTGGCGAAATCCTCCTCGCCGCCGTAAGGGAAGAAGTCAGCGTCGTAGCAAAGAGCGGCCGATCCGCTGGTGGGAATTTCTGCAATTTCACGCGAGCTGCGGACTTGGTCCTCGAAGTAATAGTACACGTTGTTCTCGTTGTCGCTCCGGGCGATCCGCTGGCCGTCAAGGTAAACATACTCGCTAAACGCCGCGTCTGATATGCTGCCCGTGGCATCAGTTTCGTCGAGCACCTCCCCGCTAGCGCCGTACCAATAGAGTTTCTCGCCAAATTTCTCGACGCGGTTGCCCTTACCGTCGTACAGGTAGCTCACTCCGCCGCCAGTCTTCATTTGACCTTCGCCGTTCCAGGCATAGCTTGAGGTTATGTCGGTGAGTAGGTTTCCGGCCGCATCATAGGTGAATGGCGATGAGGTGATCTGGTTTGTATTACCCACCTGGACGGTAAAGCTAGCTGCGCTCGCGGCCCCTGTTCCGGTCGTGCTGAGAATGTTGCCCCACTGGTCAGGCGAGAACGTCAGGCTCCAACAGTCCGTGGTGCAGGTGGACAGCGTTCCCGCACTGGTTATGCGGTTCACCGCATCATAGCCGTATGTTTGACTGCGATTCGAGTTGATGTCGTTGGTGATGCCGATTAAGTTGCCGTTGTCCGCGCCGAGATTCCAGTTGTATTTCAGGTCGATATACTCGCCCGTCGTATACGAGCCGGTGCAGGAAGTCAGTGTCAAATTCTGGGGAGCGTAGGTCCAGCAAGGCTGCATCCGCACGTTATAGAGCATCCTCTCCGAGAACTTCAATCCAAGAGCTGAATAGGATCGCGCGCCCCACGGCGTGTACTCCACATCGGTCGCGGAGACCCCTGTCGCCGAATCCACGACCTGAAGTGGAAGCTCGGCACCCCCCGGCGTGTAAGCTACGGTGCTCCCGCTTGGATAAACCATCGTCCCAATCGAGCCGTCGAGATTGTACGTGTAGCTCGCGTCCTTGGTGATGCCAGCGGTTGTCCGTTTGTCGCCCCAAAGACGGCCCATCGTGTCATAGCTAAAGCTCTCCGTCCCGGCGGCATCTGTCATGCTGGTCAGGCGGCCTACGTTATAGCAGGAAGGGACAACCACGCAGGTTGTCTGGTCATACGTGTAGGTCACAGATGAATCGCCGTTCGAGTACGTTTTCCCCAGCATCCGATTCAATGCGTCCCACGAATACGTGATCATAATTCCGCGCGCATCCGTCTTTGTCAGGACGTTGCCGTCACCATCGTATGTGTAGGTAACGGTGCCGGTCTCGGGATTCGTCGAGCCAGTCATCCTCCCCAAGGAATCATAGACTAAGCTGCGACTACGCGAGCTTCCTTGCAGCACGCTGGTCAGATCGTCGAGTGCGTCGTAGCCATAACTAGTTATGTAATTCAGTCCGCCTGGATTGTCGTAGACCTCAAACTTGCGACCCAAGCCGTCCTCGCAGCTCTCCCGAGTGTTTCCTGCTTCGTCTGTGACAGTGGCGCAACTGCCCGTGTAGACAGTCGAAACTGCCGAGTTGTCCGGTTCCGTCACTAGGATCGTTCGGTTCAACGCATCATATTTGTAATAAGTGACGCCGTAAGTTGGATCAGAAGTGGTTCGGTAGGGATTCGTCTCGCTGTACTTTCGGCCATCGGCGTCATAGGTGATGACCGTGTAATCCGGGCCGGTTGGATCGGAGCTGATCTCAAACTCAGACGTGCGCCCCAGCCCGTCCACGATGCCTATCTCGACCAGATTCAGACTGGAGGTAATCGCTTTTGTGACGGTCACCTGATAGGGTGGCCCAGAGGTGCATCCCTCGCTTGGCGTATCGCTGTAACAGTAGGCTGTCTTCCCTCCATCGGGGTATGTGACTGAAGTTTTCCTCCAAGTCTCCGAGTCGTAGGAGTAGCTTGTCGGCTGCTTATTCGGATCGGTCTCTAAGGTGAGCAGGCCTGTATTGGCGTCGTAGCAGTAATTTGTGACTTGGCTGAGCGCGTTCGTCGATGACGTGGGACCCGACCCGGCGTAGCAGGGGGTCGAGTAGGCGAGCGTGGTCGTGCTTCCTCTAGGGTCGGTGGTCGAAGTAACACGGCCGTACGAGTCGTAGACATTGCTCGTGACGAGATACCCTCCGGTGGTGTTTAGCCAGCGATGGATTGAGGTTTGATTTCCGTGCGCACCGGACGGACTTCCGGCCTCGTCATACCCGTAGTAGGTGTAGGCCGCCTGGGTTCCGCTGCCGTTAGCGATCTTAGTCGAGTACAGAGCATCGAGCAGATTTGCCGTAAGGTAGGCTGAGTTTGTGAACGCTTGGTAGGCATTCGTTGTGGTTCGTAGCGTCGCACCGCCGTAGTCCGTTTCTACAATTGAGAATAGATTAGTCGTGTACCCGGAGGGAGTTGGGTCAGTCGTGACTCCGAATTCGTTCATTAAAACCGCAAACGTAAAGCTCTGTCCGTTGCTCGTATCGTATGTGTACGTCACCTTTTTTTGCTGGCCGTTCGGCCAAGTTGTCACGACGCTTGTTGGCACCACGTCAAACAGCACGAAATTGTCGTCGGGCGCGGACACCGACGAGTAATTCGTGCTTACGGTCTCCAGCAAGTTTCCTGCGTTGTCGTAACTCTGAAGCTCAGTCTCAAATGGGGCCTTGCACTCATCAAGGCCAAAGGTGTGGATCGACACGTTCCTCAACGGATCGGTAACGGTCGCGGTGCCCGTTCCTGTTTCCGAGGTGGGGAAGGTGTAGCTGTAGGTCCAAGTATGCGGACCGGTGCCGTCATTAGCATTGACTGTACGAGTGGCGACCGGAAAGTACGTATTCACCCCCAGTCCGCAGCCCGAGGTCCTCGGAGCTGAAGGGTACGTGTAGGAAATGGTTCCACCTGTTGGCAGCGTGATCTCCGCCAGGAGAAATATCGTTTGCGCGGTGGTTTGCCCTGTGAGAAGCGGCAGGGTGACGCTTGTGAACTGAAACGTGTAGGCAGTCCCGTTTGGCAGCGTGAGAGTGGCGTTGTAGAGCGTCCCGCTGCGGGTGCCGCTCCAGACGTAGGTCTGTGTCGTGCCGTTTGGTCCAGGGAGTTCGTCTTGTGCCGTCTCCAGTGTGATGACTCGCCCCATCGTGTCCGTAATGGTGCCGTTGGACGTGTTGAGTATCATCTGATTCCCGTTCGGGTCCGTGGAGGTCCACCCCGTCGAGGTTTCTGCAGTGACGATACCATTGCTGTCAATCACATCATCAGAAGTGTTCACATAGAAGCCGGAAGCGTCTAAGGCTCGTAGCTGGGCGGAGTTCGACGTTGAACCGGCAAGCCATCCCATCGGGTGTGACGAGCCGTCTGAAATTTGACCTGCGCTGACCGATCCCTGGGCTTCGAAAGTACCAGGTCCAGTGGGGGTAACAGTGTCGGTGAAGGTTGGGAAATCGTTGGTCGCGATGTAGGAGGACTGCGGCGAACTGAGTCCACTACCGAGCCACTCCCACACTCCTTCGTCAGGGATTTTGAACTCGTACACGCTGGGATTTGTGTAGGGAACGAAAAGGTCCAGATGGAGGACGCCGCCCCGTTGAGGATACGAAGCGATGGGAATGTGTAGGGTGAGTTTTCCGGTCGCCAAGTCGATCTTGTCAATATCGCCGCCTCCGTAGGATCGGAACGGTAACAGCCCCTGGTCGAGAACCGGGTCATACGGCGCTGGGGCTTGCGCCCACGCAACCCCGCCCAGGAAGAGCGCGAACAAGAGGGCGGCGAAGCCGCCGCGCAAGAAGGCCGCAGATCGCGACTGATTAAGGCGAAAGGATGAAATGCTCGCTGCCGGTGTAAGTCGCATCGAGAACCTCCAAAGATTGAAAATACCCGCCCGAGTGCAAACTAACTGCCGTTTTGGCGTAATCACGCACACCCTACCTGACACGTCTCGGCGGGCTGACATGCTGCGAATTTCCGCACAGCAACGCCCAGCACGCACTAGAACGCTCGCGGGCCGGAAATGCGCTTGTCCAGGTTGCTCGAAGGTTCGTTGCGTCAGTGACGTTCGGCTCGCAGGGTTGCCAAGAGGAACACAGCAATGGCCCTCTGAACCGAAAACGGAAACACATTATTCCCAAACTTAAGAGCACCTATTAGATATCGCCAGTTATAAGTAATATCGAGTAGGGCAATAACAACAAATGTCCGGCGGATAATGCGACCAGCGAAAACAGTTGTCAAGCGGTTTTTGCGAGCGGCGCTTGAAGAAGGTGAGTCGCTGAAATCGCATCCCGCTAGTGGCTGTGGAAAAGCTTTGTTGAAGAGGAGCGGCACCAACTACCGAACACGCAGGCTGACTTCGAAGAAGTTTCGAAGCAATTGAACCCCATTACGCGCAATCCCGCGCTTGGCGAAAATCTCTGAGAAATCGGCCCCACTCTTCAGCGCTTCTCTGAGGGCCACAGGCATCATGACGAAATATCCGTCTTTGATGTAGCCAGCGATGCGGTTTTCGAGCCAAGAATTCGCTAATTTGATTTGCTCTTCTGTGGGCTTCATGCCGCGAGTGTAACATTGACTCAAGTCATTTGTCGCGAGACCATCGGCACATGAAACTGGATGGAATTCACTTAGGCACGTCTGCATTCACAGCCAAGGGTTGGGAAGATGCCTTCTATCCTAAGGGAATGAAGCCTGCGGACTACCTCAGCTTTTACGCCACGAAATTCGACACGGTCGAAGTGGACTCGACGTTTTACCGGACGCCCTCAGCGGCGGTCGTAAACGGCTGGGAGAGAAAGACGCCCGCCAATTTCATCTTCGCGGTGAAGGTTCCTCAGAAGATCACACATGAGAAGATCCTCGTGGATTGCGAGGAGGAGTTTAAGGAATTCGTAAGCACGATGGAATTGCTTGGCCCAAAGCTCGGTCCGATGCTTTTTCAGTTTGGGTACTTCAATCGCTCGATGTTCACGGCGGGCAGGCAGTTTCTCGCCCGCCTAAAACCATTCCTCGAAAAGCTTCCGAAGGATCACGAGTTCGCGGTTGAGATTCGCAATAAGAACTGGCTGGTCCCAGATTTCTTTGACGTGCTGCGCGAAAACAAGGTCGCCTGCGCGTTGACGGATCAAGCGTGGATGCCGCGCCCGAGCGAGCTATTCGCGAAGGCTGATCCGATCACGGCGGACTTCACGTACATCCGCTGGCTCGGAGATCGCAAAGGCATCGAGAAGGAAACGAAAGTGTGGGACAAAACCATCGTGGATCGGACGCGCGAATTAACCGAGTGGGTCGAGATCGTTCGGAAGGTTCACAAACGCAAAATTCAAATCTTCGCATACGCCAATAATCATTACGCGGGGTACGCGCCAGCGACGTTAGAAAAGTTTGAAAGGACGATGAGGGAAGCCAAAGTCTAGGCCCTCGGAGCCGCGATCACCTCTTACTTAATCCTTTTCACCATGATCGTTTCATCTTCATCCTCGACCTTCATTCGGCAACCTCCGGCTACTCGATAGATGGTCACATCCGGTCCATATCGAAGGGGTTACTGAACACATTCAATCGTAACCGAGATACGTTCGGCAGTCGCAGCGATCCTCCGGGTACTCGTCGCGTGTTGTGAAACTTCTTTCTGGTACGAGACTCCTGCTCCGTCCAAGAAGGCCTTGACCTCCGACCACCGAACGGCGAAATTCACGTTTTGAGGGATGTCTCCCGTTATTTGTGCAACTTTCAATGCGTCAAGCTTTGCAACGACCACTCCTATTACATGACCACTCGAATCGAACAAGGGGCCGCCGCTGTTCCCCGGTTGAACAGGTGCGCTAATCTGTACGAATCGAAGATCATTCTGTATTCCCGACGTTGCGCTGAGAACCCCGGTGGAAACATTTCCTTCGGAGGAAAGGACCCCCTGTAATGGGAAGCCAAATGCGACGACGGAATCCCCAAGCTGCGGAGCAGGTCCTGTTCTAAATACCGCTACCGGATTGGCCGCCGAGTTCGCCTCTCTTACAGCCTTCAGAGGAGTCCAGTCTGTTCTCTTGGACCACACTTCAAGAACGGTCTGTTTCATTTCATCGGTTAGAGCCAATTTGTTCAGTGCCGCCACAAAATCATTCTTCGAGTCTCCTTGTGCATGACATAGCAACCAAACAGATTGACGGGTGTTATCGTCTATGTCGAACCGGCGAAGTGCATCAATGAGCTCTTGTTCCCAAAGGTTGTACTTACTCTCGCCGTGCGAGTGATTATCTGGCTGCAAGAGAGCCAAATCAGAGCTTTCGTTTCTGGTAAGAATGTTGAGCGCCCTGCCGTTGCCAGTTGCCAGCGTTCTGCACCCCTCCACAACGTGGTTGTTCGTCAGGATGAGGCCTTCGGCGGATACAAAGAACCCGGTGCCGAATTTTCTGCTCTCGGACGGAGCGTCTGCTGGCGGGCTGATAGAACCTTCGGCTTGAGGTGACTTCTCTTCAGGAGGAAGTGCCGCTAGCGCACGATGGGCCATGCCGATGGCACCCGCGTTTACCTGATCGTATCCACCTATGTTTATGGCATGCGTGTAAGCGTTTCTCGCGTCCGCAAGCCTACCAAGCCCCTGAAAGGCCCACCCTAAACTGGTAAAGCAGTACGCAGCATCCGGCTTGATCGCTATGCATCTTTCCAATATTGGTAAGGCATCCTCAAAATTACCTTGCTCGTTTAGACCGTTGCCAAGTTCCGACAGCGCTGGGGCCTCATCGTCTGGTCCTCGAATCAGATCACGGCAGTTGGTGAGAAACCACCTGGTTGAAGACACCATCAGATCAGGCTTGTCCTGCTGCATCGCCTCTGTCTGCAAGTTGATGTTCGCTGTGCATTGAGCGATGTGCTGATAGCTTTGTGCCGATGCTCGCGATGAAGCGATTACCCAACAGAGACAGACGACCACACCCTGCAAAACCACTTCCAAATCAATCAGCCGGGTGCGCATCGCGATTCTTCCTCCACATGGGTATCGCCCAATGAATGCCGGGACCTTCTTTGAATGATTACTCTCTAGCAGCTTATCGGAGCGAAGACGATTACGTCCAGCTAATCTGCTCGTGGTGCTTCTGCTCGGGCAACAGTAAAAACTTCGGTGTGGTGGACAACGCCAAATTCTTCAAAGCACTTGGACGCAGAGTAAAAGAACTCCGCCAGCGGCACAAACATAGCCAAGAAGATATGATTTCGTTTGGATTCTCCGCCCGCCACTGGCAACAGATCGAAGCCGGTCGCCCAATCACCGTGACCACTCTTCTGCGTATTTGCGATGTCTTCAAAGTCCGACTTGAAGCGGTCGTCCGTGGTTTGGACAGAGGCATCTACCACGATTAATTCTGATGCGTGGTGCAGGAAAGAGTGAACCGTAAGACTTAGAGTTTGCAGTTACTCCGCAGAAGCACTATCCGTTCAACGGAACCCATTAGAGGTAGGGATAAAAAGCGCTTCGGGTGTCGCGGTTACCGACCCAGTTTCACAATCGGTTGCACAGAGGGCATTGAAGGCCGTCCGCAAACCTGCCTCAAGAACGCGCCGCAAGTACTTGATTTGATGCGGCTGATTTCCCGCCTACCCGCGTGTCCACAAACAGATGTTTTTGGGGCGCTTCGCCTGAAATCAGGTGTTCATTTCGGGGAGAATCGTATCGGACTTCGAGCCACGAGTTAACCGGATTACCAAATGTCTTCAAGAGTCTTTGCGGCTAACAGTTTTTCTCGCGTCGTGTAGCGTGGGCTTTGCGGAGCTTTCACCCGACTGCCCTTCACCCACGGTATTGGTCCAATCTCTTTTGCCCGCTCGGAAAAGTACACGATGAACTTGCCGGTATCACGCCAAGGCTCAATCGACCTAACGGAAGCAATGTGTGTAATTGCCGAGATTGGCTGGATTTGATAAGCAGCAATGTACTTTATTTGTGGGCGCATGGAACCGTGAATCCTAATCGCGTACCAGGAATTTTCACCCAAGAAAGTCTCTTTGAATCCCTCGTCTCTCGCAGGGACTACAATCGTGTCCTCATCGCCCAAGTCCAATCGAGAGGCAGGTGGTTTCGTGCTTGGTTCAGTAGTCCCATTGATATCTTCTGCAAGATCCGCC
>Ga0335074_10010950_pt1 | contig 12685 bp, 10 predicted proteins | sample Lox_Sample_23_FD_206715 | JGI IMG/M metagenome (GOLD analysis project Ga0335074, IMG submission 206715) | Soil microbial communities from Loxahatchee National Wildlife Refuge, Florida, United States - Lox_Sample_2.3 | ecosystem: Environmental > Terrestrial > Soil > Wetlands | place: USA...
GCGCACCGGGCCGAGCAGCGCGAACCAGAGTCCCTCGACCGCTCGTCCGCGGGGCGGTGGCTTCACCGGTCTGCTCCCAGGGATGTCGCGGTGCTCACGCGCAGTTCGATCAGGTGCTGCGTAGTCAGCTCGGCGGCCGTGATGTGGTCGAGGTCCCGCACCGCACCGGCGATCGCCCGGTGCTGGTCGAGGTCGCGGTGCTGTGCGGCGAGCGCTGCGATGCCGGGCTCGATCGTGAGCCGTGCCTCAACCAGGGAGAGAATCTGGTCGTCCGTGACCGGGGCGCAGTTCGGATTGGGCATCAGCGTCTGCGGCACGCCGGGGCCGACGAAGATGCCGGAGCCGTGCCTGAGCCAGACCGCGTCGGTTGCTTCCAGCCTGCGCAGGGCTTCCCGGATCGTCGGCGGAGTCACGCCGAACTGCCCGGCCAGTTCGCGCACTGTCGGCAGGGCATCACCGGGTGCCAGCCGCCGTTCGGCGATCAACCCGAGCACGCCGGCGGCGAGACGCTCAGAGAGGCTGGCCGGGGGCCCTGCCCGCTCCTCGCCCTGTCTGCCGCCTCGGCTCGGTGAACAGTCATGGGTACCTCCGGGTCGCGTCGGATACTCCTCAGCATCGCGGCTGACGTGATCTGCCGGCATCGCAAACTTCTGGTGATTTGCGGCCGCGTATCCGCCGGAGGCTGGCGTCCCGCGAATCATCAAAACCTGGTGACGAATTCTCACGAGGCTGGATGTAAGGCTTAGCTCTATGACTGCCGCAAGCACACCTATCCGGGCCGTCGTGGCGGGCGGAAGCCTTGTCGGGCTGTCGGCGGCCATGGCACTGTCGCGACTGGGCATCGACGTGACGGTCTTCGAGCGCAGCGCGACCCGGTCAGCGGACAGCGGCGGAGGCCTCGGCGTCAGCACGGCACTGCTGCGGGAAGTGACCGGGGTGACAGCGCGCCCGCCGGTGCTGCACGGCACCGACCGGGACACCGGCGCGTGGCACCTGCTGCAGGCCTGGCTGGAAGATCAGGCCGTGGCGCGCCCGGGGGTCCGGGTCGGCCGCGGCGCGGCGGTCGTCGCCGTCCTGCCCGGCGATGCTGGCCAGCGCGCCACCGTCACCACCGCCGACGGGGCCCGGCATCACGCCGATCTCGTGATCGGGGCCGACGGCGCCCGGAGCACGGTCCGCGCGACCGTCGACCCCGGGCAGCCAGACGCGCGCTACGCGGGAGTCCTGCTCTGGCGCACGCTCGTGGACGAGCGGGACCTGCCGCCGGGCACGCCCCTCCCCCGGGACGGAGAGCCGTCCCGGGAGCTCTACGCGGGACCGTACCGGCTGGTCACGTACCTCGTGCCCGGGCCGGCGGGGGAAACCGCGGTTGGCAGCCGTCGCCTCAACCTCGTCTGGTACGACCCCCAGCAGCGCGACCTGCTCCAGGACCGCGGACTGCTCGACGGAGACCTCGTCCGCGGCACCCTGGCACCCGGCGCCCTGCCCGATCGTGTCCGCGACCGCCTCGCGGCCTTCGCTAGCGCCGTATGGCCAAGCCCGTGGCGTGAGGCGCTGGCGGTGGCGCTCGCCACCGGAACTGTCTTCGGCACCCCGATCGTGCAGTACCGTCCCCGGTCGCTGGCGCGCGGCCGGGTGGCCCTGGCCGGAGACGCGGCCCACGCGGCCAGCCCGATGGTCGGCGGGGGCTTCCGCCAGGGCCTGTACGACGTCCGCGCGCTGACCCGCGCGCTTGACGGGCTCGCCGGCCCGGCGGACGTCCCGGCCGCGCTAGCCGCGTACGCCGACGCCAGGCTCGGCCCGGCGGCCGCCCACGTCCAGGCCAGCGAGCGGGCGATCGCCGACTACCTCGCCTGGGCGGCGGAGGCGGCCCGCTGAACTCAGGCGGACGACACGAACGAGCGGCTCCAGGCCATCCCGGACTGGACGAGGCGCCGCGCCCGCGGCAACCGGTTTTCTTCGTACTGACGCAGCGCGGCCGCCACGTCGATCTCCCCCTCCCCCGCCAGGGCCTCCGCGAGGGCCGCCACGTCAAGCAGGGCGTTGCGGAAGCCCGCGCCGGTCATCGGGGTAGCGACGTGCGCCGCATCGCCGACGAGCGCCACCTGGTCCCGCGTCAGCCGGGCGGGAAGGTACTCGGCGACCGGCGTGCCGAACACCTCGCCGTGCGTAACGCCCCAGGCGATGCACTCGGCCCACGGTTCGGGCCAGCAACGGCGGGCCAGAGCGGCGAGCCCGGTCGTCAGGGACACCGGCAGCTGGCCGGCGTAGAGGGTCCCGGCGACGGTGCCGTCACGGACGCAGCCGCTGTCGTGCAGGAGCGCCGCGCGCCCGGCGTCGTACCACGCGTACGAGATCCGCCGCCGACCGGGAACGGTGCTCCCGTCCGGGCCTGGCACGCCGTAGATGACCAGCTGGTACCCCGGCGCCGAGTGCACCTCCAGATCGCGCCCGTGACCGCGGAGCCCGCCGGGGACCTCGGCCTCAGGAACGAGGCCGCGCCAGAGCAGGTAGCCGGCGAAGGCCGCCGTGGGGGCGTCCGGCGCCACGAAGCGCCGGGTCACCGACGACACGCCGTCCGCGCCCGCGACCAGGTCGGCGGCGAACGGGCCGACGGTGCTTTCCACGATCGCGCGGCCTCCCGCGGCGCCGGACCGGACGCCGGTGACCAGCGCCGGCGCCTGGACGTCAATGCCGGGGACCTGCGCGGCCTGCTCAAGCAAGAACTCCCGCACGAGCCCCCAGGCGGCGGAGTCGCGGTTGCCACTGACCACCGGGATCCGGAACGCGTCGACACAAGTCACCCGGGCCAGCAGGCCCCGCTCAAGCCCGAGCCCGGCTCCGCCCGGCGGCTCCCCGGTGGCTCGCTCGAGGATCGTCACCCGCCACCCGGCGCGGGCGAGCGCCAGCCCCATGCTGAGCCCGGACAGGGACCCGCCGACCACTACGGCATGCCGCTCCGGCATGGTGTTCCTCCTCCTCCCGCTCTTCGTCCTTGCTAGGGACCAGCGTGACTCCCTTGCCCGCTGGGCGACGCGACCGTGTCGCCGGAGAGCCCGCGGGCGGATACGGTCCCGGACGGCCGGCCGCCGCGCATCATCACCGTCACGATGACGATGGCCGCCGCCACGATGGCGACGGAGGTGAGGTATGACGTCTGGTACCCGCTGACCAGCGACCCGTGCGCGGCGGCCGTGCGCGCGGCCGCGACCGTGGCGAGGACCGCGAGCCCGACGGCCTGCCCGGCCTGCTGCGCGGTGGCGAACAGGCCGCCGGCCAGTCCGCGCTGGTCCGACGGCACCCGGGCGGTTGCCACGACCGACGCGACCGGGAAGATCAGTCCGATGCCGAAGGCCGTGAGCAGCAGCCCGCCGAGGACGTTGACCTGGTAGCTGCCCCCGGCCGTGATCCGCCACAGCCACGCCTGCCCGGCCCCCAGGAACAGCAGCCCGGCGAGGAGCAGCACCTTCGCCGAGAACCGGGCGAGCAGCCGCCGGGTCAGGAACACCGATGTCAGCATGACCGTCAGCGTGGACGGGATCAGGGCGAGACCGGTCTGGATCGCGCTCAGGCCGAGCACCCGCTGCAGGTAGAGGGAGACGAAGTACACGTACCCGGCGACCACGGCCCCGGCCAGCAGCATCACGGTCAGCGCCGCGCGCCGGGCCGGGTCGGCCAGCACGCTGCCGGGTACCGTCGGCGACGGGGAACGCCGCTCGATCACCACGAAGGCCGCGCCGAGCACGACCGCGACCGCGAACGCCGCGACGGCGGGCACGCTGGAGAATCCGTGCTGCTGTCCCTGAGACAGGCCGAAGATCAGCGCGGCTATCGAGATCGTCACGGTCACCGCACCGGGAACGTCGAGCCGGACCGCCCGGTCGCGACCGCCGGCCGGCAGCAGGCGGAGCATGGGGGCGATCAGTGCGGCGATCACCGGCGGGTTGACCAGGAAAATGGCCCGCCACCCCACGTACTGCGTGAGCACGCCGCCGAGCACGATGCCGGCGCTGGCGCCCGCGGCCGTGGCACCCTGGTAAATGCCGAGCGCCCGCGTCCGGGCCGGGCCGCCGGGATATAGGTCGCTGACCATTCCGAGAGCAGCCGGGGCGACGAGCGCCGCGCTCGCGCCCTGCGCGATCCGGGACGCGATCAGCCATCCCGGGCTCTGCGCGAGCCCCGCGCTCAGCGATGTCAGGCCGAAGGCCGCGAGCCCGATAAGCAGCAGCCGGCGCCGTCCGCCGAGGTCCCCGAGCCGCCCGCCGAGCAGCAGCAGGGACCCGAACGTGAGGGCGTAGCCGGTCACGATCCACTGCAGGTCCGCCGGGGCGAAGCCAAGTTCCCGCTGGATCGTGGGCAGGGCGACGGTCACGACGCTGAAGTCGAGTTGCAGCACGAACTGCGCGGCCGCTACCAGGGCGAGCGCCGCGCCGGACCTCCTGCTGTCATCCGTCATCCGCGTCATCCGACCGCGGGGAGCAGTGTGCCGACCCGCGCAGCGCCAGGCAGCGACACCACGTGGCGCTCGGCGCTGAACAGGTCAAGGAAGGCGCGCACGGTGGCGGATGCCGCCCTCTCGCGGTTACAGAAGAAGCCGAGCGTGAGGTAGCCGTCTGGCTCTGCGAGGCGCAGCGCCCTGATGCCGTCTGGCGGGCCGGGCTGGCCTTTGATGTCTTCCGTGAAGGCCCTCGGCACGATCGCCACCGCGACACCGGTGGCGGCCATGCGGACCATCTCGGTGATCGTGCCGAGTTCGCACATGACGCGACGTTCCGCGCCGGCGGCCTCAGCCATCGCCCGTATCTTGTTCTGCAGCGCTGTGCGCGGCTGGAAATCGATGAAGCGGCTGGTCGCCGCCAACTCGCGGAGCTGGACACATGTCCGGCTGGCGAGCGGATGATCGCAGGACATCACGGCGACGAGCGGCTCACGAGGGCCGAACGGGATGAAGCGCACGTCCGGCGGCAGCACCGGGCCGTCCAGCGCGGCGAGGGCAATGTCGAACTCCGCTGACCGCAGGCCGCTGATCAGCTCAAATCCCGGCCCCGCGGCGACTGAGACCTCGACCTCGGGATACTTCTCGTCGTAGTCCACCAGGATCTGGGAAAGGTTCAGCACGCGTACCGCGGTCTGCGTCGCCCCTATCCGCAGCGGCCCGCGCACCAGGGTGTCGATGGAACGGAGCTCGTCGCGGATGCCGGCCATGTCGCCCAGGACACGGCGGGCGACGGGGAGCAGCGATTGCCCAGCCTCGGTGAGCCGCACCGAACGGCTGGACCGTTCGAACAACCGCGCCCTGAGGTGACGCTCCAGGCTGCAGATCTGATGGCTCAGCGCGGACTGGGCAACATGGCAGCGCTCAGCGGCCGCCGTGAAGGTCCCGGTCTCCGCGATCGCGACGACATACTCAAGCTGGCGTTCAGTGAGCACAGTGCACTCCTCACCTGGTCGCCTCCAGCATCCGGCCGGACATGGTGATCTGGCGTCGCAAGGTATTGGTGATTCCGGTCAGGTCCCCGACAAGGGCAGGGTGATTTCCACGACAGTGCCCGCCCCGGGCGGGCTGTGCAGCGACACCCGCCCGCCGAAGGCCTCCACCCGGTCCTTCACCTCGGTGAGACCCGAGCCCCGGCCGAAGTCGGCCCCGCCCCGGCCATCGTCCCTGACCTGGACCCGGAGCACGCCGCCGGAGGCGATCGCCTCGACCTCGGCCGCGGCGGCGCCGGCGTGCCTGGCTACGTTGCCCAAGGCTTCGGAGACCGCGTAATAGGCGGCGGCCTCCACCGGCTCGGCCAGCCGCTCCGTCACCTGGACATCAACTTTCACCGGGACTCCCGAGCGGCGGGCGAGCGCGCGCAGCGCGGGACGCAGCCCGACGTCGGCGAGTACCGCGGGATACAGGCCGTGGGAGATCTCGCGCAGTTCTTCCTGGAGGCCGACCGCTGCCTTGACCGCCGCGTCCAGCCGCTCGGCCACTTCTTCCGCCCCGGGCGGCAACGTGGCCTGCTCCGCCCGCAGCCGCAGGGCCAGGGACACCAGTCGCTGCTGAGCGCCGTCGTGCAGGTCGCGCTCGACCCGGCGGCGCGTCTGGTCGGCGGCCGCCACGATCCGCGCCCGGGAGGCGGTAAGCGCGGCCTGCGCCTCAGCATTGGCGATGGCGGTCGCGACCAGTTCGGTGAACCCCGCCAGCCGCGCCTCGGTACCCAGCGGGAGCGGCTCGGCGACGGACGCCGCGCTTATCACGCCCCACAGCTGCCCCTCGACCCAGATCGGCGCGCCCACCGACGCACGGATCTCCCATTCCCGGGCGAGGATGCCGATTTCCCCGGTAGCGGTGCTGTGCTCGTCTAGCCGCGTTGGCTGACGCGTCTGGAGCACCAGCGTGTGTATGTTCCGGCCCCCGAGTTTCGCACGGAGACCGATCGGGAGCGGGCGGGCGAGATCGGCGGCGCCCCAGACCCCCACGACGGTACTCCGGTCGTCCGGGTCGTACCGGCTCAGGATCGTGCAGTCGGCTTGCAGCAGCCGGCCGACTTCCCCGGCGACCGCCGCGAACACCTCCGCGGGCAGCGCCCCCTGGGCCACCAGTGTCGCCACCCGGCCGAGCGCCGCCTGCTCGGCCGCGAAGTCCCGCAGCTCCGTGCGGGCCTGCGCGTCGGCGATGACGGTCGCGGCCAGCTCGGCGAACCCGGTCAGCCGGGCCTCGGTATCCGGCGGCCACCGCTTCCCGGATGTGGAGCCCAGCATCATGACGCCCCACAGCCGGCCGTCAACGGTGATCGGGGCGCCAACCGCGGAGCGGAACCCGTGCTGGCGGCCGACCACGGCGGATTCGCCCGTGCCGTCGTCCATGGAGTCGAGCCTCGCCGGCCGGCCCGTCTGGAAAATCGTCGTCAGGATGTTCCGCCCGCCCAGTCGCACCTCGGTCCCGTTGAAAGGAGACGGACCCGCGGATGTCCACCAGCCGACGCTCGTCGACACGCCGCCGGGATCGTACCGGACTATGTCCGTGATGTCGGCGGACAGCAGCTGCTGGGCCTCGGCGGAAACGGCGAGGAACACTTCCTCGGGCGGCGCTCCCCTGGCGGCCAGCGTGGCCACCCGGCGCAGCGCCGCCTGCTCGTCGGCGAAGCTGCTCAGGGCCATCCGGGCCTCGGTGCTCGCGATGGTGATGGCGGCCAGCTCGGTGAACCGTGTCAGCCGGCCCTCGGTGGCAGGCGGCAGCGTCTTCCCCGTGCCTGACATCACTACCAGGGCGCCCCACAGCCGGCCGTCGACGGTGACCGGCGCGCCTGCCACCGGGCCGAACCCGAGCTTCCGGCCGATGCTGGTGATGTCGCCGGTGGCCGGTTCCGCCTGTTCTACCCGGGCCGGCCGGCCGGTGCGGAATATCAGCGTCAGCGTGTTATGCCCACCCAGGCGGACCCGGGTACCGACGGTGAAGGGCGGCGCGCCGGACACGCTGTCCCACTCCCCGACGCAGGTCGTCGAGCCGTCCGGGTCATAGCGGAACACCCCGGTGACATCGGTGGACAGCAACTGCCCGGCTTCAGCGGCCACGGCGGCGAAGACTTCTTCCGGCCCCGCACCGCGGGCGGCCAGCGTGGCCACCCGGCGCAGCGCCGCCTGCTCATCGGCCTGCTGACAGCCCGCGTTCATCGGTCCAGCTTAATCAGCGCCCGCCAGCTCCTGGAAGGGCAGCATGACCTCGACGGTGGTGCCCTCCCCGGGCTCGCTCCGGAGCGAGATCTGGCCGCCGACCGCCTCCACCCGGTCGCGCATCCCGGTCAGCCCCGAGCCTCGGCCGAAGTCGGCCCCGCCGCGACCGTCGTCCCGCACCAGGACCCGCAGCAGGCCCGGCTCGGCGGCCACGTCGACCTGCGCCCCGGAGGCGTGCGCGTGCTTGGCGATGTTGGTCAATGCCTCGGACACCGCGTAGTAGGCGGTCAGCTCGGCCGACTCGGGGAGCCATCCCCCGATCCGCACGTCCAAGCGGACCGGAACGGCCGAGCGGGCCGCCAGCGCGGCCAGGGCCGGGCCGAGACCGCCGTCGGCCAGCACGGCCGGGTGCAGGCCGCGGGCGATCTCGCGCAGCTGCTCAAGCACGCTGCTGGTTTCCGTGATCATCCGCTCCAGCCGCTGCCCGAGCTCGCTAGCCGGGGGCGCCGCCGCCTGAGCGGCCCGCAGCTCCCGGGCGAGGGAAACCAGCCGCTCCTGCGCGGCTTCGTTCAGCTGCCCCTCGATCCGCCGCCGGGTGGCGTCGGCCGCGGCCACGATCCGTGCCCGCGACACGGTGAGGGCGGTTCGGGCCTCCGCGTTGGCTATCGCGGTCGCGGCGAGCTCGGTGAACCCGGCCAGCCGCTCCTCGGTACCAGCGGGCAGGGGCGCCCGGATGGACATTACGCTCGCAATGCCCCACAACCGGCCTTCGACTTTGACTGGCACGCTGACTACCGAGCGGATGCCCATCAGTTCGCGGATGGGCCCAGCGGTCGGCCCCGTGGCCGCAGCAAAGTCGTCGATGCGCGTCGGCTGGCCGGTTTGAAACACAAGGTTGCTCGTATTGTGCCCGTCCAGGCCGAACCGGCTACCGGGCGGAATGGGGACGGCGGCGCCGGAACTGGCCCAGCTGAGGGTCGTGACGATGCCGTCGGTCTCGTAACGACTCATCCCTGAGATGTCAACGTCCAGCAGCCGCCTGGTCTCCTCGGTGACCGCGGCGAACACCTCCTCCGGCGGCGACCCCCGGGCCACCAGCGTCGCCACCCGGCGCAGCGCCGCCTGCTCATCGGCGAACCGCCGCAGCTCCGCACGCGCTTCGGCATTGGCGATGGCGGTCGCGGCCAGCTCGGTGAACCCGGCCAGCCGCTCCTCGGTGTCCGGCGGCAGCGGGCCCTCGGTGGACGCCACGGCCATGGCGCCCCACAGCCGCCCCTGAATGCTGATCGGCACCGCGACCGCCGCGCGAATGCCGACCGCCCGGGCGTCCTCGGCGGGGTGGCCCGAGGCGGCGGCATAGTCGTCGATCCGCGCCGCCCGGCCGGTCTCGAATACCAGGGAGGACACGTACCGGCCGCCCAGCGGCTCCCGGGAGCCCTCCCGCAGGGGAGTGCTGGTGCTGCTCCAGGTGGAGACCAGCGTTCGCGAGTGGTCGGAGTTGTACTGGGCGGTCAGGGCGTGATCGGCGCCGAGCAGCCGCCCGGTTTCCTCGGTGACCGCCGCGAGCACCTCTTCCGGCGGCGCCCCCCGCGCCACCAGCGTCGCCACCCGGCGTAGCGCCGCCTGCTCATCGGCGAAGCCGCGCAGTTCCCCGCGAGCCAGCGCGCCGGCGACCGCGATGGCGATGAGCTCGGTGAACCGCACCAGGCGCGGCTCGGTGCCGGAGGGAAGCGGCGCGCGGCGCGACCCGACTCCCATCAGGCCCCAGATCCGCCCTTCGACCAGGATGGCGGCATTGATCGAGGAGCGGACTTGCTGCGCGCGGCGCTCTTCGGGCAGCTCCAGCGACGACAGGTCAGCCGCATCGAACCGGACAGCGCGGCCGGCCTGCCACACCGGCACCGCAGCCGCAAAGCTAGGCCCGAGTTTAAAACGGTTCATCGTCCGTCGGGGATCGGCCAGCCCCCGGCTCGCCACCAGCACTACCTCGCCCTCCGGATCAAGCCGGTTGATCGAGACAATATCCGCGCCGAAGAGCACGACAGCCTCCTCGACGACGCTCGCGAACAGTGCCGAGGGCTCCACCCCGGCAGCGACCAGCGTCGCCACCCGGCGCAGGGCGGCCTGCTCCTCGCCGATCTCGTTCAGCGGCGGGGCGGTTTCATCGGTCCTATCTGCCGTCATCGCCGCCCCTCCTCCCTGGTCCCGGTACTGATGGTAGCCCGCGACCAGGGAGGCGCTCATCCGCTCGGCTGGCGTGACCAGCCGTGCGCTGGGGGAGCCAGCAGGCCCAGGGCGCGGGCCTGCTCGACCGCCTGGGCGCGGCTGTGCACGGAGAGCTTTTCGTACAGGTGCCTGGTATGCGTCCGGACGGTATGCACCGACAGGTACAGCCGGTCCGCGATCTCGGGCACGGGCAGGTTGGTCGGCAGGTAGCGCAGGATACGGGTCTCGCTGCCGGTGAGCAGCCCCGCGGGTTCCCCCGCAGTGCCCAGGCTGATCAGCCCGACCGCGCGCAGTTCCTGGCATTGCTGGGACATGTCCGCGTCGACGCTCCGGTCCTCGGCTAGTATTCGCCGGGCCTCGCCGACCGCGACCGGGAGGTCACCCCGGCGCTGGGCCAGCAGCACCCCCAGCTCAGGACCGGCCGCTCGCGCGTGGCCGACCGCTTCCGCCGGATCGCCGTGGGCGGCGAACCACAAGGCGGCCGCGCCGTGCAGGTAAGCGAGCCCGCCCGGATCGCTTCGCCGCAGCTCGCGCCGCAGCAGGTCGGCGAACAGCGGGTGACAGCGGAACCAGGATCGCCTGGTGTCCAGCGCCGTCACGAACGCCCCGGCCTCTTCCAGATCTCGCAAGGCCGCCTCCCCGCCCGAGCTGCCGGCCAGCAGGTCAGCGAGTTCGCCGCTGAACCGGTCGCACACCGACGTGCGCAGCAGCAGCAGCCGGTCCGGTTCAGCCAACTGGTCGAGCACCTCGGTTCGCAGATACTCGGCCACGGTGCGGTCCGCCCCAGAGAACTCCGCCGCGAACCGCGCTGGGTCTGGGTGCCCGGTGAGCGATCGCGCGGCTAGCCGCAGCCCGGCAGCCCAGCCCTCCGTGCGCGCCACCAGGTCAGCCAGGGACGGTTCCGGCAACGTCGCGCCCGCCGCGCGCAGCAGCCCGCGAGCCTCATCGAGGGTGAACCGCAGGTCGGCGGCCCGGACTTCGGTCAGCTCGCCCTCGAGCCGCAGCCGGTGCAGGCCCAGCGGCGCGTCTGTCCGGCCGACCAGCAGGAACCGGACTTCCAGGGGCGCGCACATGATCAGTAGCCGCAGCCGGGCCTGCACCGCAGGCGATCGCAGGTGGTGCACATCGTCGATGACCAGCCAGAGTGGCTCTTCCAGGTCGCTCAGGTCCGCGATGAGCCGCTCGACGACCGCCCAGCCAGTGCCGGGTGCGTCGTCCAGGGGCCGGATCAGCTTGGCCCCGGCGACCGTGCCGCGCAGGGCATCGCGGATCAGGCGGCAGAACTCCGCTGGATCCTGCTCACCGCATGGTGCCGTTACCCAGGCGGCGCTGTCCATCCGGCCGGACCCGGACAACCAGGACCGCGCCAGCACGGTCTTGCCGCTGCCGGCGGGGGCGGAGATCTGCGTGACGCGGGCCGCGCGGTCGAGCCGCTCAAGCAGTCCGTGGCGGGCGATGATCCCGTCCTGGTTCAGGGGAGTGCGGCCGTCCAGGGCACTTGTGTGAAACGAATCATCGGCGAGCATGACGTCCCTCGGTTTCCTGCGGTCGGCCGGTACATCTTCCTTGCGTACGTTTACGACGATCAGCGATGGGGCGCGTGAACGTCTGCCCGGCAGGCACCCAACCGGCCCTACCAGCTAGCCGGAATGAACGAGACGCTGCGCCGGCCGATAATCGTGGCATGGAGGCAACCGGCGCGGACGCGAGAAGGCCCCGGGTGGTGCTGGCCGACGACGACGTCCTGCTGCGCGAGGGCCTGGCCAGCTTGCTTGACCGATCCGGACTCGACGTTGTGGGCCAGGCCGACGAGGCCGCCGGGCTGCTGGACCTGGTCCGCCGGCTACGGCCCGAGCTCGTAGTGGTGGACATCCGGATGCCACCCGGGCATTCGACCGAAGGACTGGAAGCGGCCCGGGTGATCCAGCAGGACTACCCGGACACCGCGGTGGTCGTGCTGTCGGCTCACGTGGAGGTTGAGCACGCGATGGACCTGCTGGCGGCCGGGCAGCACACCGGCTACCTGCTGAAGAACCGGGTCACCGATGTCACCGAGTTCATCGAGACGCTCAAGCGGGTCGAACACGGCGGCTCGGCCGTCGACCCCGCGCTCGTGGCCGAACTGGTGGCGGCCCGGCGAACCGACGACCCGCTGAGCGAGCTCAGCAGCCGGGAACGAGAGGTACTTGGACTGATGGCCGAGGGACGCTCCAACGCCGGCATCGGGCAGGCCCTGTGGGTGACCGAGGGCACCGTGGAAAAGCACGTGCGCAGCATCATGATGAAGCTCCGCCTGCCCGAGACCGCCGACGTCCACCGCCGGGTGCTAGCCGTGCTTGCCTTCCTGGAAAACCGCTAATCCGGTGAGCCCGCTCCGGTGCGTCATCGTCGACGACGATGCGGCATTCCTCGAGGCGGCCTGCGCCCTGCTGGAGGCGGACGGAGCGACCGTAGCCGGGACGGCGCGCACCGCGGCCAGCGCGGTCCAGCAGGTCGACGAGCTGCGCCCGGATGTCGTGCTCATCGATATCCGCCTTGGCCGGGAATCCGGGTTCGCCGTGGCCAGGCAGCTGGCCGCGCTCGACCGCCGCGCGGCGCTCATCATGATCTCCACCTACGCCGAGGCCGACTACGCCGACCTCCTCGCGGAAAGTCCGGTCATCGGCTTCCTGCCCAAGGCGGCGCTGTCAGGGCCCGCCATCCGCCGGATCCTCACTGGAAACTAAAGGTTCACCGCCGCCCCCATGCGGTACAGGGCTTCCGTGAGAATCTCGGGGTTAGTGGCGAAGTTCAGCCGGGC
>Ga0335074_10010953_pt1 | contig 12683 bp, 18 predicted proteins | sample Lox_Sample_23_FD_206715 | JGI IMG/M metagenome (GOLD analysis project Ga0335074, IMG submission 206715) | Soil microbial communities from Loxahatchee National Wildlife Refuge, Florida, United States - Lox_Sample_2.3 | ecosystem: Environmental > Terrestrial > Soil > Wetlands | place: USA...
ACTTCTTCCCCAGCACAGAGATATCCGCGCCATCCTGATATGCCGGATGACGCCAGCCGTTCTCATCATAATCGGCCATGCATTGCTCGACGAGCCCTCCCATGGCTTTCAGCGCGCCGTTGCCTTGCGCCTGCTGCAGCTGAAAAACGCGAATAAGCTCGTGGCTGCCTGAGTAGTTCATCTCGTAGAGCTCATGCCGCGCGCCGAACTCGCTGCCGATGGCGTCCCACAAAAGCTTCATAATTTTAATGCGCTCCTTGTAGTCGATGCCGTTCGAGCCGCGCACATAACGCGCCAGATATTTGTCGATCTCCGGGTTTTTGAAGTCGCGAGCGTTCGAGGGAAGATAAATCAGGCCGGAGGCGATCACTTTTTCCACGATATTGCGTACCGCGGGATAGGCTTCCGTCATGAACAGTCGATAGGCCGCCGAGCCGCGGGCGTTGGGCAGCACCGCGCCGTTGACCCACGGTTCGGGGTTGTAAGCCATGGCGTCGGTGAGCGACCAGAATAGATTGCGCCAGCCGATCACTTCGCCGATCTGCGCCTGCACGCCGCGGAACGACTCGACACCGGTGGCGCGCGCCGCCTTGTAAAGAAGGCCGGCGATGAAATCGAGCTTCACCGAGAGCCGGGTGCAGCCCTGGAAGGTAAAGCCGTTGAAGAAGCCCGATTGTGGGTAAAAATTCTTCAGGCGCTCGACGTCGCGATGAATAAACACGTTCTCCCAGGGGATGAAGGCATTATCGAAGACAAAGATTGAATCGTTCTCGTCGAAGCGCGACGTCAATGGATAATCCCAGGGCGAGCCCGAGGCCGCGGCGGTAAGCTCGTAGGACGGCCGGCAAATGAGCTTGATGCCCGGCGTGTTCATCGGGGCAATGAACATCACCACCATGCTCGGGTCGGTGATCTCCACGCTCATGTTCTGGCCGAGAAAGTTATAATGCGTGAGGACCGAATTGGTCGCCACGACCTTGGCGCCGGAGACATAGATGCCGGCATCGGTCTCCTTTTGGATGGTGATGTAGACGTCCTTGACTTGCTCGATCGGCTTGTTGCGGTCGATCGGCGGATTGACCAGCGCGTGATTGAGGTAGAGCACCGCCTCCTGGCCGCGCTTGTACCAGGCGTGCGCGTTGTCGGCGAACTTGCCATAGAACTCGGCGTTGGCGCCCAGGGTGTTGAGGAAGGAAGCCTTGTAATCGGGGCTGCGCCCGAGCCAGCCATAGGTCAGGCGCGCCCAGGCGGCGATGGCGTCGCGCTGCGCGACCACGTCGTCGCGCGAGCGCGCCACCTGGAAGAATTTGTGGGTGTAGCCGCCGGAGCCCGTGTCGGTCGGCGCCGTGAGCACCTCCTTTGTGGCCTTGTCGTGCAACGCGTCGTAGAGGAGGGCGATGGAGGCCGCCGAATTGCGGAACGCCGGATGGGCGGTGACGTCTTTCACCCGTTCGCCGTAGATGTAGACTTCGCGTCCGTCGCGCAGCGATTCGAGAAACTCAGCCCCGGTAAACGGGCGCTTTTTGCCTGCAATGATTGCCTCGGGATGCTCCGGCATCGCTTACTCCATTTTTTTGCTTGTGCACCATACTCAACTCCGCCGCCGGCGCCAGACCGCCCAGAGCGTGAGCGCACCGACGAATGCGACCGCCAAAGGCGTCCCGGACCGGCCAGCGCTCGCATAGGCCACGGCGCCGCTCGTGGCGCCGAGTATAAAGCCGATCGCGATCGCCAGAACGACCAGGAGCCGGGCGCGCACGCCGACGAACTCGCGTTCGTCGTCGCCGTCGCTCGGGTTGCGCGCGTGTCGTCGCCATGCCAGCAACAGCGCGGTGGCCTCGATGCCCAGTTGTGTCATATTGCCGGTCATCACATTAGTCTGCGGTATGCCGCGCATAAGGAGCCGCACGATGACGCTCTGCGTGCCCATGGCCATGGCTCCGAACAGTCCGGCGATAATGCCACGCCAGTCGCTGGCGCCTTCGACCGGCGGCGCGATGAGCATGAGCAGGGTGAAGACGGCAAGCAGCAGCGTCTCGAACCCCAGCATCCACGGCAAGGCGTCGCGGCCTTGGTCGCGGATCAACCCGATCAGGCCTGCCGTAACCGCCGCCGCGGCCAAGAAGCCGAGGATGGCGACGACCTTGCCGGTAATGCCGATGTCGTGGGTGACCAATTCGGCGCCGGCCGTGACGAAGCTTCCGGTCACCTGGGCGACGAACAGCCCGAACAAAGCGAGAAAGGTGTAGATATCGACATAGCCGGCAACGAAGCTCAACGTCGCCGGCACCCACCGCGGCAGCGGCATCTCGCGTGACGGCGCAACTTCCGTCATGACTGACCTCCGCTCGCCGCACCAAGCCTGTCGCCGGGGGATTTGAAAGTCGGACGTTCAAATCCGGATCTTCAAAATCCACCGTATAACTTGCTTAGCTAAGATTTTGGAACCGCGCCAATGCAGATGAGCCAGCTCCATTACCTACCGCTCTCGCCGCTGTTCTTTTCCATCCTGGTCGGCATTTTCCTCTTGCTGTTCATCCTCATCGTGCTGGGGGCGCTGCGCCATGCTTATGTTAGCCTCGGCCTCAGTCGGTCGGCCGCCATGTGGCTCCTGTTTGGCTCGCTGGTCGGCAGTTATTTCAACATCCCGGTCGCGAATCTGCCGCACGAGCGAGTAGCCTCCAACGAGATCGTCGAATTCTTCGGCATGCAATACGTCGTACCGGTGGTGGAGAACTGGCCGGGCACGGTGATCGCGGTCAATATCGGCGGTGCCGTGATCCCGACGGCGATGTCGATCTATCTGCTGGTCAGCCACGGCCTATGGCTCAACGGCGCGATCGCCACGGTCGCCGTAGCGCTGATCCTGCACTGGCTTGCCAATCCCGTGCCCGGGATCGGCATTGCTGTGCCGGTGTTCCTGCCGGCCTTGGCGACAGCGGTGGTGGCGTTGCTGCTCTCGCGCCGGCACGCCGCGCCGCTCGCTTACATCGCCGGCAGCATGGGGACGTTGATCGGTGCCGATCTCACCAATCTTGACAAGGTACGCGGGCTTGGCGCGCCGGTCGCCTCGATCGGCGGCGCCGGTACCTTCGATGGCATCTTTCTCACCGGCATCCTGGCCGTGCTGCTGGCGGGCCTCTATCATCCGTCGCAACAAGCCGCGCAGTTATGATGAGGCGAAGGGTCAAAAGCCGCAGCCGGCGACGAAAGTTGCCAGCACGGCGAAGATGAGAAAGTCGGACACGAGCGCGGTCCACTCGGCGAAATTGCGTGCCTGCGCAGCAAATGGCCCAAGCCAGCGAGTCCATAATAGAGGCCGCCGACGATGGCCGCCGGTATGAGCCATTTCGGTTTCGCCAGTGTGAGCAGTCCGAGCGTGCCCACGGCGAGGTTGCCGAAGCCAACCTCGCGTACAATGGCGAACGCAGCGTGATCCTTGATGGCAAAGATGTCCTCGGCGGTGAATCGGGGCTGCGCAATCTGGCGCGCTCCGCCCAAGAGTAGCCGCGCGCCGACGCCCCAGAACACGAACCATTTGCCGACCAACGGCATCAGCTCGGCGCCGCCGTCGCGCCAGAACGCTTCGATGACAACGCACCCGGCCGGCAGCACGAATAACAACACAATGATCGAAGCAATATACATCGCGGTCCCCGTCGCCCGGCAGCTTGGAACGGCGGCTGACACCTTGCAAGACCGCCGCACGGCACGCTTTGATGGGCGCCGGGCGGCAAAACCGCTAAGTATTCGAGTGTTCGAGTGTTTATGGGATTCTCGCACGAGGCAACAAAAGGATCGCGTCATGCCATGGTACGACTATCTCGCACATTTCTTCGCTGGCGCCTTTCTGGCTAACGGCGTACCGCATTTCGTGCAAGGCATTTGTGGCAACAAATTCCAGACACCGTTTGCGTCGCCGCGCGGAGTGGGTGAATCTTCGGCGCTGCTCAACGTGCTATGGGGCTGGTTCAACTTCGTTGTCGGTGGCGCGCTCCTTCGGATTTTCTTCCCGCCGCTGCCGCCGCCGCCCGGCCATTCCATCGCCACCATGCTCGGCGTCCTGGTCATGGCGCTCTGGCTCGCCAGCCATTTCGGCAAGGTGCGCAACAGCGCCCCGCAGCCGTGACGACAATGTCCAAAAGACGCGTCAGCGCGCCGGCAAAAAAACGCAAGAATGACGCCAAGGGACGCGCCAAGAAGGGCGCGAAGGCAAGCGCCGCGCCAATGGTGGAAAAGGATCCGGGAACGATCGCCACCTATCACGCCCACGTCTATTACGATCCGCACAGGACGCGCCACCGCGCCGAACGGCTACGTGAGCGCGTCGCTGCCGAATTTCCGCGCGCCCGGCTCGGCCGCTGGCATGACGAATTGGTCGGGCCGCATCCGCAGTCAATGTATCAGATCGCCTTTCCGCGGCGGATGCTGGGCGCATTCGTGCCCTGGTTGATGCTCAACCGCGACGGCTTGATCGTGCTTCTGCATCCCGAAACCGGCGAGGATTATCGCGATCATGCTGTGCACGCCGCCTGGTTCGGCGCCGTGTTGCCGCTGCGCTTGCGCGCTTTCCGGAAAATCCACGGGTAAATGGCGGGTGGCGCCGGTGGCAGCCTTGTGGAACCGAATGCGCCGGCGCTAGTTTTGCTTCGGGGGTCCATCCAAGGCATTCACACAGGAGGAATCGATGCGAAAGACGTTGCTTGCCGCTGGCTTGGCTACGGGTGTGGCGCTTGTTTGCAGTCAGAGCGCGGGCGCCGTCCCCGCCGGCGCAACGACGGTCAAACAAGCCGCTGCGGCCGCTTCGCCCGTCGAGCGGGTGCAATATGTCCAGCGCCGCACCAAGCACGGCATGGTCAAATGCTACCGCTACTTCGTGATCGGCCCCTATCGCTGCCACTATTACCGCAACGGCACCATCAGCTTTCCGTTCTGACTCCGTCAAAGCCGCGCGACGCCCCATATAGATCGGGGGCGTCGCGGCGCAGTTTTGCTTCAGGCGCTATCCTCTACGTCGGTCTCCGGCCGGTCGCTGCCGAGGGCGAGTTCGGTGCGCCATTTTCCCTTATCGTCCTCGTATTCGATGGTCTCGGTCTGTCCCGGCGCGCGCTGCTCGGCAGCGGCGCGCCGCGCTGCGTCAAGAGCTTGCGCATGGGTGGCAAAGCTCTCCGAGAAAACGCCGTTCACCGTATAGGCCCAACCGTCTTCGTGGCGGACCACCTTGTAAGTGACGTGTGCCATTTCTCACCTGCTGCGTGCCGCAATAGCAAATTGGAGCGATTGCGTGAAGTTCCCTGCGGGAACGACCATTCGCCTCGGCCGTTGTCTACCGGAGGCTGCGAAGGTGCGTTTCATGCTCAGCCAACGCGATCTCGATCGCCGTAACGACGTCAAGTTCCTCACGCCTTTGCTCTTGATGGCGCTGATCCTCGCCTGCGGCGTTCTCTTCTATGCCTATACCGGCCATTCGCTCGCCGCGACCGGCTAGCGCAGGAACAAGGCTTCGCAGCCTCAACCACTATAAGCCGGCTCAGCCGGCCTCCTTGTCGCGCAATGCTTTCAGCATGGCGCTGCCCTGATTGGACGGCCCGAGCGTCCCGGTGGCTGCAGCCAGCTCGACGACCTTGTGCAGCTCCTGCCAGCTGGCGCCGGCGCGTCGCGCCGCCAGCGCGTGCATTTGCGCCGCCGCATTGTGCTCGACGAGTAGCATGCCGAACAGGATCAGGTTCGTGGTCTTGATGTCGAACACGTCCGAATAGAAGGCGTGCGCCCGCAGCGTTTCGGCGTGGCGCAAGAATTCCGGATTGACCTCGCCGGAAAATTCGAAGCGCGCCGCCGGCAGCGGCGGCAATGATCCGAACAGCTCGACGTAGCTGTCGCGCAATCGCGCGAGATCGGACGGAAGCTCATCTTTTAGCGGCACAGAAGGTCTCCTGATGCGCAATGACGGCGCGGTGATCCGCGCGCGTTCGCGCATGATAGTATAGCCGCACTCGGACGCAGATGTGGGCATGGCGTTGGCGGCAAAGCTCAGCAGGCGTTTCAAGCTCGGCCTTATCGGGGCGCTCCTGGTGGCGACATCCGGCGCCGGCTATTGCGGTGCGCTCGATGCGCCGGCGCAGCGGCGGGAGGCCGCCGACCAGATTCGCTATCAGGGCTGCGTGAACGGCGCGACCTCAGCCCACGATGAGTCGTGGGCCGCGGAGTGCAAACGGCTGGCGGATAAAGTCAACGAAGATCGTTCCAATTGCCTGATGACGCTAAAGTTGCCGCAGGCCTATTGCGAGGCGTCCTATAAGGATCGCGACGCCTCGCCTCAGTGCACGCTGCCGGCACAAGTCGCGACCGTACTCGACGCCGCCTTGCAGCAGGCGAAATATCGCTGCCAGCGGCAGAGCGAGGCAGCGCAGTGATGATTTTCCCCGGGTGGGGGTGAAACTGGGGTCACTCCGGATTGATGTCGTTCCGGTGTTCCATCTGCTACAATTCATACATGTCCCGACGCCCGCCCGATACCCGCGCCGCGGCCGAGAAAGCGTTCAAGGCGGCCACCACCAGGCCCGTTGCCGGGCCGCCGCCGGCGCCGCCGTCGCCGCCCGGCGTGAAGGAAATGGTGTCGCTGCGCCTCGACCGCGACGTCCTCGACTTCTTTCAGGAGGACGGCCCGGGCTGGCAGGACCGCATCAATGCGGCGTTGCGCAAGGCCGCCGGGAAGTAGCGTCGCATAATTCACCATTCACCTCTCCCGGTTGAGGATAGGTGATGCGACGTTCGCTTCCATCGGCCCTTACTTTGTATTTACGTGAGCAAGGTTATCTCAATTTCGCCCCATAACGACCTTTGTATCTGCGCTCGTAAGGGGCGATTGGACGACGCGTTTTCTGGGGATGTCCGTGCCGGCTGAGGTTTCTTCCTTCTTCTCGCGCTTCACCATGAAGCTTGTCGAGATCGTCGGCGCCGGCATCGCCACCGCCGTTGGCGGCTATCTCGTCGCCCATCTCGGCGCTTATTTGTCCTCGCCGGCGCCGACGCCGGCCGCTGTAGAGATTGCGCCAAATACCAGCGTGGTAACCAAGGCGCCGCGCCTGCAGTCGGTGCCGCCCAAGCCGGTATCCGCGGAGGTCGCTCCCGCACCGGCGAAAGGTGCGTTGTCCGCCAAGGAGGTCTCCACTCCCGCCGCGTCGCCAGCCCGGACGACCGCCAAAGTGCGAACGGAGCCGGTGCACAGGCATACGACGGCCGATGCAAACCCTGCGGAAGGCAAGCTGGGTGAGGCGGCCGAGGAAAAGCCGCGCGAGGCCGTGGAAAAGAAGCCGCGCGAAGCCACCGAGGAAAAGCCGTACGAGGCCGTGGAGAAGAAGCCGCACGAGGCTATCGAGGAAAGGCCGCACGAGGCCGTGGAGAAGAAGCCGCACGAGGCGATCGAAGGAAAGCCGCGCGACATGGAAGCGGTCGAAGCGGAAGTTCGCGCTGCGTTGGCGAAAGTTGACGCGAATCGGCCGCAGGCGCCGGCCGCCGAAGGTGTGCTGCCGCCCACCATTCACCCACCTGCGATTGCGGCGCCGCCAAAACCGCCCGCGGCTCCCGTGGCCGCCGTCGCAGTGGTCCCGCCTGCCACGGCGGTTGTGCCTCAACCCGCGCCGCAAGCTCCGTTGGCGCCAGCGCCGCTCGGCACGGTCGAGATAAAATCCCAGCCGGTTGCCGCGCCGGTCGAAGCGGTGCCGCCGTCTCCGCCGCAAGAAAATGCGCAAGACGATGCCCACAAGGACAAGGGCCTGTTCTCCACGATCGAGAAAATCCCCGATATGTTGCGTCCGGGCGCCGGCGCCACCACCAGCGATCCGCCGCGTCCGCCAATGCCGGTTGGTCAGTAACACGTGGTTCGCGCGCGACGTTGGCGGCGAACCGCCTCCTCCGCAATATCCGCGCTTGCGCTCGCGGTCGCCCCGGTCGAGGTTTAGCGCGGCTTGATTCGGCGTTGCGTCCGCGTCGGCTTGTGCATGGCTTGTGTTATAACCATTCCTATCTTCATCTGCACGCTCGGATCGGCAAACAACTCGTCCATGGGCGGCGGTCGAGATGCAAACAATGCCGCAATGTCGGCATCGATCGCGCGATCGCCCGGTTTCGCCGAAACATCACGATCCGGATTATCGGGCAAGCGCGTCATCAACCGACCGCCGTTCTCTGCCCTCGTCGAGGTAACCACCTGCGTCGCCGGAACGTTCCCGATCGCGGCGGAAACTCGCGTCACACGATATCGATGGACGGTATGCGCGACGGCCACACTCACATCGCGCAGTTTTCAATTGCCTTATCTGATCGAGCCGCAATATCGGGCGCAATTAAAGCGATTTGTTGCAGTGCCAAAGCTCCCGGAACGCCAAAAGCTCGACAAATCGGCGGAATACTTTTCACAGTTTATTGAAACAACCACCGTGAGGATGACACAGAGAGCGGATAAGCCTCATGTGAACATGGAGGGATTCGCCATGACGCTCCAGGTCAGCGGACCCATGCGCTACCTTCACGAACATTATTTTGGGCGGCCATCCTGCCCCAAGTGCGGGCAGTTGCTGATGGCGCCGGAACGCCCGGAATTCTCCGAGTGCCTTAGCGGCGTTGAAATTCGGCACTTCTGGCTTTGTGACGGATGCGGCAATCGCTTCGACACGTTGGTGAAGTTCGCGGCTGCCGCCGCATGACGGTGGGGCAATCGCGCCATCACAATCAAAGTTCGACATCGGCTGCACGGGCAATGCCGGCAGCCGCAAAAAATTCATGAAATAACCGATGTCGGCGGGCGTTGGTTGGTCGCGCTTAAATGGGCACATTTGGCGCCGCTCCGCCAATCTTCGCCGCGCTTATCGGTCCCCTGAAAGCTGTCAGGCGGATTACCGCTCGCCAATCGGGCCGGCGGGCTGATATGCCTACGAGCGAGCGAACGATGCGGCAAAAAGGACGGCCAGGTGATGGAGAAATCCAACAAGAACGAAGCGAACGCTCAGTTTGCGAAATTACAGCGTTCGGAGGACGCCAAAAAGGCGACTTCGGAGTACGAAACCGCGGCGCTGGCGCTGCGGGCCAAGACCGAGCGGCTTAAGGCGCTGCGCTTGGCAAGAGACGCGGCCGCGCCGCACCCCGATGCTCGCCGTCGCGAAACGCAAGGGTAAGAAAAAGAGCGCGTCGAGCCTGTCGGATTGGCTGGACGGCCAAGCCAAGGACGGCCGCAGTGGCTGAGCTGGCGGCGTCGGCAAACATACCTCGGCATGCTAAGTTCATTCTTGAAGTCATCGAGAGGGGGCACGCGTCATGATTTTAGGAATGTCAGTTGCGACGTTTACCCTCGTCCACGTCGTCATCAGCCTGCTCGGCATCGCCTCCGGCCTCATCGTGCTGTTCGGCATGTTCGGCTCGCACCGCTTGCCCGGCTGGACGGCGCTGTTTCTTCTGACCACGATATTGACCAGCGTGACCGGATTCATGCTGCCGTCGGTGGGGCTCACCCCGGCGCGGCTGTTCGGCATCATCTCGCTCATTGTGCTGGCAGCGGCGCTGGTGGCGCTTTACGGCTTCCGGCTCGGCGGCGTGTGGCGCTGGATTTATGTCGGCAGTGCGGTGATCGCGCTCTATCTCAATATCTTCGTCCTCATCGTCCAGTCGTTCCTGAAAATTCCGTTCCTGCATCCGCTGGCGCCGACCGGCACCGAGCCGCCGTTCCTCATCGCCGAAGGCGTGCTGCTGGTGATTTTCATCGTGCTCGGCCTGATTGCGCTAATCAAGTTTCATCCGGAACGGCAAGTCGTCGCGTAGTTCCGTACTTCGAGCTGCCTGAGGCCTCCGACTTCCGCCGTAGCTGGTGCACGGCGCGCATCATCTGGCCCCGCCGTCGTTGAATTCGCGCTGCAGGATTTCGCCGAGCGTGGCGTAGAAGAAGCCGTTGAGGCGCCCGACCGGGTCGAGCTTGCGCATGTCGATATAGCCGTCCGTCATGCAAGCCGGATCGACATGCAGATAGACCACCTCGCCGATCACCAGCGCCTGCCGCTTGGGACCGAGCTCGAGGACCTGATGCAGCTTGCACTCGAAATGGATCGGCACCTCTTTGACACGCGGCGGTTTGACCTTCACGCTTGGGATTGGCGTTAATCCGGTCTCGGCGAATTCCGAATCGCCCTCGGGAAAGCCGTTGGCCGAGTCCACCATTTGCCGCCACACCGGTTGCGTCACCACGTTGAAACAGAACTCGCCGGTCGCGCGCGCGTTGCTGAGCGTGTGCTTCTCGCTGCCGTCGGGCTTGCGCATGATTGTCAGCGAGATCATCGGCGGCGACACGCATACCACCGTGAAAAAGGAAAACGGCGCCAGATTGGGAATGCCGTTTGCGCTTACGGTCGAAGCCCAGCCGATCGGACGCGGCACCACGGCGCCAATAAGCAGACGGTAAAGCGCGCGCTGGTCGGTGGTCGCGGGATCGAATTCCAGGAGATCAGACATCGGGTGCGGCCTTTCGCAAAAGCGTAGCCGCCGCACCATCTTCGTCACCGGCGGACTTGATCCGACAGTGATGAAGAAAGCACGGCGAACGCGTTTCACTATGTCACGGCAACGCGACAACCGCACGGAGTGCAGCGCATCGCGTTGCCGGCAGAGCCTTGCAAGCTCTTTATTTTGCCGAATCGGCTCGGCCGCACAAGCCGACCCGCTTACTTCACGATCGCCTTTTCGTAAGGATAGATCACTTCGCCGGTCTTGAACTTCGGCGGATAGACGATGACTTCGGTGTTGGTGTTGCGGAATTCATCGATGCTGTTGCTCTTTATGTTCTGAAATTGAGCCGCCAGCGTGCGTTCTTCTGTCCATTCGCCGAGCGGCCCGAACTTGATCTCGCCGACCACGGTCGAGAAGGTGGCCTTGTGCATGTAGCTCGCGAGCACGTCGTCCTTGAGGCTCTTGGTTGCGGCGATGGCCTCGCCCAGCACCTGCAAGTCGGCATAGGCCCACACCGGCATGTAATAGCCGAGCGGATCGGTACCGGCGGCGGGAGCGCGCTCCTGGTATTTCTTGAGCACCTGCATCGCACCGGGAAACTCCATCGACTTCACCGGCAGCCAGGTTTCGAAGTTGACGACGCCGTTGAGCAGCGGCCCAAGCTGGAGCTTAAACGCCGTCGCTTGCAGTCCGACCATCGCCCCGCCCCACATCTTCGGATGAAAGCCAAGCTCGTTGATGGTCTTGATCATGCCGACGGTGTCGAGCGGATAGGAGCAAATGACAAGGAGGTCCGGATTGCGGGCCTGGATGGCGCGCACCACCGGGGAGAAGTCGACCGTCGACGGCGGATAGCTCCTATCGTAGACGATGCTGAGGCCAGCTGCCTTGGCGTTCTCGCGCGCGCCTTGGCAGGCGTTCTGGCCGAATTCGGCGTCCGCGTAGGCGAGCGCGATCGTCCGCGGCTTCGGATTTTGCGCCTCGGCTACTTTGAAGAAGCCGCGCGTGAAGGCCGGCTTTGGCGTCGGCCCGTTTGGGATCATGGCGAAGTATTTCGGGTATTTGAAAACGTTGTTCACGCCGGTGCCGAACAGACTGACGAACAGCTTGTTCCTGCCGATGGCGATCGGCATGGCGGCGGCGATCTGCGTCGAGGCGTAGCCGGAGACGATCAAGTCGACCTTGTCGATGTCGAGGAGCTTCGAATAGATCGCCGGGACTTCGGAGGCTTTGCTCTGGTCGTCGTAGTAGACGAGTTTGACCGGACGGCCGAGCAGGCCGCCCTGCGCGTTGATGTCGGCCTCCCAGACCTGCATCGCCACCAGCGACATTTTGCCGTTGGCGGCGAGCGGCCCGGTGAGCGACATGCCGAAGCCGATCTTGATCGGCTCTTGCGCGCGCGCCGGCAACGCGGTTATCAGGAAAAACGCGGCAGCTGCGGCAAGGCGCGTGACGCCGGCCGGCCGCAGTCTTGCAAATATTACGGGCATTTCGGATTCCTTGGGTTGCGATAATGTTGTGGCACGCCGGCGTCGCGTTCGCGGCGGTCGAAATATGCGGAAAACGAATCCAGTCGTGCCTCCCCGGCGTCTCCAAGGGCGCGAAAATTCGGTTTTCTGCAAGCAAAGAAGTAATGCATGTGAGACATGGCAGATCATACGGCCGGCCCGTAAGTGGGCGCTATCGCCCGCGGGCGACGGCGCTCGTGATAGGCCATGCGAGGGACGCGATAGAAATATCGTTCGCTCGACCTCTCCCCGCCGGGGCGAGGTGAACGGAGCGCTGCGTCGGTTATTTCTACGTTATTGACCGCGTTATCGTTTCATCAACGCATCGCGTTGCTTGATGAGCCTTGCAAGCTCGTCGTTTTGTTGCGCGAGTCGATCCGCGTTTCGCTCTTCGTCCTCGGCGCCGGAGAAACCGGCCGCTTGCTCGATCAACTGCCGGATGTTGTCGCGGACGATGGCGATGCGTTCTTCAATTTCCGCGAGCGGAAGTGGACGATCGTTGGTCATGATGTTTTCCCAGACATGGGTCGGTGTTTAGCGGTTGCTACGCTGCTCGTAGCGCCGCGCCGCATCACCGCGTCGTGGATGGCAGTGCAATGGCGCACGAGATTCTGCTGCGACGACACGAAATGCTTGAGCGGCGTATCGATGTCGTAGAAATAGATATTGGCGATGAAGCCGTAG